>Ga0163148_10000019_pt1 | contig 175082 bp, 144 predicted proteins | sample OliLakLV19MP7P2_FD_148606 | JGI IMG/M metagenome (GOLD analysis project Ga0163148, IMG submission 148606) | Freshwater microbial mat bacterial communities from Lake Vanda, McMurdo Dry Valleys, Antarctica- Oligotrophic Lake LV.19.MP7.P2 | ecosystem: Environmental > Aquatic > Freshwater > Lake...
TGTAATAACAGGTAAACGACCAATTAATTCTGGAATAAAGCCATACTTGATTAAATCGTCTGGTTCAACAGATTGCAAAAGTTCGTAAGTTTCTTCAACTATATTTCCAGCTTGAGCTGTGAATCCAATAGAAGCACTTTTCTTGCGTTGAAGAATAATTTTTTCTAATCCTTCAAATGCGCCACCGCAAATAAAAAGAATGTTCTTAGTATCTATATAGATAAGTGGTTGTTCTGGGTGTTTTCTTCCGCCTTTTGGTGGCACACCAGCTCTGGTTCCTTCAAGCATTTTAAGTAAAGCTTGTTGGACACCTTCGCCAGAAACATCTCTAGTTATACTAGAAGATTCACTTTTTCTTCCAATTTTATCTATCTCGTCTATATAGATGATTCCTCTTTCAGCTTGCTCCACATTGTAATCACAATTCTGAAGTAATTGAAGAAGAACAGATTCAACATCGTCTCCTACATAACCAGATTCAGTAATTGTTGTGGCATCTGCAATTGCAAAAGGAACATTAAGTACACGTGCTAAGGTCTTAGCAAGTAAAGTTTTACCTGTTCCTGTAGGCCCTAGTAAAAGTACGTTACTTTTTTCTAGTTCCACATTTTTATACTCATTATCTTTTGATTGACTAGAAATTCTCTTATAATGATTATAAACAGCAACTGCTAAAATTTGCTTTGCTTTTTCTTGACCTATTACGTAATCATCAAGCTTAATCTTCAATTTAGATGGCTTGTTTGTAGAAAAATCTGAATCGAAAGAATTTTTATTTTTCTTATTCTTTCCGATTATTTCAATTGATTTTTCAATACAAACATCGCAAATAAAGATGTTCTCAGGACCTTCTATTAAACTAGCCACTTCACGGGAAGATCTCCCACAAAATGAGCAAGTTAATTCCCCAAAAGGACCACTATTTGATTTGTTTTTTGACATTTATGCTTTTGTTAGTCTTTTTTATCTTCTAATAATTTAGGAGTATTTAATTCTTCTGTAATTCTTTCCAAAGTTTTGTCAATTATGCCATATTCTGTAGCTGCTACAGCAGACATATAGTTATCTCTATCAGCATCTTTTTTGATTGTTTCGAAATCTTTACCAGTATGTTTACTAATGATATTGAATAAGTTATCTCTCATTCTCATCATTTCTTTAGTATAAATCTCAATATCAGTTGCTTGACCACGAGTACCACCCAAAGGTTGGTGCATCATAATGCGAGTATTAGGTAAAGCAAAACGTTTACCTTTTGCTCCAGCACATAATAGAACTTGTGCCATAGAAGCAGCCATACCAATAGCAATTGTTGAAACATCTGGTTTCACAAATTGCATAGTATCATAGATTGCTAAACCTGCATCAACACTACCGCCTGGAGAGTTGATATAAAGATTAATATCTTTAGTTGGGTCTTGCGAAGACAAAAACAGCAATTGAGCAATAATACTAGAAGCAACTTGGTCATCAACAGGAGTTCCCAAGAAAATGATTCTTTCTTTTAGCAAACGAGAGTAAATATCGTAAGAACGTTCGCCACGACTTGTTTGCTCAATAACTATTGGAACTAAAAAATTATTCATTTGTTTTCCTTAATTAATAAAGTTAGAATATAGACGAAAGATAATTTCAATTAATTTAAAATTTAATTAATTGAGTTTTAAACAACTTCGCCATTCCAACCCAATATTCCACCTAAAAGATTAGTTACTTTTGAGAATCCGCTATTGATTAAAATGTTTGCAGCAGCTGCACTTCTCGCTCCACTTCTACAATAGATAAAGTAATTATGCTCTTTTTCTAACTGTGGAATCATATCTTCAAATTCACCACTATTGAAATTGTAATTAATTGCATTTTTCAAATGCCCAGATGCAAATTCAGCTGGAGTTCTGCAATCTATTAAAACAATTTCTGGTTTCTCTTTTAATTCAGTTTCAAATTCTTTTGATTCTAAATCTATGTAAGCCATTTTCTTCTTTATTTATAATGATTAATGTTTGTGATCGTGTCCATCATGATCATGGTGTTCGTGTTCATCGTGAACATGATCATCTTCGCCACCATACATTTCAGTCAAAGTATCTTTTTTATTTTCAAAGAAAGCAAAATCTACTTCATTAGTAGTTCCGAAGTCAAGGATTAAATCCATAACTTTTTTACTAAGCAAATAGAATTTCACATTTTCATTGCCTTTCAAATCAGCAAGAACTGCGTCTTTTTCCATATTATTGATACGTGCTTCTTCAGCTGCAAGATTTTCAAAATCAAAATCTTCAACTTCAATTTTTTCTTGTTCAATAATTCTTTCTCTGATTAATTCCCAGCGAACAACTTGAACTGCACCTGGCTCTAATTGTGTGCGAAACATATCCATTTTCAAGTTTTTAGCTTGTTTTTCGTTAATACCGTTTCTACTTAGAAGGTTACGGAATTGTTGTTGCATAACTCTTTCCACCATTTCAGTAGGTGCTTTCACAGGATTTGCTTCAACTAAATTGTCAACAATTTGATTTTCCATCAAGTTTCTTGCTTTTTTATCCCATTCGCCTTGCAATTGCAAATTAATATCTTCTCTCAAATCATCTTCAGTAGTCATTCTGCCACCTGTAATTTGTGAAATTAATTCTTCAGTCAATTCAGCAGGGAAAAGTTTTTGCACTTCCAAAATAGCAATATTGAAATGTGCATCATTTGGATTCGACTCAGCAGTTGGAATGAAGGTTATTTTTTCACCTGCTTTTGTGTTAAGCAAAACATCTTTCAATTGTTGATCTACTTTAACATCACTTAAAAGGATTACGTTTTCTTGTTTTTCTTCTTTTGGAGTATTAGTTTCTTTATCAATTTCAGAAATTTCAATTTTCACTACGTGAGATAAATCAGCAGCTGAATCAGCAATTTCTAATTTACCCATACGAGTTTTGATAATATTGATTTCGCCTTCAACTTCTTCATCAGTAACAACGTGAACTGGTTCATTGATTTGCATATCTTTATATCCAACCACATCGAATGATGGTAAAACTTCATATTGGATAGTTACCGCCAGAGTATTGTTTTCTTTTTTAACGTCTGTCATAGCTGGAGTGCCAATCACAGTAAGTTTATCTTCTTTCACAAAGTCAGAAAATACTTTATTGAAGTGGTCTTGTTCAGCATCTGATTCAATAGACTCACCAAAAAATTTCTTTACCATAGGAAGAGGCACTTTCCCTTTTCTAAATCCTTGAAGAGCTATTTTCGGTCGTTGTAGTTTATAAGCTGCTTCATAGATAGGGTGTAATTCTTCTTTTGTGAAAGTGAAAATCACTTCTTGAATTGTGTCGTCAATTGGTTTTACTGTTTTTTCCAATTTAGTTTACCTTAAAATTAAAATATTACTTTGTTACAATTTTGATAAAAAAAAAGCAAGATTTGTTGCAATCTTGCTTTTTTTAAGTGTACGGATAAAGAGACTCGAACTCTTACAGGCTACCCTACTAGATCCTAAGTCTAGCGCGTCTACCAATTCCGCCATATCCGCATAAGAACATTTACAAAATTACGACTTTTCTTGTAAATTACAAAGAAATTATCTACAAATTTCAAATTTATTAATGAAAATCGCAATAATTGGTGCAGGTGTAGCTGGATTATCAGCTGGATTTTATCTCACAAAAAATGGCTTAGATGTTACTATTTATGAGGCTACAAGCGAAGTTGGTGGAAGAGTAACTTCATTTGTGGATAGCAAAACACAAGATGTTATTGACAATGGTCAACACTTACTAATTGGTGCTTATTTTACGTTTCTTGATATATTATCAGAATGTGGACAGCTAAGCAAATTAAATAGAATGGAATCTGTTAATATCCCATATTTTTATGCTGATGGTAAAATGGATTTGCTTTCATCAAATATCAGAAATAGCCCAATTGGATTTCTATTTGCACTTTTTAGTTTGAAAACAATCAGCAAAAAATCAAAATTAAAGACATTTGCTTTCTTTCTCAGATTACTTAGCAATACAATTACTATCAAAAATAAAACGGTTTATGAAGTATTAAACTCAACAAAGCAAAATAATGAAATTATTGCTTTACTTTGGCAACCATTAACTTTAGCAACTCTTAACACAGATATTGATAAAGCAAGTATGGAATTACTTACAAATGTGTTGAAGAAAGGATTTTTAGCAAGTGGAAGCTCAAGTAACTTGATTTTTGGCAATGTACCTTTGTTAAATTTATTAACACCACAAAAAGAGTTTATAATTCAGAAAGGAGGAAATTTTGTTTTTAATAAAAAAATTGATGCCATTCAGAAACTTGGTGATAAGTATATAGTTGATAATCAAGAGTTTGACAAAATAATTCTTGCAAGTTCATTTGTTTCAACTGAGAAAATTATTGCTACGATGGCAGAAGACAATCTTACTTTGCCAAAAGTTGAATTTTCGCCAATTGTATCAATTTATCTATGGTTCGATAAAGATTACTTCAATTTTGATTTTTCTGCTTTCATAGGTACAAGTATTCAATGGGTGTTCAATAAAAGAAGAATTATTAAAGATAATAAGCATGATGGGCTAATTAGTATCACAATTTCTGCTGCAAATCTAATCATTGAAAAAAGCAATAACGAAATTATAGAGCTTTGTTATAATGATTTGAAAACTAGTCTGAACTTACCGAATTTACCAAAACCACAACACTATAGAGTCTTTAAAGAAAAAAATGCTACTATTCTTGCAAGTCATGAAAATGAAACACAAAGACCAAAACAACTAACATTGAATAAAAATATTTACTTAGCTGGATGTTATACTGATACAAAGTACCCTTCAACAATTGAAGGGGCTGCTTTAAGTGGTAAATTTATTGCAGATGAAATTATTTCTAACTTGAAAAAACAGAATTAGCACGAAAATTGTTAGATATTTAGTTTAACAGATTTTGTTGAATATTAGTCAATTTAATTCAAAATTGACATAAGTAGGATTTACGATGAGTGATAAAATTGAGAATTTTAGCTTTGATGATGATTTTAGCGATGGAGAAGTTACTCCATTTGGTGAAGAATTTGACTCTGCTGACGTTGTCAATAGAGAAATAGATATCACCGATCCATTCGCTGCTGATTTTAACGAAAGTAAACTTAATCCTCCAAAAAGACATAGAGGATTGCTATCTGAAAGCGATATTGATAGTATTATTAATTTTAGTGAAGATGATAGAAGGAATATGCACTTCTCAAATAAAATTGATGAAACTGCAAGTTCTGAAGATACAGCACCACATTTGCCGCATAAAGATTTTTTAGATTATCTTGTTTTGCCCAAAATTTCTGGAACAAACACTAAAGTTCCACATTCTCAAAGATTGCCTTCGGAATATGTGCAAGTTCGAGGTGAAAAAATTGAAATTTCTGACGATCCTGATGTTAGTTCACATTTAAATAAACCAGCTACTGTAATTGTAAATAGAGATGAACTGGGCGAAGTGGAAAGTATAGAAGTAGTTTGCCGTTGTGGAGAAAGAACTTATATAAAGTTTGAATTCGCTGGCGATGCTGAAAAGTTCGATTTAACTGAAGTGTACAATCCGATAGTCGAAAATACTAAAGACTTGGATTACTCTATTTTTAACTCAAGACCAAAGCAATCCGCACCAGAAGTTTCAGATATATTTAAAGATGACGAAGTTTATGAAGATGGAACAAAAGAAGCAGAAAAATCAAATAGAAAAGACGATAAATTCGATATTGATTCAATGATGGAATTTGATTTCGTTTAAAATTCAATTTGCGTATGTAGCTTAATTTCTTCTAAAATTGCACTTACTTTCAAGCATTCATCTAATTCACCATCAAATACCAAAGTTTTTCCCTTTGTGTGAACTTCCCATGTTAACTCTTCTGCTTTTTTCAAATCGCACTTAATAGCTTTAATTATTTGATTAACAACTTCATCAAATTCGTGCCAGTCATCGTTAAATAAAATCACTTTTGGAGTGTTACTTACTTCTTTTTCCTCATCTAACAGTAAAACTTCTTGCGTTTCCGTGCTTGGAGAGGGTTGATTCTCATAATCAGAATTAATAGACTTCAAGTAAATATCAAACATTTTTAGCTTTTGTTAAATTATTTTCAAATACAATTTAATTGCGATTACAAAGATAGTAATTTTTGTAATTTCTTTAATAAGATAAGATATACGAATAAATATTATTTTTACTTTGCCTTGAATAGCTGAAAATATTGGAAATCTTATATTAATTTTAGTTGTTTTCTCGAAACTTGTTTTGTATTTTGCTTTTTATTCAAGGATAAATTTCCTTAAAGTACAAAAACATATTGTCAGATAGTTAAGTAAACAAGGCTTTACAAAGATGTACGAATCGATAAAACTTATACCATTATTGCCACTAATTGGATTTCTTTTTGTTGGCTTATTTGGTAGTAAAATTAAAAATGAAAAAATAATTGGGTTGATTGCAACATCAACTGTGCTTGGTGGCTTCATTATAGCATTTAATCTATTTCTTCAAATGCTTAGCCATCCTTTAGAAAAACCAGTAATTATTGAAATGTTTACTTGGATTCAAACAGGTGATTTCAAAGTGAATTATGCGTTCCAAGTAGATCAGTTGTCTATCTTGTTTACAATGATTATTACTGGAATAGGAACTCTTATCCATATATATTCAATTGGTTATATGCATGGAGATAGAAGTTTTTTTAGATTTTTCTCATACTTAAATTTATTCATCTTTATGATGTTAAATCTAGTATTGGGGGCTAATTACCTAGTAACTTTCCTTGGTTGGGAAGGTGTAGGATTAGCATCTTATCTATTAATTGGCTTTTGGTACGATCAAAAATTTCCAGGATATAGAATCAAATGGACTGGCGATGCTGCTAATAAAGCATTTATTGTAAATAGAATAGGTGACTTTGGCTTTTTAATAGCAATGTTTTTGATCTTTGTAAATTTCAATACATTGGATTATCATTCTGTTACTGAGCAAGCAGTTGTTTCACATTCAACTTTATTTGGTACAGGAATAATTACTGCAATCACATTATTAATCTTTTTAGGTTGTACAGGTAAATCAGCTCAAATTCCATTAGCTGGCTGGCTTCCCGATGCAATGGCTGGGCCAACATCTGTTTCTGCTTTGATTCACGCTGCCACTATGGTTACGGCTGGTATATTCTTGATTTGTAGAAATTCAGTTTTGTTTTCTCTGTCTCCTACCACACTATCTATTGTTGCAGGAGTTGGTGCTGCTACTGCTCTTCTTGCCGCTACAATTGGTATTGTTCAAAATGACATTAAAAAAGTATTGGCTTATTCAACAGTAAGTCAATTAGGATTTATGTTTACTGCTTTAGGTTTGGGTGCTTTCACAGCTGGTTTATTCCACGTTATGACTCATGCATTCTTCAAAGGTTTAATGTTCCTTGGTGCTGGTTCTGTAATTCACGGTATGCACCACGAGCAAAACATTAAGAAAATGGGTGGTTTGAAAAAATATATGCCTATTACTTATTGGACATTTTTAATTGGAACATTAGCAATTGCTGGTATTCCTTTCTTTAGTGGTTTCTTTTCTAAAGATGAAATTCTATGGAAAGCATTTGATAAAGGTGGGCCAATTATGTGGGTTATCTTAGCAACTGCTGCTTTCTGTACTGCATTTTATATGTTCCGATTAGTTTACTTGACATTCTTAGGTAAAGAAAGATTCGATCATCACCACGTTCATCCGCATGAATCACCAGCTCTTATGACTATTCCTTTAATCGTACTTGCTGTACTTTCTGCTTTGGGTGGCTTTTTAGGTGTGCCTCACGCTTTAGGTTTTCACACAATTCCTAATTTGTTCGAACATTTCTTAGAGCCAATTTTTGCTGATGCTAATAAAATTTTAGGAAATGTTGAATCTCACGGTGAAGTTCATCCAATAGAATATATTCTAATGGCTACTTCTACTTGTATAGCTATTATTGCTATTTTCTTGGCAAACAAATTCTATAATAAAGATGCAAATTGGACTACACCAAGAAAATTAGTTCAAAATTTAAGTTTGCCTTATAAAATTCTTGATAACAAATGGTATTTAGATAATATCTACTATTCTGTTTTTGTAACTCCTATATATATTGCTTCAAAAGAATTTCTTTGGAAAATCTTCGATGTGAAATTGATAGATGGTACTATCAATGGTTCTGGTAAATTTACAGAAGTACTTGGCGAAACTTTACGAAAATTGCAAAGTGGAATAGCTCAAAATTATGCTTTACTAATGATGTTTGGTATAATTTTGATACTTACTTATCTTGTAATTGGTTTTTAAATAATTAGACACAAATTAAGTTTATTTCAATGGAAATTCTTTTAACAGTTTTATTTCTACCTTTAGTTGGTTCACTTTCATTATTCTTTTTCAATAAAGAAAATATTAAGTTAATTAAAGGTTTTTCATTACTTGTTTCTCTAATAACTTTTGTTGTTTCATTGTTCTTACTTGGGCAATTTAATTCAGACAACCATGACTTTCAGTTATTAGTAGATATTCCTTGGATACCTTCTATTGATGCAGGTTTTAGGATTGGATTAGACGGAATGTCTTTATTGTTGGTTTTGTTATCAACGTTTATCTCACCAATTGCAATGATTTCTGCATTTGAATCAATTCATAAAAGAGAGAAAGAATATTTCATTATGGTCTTGTTGCTTCAGTTTGGTATGACAGGTGTATTTCTTTCAACAGACTTATTCTTATTCTACATATTCTGGGAATTAATCCTTATACCAATGTATTTCATTATTGGTATTTGGGGTGGTAAAAATAGAATTTATGCTACTGTTAAGTTTTTCTTATTTACAGTTGTAGGTTCTCTATTTATGCTTGTAGCAATCGTTTGGTTGGGCTATTATGTTGGCTCAAACATTCTACACAATGCCTCTGGATTTACAACTAACTTTCTTGTAATTAAAGAACTTTCTTCGCAAATACCAACTGATATTCAGCAATGGATGTTTTTGGCTTTTGCACTTTCATTTTGTATAAAAGTTCCACTTTTCCCTTTCCATACTTGGTTGCCCGATGCCCACACAGAAGCACCTACTCCAGGTTCTGTTATTTTGGCAGCAGTACTACTTAAAATGGGTACTTATGGATTGATTAGATTCAACTTAGACTTATTCCCACAAGCAGCCATACATTATGCTCCAATTATTTCTACTTTAGCAGTAATTGGAATTGTCTATGGTGCATTAGTTGCAATGGTTCAAACAGACATTAAACGACTTGTAGCCTACTCATCTGTTTCTCACTTAGGTTTTGTTGTACTTGGTATATTCTCTATGACAGTAGAAGGTATTCAAGGTGCAATTATCCAAATGATCGGTCACGGTCTATCTACAGGTGCATTATTCATTTGTGTTGGTGTGATTTACGAAAGACGACACACAAGAGCAATAGCTGACTTTGGTGGTATAGCCAGAGTGATGCCAGTTTATACTGTATTTTTTGCAATCTCAATGTTTGCTTCAGTTGGATTACCAGGTTTGAATGGTTTTATTGGTGAGTATTTAACTTTGATTGGTGCATTCAAATCTACTTTCTTAGCTAATTATGCTTATGCAATAGTTGCAGCTTCAGGTGTAATTTTCGCTGCTGTTTATTTGCTTTGGATGTTCGGTAGAGTGATGTTTGGCACTAACGACAACCCTGAAAATCAAAACTTAAAAGATATGAATGTTAACGAATGGATTATGCTTGTTCCTTTAGTAATCTTTATGGTTACTATGGGAGTTATGCCAACACCATTCTTAAAAATTAGTGAAAATTCAAGCAAAGCACTTGTAAATAAATTAGAGAAAACTAAGTTCAATAAAGAACGTTATAAGTTGCCAATGCAAAAAACTGAAGTAGTTAAAAGTGCTACTATCAAATAAAAACATTTTTTCAATTGATAATTAAACAGAGTTAAAATCGGAAAGTGAATATGGAATTGTTTAACCTCTCTCCAATAATTTCAATAGGTGTAGTGTGTATTTTAGCACTATTAGTTGACCCTTTATCTAAAGGAAAGTTTGGAATACTTTACTGGTTTTCAATAATTGGTTTAATAGTAACTGGAGCTTTCAGCTTACTTACAATTAATTTCAACCCTAGCGATATAACTAGTATGAGTCAGATGCCAATTTCCAAAGGTATGGTTACTTTTGGCAGATATGCTTCTTTCTTAGATTTGTTATTTATATTAGGTGGTTTGTTTACTTTATTTGCTGCAAGACCATACTTTCAAAGAGAAAATTGGGAAACTAATGAATTCTATACGCTAATCTTATTCGCAGTGAGCGGTATGATAATTATTTCACATTCCAACCATTTGCTTATGCTTTTTGTTGGTATTGAGATTATGTCTATTACTTTCTATGTACTTGCTGGCTACTTTAGAGCTACATTAAAATCAGTTGAAGCATCACTAAAATACTTCTTATTAGGTTCTTTTGCTACTGGCTTCTTACTTTATGGTATGTCTATGATTTATGGTGCTACTGGCACTATGTATCTACAAGAATTTCAAACTGGTGTGAGTATTGCTTCTGCTATAAAAGCAGGAATGATTAATAATCAAGCTTTTCTAGCAATTGGTTTTGCAATGTTAATAGTAGGTCTTAGCTTTAAAGCTGCTGCCTTCCCATTCCATCAGTGGGCACCTGATGTTTATTCTGGTTCGCCAACCGTTGTTACTGCTTTTATGAGTACAGCTGGTAAAGCTGCTGCATTAATTGCATTTATTATTATTGTAAGAGCTTTAATTCCAATTGGTATAACAAATCCAGAAGTGTTGGCATTAACACATAAAGGTCAAATGGTAATTGCTATAATTTCTGCAATCACTATGCTTATTGGTAATATCACTGCTTTGGTACAAAAAAATATTAAAAGAATGCTTGCCTATTCATCTGTTGCACATGCTGGTTACTTGTTAATTGGTATTGCTGCAAATAATGAGAAAGGTTGGACTGGTGTTGTTTTCTATTTATCAGCATACTTATTAATGCAAATTGGTTCTTTTGTAGTACTTAGTGTATTAGAACAAAAAACAGACAAAAATTTAGAACTTGAAGATTATGCTGGACTTTATAAAAAGTATCCTGTACTTTCTGCTATAATGTCAATATTTATGTTCTCATTGGCTGGTTTGCCTCCCTTTGCTGGTTTCTTTGGAAAATATTACTTATTTACAGCAGCAATTGAAGCAGGCTTTACTTGGTTAACTATTGTTGCAGTTATTTCATCTATTATTTCAATTGCCTTCTATATAGGTTTAGTAGTTTGGATTTACTTTAAAGAACCAAAAGAAGAACTACAAGCTCATTATGGTTCAGCTTCCATTACATTATTTTTAACTACTGTTGGTATAATAGTTTTGGGTATATTTCCGTCATATCTACAAAGTATTATCACTAAGTTTCTTAATTAATTAGGATTTGAAAATGAAGAATTTATCTTTTGCTTTTAGTTTGTTATTGGTTTTAGCTCTTGCGTCTTGCGAAAATGGAACTACTCAGTCATCTGATGGAGTTTTAACAACAGTTGCTGATTTGAAAAAAGAACCTGCTTTTGGTTGGTTTATTGACGAAGTTAATAGCTACGCACCAGATACAAACAACGTTAAAGAAATAAATAGTAATTTTAATCCAGCCACAGACAAATTTGTTTTATTTGTTAAAACTACTTGCTCTTGTGTTGGTACAACTAAACAGTTCCCTTCTTTCATTAAGTCTTTGCAGTCAGCTGGTGTTCCAGAATCTGGTATGGAAATTTATAAAATGACTAATACTACTGATAAAAATCCTTACACAGATAAATTAAAATTGAACGATTTGCCAAGATTCTTTTTAATCAGAAATGGAATAGTTAAATATTCAATTATTGATTCATTAGAATATAAATCTGCAAGAAATCCTAGCAATGTACCAACTATAGAATCATTAATAGGCGAAAGTTTAAAATAAAATGGCTTACTGGCTTGTAAAATCAGACCCTGAGAACTATCCTTGGGATCAAATGAAAAAAGATAAAATAACAATTTGGGACGGAGTTAGGAATTACCAAGCTCGCAATAATCTCAAGTTAATCAAACTAAACGATATTTTATTTTTTTATATTAGCAATGAAGCCAAAGCTATTATGGGAACATTGAAAGTTACAAAAGAATACTTTCAAGACCCTACTACTGAAGATGTAAATTGGGTTTCTGTTGAAGTTAGATTCGATGATGAATTTAGAAACCCAGTAACTTTAGCTCAAATCAAACAAAACGATAAACTACAATCATTACCTTTAATTAAGCATACTAGACTTTCTGTTATGCCAGTTTCCGATGAAGAATTCAGCGAAATTCTTAGACTAAGTAAATAATTATTGGTTTTGATTTTGAAAAAACCTACCCTTCTTAGAAACATACTGACATTAACATTTGCGGAATCAGTAAATAGACTCCTAATGTACTTTTATATGGCTTATTTAGCTCGTGTTATAGGTACAGAAGGTATTGGAAGTATTGGTTTGGCTCAATCAATTGCAAACTTTTCATTCATTGCATTCTCATTTGGTTTTGATGCAATTGGAACTAGAGATATAGCTAAAAATAAAACAGACAATCAATCAATTGTAAATAATGCTTTTAGCTTAAGGTTAATACTCTCACTTGCTGTTTATTTATTGATATTAATTGCTCTTTTCTTTATAAATAAAGATTACAATGTCAAATTAGTTATTGCAATTATTGGAACTACAGTCATTTCTCAAGCCATTTTACTCAATTGGTATTTTGTTGGAATTGAGAAAATGAATGTTATTGCCACAAGAACAATAAGTCTTTCTTTGTTAAACTTCGTTGGAATTATACTTTTAGTAAAAAATGAAAACGATACAATTATTGCCTCGATTGTTATTGCTACTACCCTTTTTCTAAATGCTGTTGCATTGGTAATCTATTTTATCAAACAAATCTCTAAAATTAAATTTCAATTTGACAAACAACTTCTTAAACAATTAGTATATAGCTCTTTACCTATTAGTTTAACTTTTGTTTTAGTATCTATTAATCATAGTTTAGGTATTGTTAGCACTGCATATTTTAGACCCGACACTTATCTCTATGATAACGGAATTTATTTCGCAGCATTCAAATTCACAAATTTAGCATTAGTTCCTTTAAGTATTTTCCAAAATTCATTTTTTGCAAAACTTTCACAAGCAGAAACAAGAGAAGACAAACAAAGCATTTTTAATAAATATACAAACTTAGTTTACTTTTTCGCTGTATCATTAGCTATAGGGCTATATTTTTTCTCCGATAAGTTAATATTAATTTTGTGGGGAAGCAAATTTAGTGAAAGTGTCTTCATTCTACAAATTATGGCTATTTCAACATTCTTTGCATATTTGAATGTCTCTATCACTCCTGCTTTAATAGCGTGGGGTAATGAGAAAAAAGTACTTTACGCAATTACTTTTGGTAGCACACTTAACTTGATTGCTGTATTTCTTTTAGTCCCTAATGGTGGAGCATACGGTGCTGCCATTTCATTGGTAATTGTAGAAATATTAATATTCATAGCACAGTTATATTTCATCAAGAAAGAGTTAGATTCTATAAATGTAATAAGTCTTGTAAAGATTCTGTTAGTTAATTTAGTCGCAATTATTCCAATTTTAGTTGCTAATTATTTTCAGCTTAACAACCTATTCTCTCTCCCGCTTTATATAATTATTCTAATTGCTTTAAGCGATAAACTAAAGATATTCTCTATTCGAGAAGTCTTAAGTTTGTTGAAGAAGTAATTGTTCCATTTTTGCAATAACTTCTGCAGCTTGCAATTTTTCCATGCAATTATGATGTTTTATTGGGCAAGTATTTAATCCATGATGATGGCAAGGGCTACAAGGTAGATTTAAACTTATCGTGCTTGAATTATTAGCTATTGGAGCAAAACCAAACTTAGGCGAAGTAGGACCATATATAGTTAATGTTTTAGTATTAGTAATTGATGCAAAGTGTGTTGGAGCACTATCATTAGAAAGCATCATACTTGAATTTGAAATTAATTCTATTGTCTCTTTAAAACTCAACTGCCCTACTAAATTCTCAAATTTATCTTTCGTTAAGTTTTCTATGTCATTCGAAAGTACACTTTCATCTTTCCCACCAATCAAGCAAATTCTATAATTAGGTGCAAAATAATCAATAACAATAGCAAAACCGCTTGCTGTCCATCGTTTTGTTTTCCAAACAGATCCTGGAGCAATACAAATAGTTTGTTTCAATTTATTTGATTCTGCATTTAATTTTAAATTTGGGAAATTATAATTATCAAAATCAATTTCTTGAAATTCTGAAAAAGGTAAAAGTAATGACAGTTGTCTTTTTACTTCGTGTAAATACAGCCTATAGGGGACTCTGTATTGAGCAAAGGCCGATAAATTTGCATCATTGAAACATATTTTAGTAGCTTTTATAGCATAAAGCAACAATCCACTTCTAAATGATTTATGAGTACTTATAAAACAATCAATATTTAAATTATTCAATTCTTTAGCAAATTGCATTACTTTACTAATTTTCTTATGTTGATTGCGTTTATCAAAAACTAAAACATTATCTACATTTTCAGATAAATCGATAATCGTAGAAGCTTCTTTGGTGGTTATGAATGTTATTCTGGTATTAGGAGAAATATCTTTGATTTTCTTACAAAGAAATAAAGACAATGTAATATCACCAAGAAAGGCAGTATTAAATATAGCGATATGTTTCACATTTGCTAATTTCAATTAAAAGCACCTGGCGAGTGTTTCCATCTCCTATGTTGCCAAGCCCACAAATCTGGTCGTGTTCTTATCTGATTTTCCAAAATATTAACGTGGCGTTGAGTTAAAATCTCAATTGCTTCATTTGTAGGCAATGCCAATAAATCAGAATAATCTATTTCTTGTAATTTTACGCTATAAGTATTATCTTTTTCTCTAACTGCGAAACCGATAATTAATGGAGCTTTCAATTTCAAAGCCAAAGAAGCAGGTGCTTCATAAGTTGGTGTACTTAATCCAAAAAAGTTTACTAAAACATTACGGCTGGAAGTTGCATTTTGATCTACTATTAAAGCCATTTGCTCACCGTCTCTAAGCAACTTAATCATCTTTTTTGCTGCATTATGAGAAGACACAATTTTATTGCCTTCGAACACTCGGAATTTATTCAGAAAAACATCGGCATATTGATTCTTCATTGGTTTCACTATCATATTGGTTGGATGTCCAGAAAATAAACCCGTTGTATATGCAAGCAATTCCCAATTACCATAATGCCCCGATAAAGTAATTAAACCCTTGCCTTGACTTAATAATTCATCAATCAACTCAACATTCTCATATTTGACAATATTTTTTAACTCATCAATAGAATATTTATTCATTGTAACTAATTCCGCAAATGTAATTCCAAGATTGCGATATGATTCTTTGCATATAAAATCAGAATCAGCTTCTGGTAGTGCCATTCGGATATTGTTTAAAGTGATATTTTTTCTTTTTTTACTCAATAATCTTAAAAAGTTTCCAAATAATTTACCCATAAATATTACAACATTTCTAGGCATAAAGCGAAGAATTGCTGAAAATACAAGTAAAAATGTGGTTATCAATAAGTTCATTAACTATCTTTGATTGTTATTCCGAAATTTAGAAGTACCATCGCTTTGAATATTTGGATTATAATTTTGAAGCCAATTTGGGTCTCTTGGCTCACCTGAAGCATTAGAATGAACCAATACAAAGTTATTGAGTGCAAATCTTTGCACAAAATAAAAGAAAAGTCCACCACCCAAATCATCATAAAACCATTCTTCACATTCCACTCTATCGCCTTCTCGTTGGTTAATGTTTCGTACAGTGGCAATTCCATATTTAAGCATTATTTTTCCACGTTCAGATTTCCAACCAGAATTTTCAATCCCATTACCAAATAGTCTTTCAGCAGTTTTCACTCTATTTAAAAATTCCTCTCTTTTTTCATTTAATGTTGTGATTGTGTCAGAATCTCTAATATACCAATATTTATAAATTGCTCGTCTTTTTGCTTTATAATCTATTAACTTGTTGAATTGATCTATCTCATATTCTGATAGAATTAGTTTGAACTTACTGAATTCTAAATCCAATTCTCCATCGGTCATACTTGAAAAAACACTTTCTTCAAATGCCCTGCTTTCTCTGAATAATCCTTGAATACTAGGTTTAGTTGCTGGATTTAATAAAAAGAATAATTTAGATTTAGTGAAAATATTCTTTTCGTTACTATCTAAAATTGAAATACTTAAATAATAAGTACCAGTAGAAATCTCAAATAAATTCAAATCAAGTATATCAAGAAAATTAGCATAACTTACTTTAGTTTTTTTAGATTGACTAATTACTTCTTTGTGAGTACCATCTAAAATTGAGTATTTAATCAAAATATTATTATTGATATATTTACCAAGGTTATAAATTTCTTGATAGGTTTGCAATCTCGGTTCTGTACCATAAATTGAATTTGAAGCATTGGGTGTAACTACATAGTTATTCCTTACAAATTCTGATTTAGAGTTGTTATTATTTTCAGCTACATCATATACAAGCAAAATATCACTCATACTTACACTAGAATCAACGATTGTATTTAAATTAACAGATTGAGAGACTAAATATTTATTCTCATAAATTGCATTGCATATAATTAAATAAGTATTGTTGCTTTTTAAATTCAGTTTATTCTCTGCAATTACAACATTTTGGCTATTCAATTTCGTTGTATCAATTTGAGATGAATATTTCCAAATTAAAGTATCTATCGTGTTGTGATTTAAGTCATTTACAATTATTTGAAAGTCAATTTTGGCTATGTATGAATTTTGAACTAATTTATATTGTATATCGCCATTATCTGAATAAAACGAAATATTCAAAATTGGATTATCACCATTTTTAAACAAACTCAAATCTAAATATGATTCCGCTTGAGCAGAAACAATTACAGATAGAAATAATATTATTTTTAAAACATTCATATTAAAACAAAAAAACCGTTTAGTCTTTTGAACTAAACGGTTAAATGATATAATAATTTTTGAATTAGTTAAATCCAACAATTACAGAAAGTCTGTTAACCAAGCCAAGATTTGTAGTTGGTGATGCAGAATAATCTAATCTTCCATCTAAACCGCCACTGTTGTATTTGATTCCAGCACCAAAGCCTAAACCAAAATTGTCGTGTCCGAATTTATAACCACCACGTACGAATACAAAATCGTCCCAGCTATATTCAGCACCAAAAGAATAATTCTCTGGTGTATCAGAAAGTGTTGCAAAATCGAATGCACCAATAACTTTACTTTTCTCATCTTTATACAAATCTGCTGCTATACCAGCTCTAAATGTAATAGGAATTGTAAAGCTATAAGCATTTAAAGATGCATCTAATGGTGAAGCTTTTAAAGCATCAACCAATTTCACTACTGTGTTTAAACTTTGACCAGAATATTTCTGTTCGCCTCCCAAATTATGTACTGAAAATGCTAATTTGATACCTTCAATACCAGTTTCATAGTTTGTTCCAATATCAAAAGCAAAGCCATTTGCATTCATATTGTAGAAACTATTATTGATATATTTAGCATTAATACCAAAAGTAAACTGATCTGTCAATTTACCTGATAATGTTAAATTAATTGCCGCATCATTTACACTATATGTCTGTCCAGTACCTTCTGGTCTGCTCATAGTAGTAATTTCAATGTTATCACTTGATAAACTTACAAAACTTGCTGCAAATCTAAATTGTGAACCTAATGGCATAGTGAATGCTGCAAAATTATGCGTATATCCGCCAAACCAATTTGTGTAAGAAAACATTGCTTGTGTACCTTGCACTTGGTATAAACCAGCAGGATTCCAAAATATCGCAGTAATATCATTAGTTACTGCCGAATATGCTCCAGCCATACCTTCAGCTCTTGCTCCAACTCCAATTTTCAAAAATTGTGCGCCAGCTGCTCCAACTTTCTTAAAAGCCTCACCAGTAGATGAGCCAGATACTTTATCGAGTGGTACTGCTATTGTATCTAAAGTAGTTAAACCAAATACACAGCATAATAAAAGAGTTAATTTTAATTTCATATTATTTTTCCAACTTAAATTAAAGTATGGACTTAGCTAATTTATCGACTAAGTCCATACTTTTTAAAATTAATTATCCAACAAGCGGAAACCGCCCACTACTATTGAAAACTTCTGAATTGATTGAGCTCCATCTTTTGTTTTAATGTAAGCTAAGAATGATTGACTTTGGATTCTAAGTTTATTCTTAGATAATAAATCCCAAACTTCAATTCCTTCTTTTTCAGCATCAGTAGAAGTCAGATCATTGTGTTCAAGTGTTCTAATCAAATCACCTGTAACAGTGTATATTTCAATCGTACACTGTTTAGGAAGTTTCGTGAAATATAATTTTGGTTCATAAGAAGATCTCTGACCTTCATGTGAGATAAAATATGGATTAGGTACAACTTTAATTTGATCTAATTCTTCGTCAGTTGGTTTATCTGGATTAGATGAAGCAGTTACTCTTACTTGTACTTTTGCACCAGGTGCAGGCAAACCAAAAACACCACCAGTAGTTTTCAAGATAATTTTATCACCTGCTTTGAAATCTTCACCATAAGTATAACCCGGAATTGTATCCCATAGTCTTGATACCTTATTAGGTCGACCTGTATTTGCATAATCAAGTGCAAACTGTACACCACCAATATTCAACAAGTGAACAAAATCCAATTGTGCATCTGCATTAGCTTTTGTATCTTTTCCAATTGCAGATTTGTAATATCTACCTTGCAAACCTGCATAAGTATTTTCTATAAATCTTAATGGACCAACTGCTGGTCTGCCATACATTCTCTTAATACCTATTACTGAACGTGATTTTCTAGAGTTCACATAAGCATAACTAGAAATATTGAAATGGTCAATAAAGCTAGATGGTTGAACACCATAGAATTTACTATTTGGATCATTGATAGTGAAACCTAAATTTCTAGGATCTGGTTGATAAATTGCTGAAATTCCCACGTTAGTTCTAGCACCAGCTGTGTCAGGTAACTCCATGTGTGGCAATTCATAAGGATATTTAACTATTTGTTCTTGACCAGTATTTGTAATGAACTTATGTTCTTTCAAATTTGTAATCTTCAAATTCAAATAATCAACATTCCAAGATGCTTCGTTTAAGTTAGCTAATCCTGCCGATGGAACTCCATCGAAAGATAATCTAACTGGTTCAGTTCCACCAGGTAAGAATTCTACTAAATATTCACCAGGACCATTATTAAATCCAGAATAAACTGGAAAACCATTACTAAAACCAATTCCACCTATTGGTTGTGGATTTAATGCACTAGTAACCCATTGAATACCAGTCGTAACAAAATATTGTAAACTAGTATTAAATACTAAGTCTTTTTGGTCATATGTTCCATCAATAAATGCAACATTCGTTACCGCTGTTTTTCCAGGTTGCATATAAGTTGCACTATCTCCACGGAACATACCACCATATTGCATCAAATTGAAATCATAGCTGAATCCTAATGATCCAAGTGCAGGTTGTCTTAGAGATTGAGCATAACAATAGAACTCATCTGCAAAATTACCTGTTGTAATAAATCCACGTTTCTCAATACTATCTTTTGAAAATTCATAACCAAAAGTATTTATTGATACAGTTTCATCAGGTAATGTATCTATTACAACTCCTCGTCTACCGCCTGAGTAATTTACAGTGTAATCAGTCAATAAACTTGTATAATTGAAATTACAAAGTTCGGACTCAAAACCAGTATATCTTAAACCATTGAAAAGAACTTGATTGTTTTTAGATTTATTTACTAAAGTAATTTGTCTGCTATATACACCAAATGAAACTGGAGTTGCACCTGTACCAGTAGCTGTTATTTGAGTTACTAACCAAGTAGGTTTCCATTCTATTTCCAAAGTATCGCCAAGGAAATTCTGAATTACTCTATCATCATCAACCGAGTAGAATTTCAAGTTATTCACACCACCAAGTAGTGAAACATCTTTTGTAAGAATTTCAAACGTTGGTTTTGCACCTACTGGTGCAGCTTTAGGATATGCAACGGTTTGATTACTCAAACCATTTTGTGACTGATTAACTTTTGCAGGCGTTTTTAATTGGAAATCACCTTCATCAAAAGCAATTATCTTATAAGAGTAAGGAACGTTGTTGATTAATTTCTCAGTTTTTGTTGGATCTGCATTATAATCAATAATGCTATTTCTATCGTCATCACCAATGTCTATATACTGTCTTCCATTAGTAATACTGCTCATATAGGCAGAAATTACTTTCGTTCTTACTTCGTTCGAACCTTCAAAATCAGGCATATCAATTGTTGCCAAACCTTGTTTTAAATAGCTATAAATTGAATCTAATACTTCATTAATGTGAGTAACCTCATTCATTTGCTGGCTAATTGGTCTTTTCACAAAAACATCAATCAATGCATTGTTTGGACCTTTTCTGTAAGTATTAATGAAATATAATGAATCAATGATTGGACCATCAATATTAAGTAATCTTGTAACAACTTTACCATTAGCATCTAATGAATCAACTCTAAAACCAGGTTTACTCAAATATGATTTCAAAGTGTCAATAAATTCTTGAGTTGGTTTGATTTTACCATTTTTAGCTCTTACTCTTGCAAAATCTGCATCAGTTATTTCAATAGTTTTTCTTCTGTAATAAAGTGGATTTACCAAATCCAATGCTTTATTGATATTAACAACACCAACTAAAGCTTCATTAAAAAGTCTATTACTATTATTTGAAGACCATTTCATCGGAAAAGTAGCATTTGGAACCAAACTAGCATAATACTTACCCCAAGGATCAGCAGATGCAAAAGTATCAATTGCTGCTATTTGTGGTACTAATGTGTTTGTAGTTCTTAAACTAAAACTATCTGGAATCATAACAAGTCCTTTTCCGACTTTCATAATTCTAATAGCCATTGTATCAACTACTTTTCCTGTGCCGTCCACATAAGGTCCAATTATTCTCATTGAATCTATCTGAGGGAACAAATCAAGACCATTTACTATATTTTTAGTTTGTGGAAAATTTGATTTTTCATAAGCTCTTGGCAGTGCCCAAGCATTAATTGCTTTCCAACCTAATGGACCTGCTCCTTTAGAATATTGGTTGTTTGCAGAAATATTTGAAAGTGAAAATGTATCTAAATCAGTATTTCTTGCTCTGTATAACACATATCCCATAAAATCTAGACCTTTCTCATCAAGGTCATTAGATATTTCAGCAGAAGAATCCCAAGTGACAATAACTCCATGATTTAAAGCTGTAGATTCAGTAAATCTAGTTCTATCAGGTGGCTGTGGTGCTCTAAAGCTATTATCATAAACTGCTTGAGCAAATTTGTCCAAAGCAATCAAACCAGTAATATCTTCTTCAGTACCATCGGCATCTTTGCCTTTTGTTCCATTTGCTATCATCATACCGATAACCACTTTAGAAGTATCGCCAGGTCTTAAGTGATAAGGCCCAGTCGCCATCATAAATCGTTTATCACCAGGTCCAGTATCGCCATCTCTTAATCGCCCTGCAATATATAAATAACGATCTTCATCTAATATTTTATCATCTGCAATAGACCAGTTTCTAAAAGTTACCAAACCCAATTGTTCTTCATTAGGATAAGTTGCTCTATCTTTTCTAACAAAATCTGTATCTGGTTTCTTAACTTCAATCTTATCACCAGTTATTGAATCAATCACATAATGTTTAATTACTGCTGGACTTTCTAAGAAGTCATATCCCAAATATCCAAAACCGTTTCCAGCTTCGCCATATTCACCATTAGACCATTGGAATGCCATATTTAGCGATGGATCTGTTTCATTGAAACGAACCCTATCATTGGTTGCACCGATATTAACAGCTGGTGCTCTTGCAATATCCACATCTATAATAGGTGCCATCCAGCAATCTTTAAAAGTATTCAATCGATTTGTCAAAGAATCATCAGAAAATTTGTTTCTATTTATGATGTCATATCTAATAAAAATAAAGTTCTGATAATCACCAAATCCCCAAGAATATATGTACTGTTCGTATTGTATATTCAAAGGATAACCTTGACTTCTTCTTTCTTTCTCGCCACCATCATAATAAGATAAGTCTGCATCGTGATAAGTAGCAAAAATATCTTCACCTGAAATGTATGCTGGACCTTTTTTATAATTACTTACATTTCTTTTGTCAATGTCATCTACATAAAAACCGAAATACCTATTTCTTTTCAATGTATCTGTATCGCCACCAGTATCCCAAATTGGCCAAGCCGGACCATCTTGAGGGTTTAAAGCTTCACCAGAAGTTGGAGAAAAATCAGTTGAAAAATAAGTTCTGTATTTTTTAAAATCTGACTTATCTACTCTTGTTTCTTTTTTATTAGTATCTAATAAACCTGGTACCATCCAAGATCTTGCATTATTTGGATTGTAAGTAACACTTACCATTCTTCTTGAAGTAATAGTATCATTTAACAATCTTTCTTTAACAGTTCCAAACCAAATACCACCACCAAAGATGTATTGATTTCTTGAACCACGTGGCCAATACCCACCCCCCTCAGTTCTTGCTACATTCAGACCAAATATACCATAATTTGTGGTATAGAATTGCATATTAGAAACAGTGTTCTGTTGCAAGTCAAATGTATTATTGGGAGTTCGCTGTATTTCATTGCTTTTGCCATCTTTATTTCTAACTATATCAGCTAATAAATTTGCATTTATTGTTGAAACAGTTAAAATTATCACAAAAGCAAATAATATTTGTTTTGTATAATTTTTCATTACTTTACCCTTTAATTAATTTCAATTTCTTATTAAAACTTAAACACAACACCTAAATAAACTGTACGTGGTGTTTGGAAATTATTACGGAAGTTCAAAGCGTCCTGAACGTAGTTTACGTAACTTTTAAATTTCTCTTCCTGATTAACAACACCATTGTTATCAAAGTCACTTTGAACACTGTATAATCTGTTACCAAATGAATCATACTGACCAGCAGCAACAGTTTCAGGACGTGCCAAATTAGCTTCTTTGTATAATGCAGTTTCAGTAAAGTTACCAACTTGTCTGTTTAAGAAAACACCATCATCTAATGGTTTGCCAGTTGCACCATAAACTGTTAATACTTGTCTAATATTCAACCAATTAAAAACATCAATAAACAAGTCAATACTAGAGTTTTTCATATCTTCGCCAAAGAAATCTTTCAAAGGAAAAGTTCTTGTAAAACGAATGTTTGATGTGAAGTTAGAAGGAAATCTTTCAGAATTTCTTTCACCCAATTCAACACCGCCACCTGGAGCTGTTTTTGTATATGGAGCACCAGTTGAATAAGCACCAGAGAAGTTAATAGAAGTTCTACCTTGGAAATCTCTACTTTCAGATGAACCATCGTCATTAATAAAGAAATTCAAAATATATTTAATTCTATGTCTTACATCTCTACCTAAAGAATATTCAGCAAGAGGGAAAGCTTTAGTGTTTGTGTATGGATCTGTCAAAACGTTAATATTTGAAGCTGCTGCATTTGAAGTACCGTTGATATAGCCCAATGTGTAATTCAAACGGAAGCCCAAATAATCTCTATCAACTTTTCTAAATTCTAATTCTATACCTTTATTACTTCCATATTCAGAAACTACGTTTCTGAAAAAAGGAGTAGGCACAGCTGCTACATAAACAACACCCAATTGATTAAAAATGTCATTGTAGTAAACTGACATATTAAATGCAAAGTCATTAGTCAATTGATTGTTGTATGTCAAATTATACATAATTGTTTTTTCAGGAGAAAGATTTGGGTCACCAATTAGAGTTCCTGGTTGCAAAAAGTCTGTATTACTTCCATCATAAAGCGATTGAAGAACTGGCATTTTATAATAAATACCATAGTTAATAATCAAATTTGATTCTTCAGTTACTGGATATGTTACGTTTAATCTTGGAGAAAACATAATTTTTGCATCAGCTTGTTTGAACTTACTTTGATCAGAAATAGGAACGAATTCATCTTTAACAATTCTATACGCACTGTTTGGATTAAAATAATCTAATCTCAAACCAGGTGTGAAGACAACTCCTTTCGCAGTAATCTGATCTTGCACCCAAACACTTCCTCTAGTCGGAGTTTTTGGTTTTGAAGTCAAATCAATAACTTCTTGAGTTTGAACATCGTATAAATTACCACCAAATTTATCGGTGTAAACATCGTGAATATTATTTCCTGAATATGGATTTTGATTTAAATTTCTATGTTGTGTGTAAGATCTAAATTCAAAACCAGTTTTCAAATCGTGGCTAAAATCACCGTCTTTCATCAAGCGTTGGTAAAAACCATCTGCTTGAAAATATGAACCGTATCTAAAATCAAAACCGCCATCTGCTCCGTGAGTAACAAAAAAGTTTTGCAAGCCATAAGCATTTTGAGTACCTGTAACGTTTTGTTGACCTTCATAATAGCCGGTCAAAGGATTTCTCAAAGGCGAGTTTCTAAAAGTAGCACCATCATTAGTTACTACATTTTCGCCAGGATACAAAGAATAAAAATCAATTGTTTGGTCTGATTCTTTGTCTGAAACACCATTTTTACCAGGAGAAACTACATCAACTGGAGTCATCATTTCATAACCAGAAGTAAATCCAGGTTTAGAACCAACTACTCTTCTGCCTAACTCATCATTGTTTGCAGAAAATGAAAACTTCAATTCATAGAATGAAGATTCATCTAATCTGTGATTAATCTTACCAAAGAAATTATATACATACTGATTCAACACATTTTGTTTTGCGATGTTCTCAGGAACACCATTGTCTGTAATGTTGCCCAATGCATCAACTGTTTTACCTGTTTGAGTTGAATAAAGCCATGCCCATCTACCATTTTCTAAAGTAGTAAAGCCATACTGAGTACCAACAGTAATATCAATTTCATCAGTTACTGCAAATTTCATTCTTGCAGTTAATTGTCTTTTCCAAGATGAAGTATTATCTAATTGTCCTACGTTATTACCCAGAGGGTCCAACACTTCATAACTAGCATTTCTAAATTGCTCAGTAGAATTAACACCTGTCAAATAGAAAGTTGATTTTTCAGAACCAGGCAATGGTCCACCAAATCCATATTCAAAATTATTTTGAAGTCTACCTTGAAGTTTCTTTCCTTCGCCAGATTCCACTGCATTCAAAACACTTCCTTGTCTTTCAAGAACAACACCTGATTTAGAGCTACCAAACAAAGCTGGCATATCAGTATTATAGTAAAGGAAACCTTCATATCTATCAGTACGTCCAGTTTTAACAACAGAATTCACAATACCACCAGTAGCTTCGCCATACTCAGCACCAAAACCACCAGATAAAATTTGAACTTCTTCAGTAGCGAACGCAGATACTTGAGGATAATAGCGAGCAGAACCTCCACCAAAACCACCAGTAAATTGATTACCCACATCAAGACCATCAACTCTCACTTGAGAATCGCCTGCTCTCGCACCACGGATTTCAAAACCATTACCAACCGAAACGTTAGCTGCCAAATCAACAAAACCATTAATACCGACACTTGCTGCCGATGTTAATTCTTTAGTATCCATTTTAGTACCACCACCAATATCATTTTTGCTAACCATTTTGTTAGCTACGATTTCTACAGTAGCACCATCAGTTACTTTCACTTTCATAACAATAGTTACATTTGTTGTATTGTCTGCACTAATAGTAATTCTTTTTATTTGTGGATCAAATCCAGTATAAGTAACTCTAATATCGTAGCTACCAGCTGAAATATTCATAATTTGAAAAGTACCATCTTTTTTAGTATTTGCTCCACGACCAACACCTTGCACTAAAACAGCAGCACCAATTAATGGCTTACCTTCTTCGTCAACTACTTTTCCTTTCAATATACCGTGAATACCTGCATAAGCTGTTGCAGAGAACAGAATGCATATAAATGGCAACAATAAGGTAAATCTTCTTAACATACAAACTCCTAAACTAACTTTATTTGATTTTCAATTTTCTAATTTTGATTTATTCGTTTCGTTTGATTGAAACTTATAAATATTGCTTTCGTAATGTAATTATGAAATTGAGCGAACCACTTATATCTAAAATGCTTTTTTGATATATTTGGTTACACTTAATTTGCAAAAAGTGGAAAAAAAGCAAAAATACCCCAACAACTTAGATTGCTAGGGTATAAATTTACTGTTTTAGCACTTATTTGAATGAATCAATTTCTGTAACTATTTATTATTTTACAACGTTGAATTTTTCAAATTTGGCAATATTACTGCCTTTTATTGACACGAAATAAGCTCCAGGAGCATACTTTTTAGTATCAATTTCAAAATTGTTAAATCCAACAAGGGAATTTACTATAGTTGAAGAAATTTCTTTTCCAAAGATATCCACAATTCTGATTTCAACATTTTCCATATTCGGAACATAGAAACGTACAGTAGAGTTATCCACAGCGGGGTTAGGATAAATATTTACATCTCCACTAAGTATTTGATCATCTTCTACGCTTGTTAATAAACTTCCGTCAAAGTTACCAATCATAACATATTGTTCATCAATGTATCTTCTTTGGTTAGCTACTGCCAAATCACCTTTAGTTTGGCTATAAAGAATTGGAATATCAACTAAATTGTTTGGTAATAAATTAGGTATCCAAACACCTTTGTAAATATTTCCATCATCAGTAAGATTTTTTGGATTTCCCCATTTATTAGCACCAACAATTCGAGCAGCGGCAAATATATCAGAGCCAGCAAATTGGAAAGTTGAATCAGTAGGCCAAACAAGTTCTTTTAATTCAACCCATTTGCATACTATTTTAGAACCATCAATTGTTTTAGAAGCTTGTAGTTCATAATCTTTAGAATTTCCAGCTTGAGTGCCATCTGAATTTGAGAAAGGTACCCAATATGTAGGTAATTTAGCAACAGTTCTAACACCATAAGTACCACCTTCTTTATATAACTCAACTACTTGGTACAGTAAATCCGCAGTAAGTTTTGCATTTACTGTATCCTTAGTCTCTTGAAGTACTACAAAAACGCTCCAATCACCATTGTCAAAAGCTACTAGATTTTTACTTGTGAATCCAATGAAAAATAATTCAGGATTTAAAACAGAAGAATGTCCTTGTATTCCTGAAACGTATTCTCTAATTTTTTGAAAAGGGAATACTTCATATTCTGACCAAGTTTTTCCATTATCATTTGATATTGAAACACCAACTTCATTTCTTTTTGTATCAGAACCCGCAGTTTCAAAATTTCCAAATGTAGCAAAATATATTTTGCCATCACTTGTTCTTTCCAAGCCAAGTTGATTATTTGAACGAGTCGTTACCGTATCTACAGCACCAAATCTTTTGCTATTCCACGCTGCAGGAATTCCAGTAGATATTTCGTTGCTATTAAATAAAGTTTTGTTAGTATATCTGAAAGCAATATTGTTATTATCCTTCACATTGCCTTCTGGTAATGGAGTTACAATTCCAGTTGCTAAAATATTCAAACCCTTATCATTAAAAGCTATTATTTTTGAATCAGTACCTGCTACATTTGGAACTGAATTAGAATAACCTAATTGTCCCCAAGCATAAGTTCCATCTAACTCAGCATCTTTGAAAGTAAAATCATAGCTTGGCAAAGAAGCAGATTGAATATAACCATCTTGATCCAAATCACCATAAAAACCAGTTGCAAAACCTTTCCAAGTTGAAGCAGATTCCTCAATCAAAGCAAAAGTGTATGCAATCATTAGATTGTTTGAATCATTTTTGTATGCAGCTACAGAAGGATATCTAACTTCGCCATATCTCCATTCAGATTTGTCATAAAGTAAAAATGAAGGGTTCCAAGTTTTACCCCAATCTTTAGAAGTTCTCAAGAATAAATTATTCTTTGAATTGCTTCTATTAAAGTCTGGTTTTGTAACTTCGTGAGAGCCACGTTTTACAGTTATTAATGAACCTGTTCCTGGCTCATAAATAAATGGTTGAGTTTGGTCATTCATATAAGACAATGAATTTGCCATTGAATCAAATACAACAAAGTTAATAGCAGAAATTTTATTAGACTTTGTTTTTGAAGGTATTGTACCTACAAATTTTGCATTTAAGTTGTTTTTAGTATTAGCTAATTTTTGAAGTGGATCCACTTCAGCATTTGCTGTGATTAAACCAGCGGAAAGAAGAAAAAGAGAAATTTTAACAAATTTCATATTACAGCCCTCGTAACATTAAATTGAATTATTAATTAATTTCAAATATAAATGATTTTTTTTTATTAGCAATACAATTTTATCAAAAATCTTCATCATTTCTTAACAATCAATGAAAATCTCACGTAAAACATATTACAATGAGTATTGCAAACCGTAAGTAAGCATTAATGTATTTACCGTTTTAGATATGCCAGCAGTGGCATTTGGCAGATTTACATTAAACATTCTGATTTCAGCACCAACATTGGCAGTCAAGTTGCTAAATATTTGATAATTAGCACTTGCTCTACCATATAAAAGGAGCCCATCCATAGATGATCCAAGTCCAATTCTTGCATTTGCTGAAAAATTGTCTTCTTTTATAATTGTTTTGTCCAAAAAGAAAGAAGCAAACATTTGTTGATAATTTTGATTAATGTTCAATTTCACTTTAATTTTGCTTACAATTGACTTTGTTGGGTCAAGCACTTCAATTTTACCACCTTTACCAGAATTAGATTCACCACCAGTTGAAATGCTGACATTAGTTAATAACTGAGTGGTGAAATCATAATTGGAATAACCTACTTCCATACCCATATTCATTCCACTATTAACTTCATAGTTTATAGACTGAATAAAGCTACTAATTTTTACATCATTTGCATTGCCAATATTGATAGCAGAAGTACTATTGGCAAAAGTACTTTGTAAAGACATATTCTGATGTTTTATAATATATTGCAAGTCAATACTGTTTTGTATGCCTTGCAAGTTACTTGGGTTATTGAATTGATTTGCTTGATTACTAATAATAGAATTAGTTTTATTCAAAGAGTTATATACTGAAACTTTGTCGGAAACAATTGTATTGTTGTTATTTTTATTTCCAGTGTTTAAATCAGTAAATGAGTTAATTTCCAATTTGTCATTTTCTAAATTGCTTTCCATAGAAAAGGAAATCACATTCGGAATTTGATTTAATTCACTCAAATTTGCTTCATCAATTAAGTTACTGCCATTATTTTCAAGTTGATTCAAAACACTCTTCTGTGAATATTTGCGAGCTTTATTAGCTTTTAATTGTTTCTCAAAAGATTCAGTTTGCAAGTTTGAATTCAAACCACTAAAGTCAATATAGTTTGCTTTGTAATTATCACTAATGTTATAAATAGAAATTAACATCAACAACATTGTAGTCGCAAAAGCTTTTCTGTAACTTTTCGATTTAGCAACGCTTTTGATTGTAGCATTATTACTTGATAAACTTGTTTCAATATTTTGTTTAAGTTGCTGACGACCCAATGTAAATTGTTCAGTGCTAGCAAACAAATGTGCAGGAACTTTAATAGAAGAAGCTTCTTTCTTCATTTCGTGATGAATATCCACGTACTTATCGAAGCTTTGCTTCAAGTTTGAGTCATGCTTCAATCCATTTCGCAATATCGAATCTTCACTTTTTGAAAGCTCACCATCAAGATATTTCGATATAAGTTTATTGAGCTTCATTTAGTTCCTTCATTATAGGTTCCAATAGCTCTTTTAGCATTATTCTTCCTCTGAATACTCTAATTTTTGCAAGTGAAATATCAACATTTAAAATCTGTGCAATTTCAATATAACTACAATCTTCATATTCTCTCAAAACAATTGCTTCCCTATAGCTTAAAGGCAATTTGGAAATAGCCAAATCTATGTGTTCTTTCAGAAGAATATCAGTATCATTTGCATTTGTGAAAGGCGAAATATGTTCAAACTCATCATAGCTAAATGCATCTCTATGATTTCTGTAATAATTCATACAATTATTGCGAGCTATCGTAAAAATCCAACCAGCAAAGTTTTTACCATCAAATTTATGTTGATTTTCAAAAACTCTAGCAAATGTTTCTTGAAATGCATCCTCTGCATTTTTTTCATTGCCAAGCATTTTCAAACAATAGCGATAAACTTTCAAACTGTAGTTATCATATAACATTTTGAACGCAACTTTATCCCCTTGACTAAACCGATTTGGTGCAGTTTCAAGGCGAGATTCGTTTACCTTTTTTGATTTAATGCCAAACATTGTTTTGCTAAATAGTTATTTGTTCTTTTACTAATAACACTTTGACTGTTCATTTGGTTACAATTTACTTAAAAATATTTTCAAAAATTACATTTTATCCAAATTTTCCAAACTAATTTCTATGTTTTCGATAGAAGTATAACCATTTGAAACCAAATAAAACTTTGCATTTTTCTCAGCAACTAATGTAGGGAAGCCATTGATAACATAGTCTTTAGTTATCATAAAATCTTCTTCCGCTAACTTCAAATAAACTTCAGATGACATTAAATTTAAGAATTCAGCTTTGTCGAAATTAATTTTTTCAGCAAGTGCCAAATAAAACTCATCGGTATCAACTCCAAGTCCATCAACATAAATAGTTTCATGAAGTAATCTGGCACATTCAAAAGCTAATTCTGGTTTTAATGATTTCACAATAGATAAAGCTATAGCAGGTCTGAGGGAGTTTAGAATAGAAGTTCCGTCTGCTAAAGTTTCATTCAAATAACGTTCTCCAAATTTCACTCCAGATAATTCTTCAACTCTTTTATAAGCAGTTTTTATATAAGGTGCAATTTGATTGATTGAGCCAACTCTTTCCCCTGTCATCATTCCGCCAGAGATAATCTGAAAATCATATTTTTCTTTATTATCCTGATATAACTTTTGAATCACAGGAGAAAAACCAAAGCACCAACCGCATAGTGCATCATAAAAATAAAATAATTTTGTTTTTTCCATATTGCTTATTTTCTTAAAAATTGAGAAATGCACACCTTGTTATTAGATGTGCATTCGTATAAATAATTGTAATGATTAATAGTTAATCATATTTTTCAAACATAATTTCTTTTTTGGTATAGCCCATTTCACCAAGTGTAGTTTTAGCTTCTTTAATCATTACTTCCCATCCGCAAAGTAGGAATAATGCAGGTCTTTGGTCGACAAATATTTCTTTGTAAATTTCGTGAACGTACCCTTTTCTACCAGTCCATTCTGGCGATTCTTCTCTAGAAAGTACTGGAATATATTGAAATTCTGAATGATTTGCAGTCATTTCTTTCAATTCATCTAAATAGCATAAATCTTCTTTGAAGCGAGTCCCAAAAATCAAATAAATATTCTTGTGTGGAATATTCTTGTTCAATAAATCCAAATACATCGCTCTGAAAGGTGCAAGTCCCACTCCAGTGCAAATAAAACAAATATCTCTATCAATTACTTCTGGCAAAACAAATCTACCTAAAGGTTTTGACACAGTAAGCGAGCTACCAACTTTTATTTCATTGAATAAGTAACCCGAACCAAGACCACCTGGCTGATGTACAATTAAAAATTCTATTTCATTTTTTCCAATAGGTTCGCTTGATATAGAGTATTGTCTATATGTTTTCTTGTCCACTATAGGCATAACAACTTTAGCATACTGCCCAGCTTTAAAATCATACTTTTCTAATTCTGGGAATTCTAAATGAAAGCGGTTAATATTTTTGGTTTCGTGAATGATATTTTTGACTTTTGCGTTATAGTATTCAAAGCTCGACATTATTTGTTTTTTCTGAGAATGTGCAACAATATTTGAGCTTTTAACGTTTTGCTATTAAGTTTATTGATAACTAGCTACTGTAAAGTGGCAAATCTTTCATAATTTTACTTTTTATAATTTGGCAAATGCAAAAATTCTGCTTTGCTTTTTCAAAATAAAATGAATTCATATAACTTTGGTTTAAATGGTAGCTTGTGGCTTTTAGTTCTATTAGTCATAGTCTCTACTGCATTCACACTTTATACTTACCGCCGAACTACACCTGAAATTTCTAAAGGTCGTAGGGTGCTATTAATCTGTTTGCGAAGTATTGCACTTTTTCTACTACTTTTTGTACTTTTCGAGCCAATTCTTTCAAGGGTTTTTGGTTCGTTTGAACAGCCAAAATTAAATGTATTAATGGATAATTCCATATCGGCAGGAATTACAGATTCAAAACAAAACAGAAAAGATACCTATAAAAAAATATTTACAGATGCAAATCTTAATTCGCTTGAAAGCGAAAATACAAACTATTTTCTTTTCGATGAAAAGACCTTTAAAAAGCAAAAACTAACTTTCGATAGTTTAAAATTCAATGGATTTCTTACTGATATTACTCAAGCAGCTAGGTTTGTCAATATAAACACAGCAAATGAGAACACTCAAGCTTACTTGATGGTAACTGATGGGAATTTCAATAAAGGCGAATCTCCAATTCAACTATTCGACCAAATTGGAAAGCCAGTATTCATATTTGGTGTCGGCGATACCACTCAACCCAAAGATGTTGCTATTACAAGTTTGCTACTTAATGAAATTGTTTTTCTAAACACTGTCATACCAATAAATGTAAATATAAATTCTTATGGTCTTGATAAAAGTAATGCTAAAGTTAAGCTTTTAGACAATGAAAAAGTTATTTCTGAACAGGCAATAGACATTAAGCAATCGCAATCAAATTATTCACTCATTTTCAACTACCCTGCCAAGCAAGAAGGTAATCATAAAATTTCTGCACAAATAGAAGGGATTGATGGTGAAATTACATTAAAGAATAATGTAAAGAATGAGTTTATAAAAGTTCTAAAAAACAAAAAGAATATAGCAATATTTGCAGGTTCTCCAAGTTCAGATTATTCTTTTATTAAAAACATCTTTAATAAAGAAGATGGAGTACTGATTAAGAACTATGTGCAAATCACAGGCAGTAAAATGCTTGAAACGCCAAATGCAAAAGATTTACAAGAAAGTGAATTGATTATCTTAATTGGATTTCCAAATCAATATACAGACCCAAGAGATGTTGCCACTGTTTGTGAGCAATTAGAAAAAGGAAAACCTCTGCTTTTCATTGCTTCTCAAGATTTGGCTTATAATAAATTTGGTAAATTAAACGAATACTTGCCCTATAAGACTACATACAATAGTGGAAATGAAATGCAAGTTTTTGCAAATGTTCTGCCACAACAGCTTTCTAGCTCTATTCTAAAAATTACTGGTTCCGAGAACGATATCAAAGAATGGAACAATTTGCCCCCAATTTTTAAAACGGAATCATTTGTTCAGCTCAAAGACAATGCTCAAGCAGTGATGTTTATGAAATTCAATAACACTGCTGTGAATGAACCGATTGTAATTAGCAGAAATATTTCAAATAAAAAAGTTGTATCTATTTTAGCTTATGGGCTATATAATTGGAAACTTTCTGGCTATGCAAGAGAAGTGTCAAAAGGAAATAGTGATACTTACGATTTGATGACAATTTTCTTTGAAAATATATATAAGTATCTTTCAATTGAGCAAGAAAACAAACAATTCAAAATTACTACTAACAAATCACATTATAGCCAGAACGAGAAAGTGGACTTCATTGCACAGCTATATGATGCAAATTATAGCCCTTTGGATAATGCTAACATCAATGTGAAAATTACAAATGGAAAAGATACAAGAGATTTGGTGCTAACAAACATTGGTAGCGGTCGCTATGAAGGAAACGTTAGCAGCTTGTTAGCGAGTGATTATTATTTTTCTGCCGATGCTTTAGTTAATCAAAACAAAATTGCCTCTGAAAGTGGCAGATTCTCTGTTGGAAATGAATCAATAGAAAACGAAAACTTGACAATGAATTATAAGCTTCTTCAAGAAATAGCCAAACGAACTGGTGGTAAATTCTATTTCCCTAGTGAAGCTTCAAACTTTCAAAATGATTTAAAAAACTTGAAAAATTTCATACCTAAACCAATTGTGCAAAAAGATGAAATTAACCTATGGAATTCTACGTTAATTTTGCTAATCTCAATTGTGCTATTTGGCACAGAATGGTTACTAAGAAAAATATTTGGTCTAATATAATTAAACAAAGGTAAAACTAAATGAGCTACCCAGTTTTCAAAAATGAAATGCCCTACGATTTCTCGAATCAAGAATTAGTGGCTAAGCAAAAAGAAGCATTGGTAAAAATCCAAGGACTTCTTGGAAAAGAATATTCAAACATTATTGATGGAAAGGATGTTTCAACAAGCAACAAAACACTTTCTTATAGCCCAGCCAATAAAGATGTATTGATTGGTACTTTCCAAAAGTCAGGCAAAGATGATGCTGAAAAAGCAATGCAATCTGCACTTACTGCATTCCAATCTTGGAAGAAAACTACTGCCGAAGAAAGAGCTGCTTACTTAATTAAAGCATCAGAAATAATAAAAGCACGCAGATTTGAAATTAATGCTTGGATGGTTTTGGAAGCTGGTAAAAACTATGGAGAAGCCGATGCTGACACTTGTGAAGCAATAGATTTTCTTGAATTCTATGCCAGAGAAGCTATACGTTATAGTAAAAATCAAGAATTAACTAGAATGGCTGGCGAAGATAATAATTATTTCTATATTCCATTAGGAGTTGGAGTTGTTATTCCACCTTGGAACTTCCCTTTTGCAATTTTAGTCGGTATGACCTCAGCTGCAATAGTTTCAGGAAATACAGTTGTATTGAAACCATCTAGCGAAACTCCTATGATGGGCAGACTTTTTATAGACATTTTGAATGAAATTGGTCTTCCAAATGGTGTAGTGAATTATTTAGTGGCAAGCGGTGCAGAAGCTGGAGATTATATTGTTGACCACCCTCAAACTAGATTTGTCTCCTTTACTGGTTCAATGGAAGTTGGAATTCGTATCAATGAAAGAGCAGCAAAAGTAAATCCTGGTCAAATATGGCTTAAAAGAGTTGTAGCTGAAATGGGTGGTAAAGATGCTATTTTAGTTGATTCAGAAGCTGATGTTGATGCAGCAGTTGATGGAGTGTTATTCTCTGCATTTGGCTTCCAAGGACAAAAATGTTCTGCTTGCTCTCGTGCAATAGTTGATGAAAAAGTTTATGATGAATTCGTAACTAAAATAGCTGAAAGAGCTAAAACATTAGTATCTGGCGACCCAGCTGAAAACTTCTATTGCGGCCCAGTTATTAGCGAAAAAGCTTACAACACAATTTTGAATTATATTGAAATTGGCAAAAAAGAAGGTAGAGTTATCAATGGTGGCAATCCAGTTGCTGGTATGAATGGTTGGTTTATTGAACCAACTATTATAGCAGATGTTGATCCAAAATCACGTATTGCTTGCGAAGAAATTTTCGGTCCAGTATTGGCAATTTCTAAATGTAAAGATTTCAAACATGGAATTGAATTATTCAATGGTACAATCTATGGATTAACTGGTGCTCTTTATTCAAATAATCGTGAAAAATTAGAAAGAGGCAAACGTGAACTTCATTGTGGGAACTTATACTTGAATAGAAAATCAACAGGTGCTTTCGTAGATGTGCACCCATTTGGTGGATTCAATATGTCAGGTACAGATTCAAAAGCTGGCAGTAGAGACTACTTAATGCTATTTATGCAAGGCAAATTAGTTTCTGAAAAAGTCTAATTAAACAAATTCTAATTTACCCACTCATTAACTTAATGGGTGGGTTCTTTATTTATAATAATGAACATATTAATTTTCAATTGGCAAGACATTAAAAATCCATTTGGTGGAGGTGCAGAAGTGCATCTGCATGAAATTTTCAAGCGTATTGTTGCTATTGGACATAGTGTGACATTAGTTAGTTGCAAACATAAAGATTTGAGTAATAGTGAAATAATTGATGGTATAAATGTTCTAAGGTTTGGCGATAGAAATCTATTTAATTTCCTAGTTCCATTTTTATATAAAGAGATTACCAAAACTCAGAAGTTCGATATAGTTATCGATGATATTAATAAAATTCCATTCTATACTCCTTTATTCGTAAAAGAACCACTTCTTGCAATTAGTCATCATTTCTTTGGAACAAGCATTTTTAAAGAAGCAGGTTTTATTGCTGGTAGTTATGTATATTTAGCAGAAAAGTTAGTTGACTTTGTATATAAGAAAACTAAGTTTATAGTAGTTTCAGAAAGTACAAAAGATGAATTCAAAAATCGTGGTTTTGACACAAGTAAATTTGAAATAGTTTATAATGCTATCACTCAAGAAGACTACCCTTTTCAAATTTGCGAAAAAGAAACAAATCCGACAATAACTTATTTCGGAAGAATTAAAAAATACAAAAGTGTTGATCATTTATTCCATTCATTTGCTAAAGTGAAAGAAACAATTCCAAATGCAAAACTATGGATAATTGGCAGAGGTGATTTTCAAGATTATTTAGAAAATTTGTCGAAAGCACTTAATATTGAAAAAGATGTTGTTTTTCATGGATTTGTAGATGACAAAAAGAAAATTGAACTTTTAAGCAAATCGCACATAGTTGTGAATACTTCTATGAAGGAAGGATGGGGAATCACAAATATAGAAGCAAATGCTTGTGGAACATTAGTAGTTTCTGCAAATGTTCCAGGACTGAAAGATTCAGTGAAAGATGGTGAGTCTGGTTTGCTATATGATTATGGCAATATTGATGATTTAACAAACAAACTGCTAAATGTCCTACAAAGTGATGACTTACTAAACAAACTCTCTCTTGGTGCCTTAAAATGGGCAAAGTCATTCACTTGGAATGACTCTGCAAATAAAATGTTAGCTATTTTAGAAAAGTTAATTAAGCATACTTAACGTATTCGCTACCAGAATATGCTTCTTTAATTAGATGAACAATATCAATAATCATAATCACACGTCCATCACCCATAATTGTAGAACCTGCTACACCAGGTACAGCACCTAAGTATTCGCCTAAAGACTTAATTACAATTTCTTGCTGACCAAGCAATTCATCAACTACAAAACCAATTTTCTGCATCCCCAAACCTACTACCACCGCGTATCTATCTTCAAGTGATTCAATTGGATTTTCAATATTCAATGATTTATCCAAACGCATTAATGGAAAAACGTCGTGTCTAATTTGAATCACTTCGCTTTGGTTTATATGTTTTATTTGTGCCGCTTCTATAGCAACTACTTCTTCAACTGAACTAAGTGGAATAGCATAAGTTTCATTCTGAACTCTAACAAGCAAACCCTGAATAATTGCCAAAGTTAATGGCAACTTGATTATGAAAGTTGAACCTCTATTTATTTCAGATTCAATTTCAATTATTCCTTTTAGGTTTTGAATATTAGTTTTAACAACATCCATACCCACACCACGACCAGATGTATTAGTTATCTTAGCAGCTGTAGAAAAACCAGGCATAAAAATAATTTGAAATGCATCTCTGTTTGTCATTTGCGAAGCTTGATCATAAGAAAGTATTCCTTTTTCAATTGCTTTTGCTTTCAATTTTTCAGGATCCATACCAGCACCATCATCTGAAATTCTCAGAACTATATGATTACCTTCTTGTTCAGCATCTAAAGTAATTGTGCCAATAGCTGGCTTACCTTTCGATTTTCTAATGTCTGGTGTTTCAATTCCGTGATCGCAAGAATTTCTAATCATGTGAACTAATGGGTCGTTTAGCTCTTCAATGATACCTCTATCAATCTCAGTTTCCTCACCTTTCACAATAAGCTGAATCTGTTTCTTAAATTCTTTAGATAAATCTCTAACAATTCTAGGTGCTTTTTGATAAAGTTTACCAACTTGCACCATTCTCATCTTCATTACAGCAGTTTGTATTTCCGAAGTAACAAAATCAATTTGTGCAGCAGTTTCAATAAGCTCTCTAATTCTATCCTTATCTTCAATAACTCTTTGTAGCTTTTCGGTAATTTGAGAGAGTCTATTCCTACCCAAAACCAATTCACCACTCAAATCCATTAGGATTTCAACTCTTTCTACATCAATACGAATTGTCTCTTGTTGCTGTTTAGCAGATTCAGGCTTAGGTACATTTCCAACATTAGTTTTTGCAACATTTTCAGTATTTGTTTTTTCTTTATTTTGTAAAGTTGTTTCAGTTTCTAATGGTTCTTTAACTGTTTTTGAAACTACTTCAGTTACTTTATTTTCAACTATTTTTGGCTCAGAATTAAAGCCAGAATTAATCTCAGCAAATGCAGCTTGGATTAATCTTTCCTCATCGTCTGTAAATTCACCACTGCCAGTTGCAATTTCTTGATTTGACATTATTGAATCTACTGCACTATCACTTTTGGGATTACTACTTACGTTTGAAACTTCGCCATCTCTTAATAGAATTATCTGATTAATTGTTTCATCGAAATCTGGTCGCTCGTCATTACCATTCTGTATATTCTCTGTTAATAATGCAATCCAATCTGTTACTTCCAGCAATACATCAATTATTTCTTGTGAAACAACTAATTCAGATTTTCTTAACTTATTAAGTAAGTCTTCAGCTTCGTGAGTTATTGAGACTATATGTTTAAATCCCATAAAAGAGGAAGTACCTTTTATAGTATGGAAACTTCTAAATATTTGATTTATCAAATCTAAATCATCTGGCTGCGACTCGATTAACATCAAATCGTTACCTAATGATTCAATTAATTCGTTGGTTTCAACTAAAAAACCATCGAATATTTCTTGCATTTCAGGATCTATTAAGGGATTGCTCATAGTCGTCTCTTTGTTTATAAATTGCCAAACATTGCGTCAATATCATCTTGGGAGAATTGGGAATCATCTTCAACATCATCCAAATTACTCAAAACATCATTTTCGGCAGTTTTATCAATATCTTCAGTATCAGAAGATTGATTATCGTCAGAATTACTAGAATTGTCTAAATCAGAGTCAGTATTATTGCTTGCAAATAAAGCATCTAAATCATTAGGGTCAATTGGTTCATCTAAATCTCCATCCAAAGTGATATTATTTACGTTATCATTAGTGGTAGTGGCATTATTTTGAGCCGCTGTACTAAATAAAGCATCGATATCAATTTCATCATCTTCATTTTCTTCCTCAGTCAATGTAATCGAAGGAATAGAAATTGGAGCATTAGATTCAATAGTTTCAGCAATTTGACCGTTAAACATTGCATCAATATCATTTGAATCAAACGATTCATCTTCACTCGTAGCATTAATATCAATATTTCCAGATAAATGTGCATTGATTAAATCATCTACATTTTCTTGTCTATTGCCATCTTTCGCAAGTGCATCTACAGCAATTGGATCGAAAGCAATCTCTCGATGCATCATAGAAATATTCATTGTATCATTAAATGGATTGTCATTTCCAGGTATTGAAGTCAAATCTGTATTTTGGAAGTGTTTTAAAATTCCACCAAGTTTATCTTGAATTGTAAACAACATGTGATTCACAGCTGCCAATTGCTGAGCCGTTATATCCTGAACTTGAAGAGAAATCATTATTGAACTTGCATCGTTTCTTATGCCATTCAATACATCTTTGTTATTTTTTAAAACATTATTAAGTTCTTCATTATTACTACCTTTAAGTGCATTTATTGAAGAAGCTAATTGTGGTAGAATTGCTTGCAAATTGCTATTTTTTTCAATTCCTTTATAAATAATTTCTAAAAGCTTGATAGCATTTGTTAAGCTCTTATCATGTTCATTATTTATTTTTAAAAAGTTTTTCTCAATAATATCAGCTTTAAAGATTACGCCATCAACAGTATCCATAATCTCATTAGTAGCCATTTCATTAGCTTCAGTTACTTTGGATAGTTGCTCACCAGCACCAGGAATTTTCTTTAAATTTTCTTGAATAGAAACATTAATTTGGTCAAAAAGAGGTTGTATTTCTTTAATAAAAATAAATATCTCTTCCAAAAATGGTATAACCCTTTGTCCTAAAACAAATAATGCTTTCAATTCTTCAGCTTTTTGAAGAAGTAAATTTATATCTTTTTCTTGCATTTAAACACTCGGTTATTTTGTTATTATCTATTTAATGCTGCTAGAATTGCATCTAACTTTTCTTTTAAAATTTGAGGAGTGAAAGGTTTAACCACATAATTATTAACTTTGGCTTTCAAAGCTTCAATAATGTCAGATTTTAAACCGCGTGTAGTAACCATTAATATAGGTAAATGCATCAACGATTCATTTGAGCGAATTGCCTTAGTTAACTCCAAACCAGTTACTTTAGGCATATTCCAATCAGTTATCACAAAATCAACTTTGTGTTCTTCTAATTGTTTTAATGCTTCATCACCATCGCCAGCTTCCAAAAAGTCATTGTACTCAAAAGTCTTCAAGGCATTAATTACTATTCGTCTCATAGTAGGCGAATCATCTACAACAAGGAATCTCATATTTATTTCCCATTATTTACTTAATTAATCTTTTAAAAATTTTGCAATTTCAGCTCTTAGCTTCAAATTATCAAATGGCTTGGTTACATAAGAATCTGCACCAATTTCCATTGTATTTGAAATATCTTTAGCCGAACTAAGAGAAGAAAGAACAATTATTGGGAGATTTGCAAACTCAGGAATTTCTCTAACATTCCTTATTAACTCCCTACCATCCATATTCGGCATATTTAGGTCAGTTATTAACATATCAACGTTAATTTTACCAAGTTTTTCTAAAGCATCTTGCCCATCTATTGCACTTGCAATTTCGTAGCCATCTAACTTTAAAGCAAGTTTTAATAAATTTCTAATTGTTGCTGAATCATCAACTATCAATATTTTCTTATTCATAATTCTTTTTTTATTAATTTTCGTTTGGCAATAATTTCTTGTAAACCATTGCTTTATCTAAATGGATAAGTTTAAATGACTTTGTTATCCCATGTAACGACTCAGAATAACCAATAAACAAATAACCGCCTTGTCCTAGCGAATCGTAGAGAGACTGAACTACTTTTTGTTTACTTACTGTATCGAAGTAAATTAAAACGTTACAACAAAAAATAACATCAATATTTTTCATATTGCGCATCGCAAAAGTATCATAAAGATTCAACTGTTGAAATTTCACCATATTTCTGATACTATCATCTAAAACATAGCTTGTACCGTCTTGTTTGAAATATTTTTTAAGTAGATTTGGCTTAATATTTCTGACTGCATAATCTTTATAAATACCTTTTTTAGCTGCATCTATTACATTTGTGTTAATGTCAGTTGCTATTATTTGAAATTCAATGCCTGGAAACAAGGGCTGAATTCTATCTTTAATAATAATTGCAAGAGTATAAGCTTCCTCACCACTTGAAGATGCAGCACTCCAAATTTTAAAAACTTTATCACCAGTAACTTTTTTTCTCTTAATTATTTCTGGTATAAGTATTTTCTCTAAACCATCAAATTGCTGTTCTGCTCTGAAAAAATAAGTTTCATTTATCGTTACCGCAATAAACAATTGATTCAACTCTTCTCTATTGCTAACAGAAGAAGATATAAAATTGTAATATTCTTCAAATGTAGTTATTTTCAAGATTGGTAATCTCTTAGAAATTCTACCTTCTAGTAAATATTTTTTAGAGTCAGTGTAATATATACCACAAAACTTATAAATCAACTCTCGCATTTTTACAAATGTTTCAAGCTTCATTGAAGTTTCTATAGTGACAGGTTTTGCCCCAGCTGTTTGTTCGCTAGGAGTTGTGCTGCTTTTTTGAAATTTAAATTTAAATAAATCTGACATTCTTTTTGTTTTTATTAAAATTAACTTAAGTTTTGGTATTCAATCAATTTTTGACTTAAAAATTGGTTGATTCTTTCTGAATCTTCACTGTTCTTCATTTCAATTATAACACTTTCAACTGCTTCACTATCCATACTCCAGAAGTAATCATACAAATCATAAGCTCTGCTTGTATTTTCACTAATCAAGTAATTCAGAATTATTTTAAAACAAACAATTCGTTTGTAAAGCGGAATAGAATTCCAAAACGATGAAAATATGGTAAAAATTTCTAAAATTGATAACTGTTGATTGCCAGCCAAAACAGTATTTATTATCTTCTCTAGAATATTTTCATCATTGTAACTAATTAAGTTAAAGAAAAATAGTTCCAAAAGTAAATGGTTATCAAAATCTAACTCATTGAAAATAAATTCTACTTCATTTTCTGTGTATTTTTGCCCCAGCGAAAGCAAAGCTGCTATTCGTATATCTTTATCTTCATCTTTCAAAGAAGCAATCGAATAAACTCTGAAGTTCTCTGGCAATATCACTTCGTAATCAATTTTATTAGCAATTGCATAAATTGTCTTTAAAATAACTCCAATCAATAATTCCGATGATTTAGGAATTTGTTTCATCAATAAATCACAAATTGATTGATCCTTACCACAATTCGCCAAAGAATCTATTGCACAAATTTTAATAAGCTCGTTATCATCTTCAATCTTACCAACAATAAAATCAATAGCTTTATCAGATTCAATTTTCCCTAATGATTCAAGGATTGTTGCATTTGTTGCATCATTATCTGCATATTTAGAAATAATTACATCAACACTTTCTTTGCTGCCTATATTTCCTAAAGTTTCAATTGCAGATAGCACTACATTCAAATCTATATCATCTAATAATGGTTCAATTTCTTTATAAATTGAACTGTCTGCTATTAACCCTAATAAATCGCAAGCAAACTTACGAGTATCGTAATTTTCACTTTTTAGATATTTAAGCAAATCATTTATTGAATACTCACCTAAACTTTGCAAACATTCAGCTACTAGATTCCTAACCGCTATGTTATCGTTTTCAATTTCGGCTACAAGCATATTCGAAGCTTGTGTTTTTAATTCATCTGGTAGAGAATTAATAGCCATTGCTGAAACACTTTGTAAAATTTCATCTCCAGACATAATGCCATCAATGATTATTTCAATTGTGTCTTCATTAAAAAGACTAGTTGATACTATATCTTCTATCAAAGTTATTCTTTTGTTTATTTCTTCAGTCATTATTCTTATGAGATTATTTTACCTGAAACATTTATACCCAATTGTTCCATTCTGTATCGCAATTTAGCTCTCGAAATACCCAATATTTTCGCCGCTTGTATTTGATTACCATTCGATATCTTAAGTGTTTGAATTATCAAATCCTTAACTACATCGCCATAACCTACACCATTTGTCGATATTTTAAGTATGTGATTACCTTCCTCAATTTCTATTACTTGCTTCACACCAGTTGGTGAAGTAGAATTAATTACTTCCTTAATACCATCTACTTTCAAGAAATCCAAAGATTCCTTAGTAATCACAGTTCCAGTTTCTAAAAGAACAACTCTTTCTATCACATTCATCAATTCACGGATATTTCCTTTCCATTTGTATCTTAGCAATATTTCGTTTGCTTCTTTTGTGAAACCAGTTATGTTTTTAGCAAATTTCTTATTGAACCTATTCACAAAAGCAGTAGCCAAAGAAACCACATCGTTACCTCTATCTCTCAAAGGAGGTAAAGTGATTGTAGCCACATTCAATCTATAAAATAAATCTTCTCTAAATCTTTCTTCTTCTATCAATTTTTCTAAATCTTTATTTGTTGCAGCAATTACTCTCACATTCACTGTGATTTCTTTCGAACCACCAAGTCTAAAGAATTTCCTTTCTTGCAAAACTCTCAAAAGTTTCACTTGCAAATCTAAACTTAACTCACCAACTTCATCAAGCAAGATTGTACCATTATTTGCTTGTTCGAATCGCCCAATTCTTCTATCGTGTGCACCAGTAAAAGCACCTTTCTCGTGACCGAATAATTCACTTTCAGCTAGTTCTTTAGGAATTGCACCACAGTTGATAGTTACGAATGCACCTTTTTTTCTTGCAGAATTATCGTGAATATAGCTAGCAGTAAGTTCTTTACCAGTTCCAGACTCACCTAAAATTAGTACTGTTGTATCATCTGCTTTGCTATACATTTTAGCCATCTCAAGAGCTCTACGCATTTCATCTGAATTGCCAAGTATTTCAGAAGGTCTATCTTCTTTTAATTGTTCCGAAAGGAACTGAACTTGTCGTCTAGTTTGTAAGTTATCTAGAGCTTTCTCAATTGATATTTCTAACTGTTCCAAATCCAATGGCTTAACAATAAAATCTTCTGCTCCAAGCTTCATTGCTCTCACAGCCATTTTTATATCTGAAAATGCAGTCATCATAATCACAGGCATATTCAACCCCTGTTTTCTGAATTTTTCTAGCAAATCCAAACCATTTTCGTGACCTAAAAATATGTCTAACAAAATCAAATCAGGATTTATATTTGCTAACTCTTCTTGAGCTTCCATAGAGTCAGTAAAAGTCTCAACTCTACTATATTTCTGAGTTAAGATACTGCGAATTGTTGAGTTTACTAAAGTATCATCTTCAATAACTACAATTGTATAATTTTCAAGAGTGTTCGGATTGGCCATTGATTTAAGTCTAAATAAAATTGAATTTAAAAACTAACTTTTTATTTTGACTTAAATTAAGCAAAAAAGATTTAATAGAGAAAGGATAAATTGAAATAATGGCTAATTGTAGTCATTTTTTTCCATACTTATTGACAAACCTCATCTAAAATATTATTTAGTTTGACTTGTTATCTATTTCGTGAATTTATAAGATGTACCAGATTGTTTTAAAGTGAAGTTTTTTATTGAAGTTTTATCAGTTAAATCAAAAATTAATTCAATTTTTGCTGGAGGAAATTGAAAAGTTTCTTTAGATTTTGATTCTAACTTGAATTCAGATTGTCCAGTTGCTTGTGCAATCAGTCCTTTTTTTGTTTTTGTAATTGTCATTTTTAGAGGAATTTCAACGGAACTATATGTTCCGCAATATTTTTCAAGCTCCTCTTGAGTAAAATCAATTTGTACAAAAGTTGGCAAAACGTATGGTTTTTCAAATAGAATGCTTAAAACACCTACTAGAATATCATTTTGAGAATAGTCCAAACCATTTGTAGTCATGGCAAAAGCATATCCTTCTTTTGGGAAATATGAAAGATGCGATGAAAAATCATCAATTGAACCATCGTGGCCATAAGCATACTTTTCGTAAAAGGGATACTTTATCAAACCCATACCTAAGCCATCTTGAATTTCTTTCATTTTATCGAGTGAATTAGCATTAACTAACTTATTATTGAATAAATTAGTTATAAACTTAGTCAAATCTTCAGTTGTCGAAACAATAGCTCCTGCTCCACCAGGAATGCTCATATCAGTTTCTTGGCTCAATTTCCAAGATTCTCCATCAAATTCATAAGATGATGCTTGATTCTTAATAGTATTTATCTTGCTGCCGAAATAGGTGCTTTCTAAATCAATTTTATCAACAATTCTATTTTTAAGCTCACTTGAGTAATTATTTTTAGTGACTTTTTCAATTATATACCCTAAGAGAATAAAATTTGAATTGCTATATTCAGCATATTCATTCGGCTCAAAACTAGGCATATCTCTGGAAATCAATTCCAAAATCTCTGTCTGACTTTTCGGGTTCACACACCAAGTCAAGTAGTCAGGTTCATTAGTAATACTTTTAATCCCACTTCTGTGGTGGAGTAAATTTTCAATGGTAATAGCTTCGGAATTTTGAACCTGTGGGAAGAACTTAGCCAAAGGTGTATTTAATTGTAATTTCTCTTCTTCAATCAATTGGAAAATCATTACTGCTGTGAAAACTTTGGAAATTGAACCTATTCTGTATTGAGTTTCTTTATTTGATTTAAGCTTTTTCAAAAAATCAGCATATCCAATGGATTTTTGGTAAATAATGTCTTTACCTTTCACTATAGTTACACTACCCATAACTTTATTGTTACTCTCAAGAGTTTCAAATAAGCTATCCATTTTTGCTTTGTTTATTGTCTCCTTTGCATTTATTTGCATAGAAAAAAATATCACGTAAATTATGTAAATGATTGATTTCAAAATTCTTACCTTTTGTTAAATTAGTACCAATTAATTGAATAAGTACTCATGCCACCTTCTATTGTGATATAAAGTTTCTTTTCTGCTTTGTCAAAATTCTTTGTTTTAAAAGAATCACCTGACCTAATAAAATTAGGAAAATTTTTCTCAGATAAGGCCATATCTGTTTTAATAAAACATGCAGTGTTTTTAGGGATATTAATCGATACCGAAGCTAATCCAGTTGAGATACTAATATTAGAAACTGTATCTATTTGTCCCAATTTAAAATTCACACTAGAAGCTCCAGCTTCCAAGTTGATATCTTTGATTATATTTTGACTTAAATCCAAATCCAACTTTCCAGCACCAAATTTCAAATCCAGACTCCAAATGGGCTTTGTATTCAATTCAAAATTTGACTGTGATTTAGACTTGTTTTTCAAGTTTCCTTGAAATCTATATTTGAATTCAAAATTACTAGAATCCTTATTCATTATCACATCAAAATCTTCTTTTATGTCGTCATCATCATCTTCGTTATTAACAAATTTTGGTACTGAAATCAAATAATTTTGATTACTGTTAATTTTGTAAATTCCAGCACCAGCTTCCAAATCAAACTTGGCAAATTTCACACTATCAGTAAGTCGAACACTTTTCCTTCCGTTCTCCTCAATAACAATACTTAATGTAAGTGAATCTGTTACTTTATTTTCTTCGGATTCTTCTTTTTTATGGCTATCTGAAAATTGGTAATGTATGTTACTGAAATTTCCAATGTGTACTCGTTCCCTGAAATTCTGACTCGATATAATTCCAATCAACACTAAAGAATATACTAAACCTCTTGCAAATGCAATCAACATTCTTAGCAAATTGTCTTTAGTTATTAACTTCAACCCAATTAGCAATAAAATCAAAGGCCAAAGATTCCAAAGAAATCCAAAATCAAAATTAAAGTTAAAATTATTTTTTAATAATAAGTAAAACCCAATAATGACTAAAAACGTTCCCCATGTAATACTCTTGAAATAAAACTTTGGTAAATTAGTTGTCATTCTGCCTCCACTTTTGAATAGAATGCTTGCACTAAAAATGCAGCACCTATTGCTATCATCAAAAGTGGGTAATAGTTATTAAAACTAAAGATTGGTACAAACTTCTCAACTAAAAAGAATAATCCTAAAATAATGAATGTTGCACCCAATATTACACTTTTATTATTCTTTTCTCTTGGTAAATTAGTGTGTTCTGTGAAAGAATTTTCTTCTTGGATTTCTGCACTTTGAAAATTATCATTAATGTATTTCTTAGGCATTAATAAAAAACAAATAATGTATGCTAAAATTCCCAAACCACCAGCAAAAACAATTGCTACGAAAATTAATCTTATTATAAGTGGATCAACATTGAAGTATTTAGCAATTCCAGATGCCACTCCGAAAAACACTTTGTTTTCGGTATCTCGGTAAAGTCTTTGAGCCATAAGTTATCTCTTATTAGTGAAATAAGATTAATACGAACTGAAATTATATAAGTTTCTTAATTATTTATAATTTAAAGCATCAAAGTACTTTTTAATCAAATTCTCGTAATCCTTAGAATAACCTAATTTCAAACTTTTTAGCAAATCTTGGAAATTCTTAGATTTTTCGTATTGATTTTTATCAACTTGCACCTGCGAGTTCAAGTCTTTACCAGACTTAGCTTCTCGCTTTGTTTCATAATCTCTTTCATTTTCAGAGCGAGTAGCATCCAACAATCTGCTTAATATCTTTTCTTGCTTTTTCTGAATATCAGCAGGAGTCTTACCGCTTTGCAAATCTTGAACTAACTCTTTAATTTCCTCAGCCAATTTGTTCAATTCGTCCTGTTTGCGTTTGTCCGAACCAGCAAATTTCTGCTCTTCTTTTTTTGCATCTTCAATAGTCTTTTGAATTCTGCCTTGTTGCTCTGCTTGTTTTCTATATTCTTCTTTCGAACCGCCTTCACCAGTTCCATCTTTCCCTTGTCCAGGTTTTCTGCCTTGCTGCTGCATCATTTTTTGAAGAGATTGCATCAATTGCTGTTGCTCAGCTGCAGCTTGTTCAAGCTTTTGTTGCATCCCACCTTGACCACCAGGGTTATCGCCATCTTCGCCATCCTCACCTTCTCCGCCTTCGCCATCTTGTCCATCTTGACCTTTTTTCTTTCCACCTTTGCCTTTCTTACCATCGCCTTGCATTTGCGACATCATAGACTGCATTTGTTGCATTCCTTTATTTAATTTAGACAATGCGTTATTCTGGCTTTGAGTTGAATTAGGCATATTGCGTTCAGCTAAGTTATCAGTTGATTTTTCCATATCCTGCATAGCAGAGGAAAGATTATCAAGCATTTCTGGAGTAACTGAAAAAGATTTTTGAGCTGCCTCTTGCATATTTTTCTGCAAGTTATTAGCTGCTTCCTTTATTTGCTCTTGTTTGCGAGCCATATCAGGCACTTGAGTTGACTTTGAGTCAGTCTGCTGTGTTTGATTTCGCAATTGTTCTTGTTGCTTACTAAGCTCGAAGATGTCATTCATATTCTTCTGAATTTTCTTCATTGCCTCTTTTTTTGCAGTTTGAGACATTTGCTTTTTCATTTTCTTCATTTCTTTAGAGAAGTTTTTCAAATTCTCTTCAGCTTTCTCTTGATTTTCTTGTGCTTCGCTGAAATCACCTTTTTCAATGTTTTCTTCAGCATCTTTCATTTGCTTTTCAGTTTCGTCTTTTTTCAATTGTGATTTCAAGTTATCCAATTGCTTTTGAGTTTGCTCTTTTTGTGCAGGAGCTTCTTTGCTTTTGTTATCCTTAGGTTCATTAAATTTCTTGAATTCTTTTTCAAATTCTTTGAAATCTTTATCAATATTATTAAGTTCTTTCTTTAATTGCTCTTGTTTTTTTGCAAGTTCTTCTTTGGATTTACTATCTTTTTTGTTCTTATCGTTTAGTTCTTTTTTAAGTTCGTCTTGTTCTTTTGCCAACTGTTCCGATTTTTTACTTAACGCATCTGCTTTTTGTTCGACTTTCATTTTTTCAAGCATTTTCATAGTTCGTTCTATCTTTTGCTTGAATTGTTCATCAGTCATTTTGAATTGTTCCATTGCTTTCTGCATCTGGTCTGGAGTCATTTGCTCCATATTCTTTTTTAATTCCTCAGCTTTTTTTGTCATTTCAGGAGTGCGAACATCACTCATCATTTTCTGAAGCTCTTGAAATTTCTCTAAAGTTTCAGGTGAAAGCAAATTGTTATCCTGCAATTCTTTTGTAGCATCTTGAAGAGTTTTCTGAGCATCTTTCATCTTCTCAGTAAGCTCTTTCTGCTTATTCATTAGGTTTTCTGCTTTCTTTTTGTTTTCCCAATCAGTTTTATCTTTGAATTTATCTTTTTTCAGTTCATTACTAAGTTCATCTAAGTCTTTTTTGACTTGTTGAGTCTCTTTCAAAATGTTTTCTAATTTTTTCTGTACTTCTTTTTGTTTGTCATCAGCCGATTTCAATACTTCATCTAACGATGGCAATCTAGCTTTCAATGTATTTGTTTTGGAAATTTTGTAGTTGTGAACATAATCATTATCTGCCACAGTCAAATAAAATTCAAACTCATCTTCAGGTGAAATATTTATCTTTTTCAAATCCCAAATATAAGGAATTTCTTGTGCCAATTCGTTTTGTTTTAAAGTTAGTTCTATTGATTTGAATTCGGTTTCAGCTTGAGAATAAGCAGACTTAATTAAGCGATAATGCAATTGAAGTTTGCTAAAACCATAATCATCACTTATTGCAATCTTCATTGGCAAAATTGCATTTTCGGTTAATTTCACATCGCCTATTGGTGTCAATAAATTGATTTGTGGGTAATCATCATTTATTAAGCTAATCTTGTTTTCGATTGGATTTACATTAGTTAAGCCATTTTTGTCTTTCACTTCAAAGTAATAACTACAGTTTCTATCTACTTTATAGCCAGTACTTGCAAATTTATCCGAAATAGCCATTTGCCACTTTTTTATTTCATAAAGTGCAGAATCTGTTTTGTTAGAATCAGCTGTTTTAAATGTTTTAATGCAAAGAAATGCACTATCTAATTCTTTGTTTGACTCAATTCTAAATGAAACGCTTGAACCAATTAATGCAACTATATCAGCAGATTGCTCATCTATTTTTCTACTTGGTTGTCTGCTGTAAGAAGGAAAAGTTAGAGAGCCAGTTATGTTTTTAATTATTGGTTGCTCCACTACTTGAATCTTGCCAATTTCAGATGAAACACCAGTTTGCATTGAGAATTTCTCAGCTGCCCATTCGGCAAACGCATAAAACTCAACAGAGTTTTTAATTGAGTTTAAAGTAAAGTAATAGCAATTATTTGTGTCTATTCTAATTTTATAAGTATCATACTTAGCTTGATTCTCTTCTTTAATATATAGAGTGATAACATCTGGAGCTATTCCTTTTGCTTGTACTTTAATCGTAATATTCTCACCACGAATTGCTTTTGCATTTATAGGAGTAATCTGGAAACTAAATGGAGCAGGAGGTATGAAAGAAAGGCTGAAATTACTCAATCTATTAAATGAATTCGAATAATTTGAATTGCTAATCATTAATAAAGTAAATAAACCAATCAAGAAAAAGAAAATGACAACATTTCGCTTAGTTTCTTTTTTCTCAATTAAATCATCAAAATTTTTAGTAGAAGCTATTGAATAAATTTGTTCAAAAGATGCTATTGTTAATGCCTGTGAAGTAGATTGCAATTCAATTGATTTCACAATTTGTAATCCATTCAACAATCTATCTCCTAAATCATTAAAGCTATTTCCAACTCTAAGAGCAATATCTTCTATAGTTGGTGCATTCAATATTCCCAACATTCGAGTAACTGGCTTATAAAGGAAAAATCCTAAAGCTAAAATGCTTAGAGAAAGAAAAGTAAAAAATAAAACAGTTCTAAAATAAACATCACCTTTAGCAAGTAGCTCAATTGCTATTGCCAATATCAAGAATAAAGAAGTTGAACTTAGACCATTTAGCAATCCATTTATAAAAAGAACAGAATTCTCTTTATTCTTGAAGTTATTCAACTTTTGAATTAAACTCTGGTATTTATCGTTGTAACTATTCATATTTTCAATTAATTAGAAAGAGCATATAAAATTAAATTTGTTCCAAACTGAAGCGAAGCCAATCTTTTCTCTGCATTGTCACTATGTACTTCCGCATCTGCCCAACCATCGCTTGGATTACTTTCAATTGTATATACCAGGCATAGTCTTCCGTTTAAGAATATCCCTTTTGTTTGAGGATTTTTGTCGTCGTGTTCATGAATTTTAGGTACACCTTTTGGGAAGCTATATTTAATATTGAATATTGGATGATTCAATGGTACATCTTTCAGTTCTGCATCTGGAAATATTTTCTTAATTTCTTTCTTGAAATATTCGTCCATTCCATAGTCGTCATCAACATAAAGAAAGCCACCATTTTCAATATAAGCACGTAGTTTTTTGCCATCTTCACCGCTAAAATCTATGCTGCCATGACCTGTCATAAAAATCATAGGATATAAAAAAATATTATCGCTCTTAATATCCACAAATTCATATTTTGGTTCTACTTGTATAGTAGTGTTTTGAGCAACAAATTTCAACAAGTTAACTTCCGATGAAGGGTCGTTATACCAATCCCCTCCGCCAGCATACTTCAATCGAGCTAATTTAACTTTGCTACCAGCCATTAATTCCAAAGGAATTGTACTTGCTGAAAACAAAACTAAAACAACTATAACTACTAGTTTATTAAATGACATATAAGTATTTTCTTTTCTTCTTTTTCAAAATAATCGTAACCAATAAACTTGATTAGTTTTTCTTCCACACGCAAACTAGGAAATGCTTCCACAGCTTCTGTGATTTCTTCAGTCAAATCGCCACCTTTCAGCAAAACATATTTGCCATTTTTCTTAAGCATAGGCTTTGTCCAAGTTACTAAGTCTTTAATTGATGCTACACCCCTCGCAAAAATAAAATCCATCTTATTTTTGTAGTCTGGAAAATCAGCCAATTCTTCAACTCTAGCATTAATAACTTTAAGATTTCTTAAAGTAGTATGTTGCGCAAATATTCTAGTAATGTTGACTTTCTTTTTGATTGAGTCCACCAAAGTCATCTCTATATGCTTTGCTGCCACTGCTATTGGAAGCCCTGGCAATCCACCACCTGTTCCAACATCCATACATTTTGACTTTTCTGGAATATCCACGTATTTCAATACGCTCAAACTATGAAAAAGATGTTTCTCTAAGAAATTTTCTTCATCTTTACGTGAAATCAAATTCACCTGCTTATTCCAATAAAGCATCTCTTGATGATAGCGTTTGAGCTGCTCTCTTTGTTCTTCGTCCAGCACTATACCATTGATAGCACACTTTGTCCAAAACTCAACTAAATCCATGTAAACTTAACCCGCTTATATTTCGTATATAATGAAATGAAAGTTTCAAATCTTAGCAAAATACCATTCTTTTCTGTTGTTTTATGCACATTCAATCGTGCATATATCTTAGAAAGAGCAATTAAATCACTAATCAATCAAAATTTTAAAGATTTTGAATTGATAATTATTGATGACGGTAGTTCCGATGATACATTTCAAGTTGTAAATAAATTCAAGAATGAACTAAATTTGAAATATATTTATCAGAATAATTCTGGTATATCTATTTCTCGCAACATTGGGATTGTAAATGCTATTGGAGAATATGTAACTTTCTTAGATTCAGACGATGAGTACTTGCCAAATCATTTAGAAAGCAGATACGATATTTTGCAAGAAAATAAATTTGATTTTTTGCACGGCGGTTTTCAAATAATTGGCAATGAATTCGTACCTGATATGAACGATATAAGTAAGCTAATCTCAATTTATGATTGTGTAGTGGGTGGTACTTTTTTCATTAAAAGAAATCAAGCATTGCAGTTTGGTGGATTTGAACGATTTGAATATGGAGATGACAATTATTTCTTCCAAAAGATAACAAAACTCAGCAAAAATTATTCTCATACAAATATTCCATCATATATATATTATAGAGACTTAAATGATTCTATTTGCAATACTATTAATTCGGTTTGCTTATGAAACTTGACTCATTTAAAAAGAGAAAAGATAGAATGAACGATGCAATTTCTTTGCTTGCAAAAGTCTATCCTGATGTTAAAATTCAACTAAATCATACCAATGCTTTTGAATTATTAGTTGCTACTATGCTTTCAGCTCAATGCACCGATGCAAGAGTGAATATAGTAACAGAATCTCTATTTATAAAATATAAAACTCCAACTGATTATTTAGCTGTAGAAGCAAATGAATTAGAGCAAGACATTTTTTCAACTGGATTTTATAAAAATAAAGCAAAAAACATACGTGCAATGTGCGAGATTCTAATTGCAACGCACAATTCACAAGTGCCGAATAATTTAGCAGAACTTTTTGCTTTACCTGGAGTCGGTAGAAAAACTGCAAATGTTGTGCTTGGTCACGCTTTCAATACCCCAGGCATCGTAGTTGACACCCATGTAATTAGAATTTCCAACAAACTTGGAATAGTCGATACTACCGATGCAGTCAAGATAGAATTTGAATTAATGAAAATTATTCCAAAAGATATATGGGTTACTTTCACTCATTATTTCATAAACCATGGTCGCAATACTTGTATAGCTCGCAGACCGCAATGTGCAGTTTGCACAGTAAATCAAATTTGCTCAAGTTCGGAAATTAACATAATTAAGAAATGAAAATAAAATTAGTAACAATAGACTTTTGGAATACGCTTTACGATTCCTCAAATAATGAACAACGTGATGAATATAGAAATAATTCATTAATTGAAATTGCAAGTAAATACAATAAATTTCTTACTGATAAAGAAATAGGGACTGCTATTTCAGAAACTTGGCGATATTTTGGTCACCATTGGAAAATCAACCATCGCACACCAAACGCAAAAGAATGCGTAACTCATTTGTTTTCTAATTTGGGTTTCAAGCACATAGAATCTGACATTGAATATGTGACTAATGTATTTATAAATTCAGTGGCAAAGCACCCACCAGTTTTGCTTGAAGATGCAAAAGATACTGTTATAGAACTTAATAAACATTTCAAAATAGCACTAATTTCAGATACAGGCTTTTCACCAGGTAGCATATTAAGGCAAATAATAAAAAATGACGGGCTATTGGATTACTTCGATAGTTTCAGCTTCTCAAATGAAACTGGTGTGGCAAAACCTCACAAAATAGCATTTCAAGCACCTTTAAAATCACTTAATACATATGCTAAAAATGCAATACACATTGGCGATATAGAAAGTACAGATGTTATTGGAGCTAAAAATCAAGGAATGCACGCTATTCGACTTTTAGCAGATAAAAATAACAAAATAAATTTAGACAATCCTGAAATAACAGCAGCAGATTTTGAATTACATTCTTGGAATGAAGTTAGGAATCTTTTACTTAACTCTTTAATCTTTTAGGAAGTTATTAAATTTAATTAATTGTTCTTTTGTGCCAATAGCAACCAATTCATCGCAAGCATAAACAAGTGTATTTGCATCTGGACTTAGTTTGATATCATCACCACTAATTATACCAATCACTGTAACGCCAGTATGCTTTCTAATATCTATATCTTTCAATAGTTTATTATTGTATTTTGTATTCTCATCTAATCTATACCGCTCTATTTTTAGAGAAACTGATTTTGTACTAAAGGTTGTATCAATAAAATCAATAACATGCTGATTTAATGCAATACTGGCAAGTCTATGACCACCGGTAGAATATGGGTTAATAATTCGGTTTGCACCAGCTATTTCCAATTTACTTATAGCATTATCCTCATCGGCTCTAGCCACAATGAATATAGATTTGTTCAATTCTCTTGCTGAAAGGACTACAAATACTGTAATTGCTGGATTAGATGTAGCTACAATAATTGATTTTGCTCTTTCAATTCCAGCAAGTTTCAAAACTTCATTGTCAGAGGCATCGGCTTCAAATGTTAGCCAATCATGCTTATCAACAATTTCCTTACTGACTTTTAAGTCATTATCAATAATCACAAATTTTTCGCCAGATGCCTGCAATTCATCGGCTACAATACGACCTACCCTTCCAAAACCTACTAAAATTATATGATTTTCCATTCTATTCACAGCTTTTAATCTCCTTTTCATAATGCTGGTTTCAGAAAACTGATAGACAAATAAATTCTCCATCAAGATACTGAACATATAAAACAAACTAGATATACCTAAAGTGGAAACAATTATAGTAAAAATCATAATTTGATTATTTACAGGGTGCACTTCTCTATAACCAGTTGTTGAAATAGTTATAAACGTCATATAAAAAGCTTCCATCCAGGTTGCATTATAATCAGCCCACAAAATTTTATAACCTATTGTACCAATTACACATATCGAAGCCAAAATGATTAATGGCAAAGTTGGTTTCTTAATTTCGTTCTTATGTTCTTTATTTCTATTCGGAATTAACATTGATTTTTAGTTACAAATTAATATTTTAGAATAAATATTTCCAACAAAATTACAATTAATGAAAATTAGTGTTGTCATAGCTACTCGAAATAGAAAAGATGATGTTTGCTTCACTATTTCAAATTTCTTAAAACAAATATACGATGATTTTGAAATTATCGTGATAGATAACAATTCCACAGATGGCACTGGCGAAGCAATTAAAGTAAATTTCCCTAATATAATTTACCATTATCTGCCCGACAATATTGATATTTTAGCACAAAATATAGGCGTTACAGTAAGTACGGGCGATATCATTTGGCGTACTGACAGTGATTCCTACCCAGCAGACGAGAATACATTTTTTTTAGTGAACAAAATTTTCTCTGAAAATACTGATGTTGATATTATTGCTTCTGAAGAAGTATATCCCAAAGCAAACTTTAGAATACGTGATTACTACCCTTTGCCCCACGATAAAGCAAATGTTCCCCACAATGGTTATAAATCATATACTTTGACAGGTCCTGGTAGTGCTATTCGTAAATCTGTTTTCAATAAAATTGGTGGATTTTGGCAATTTGGACATGAAGAACTTGATTTTTGTACTCGTGCTATTCTTGCTGGGTTTAATGTTCGATATTTTCCTAATATAATTACTCATCATTTCTCTAGCTCATACGATAGACCAAAGATAGAACGATGGATAAAATTAACTTCGCAGTTAATCCGATACACTTGGAAATATTTTCCTTTGCATTTAGCACTTGGCCGCACTGTAGTTATTTTTCTTTCTCAACTTTTAATGAGTTTTAGCGTTACTTTGAACCCATTATATCATATTGAAGCATTATCAACAAATTTAAGTACTATATTTAGAACTATTAGAACTGAAAGAAAACCAGTGCCTATCGATAAAGTATATGAAATTACTTTAGGCACAAGTATTCTAAAAAGCGAAGCTAAAATGTTTGCTAACTTATTCAAAAACAAATTCAATTCTAAATAAAGTGTTTATGAGAATTTTACAAATATCGCCCCAATTTCCTTTCCCAGCTTCCGATGGTGGTAAAATTGGTATTTCCAATATATTCAAAAATTTATCTCTCAATAATGAAGTTACCTTTCTTTGCTATTCCGACAAAGAAATTGAAAAGAAACATCTTTTGGAAGCATCGAAATATGGTGAAGTCATAATTCTAAAGCATAATTTAGAAAATACACCTTTACGAATTTTCAAATCGCTATTTGTTTCTAATTCTATATATTTCTCAAAATATATAAATCAATCTGTTTTTGATAAAATTGATAATATAATTGAAAATGGTAATTTCGATATTATCCATTGCGACCACTCGGCTATAGGTCAGCTTGGGGTATATATCAAAGAAAAGTACGGAATACCAGTTGGTTTACGATTACATAATATTGAATATATGATTTGGCAACGCTATGCCGATGAATTGAAAAAAGGTAATTGGAAAGATAAACTTCAATACTTTTATATCAAAGATCAAGCAAATTTACTCAAATATGAAGAAACGAGTCTCTTTCCTAAATTAGATGTTTGTTTTCCAATCACACAAGTAGATTTAGATAGAGCAAAAGAATTATCCCCAGATGCAAATCTTGTTTTAGCAAAAGGAGGTGTAGATACAGAACTCTGGAAAAATAACAACATTAAGAAAAATAAACATGAGATTGTCATTGCATCAAATTATAAATGGGTACATAATGTAACTGGTTTGATATGGTTTATAGAAAACGTGATGCCAAAGATTCTAAAAGTAATACCGCACACAAAACTCAAAATAATTGGCACAACTCCGCCCGAAATTCTCTCTAAATATAAACACCTAAATGTAGAAGTTCTAGGTTATGTAAGCGATGTTGTCTCTGAAATTGCAAAATCTAGTTTAACAATATCTCCATTATTTGTAGGTAGTGGAATAAGAATTAAAATTTTAGAATCTCTTTCAGCTGGCACTCCTGTAGTTTCCACAAGCATAGCAGCCGAAGGAATCAATGCAACAGAAAAAGAAGGACTCTACATTGCCGATGACAAAGAAGAATTTGCAAAGATGTGTTTAGACCTGCTAAACTATGACGAAAAAGCATCTCAAGCAGCAAAACAAGGAAGAGAATTAATTAAAAAAGAATACTCTATGGAAAAAATGTCTAAAGTAATTATAGAGGAATACAAAAGAATTTTAGGCATTAACTAAAAGAATTTTAGGAATTAGCTAAAAGAATTTTTCATTGCCATCTAATTTAATTTGATTTTATACGTCAAATAGAAAATTTTTAAATAGAGATTTAATGTCAAAGAAAGTTACAAGTCCAGAAATTCAAGTTGAAGAAGAAATAAAAGATATACGAGTTCTTGGAGCTAGAGAACATAATCTAAAGAATATCAATTTAACAATTCCACGTGATAAGTTTATTGTTTTCACAGGACTGTCTGGTTCTGGCAAATCTAGTCTTGCTTTCGATACACTCTATGCCGAAGGTCAGCGTAGGTATATTGAGTGTCTTTCTTCTTATGCTAAAAACTTTATAGGCGGCTTGAAAAAACCTGATGTGGACTTAGTTGAAGGACTTTCTCCATCTATTTCAATTGAACAAAAAACTCTTGGTTCAAATCCCCGCTCTACCGTTGGGACAGTAACAGAGATTTACGATTACTTGCGTTTGCTTTATGCGAAAATTGGAGTTCAATATTGCACCAACTGCAATATACCTGTTGAAAAGAAAACCTTAGACCAAATTATTGATAATATTTATGAAAAATATAATGGACAGCGTGCATTAATCCTTGCTCCTATTGTAAAAGGAAGAAAAGGTCATTATAGAGAACTATTCGAGCAGTTAATCAAGCAAGGCTATTCCAAAGTACGTATTGATGGTCTAGTAAAAGAACTTGTTCCTGGTATGCAATTACCTCGTTTCCAAATTCATAATGTCGAACTTGTCATAGATAAAATCTTTATCAATGAAGATAGTAAGCAAAGAATTAGGGAATCAAGTGCTTTAGCTTTGGATAAAGGCGAAGGCACTATGACATTATTCCTTGAAAAAGTTGGTTCTCGTGAAGACTTTTGGATTCCAGTACTATATTCATCGAACTATTCTTGTCCAAGTTGCCATAAAGCTTATGATATTCTTGCACCTAATAATTTCTCATTCAATTCCCCTTTTGGTGCTTGTAAAGATTGCAATGGAATTGGTGAAGTATATGATTTTGAATATGAATTACTTGTTAAAGACGATACTATTTCAATTGCCGATAATGGAATTCTCTTTGTAGAAAATAGCAAAGCTAACTGGCTTTATACTCAAATTGAAAATTTGATGAAGTTATTTGAAATTGATATAAAAACACCTATTGCTAAAATCCCTAAAAAAGTATGGGAAATCATAATGTATGGACTTAAAGAAGAAGAACTATCAATTGGCTATAAGTTGGATAATGGTACAGAACTTAAATTCAAACATAAATATATTGGTGTAATTCCCACTTTAAATCATTTGCATAAGTCTTCTACTGCAGCTGGACGAAATAAATACGAAGAAGCTATGATTTCTAAACTTTGCCACGAATGCGATGGCGGACGATTGAATAAACAAAGCTTAAATGTGTTAATTGATGGAAAACATATCTCTAATTTAACACAGCTAAATATAGATTTGGCTTATGTTTACTTCAAAGACCTAAATAAAAAGCTTTCAAAACGAGACCAAACAATAGCAACTCTTGTACTTAAAGAAATTTATGATAGATTAGAGTTTTTAGAGAATGTAGGACTTGGCTATTTATCATTAAATAGAACTGCTCGTTCTCTATCTGGTGGAGAATCCCAACGTATTCGTTTAGCATCACAAATTGGAAGCAAGTTAGTCGGTGTTATGTACGTATTGGACGAGCCATCAATCGGACTTCACCAACACGACAATGATAAATTAATTAACTCTCTAAAAAATCTTAGAGACTTAGGTAATACACTAATTGTTGTCGAACACGATAAAGCAATGATTGAAGCGTGTGATTTATTCATTGATATGGGTCCTGGAGCTGGAATTCACGGTGGTGAAATAATATTAATGGCAGACCCAAGCAAACTAAAATCTTTAAAAAAATCAGAAATTGATGCTTCATTGACCGCACGATATTTACTTGGCGAAAAGCAAGAAGAATTTGTATCTAAAGAGCGTGAAGGAAGTGGCAAATCACTTTCACTTTATGGCTGCACAGGTAATAATCTTCAATGTGTAGATTTGCATTTACCACTTGGCAAACTTACTGTAGTTACTGGACTTAGTGGTTCGGGTAAGTCAAGTTTAATAAATGATACACTATACCCAATTCTGTCTAAATTTTTCTTCCGTGGTCAAACAAATGCTTTGCCTTATGAATCAATAGATGGCTTGGATAATATTGATAAAGTGATTGAAATAGATCAGTCACCAATTGGACGTACCCCACGCTCTAATCCTTCTACTTATACTGGTATGTTCACCTTGATACGTGATTATTTCGCAATGCTCCCAGAATCAAAAATTCGTGGTTACAAAACTGGTCGCTTTTCTTTCAATGTGAAAGGAGGTAGATGCGAAGATTGCGAAGGTGCGGGTATGAAGAAAATAGAAATGAACTTCTTGCCAGATGTGTTTGTAAATTGTGAAATTTGCGATGGAAAACGTTATAACCAAGAAACTTTAACTGTGCTTTACAAAGGGAAATCAATTGCTGATGTTCTTGATATGACTGTTGAAGAAGCACTTGAATTTTTCAGAGATATTCCATCATTATTTCAAAAAATCAATACTTTGAATGATGTTGGTTTGGGGTATATTACTTTAGGGCAACAATCTCCAACTCTTTCTGGTGGAGAAGCTCAGCGAGTGAAACTTGCAACAGAACTTTCTAAACGTAGCACAGGCAAAACATTATATCTATTAGATGAACCTACTACTGGACTTCATTTTGAAGATATAAGACTTCTTAATAGAATTATGCAAGAGCTTGTGGATAAAGGAAATACTGTACTTGTAATCGAACATAATCTTGATATTATCAAAGCTGCTGATTGGGTGATTGATCTTGGACCTCTTGGAGGTAGCGGTGGTGGTGAAATTATTGCTGAAGGAACTCCATCGGAAGTGACGAAAGTCAAAAAAAGTATTACAGGTTTTTATCTGAAAGAAGAATTGAAAATTCAAAAAAGTGTAGTAGCTTAATAGCTTCTAAATAAATTGTTTAAAATTTATAACATAAATACTATATTTTGCGATTTATGTCAAATACGTCTACTAAATATTGTTTTCTTGAGCCCGATTTGGGGCAAATCGTAATCACACTCACAGCGGACGATGAGTTCATTGCTGGTGGCGATTTTAAAATATTCGATTCCGAAACTAAAGAAGTTTTGGAAGAATGGAAACTTACTTCCGATTTCGGAAAACCTAGTATTTACAAAGTAAAAACTAAACCTGAATATCTGCACAAAATGAAATTCATTTTCAATGTGCTGACTTGCACCAAAAATGCAAACAGATATGAAGGCAGAGTTGCTATAAAAATTTTGCAAAAAGGGAAACCTTGCAAAACATCAAATTCAACAAGTTATCTTCTTTATAATGTTCCTCCTTGTGCATTGAAAAGTGCAGAAGATTTCCAAAGTTCGTTATTCTTTATAATTAAAGAAAAGCTTGAAGAAGAAAAAATAGAGAAAATTAAAGCCGAAGCTGAAAAAGATGAAGATTCGGATGACTTATATTAATAACACATTCTTTTTTTGGAGTGATAAACAAAATGAATATTTTGGTATGTATTTCTAGAGTTCCAGATACAGTTACAAAAATTGTGGTTGGTGCTGATGGAAAAAACATTGATACTAATGGTGTAAAATTTATCTTAAATCCTTACGATGAGTTCGCTCTTGAAGAAGGATTGCAACTAATAGAAAAAAATGGTGGCGAAGTTACTGCATTGACTGTAGGAAATGATGCCTCTGTAGATATTCTTCGCACAGCACTTGCTATGGGTGCTGAAAAAGCTGTCCACGTGAAAACTAATGATACCAATTTCGATTCATTTTTCGTTGCACAAAATATTGCAACTGTTGCAAAAGAATTAAATCCAGATTTAATTCTTTTCGGAAGACAAAGTATTGATTTCGATTCAAATCAATTAGCTTCTATGGTAGCTGAAATATTAGAATTACCTTCTGTTTCAGTTGTTTCTAAATTAGAAATATCTGGCTCGACTGTGAACTGCGAACGTGATATTGAAGGTGGCAAAGAAATTCTTGAAACATCGCTTCCTTGTCTGCTAAGTGTTCAGAAAGGAATTAATGAACCTCGCTATCCAAAATTGCCACAAATTATGAAAGCGAAATCAAAACCAATTGACAATCGCATTGCAACTGGGAATAACTTAACTAACATCTTGAAAATGGAAATACCTGCTAAAGCCAGAGTAGGAAAAATACTTGGCGATTCCGATGCAGATATTGCAGAATTGGTTAGACTTCTTCACGAAGATGCAAAAGTTATTTAATTAAGATTAATTGAAAAGGAAAAATCAAAATGAGTAAAATTTTAGTTTATTTAGAAGCAAACGACAAACAATTAAAACGTACAAGCTATGAAGCAATTACTGCAGCAATGTCTTTGACTTCTGCCGATAATGTTTTAGGTGTAATAATAAATGGCAATGCCGATGCTATTAATTCAGTTGGAAATTTTGGCTTAGCAAACGTTATCAATGTTAAATCAGATTCATTATCAAATTATTCAGTAACTGGTGTAGCTACTGCAATTAAAGAAGTTGTAAATGTTAATGGCGTTTCTACTATATTATTTGGCTCAAATGCTACTGGTAAAGAATTAGCACCAAGAGTAGCTGTTAAATTATCTGCTGGATATATTTCTGATTGTGTTGGTCTTGCTCAAAATGGTGGAAATATAACTGCTACAAAGCCAGTTTATGCTGGAAAGGCTGAAGTTAGCTGTGAAGTTACTTCAAACATAAAAGTATTTTCACTTCGTCCAAATGTATTCACTGCAAAAGAATCTTCTGCTGCAAATGTTATTTCAACTGACTTCACACCAAATATTTCAACAGATAATTTAAAAGTTAAAGTGAAATCAGTTGTTAGAAACGAAGGTAAACTTGACGTAGCCGAAGCGGATAAAATCGTAACTGGTGGACGTGGATTAAAAGGACCAGAAAATTTCAATATAGTTGAAGATTTGGCAAAAGCAATTGGTGGAGCAGTTGGTGCTTCTCGTGCTGTTGTTGATGCTGGGTGGAGACCACACGGAGAACAAGTTGGACAAACAGGTAAAACAGTTTCTCCTAATTTATATGTTGCATTGGCAGTAAGCGGAGCGGTTCAGCATTTGGCTGGTATGTCTGGTTCAAAAATTATCGTTGCAATCAATAAAGATAAAGATGCACCGATATTTAAAGTTGCAGACTATGGTATTGTTGGAGATGTATTCGACGTAGTACCAAAATTAACTACTCAAATCAAAGCAATGGCTTAATTGAATAGTTATTTCGATAAACAAAATTAAATTAGAAAATGGAAAAAGTAAGATTGATGGTACTTGGACTTTCCGCTAGCCCTGCTGGCGGAAATGCCTATGCACTAATTCTAAAAGAAGTTGATGGACACCGCAGATTACCTATAATTATTGGTGCTTTTGAAGCACAGGCAATTGCATTAGAAATAGAAGGAGTTGTGCCTCCTCGCCCAATGACCCACGATTTATTCAAAAATTATGTGGACGCTATGGGTGCTAGTTTGCTTGAAGTAGAAATTAATGATTTGCAAGAAGGTACATTCTATGCACGAATAGTGTTTGAAAATCCAGATGTAGAGCTAGATGCACGCCCAAGCGATGCTATAGCTGTAGCAGTCAGATTCAAAGTGCCAATTTATGTTGACGCAAGTATATTAGAAGAAAGCGGTTTATTGCCTCAGCAAGACGAACTTGATTCAGAAGAAAGATTCAACAATGATTTTGAAGCTACTGCTAGTCAATTCAGCGAAAATCAACCAACTACTCCACTATCTATTTTAGACAAACTACAAATAAAATTAGATAAAGCAATTGGCGACGAAGATTATGAATTAGCAGCAAGTGTAAGAGATGAAATAAAAAGAATTTTAGAAAGTTCTTGATTTTTTCAAGAATTTCTCTTAACTTTGTAATCTATTTTATTTGACTTGTTCAAATAGATGCCGGGGTAGCTCAGGTGGTTAGAGCAACGGAATCATAATCCGTGTGTCGGGGGTTCAAGTCCCTCTCTCGGTACTTAAAATTTTGTAAGCCAGTATATAATTTATACTGGCTTTTTTTATTTAAAGCAACCAAATTGATGCAAAAGTTACTTCTGAAATTAAACAACTAACACTCCTTTAATTTCAGCAAAGCAAATCCCACTTTTTTAAAGAAATTTGTCTTTATTAATTTTATGATGAATACCTCTTAACCAATTGTTTTATCTGCATTTATATTTGATTATTTAATTGGTAAATAATTTCTTTGTTTATATAAAATTCAATTTCTTCTTTGACATAATTAAGGAAATATTTAATTTACTTAAACAGAAATGGTAATCTATGAGAAAATATATACTTATCATATATACTTTAGTCCTAACTTCAAATTTGTCTAGCCAATCATTGCTAGATTACTCCCCTGTGTGGGAAAGCCCTGCACTTTCTCAAAAATTCAACTTCTTTAATTCGAATCTAATTATTTCTCAATTTGATAACAACAAATTTGGAGCTAATGTTTCACCATATCGTTTTGGTTTGGAAGAACTCAATACGCTTAGATTATTCTATGGTAAGAATATTACAAATTTTAATTTAGCTTTTGGAATCAATGCTGTTAGCAATAAACTTTACTATGAAATAAATCCTACTTTAAGTGCTAATTATAAGTTTGATAAAGTTATTTTAGGTACACAATTGTCTTATTCGAGAATGCAAATTCAAGGAACTGGAGCATTTAATACTCTCAAAATTGACATAGCAGCAAAGTTACAATTAGATGAGAATCTTTCGGCAGCAGTTCTATTAAAGAATTTGAATGATGGTAAATTTGCTGGTAATTCACAATCAAACAAAAGTTCAACAGTTGGTATTTGCTATGAAATTGAAAATTACTTTACTTCTGCAGATGTTGAAATTAGAGAATCATTTGGAACTGGATTTATAATAAGTGGAGGAATGAAGTTAAATGATTTATTGAAATCAAAATTAGTTTATAAAACTTATCCGCAAAGTATAAGTTTAGATGTAATCTATCTACTTCAAAGTAATCAACTTCTATCTTCATTTTCTTATACCGAAAAACTTGGCTTTAGTTCTACTATTGGGTATGCAGTTGAGTTTTAGAATTGCAATAACTACTCTACTTTTCTTCTTGTGTGTTCCTTTATATTCACAAGAAGAGAGTTTAGAAAACATACTTGAGAACTTGCAGAATGAAGCAAATATTACATTGGTTATGGAAGATTTGGAACGAATTATTAACTTTCCTATAAATCTAAAAAAATCTACTTCTCAAGAACTTTTAGAATTACCCACTATTGATTTAAAACTAGCAGAAAAGATTGTAGAAAGCTTTAAGAGAAATCCATTCATTAGTTTACAGAAATTAAAATTAGATTTAAAACTCTCGAACATACAGTTTCAAATTTTAAACTTAGCTACAATTAATTCAATCAAAGAAGAAACTATACAATCTAACAGTTCGAAAGTCAGCAATAATTTTAGATATTATTCCAGAATGTCTTTCGACAACCTGAACTCTATAAATACAAGTGATAAATTCCAAGGAAAAGCTTATGATAATACTAATAAGCTATTTCTCAGTTTAAATTCAATTAATACTCAAATCGGAATAGCAACCAAAAAGGATTACTATGAACCAAATAATTTCGATAATATATCTGGCTTTGTTAATGTCAAAATGAGTGATTATAGCTTATATATGGGCAATTTTCAAATAAGTTCGGCAAATGGATTAGTATTTGGCAGAGGTATGTCCGCCAATAAAGGTGCTACTGATAACGATTTGATTATCAATAATAGCACAAAAGTTAATTCATATTCTGGCACAAGTGATTATGTACCATTTAGAGGAATAGCAGCAAGTTTTGGTGGTCAAAGCAAAACTTCTACTTTTGGATTGTTAGCATTTGCAAGTAGCAAAAATGTAACATATAGTTTAGATAGTAATTCAAATGGTAGAACACTTCAGAAATCTGGACTTTATAGAGATAGTGCAGAAATTATCAGAAAATACAATACTTCTATAACTGAATTTGGAGCAAGTGCAGAAATAGGTTTGAGTGATGTTCTCTTAGGTGTTAACTATATTAATTCACTGTATAGTCGGTTTTTAAACATTGAAAATAAATTGCTGAACCTTACTTCAAACGTATCTATATTTCTTCGAGACAACTCTAATCAACCCTCATTCCTTTTTGAAATTGCAAGAGATGTAAATTCCAATTATGCAATTAATGGCACTTACAAAATAGATTATCAAAGCGGAAACATATTGGGTTTTGCTCGATACTATGGACAAAATTATAGAGCAATGTATTCGAGAGCATTTGGAGAATACAGCAATAATCAAGATGAGATTGGGTTATATTTAGCGAATGAATATGCAACTGAAAAATTAAGTTTATATACATATATAGATGTTTTTGCAAAAAGTAAAAGTGATTTGGAACTACCAATTAAGAAACAAGGTTACGAGCTATTCCAATCAGTGAAAACTAATTATAGGAATAAGATTAACGCTAAGCTTGTGCTTAGATTCAAAAAACAAAATGATTATTTGAAGGACAACTCAATTTATAAAGCAGACGATTCGGAAAAATTCCAAAGTAAAATTGAATTTGAAACTAAAAGTATTGAAAAATTAAATATTAAGTTTTGGATTGCTTTTAACAGATTCAATACTCAAAATAGTGAAAGTAAAGGAACTGAAATTGGTTTCGATTTGAAATATAGACCCTTCGAGAATACTTTAATTGGTGCGAGATATTCACACTTTTCTGTTGATTCATTCGATGCCGCTATTTGGAGCTATGAACAAATATATCCTAATTATGGTTTCTCTCCAGTTTTGACTGGATATGGAAATAGAAACCAAATATATATAAATCAAAAAGTCGGAGAAAATCTCCGACTTTGGTTTAGATACTTAGATTATAACTCTTTGAAGTATAGTTCAGAAGAGTTTGAGCAAGTTGCGAATAATAAGTTCAACTTACAACTTGACATTAATTTTTAGTTACACCAACAAGGAATAAATTTGGGTCTAACAAAGATTGTGGTTTATAATTTCCCAAGAAATTTCCACCCAAGTAAGGTTTAATTTCAATTATTGGTGCTTTGTAAATTTCAAGATGCAACATTGTAGGTTGATTTTTATAAAGCAACTCTCTTATATAAAAAGGATCTTTTGAAGAAACTCTATCAGTATTTATAGCTGCAGCAACAACTCCAATTGTATCACCACTATTGACATTATTACCTGGCTTAAGTAGAATATTTTCTAAGCCAGCATATTTATAAACAATATTTTCATCACTTTTAATTATGACATAATAGGAAGTATTCCAAAAATCATTGCCATTAGGGCTTGTAAATATTCCAACATCTAAAACTCTACCACTATCAATAGCTAAAACCGAAGCACCAATAGGAGCGTAAATATCTACTCCACAGTGATGTCTATCGTTTCTATCTTCCCAAAATGAACCTGGCGAACCAGCTCTTGGAAATTCATTTTCATAACTATCGGGTACAGGCCAATACTTTCTATTTATTTGAGAACTCATTATATACTTTAATTTATTTTTTGCTTATTTTCTTTCTTTTGCAAATTTATAAGCTTGCTTAACAAATTCATTTGCTAATGGAGAACTAAATTTATTATCTTTTTCTAATCTTTCAGGATGCCATTGCACTCCTATAAACCAAGATTTACCTTCTGTAGAATTCCATTCAATTGCTTCAATTGTTCCATCTTGAGTATAAGCTGAAGCAAACAAATCGTTTGATAACTTACCCACAGCTTGATGATGATTGCTATTTACTTCGCCCGAAGTTGTACCAGCAATTTTATAAAGTATTGAGTTTTCTCTTACACTAATTTTGTGCTTCGTATCTTTCTTATCATTAGTTTGGTGCAAAACATTAGTAATCTTATTAGTCTTTTCAAAATTAGAAGGAATATCAACTATTAAATCGCCACCTAAAGCAATATTCATTAGTTGTTCGCCACGGCAAATCCCAAGAATAGGAATCTTATGATTGAGTGCATATTTGATAATGTCAAATTCAAGAGTATCTCTTTCTAAATCTATTGAACAAAGTGAAGTATCCTCTGGTCTACCAAATCTAGCAGGATGAGCATCAGGCCCACCAGAAAGAACTAAGCCACTACAAGTTTTAAGTTCTTCGATAGCTTTTTCTGGAGACATTTTATAGAAATCAACAATTTCAATAGTTTCATCGGCATGTTTGATAAAGTTTGAGTAATTCTTATACGAGTCAGAACCAGAAGCTTTTGAAATAGCAATTCTTATTGGTTTTTTGTTCTCCATACAACCAGTAGTGTTTAAAATTAAGAAGCTAAATACAACAAATGTAAGAAGCTTTGAAAGTATAATTTTAGCCATATTTATCTTTTGTTCAATCATTATTTTATTCATGCAATATTGATACCAATTTGCTGTAGTTTATTTTTCAAGATCTCAAAATTTTCAGTAATTTCAAATTCAATTCTACAAATAACCAATTGGATATTGTAATTATCGAATATATTTGAAAAACATTTTAACTTTACGTAATCTTTCTCAGTTGTTATAACACTCAAAGCACCCATTTGATTACATTTTTTGCAAAGTTTTTCTATATCATCACTTTTGTAAGCAAAATGATCTGAAAATGAAATAGATTCTGCAATATCAATACCCTTTGAGATTACAAATTTATGGAATTTCATTGGCAAAGCAATGCTAGACAAACTAATAGATTTACCTATTGCACTATTTTCAATTTTGACATAATGACTGTTGTAAAATGTAAACAAACCCAATTGTATAGTATTAATTGAAATAACATCATTTTTCATTGCTATAATAAATGGATTTAGTTCTTTTATGTCTCTTTCTATAATTAAGTCTGCTCTTTTCAAAGCATAAAAATTTTCTCTAAGGCGACTATAAGGAAGTAAATAGTTGGCTGAATTATTTGTACTTTCATCTATAATAACAAAGTCTAAATCTCTTTTTAATTTCCAATGTTGAAAACCATCATCAACTATAAGTACTTCTGGATTAAAAGTGTTAGTAGCTATTTTAGCAGCTTCCCATTTCTTATTGTGGACAACTATTGGTATTTGTGGATTATTCAAAATGAAAGAAGTAGCTTCATCGCCAAAATCATTAACTAAGTGATTAAAATCAAAAATATTTTGGTTTTCCGCTTCGGGATTATAAATAGATGTAATGTTGTTTTTTCTTTTATATCCACTAGAAATAATAACAACCGAAATATTGTTCTTATGAAGTAGTCTTGAAAGATAAATAACAAATGGAGTTTTACCAGTGCCACCAACCGTTATATTTCCAACAGAAATTACTTTAGGATTTACCTTTACAGGCTTTATAAGTCCAATGGAATAAAGCAATTTACGTATCGTAATTACTAATTGAAATATAAAAGAAAATGGTAATAAAAGCCATCTCACTTTTCATTCACCCCTTTTTCAATTTCAGCTATCATTCTATCAATCTCATCTCTATCAATGGCTGGCTGCAATTGCTCAGAAAAACTAAGTTGGATTTTAGAAAATGGCTTAGGTAATTCAAATTTATCCCAACTTTTCGAAAATATCCAACTTCTTTCAATATCAACTTTGATATATTGTATTGAAACATTTGCTCTTGCCGCAGCCACTACTGCTCCAGGTTTAATCAAACCAGCAGGTCCTCTTGGGCCATCTGGAGTCATAAGTACATAATTTGTTTTTGAAAATTGTTTAATTTTTGCCATTACTTCTTTACTATCTTTTGAAGAAGATCCTCGAATAAGACTAAAATTCCAATTACTTAATAAAGTACTTAGTATTTCTCCATCTTTACTTTGGCTAACAACTCCATAGGGTTGAAGTTTTCTAAATATAAACCAACAAGGCAACATTTGACCATGCAGAAAAACAATAACTCCATTGCTGTGGAGAACTTCGCCAATTATTTCAATTCGCCAAGTAAAAGCAAGTATGTTTATAAACTTTGATGCTATATAGTTAACTATCTTATTCATATTCTTAGATTTAAATAATCAATTACATAATTTGCAAATTTAGGTGTTGCACCATTATTGCCAAGTTGTTCACGTAAAACATTGAATTCTTCAAGCATTTCTATAGACTTATTAACATCTTCAATATGCTTTTCAACTTCTAAAGTCAGATTTTGCACATTAGCTTCATCTTGAATAAATTCTGAAACAACTTTTTTATTCAAAATTATATTTATCAAAGAGATGTAAGGTAACTTGATTAACCACTTGCTAATATAATAACTTATAGGAGATGTTTTATAGTACATTGCAAAAGGTAAACCACAAAGAGCTGCTTCGATATTAGAAGTACCTGTTTTGATTAATGCAAATATACTTTTTCTTAATTGACTATATTCAAATTCTACTAATTTTACATTTGGACTTATACTTAATAAGGATGCGAATTCATTTGACTCAACTAACTTTGACTTTGTTATATGAAATTGATAATTTGGATATTTGACAACAAGGAGTTTTATGACTTCAAAGAGTAGTGGCATATGCCTATGAACTTCTTGTTTTCTTGAGCCAGGCATTATAATGACTGTTTTGTCTCTATCTTTAAAATCAATAAATGGCTGAGTAAGCAAGTTATTGTCCAGCAAAGGATGGCCAAAGAATTCAGTTTCAATTCCAAAATCACTGAAATACTTTTTTTCAAATGGTAAAATAACAATTAGTTTATCAATTGCGTTTTTCAATTTTTTTACTCTATATGCACCCCAAGCCCACAGCTGTGGTGCAATATAGTATATCACAGGTATTTTTATACTTTTGCAATAGCTTGCTAATCTTAAGTTAAACCCTGGATAATCAATAGGTAAGAACAAATCTACTTTTTCATTTATGATTGTTTCTTGACATTCTTTCAATAATTTCTTAAAAAACGAATATTTCTTAGCTACTTCAATAAATCCAGTAACTGAAATTTCTTTAAGTTTAGCAATTGACTTTAATCCTTGAGCAATCATATTCACTCCACCAATTCCTAGAAATTCAATTTCTGGATTGATTTTATGGATTTCTTGCATCAATTTAGCACCATAGTTGTCGCCAGATTGATCGCCTGCTACAATAAAGATTTTCATAATGTGGAAATGTGGATAAATTTTGAAATTATGTTTTTCTTAGTTGATAACTAATAGTTTCACAACTATTATGATTGTTATATAGTTACTCAGTAATAACAAAATAACGACAAAATAGTTATCAACTGAATTTAAATGTTATGTACAGCATTGCAACGACAGAATTTAACTTCTATATTGCATTTGTTCAAAAAACATTTAGCAAAATTAATTCCAAAATTACATTAAAAAAACTAGACAATATGAAAGACTTTGTTCACTTACATAATCATACACATTACTCTATTCTTGACTCTATTTCTAAAGTTGAGGATTTGGTTAAAGCTGCCAAAGAAGATAATCATTCAGCATTGGCTCTAACAGACCACGGAGTTATGTTTGGAAGTATTGAATTTTATAAAGAATGCAAAAAGCAAGAAATCAAGCCAATTGTTGGAGTTGAAGCATATCTTGCCAATGGTAGCAGATTCGATACAAACGCAAGAGCCGATAAAAAACGCAATTATTACCATATAATTCTTTTAGCCAAAAATTACATTGGTTACCAAAATTTAATGAAATTGACTACTAAAGGCAATACTGAAGGATTTTATTACAAACCTAGAATTGATAATGAACTATTAGAAATGCACCACGAAGGAATAATTTGTACTTCGGCTTGTATGGGTGGAGTGATTAGCAACCACATTATAAATAATGAACTTGAAATTGCATACCAAAAATCTGAGTACTATAAAAATCTTTTTGGTGATGATTTTTATTTAGAAATACAAGACCACTTTTTTGAAGAAGACAAACTAATCTTAAAGTACGTTCCTCAAATAGCTAAAGATTTGAATATAAAGCTTGTGGCAACAAACGATGTGCATTATGTGAAAAAAGAAGAAGCTATGGCTCACAACGTAATGCTAAATATTAGAGATTTCAAATCAACTAACTCTGATATGATTGATTTGAATGTTTTGAAATATCGTGCTCCAGAATTTTATTTCAAATCTAAAGCAGAAATGAATGAAATCTTTAAAGATTTTCCAGATGCTTTAGAAAACACAATTGAAATTGCTGAAAAATGCAACTTAGATATTCCATCAAAAGTATATTACTTCCCTGACTTCAAAATTCCTGAAGAGTCTAAAGCTAATGATTTGAAAGAATATTGCCGCGAACTTGTTGAAGCGGGTATAAAGAGACGATATCCTGAAATTACGACTGAAATTCGAGAACGTACGGACTTCGAATTAAATGTTATTTTAAATATGGGCTTTGTTGGTTATTTCTTAATTGTAGCAGACTTCATTGATGCAGCACGCAAAATGGGAGTTAGAGTTGGTCCTGGTCGAGGTTCTGCTGCAGGTTCAATTGTAGCTTATGCATTGGGAATTACTGATATTGAACCATTGCAATTTGGTTTGCTTTTTGAAAGATTCCTCAATCCAGATAGAGTTTCAATGCCCGATATTGACGTTGACTTTAATGATGAAAAACGTGAGAAAGTTTTTGAATATGTAAAAGAAAAATACGGTGAACAATCTGTTGCAATGATTGTAACTTTTGGTAAACTCTCATCTAAAGCAGTTCTAACAGACGTTGCAAGAATACTGAAATACCCGCTAAATGAAGTTAAAAAAATTACTAAACAAATACCAACTGTATTTGGCAAAGTGCATTCTATTGAAAAAGCAATAAAGGAAGTTCCAGCTTTACAGTATTTGCAAAACAATTCAGACCCACTTGTAAACAATTTAATTACATTTGGTATGCAGCTTGAAAATAGAAACAGAAATACAGGTATTCATGCAGCTGGAGTTGTAATTGCACCTGGAGATTTGACAGATTATGTGCCGCTTATAAAGCAAGGAAGTAAGAAAGCAGATGGATCTTCTATTGAGTTAGCCACTCAGTACAATATGAAATATGTAGAAGAGATTGGTCTTGTAAAAATGGACTTCCTTGGACTCACAACTCTTTCTATTATTGATAGAACTTTAGATATGATTAAAGCAAATCATAATATTGAAATAGATATTGACAATGTACCAATAGATGATGAAAAGACTTATAAAATAATTGGAGAAGGCAATACTTTAGCTATTTTTCAATTTGAGTCAAGTGGAATGATGGATCAGCTAAGAAAACTGAAACCAAAAAACCTTGAAGAAATAGCAGCTATGAATGCACTTTATAGACCTGGCCCGATGGAAAACATCCCTTCTTATATAGCACGTAAGCAAGGTAAAGAAGAAATTAAATACTTACATCCTTTGCTTGAGAGCTCTTTAGGTCCTACCTTTGGTATTGTTGTTTATCAAGAGCAAGCAATGACTTTAAGTAGAGATTTCTCTGGCTTCACATTAGCTCAATCTGATATTCTAAGAAAAGCTATGGGTAAGAAAGACCATAAAATGATGGATGAATTGAAACCAAAGTTCATTCAAGGTGCAATGGAAAAAGGTGTAAAAGAAAGTATAGCTATTGAAGTATGGGAATTGATGAGAAAGTTTGCGGATTATGGTTTCAATAAATCCCACGCTATTGCTTATTCTTATATTGCATATCAAACTGCATATTTGAAAGCACACTATCCAGCAGAATTCATTGCAGCAAATATGTCCAAAGAACTTAATAATCAATCCAAATTGGTTATGCTAAAAGATGAAGCAGCGAAATTTAACATTGAGGTTGTTGCACCAGATGTTAATACATCAGATGCATTTTTTAAAGTTAAAAACAACACTATATACTTTGGTATGGCAGGTATCAAAGGAGTAGGTACTATAGCTGTCGAAAGTATAATGCAGGCTCGGGAAGACAAGCCATTTATTAGTTTCTTCGATTTCGTTGCAAGAGTGGACAAAAGAGTAGTAAATAAAAGAGCTTTAGAATCATTGATTTGTGCTGGTGCTTTTGATTCTTTAAACTCTGGTCATAGAGCAGCTTTAATGGTTTCGATAGAATCTGCACTTGATTATGCTAAAGCAATGGAAAGTTCTTCGGAGGTAAATATGGATAGTCTATTTGGTGGAGAATCCGGAAATGATGACACAAAATTATCAGAACCTTCATTGCCAATAATTGCAGAATGGAGTGAAGAAATTCGTCTACAAAAAGAAAGAGAAGTACTTAACTTCTATGTGTCTGGACATCCATTAAAGAAATTCGAGAAGTTTATTAAAGGTTTACGACTGGATAATGCCTCGGAGCTTGAACTTGAAAACGGTGAATTGCAAGGTTTCATTGCGTGTGGATTGATTACTGAAAAGAGGGAAATGCTTACAAATAAAGGCGATAGAAAACAGATTTGTTTCTTTAAAATGGAAGACTTTTCAAATAAATTTGAAGGAATTTGTTGGTCCGATACTTACGAAAAATACAAACAAAATGTCAATGTTGATGAAGTTGTAGTTGTATTCGGTACTTTAGAAATGGAAGAAAACGAAACAAAAATTGTTTGTCAAAAAATAATGTCAATATCGGAAGTCTTTGCAGAATTAACAACTGGATATAGTATTTGGTTGAACAGATCTGAACAAACAAGTATTGATAAAATCAAATTATTTGAAAAATTTTCTAAAGAACCATTTTATTCAGACATTATATTTAACTTCTTTGAAGAAGGTGAAAATAGCGACTACAAAATCATAAGTAAATACAAAGGCACTGCGAATTACCAAATTGATTTTGATAAAATCACAAAATTGGAAGAAATATTTGGTAAACCTAATGTGAATTATCAATTGAATGAAATTGAAACACTACAGCCTCCCAAAAGAAAACAATGGGGAAATAGGTAACAAATAATTTATTTGTCAATAAAAAAGTTGTAAATTATTTTGAATACTTTCTTAATTTGCTTTTTTTAAATTTCAAATTATTAAGTAACTATGATTAAGAAAAGTCCAATTCTAAAAAGAGATGCAGAGGGTAAGTTATTTACTTACGATGAAGCGTATGAAAAAACAAAAGTTAAGTTATCTAGTACCCATACAAACGATAATTACATTAAATTTTTAGCATCTAAGCAAATTGAAAGTGATTTTAATTGGCATTTAGTTAAAATAGCTGCTGCAGCAATTGCTTCTGATGGTCAACATCAAAACGAAGAATTATTAGTTTGCCAAGAAATTTGCAATGAATTAAACATTGTTTGGGACAAATTCCACATAGATTTAGAAAATGAATTATCTAGTCTTTCTAGTCATTCAGCTGATGCAATAACATCATATTTGAAATTAGCTTTTCCAGATTCTCAAATAAACAATTCATTCCTTTTGTTTGAATCTGCTTTGCATATAATTTTAGCAGATGGAATTATGACACAAGATGAGTGTAACTTACTTGCAGATGTAGGAACAATTCTTAATATTCCAACTGGGAAAATTATTGCTCGTATTGGTTTATTCTTAAAAGAAGAAAAACAAACATTAGTTGACGTTGCTGAAAGCTTGAAATGGCAAGCAACTATGTATATGTCTGAATAATATTAATTTTAAAAAGCAGAAGTGAATTAAAATCGCTTCTGCTTTTGTTTTCTAATTTCTTGGAACAGGCAACTTAATATAAAATGTAGTTCCATCTCCTAACTTACTTTCCACGTCAATTATACCAGTATGCTGGTGCATTATTCGCTGAGTAATTGGCAAGCCAAGCCCTGTGCCTTCTGCTTTTCGTGTAAAGAAAGGATTAAATATCTTTTGTAATTCTTCTGGTGCCATTCCTATTCCGTTATCAGTAATAGAAACTACAACATAATCACCTTCGTTAGCCCGTAAAGCAGTTTCTAAATAACTTTCTATTATTATACTTCCTTTACCTTTAATAGCATCAGCAGCATTTGTAATCAAATTTATGAATACTTGTTGCATTTGTTTAGCATCGGCAGCTACATTAGGCAAATTCTCAGCTAGTTTCAAATCAACTTGGATTTCTTTTCTTTTTAATGTCATTGCCACCATATCCAATACGTTAGGTATCAATGAGTTAATATTCATTCCTTTAATATCTGGCATAGCTGGACGTGAGAAATTCAATGTAACTTCTACTATTCTTGAAATTCTATCCACTCCTTGTAAGGCTGATACCACATTGTTATAAGACGGATCTTCTTCTTTAATCACGCGCTTTAGTAACTGTAAATTTAAGTTCACAGCTGCTAGTGGGTTGCGAATTTCGTGTGCCACGCCTGCTGAAAGTTGTCCTAAAAGAACTAATTTATCTGCTTGAACCATTTTATCAGTCAGTGCGTGCTGCTCGCTTACATCTCTAGCTATCGCTTGAATTAAGTAATCATCCTCATACTTAACAAACCTTGCACTTACTTCTAGCATTATAGGTTCGCCATTTGGATGATCGAAGGAAAGTTCCGATAAAACACTTGGGGAACTTGTTTTCTTAAGCAACTTGAAAATTCTTCTAAACTGTGAGAGACCAGCTCCAATTAGTTGGTTTTTTTCAAGACCAAGCAATGTGGCTGCGTATTCATTTGCATCTAGTACAGACCACGTTTCGGGTTGTACAATAAAGACTGCATCGGTTGCATTATCAAAAAATGATTTATACCACGCTAATTGATTTTCTAATTGAAATATTTTTGATTCTAAATCTACTTTTGGTGCTGATTTAGATTTGGTAGTTGCTTTTGAAGTAGCTTTTGTTGTTGTCTTTGCCATTTTTCTTTGATTAATTAATTTAAATTATTAATGTCAATTACAGTGCCAAAGAACTTACTTTTTTGGTGGAGGTATCAAATTTGTAGTATCTTTTCTAGTTGAGTCCGATTTGAATAATGTAGGAGTCGCTGCCTCCTTAGCTTTGTCTATTAACTCATCCATTTTCAAAGAGTCAAGACTTTTAACTGCATTGACTGGTTGAGATAGAAGTTCTTTTCCAGCTTTAAGTAATTGAGCAGGCGATAAATCTATACCAAATGGGCTTTTATCTTGAATTGGGGTTATTTTCATCGAATCTATAATCCCTCTCATCTGATTTGCTTGTTCATTGATGTCAATAGTAATTACTTCTTCTTTGATATCTTTAGTTTTCAGTGAATCTGGTATTGGTTTGCCATCTTTAATCAAAGAAAAATATTCAAATGTTAACTTTACATCTTTTGCATAAATTGATAAAGGATATTTTTCTATCAATAAAGAATAATAAAAGTAGGCGCTATCAAGCATTTTTGTTCTGTTTTCGTGTACCCAACCAATTGTATATAATGCTTTTGGAGCATATCCTGACTTTGGATAGAAATCATAAATTTTCAGAAATTGACTGTTAGCTGATTTATAATCTTCATATTTTCTAAATTTATCCCCTGAGTTGAATAATTCTGCTACAGTATCTATAAGGTAGTCTTGGGTCATACCTAAATCTTTCATCATAGCCTGACCATATTCAGTTCTTGGAAAGTTAGCAGCTAAATATTCTTTTATGGAATCAGCTAATTGGGGGTTAGATTCTTTGATTTTAGTAAAATATGCATAGCTATATTTAGCTTTTACTAAGTTATTACTCGGTGCTATATTTCTTGCCAAATTATAGTAATAAAGCGAAGAGTCAATATTTCTAAGTTTTTCATGAATTCTAGCAATTTCATAAACATAATTTGAAGCGTAAAGTCTCATTGTGTCAGTCACTTGTTCGCCAGAGTTTATTTTGTTTATCATAGGTGAAGCTGTTGACATTTTGCTATCGTAATCTGAAAGTAATTTGAACATTTCTATTGCTGTTTGAAATACAGGAGATTTAGCAGATTTTGCCTTAGCAAAAAACTTTAAAGAGCCAGCATAGTCATTTGCTTTATACATATCCATCGCTCTTTCAAACTGAATAGTGGTGATAAGCAAATTACTTGAATAAGCAGTATCGCTAAATTTTTCAGATTTGTCAAATTCATCATAGCTTTTGTTTAAACGCAAACCATTTAATCTTTCAGCAAAAACAAAACCTTTCCACTCTTTGAACTTACCATCATTTTCCAAATCAAATAATATTTTAGATGCTTCTTGATCTTTCTTTAATCTATTTAAGCAGGAAGCTAAATATAATTGAGATTCAAATTCACCTAAGTAATCGGGACTATATTTATTTACATCTCTAAAAGCATCGGCAGCTAATTCAAATTTACCAATTCTGAAGAGCAAAGCAGCTAAATCAATTTGCCATTTTGCTTTCAATTGATTGTCATCAGTTTGAACAATAGCTTGTCTATAAGGACGCATAGCTTCTGGTAAGTTATTTTCATAAAGTGAAAGTTCTGCTTGCAGTCTGAATGCTTCTGAAAGGATATCGTATCTGCGTTTTAACCATGCCAAATCTACTGTTTGCGAAAGAAGAGTTTTGCCTGCATAAAAGTTCTTTTCAATCAAATAGCATTTGGACATTAATAGCGAAGCATCGGGAGACAAATCCCCTTCTGGAAATTTATCTAACAATTCGCCACATTTCACTGCTGCTGGACGCCATTCTTCCTTATAGAAAAATGTTTTTCCCATAAGAAATAATGTCTTTTCAATAAAATCGCTTTTGCCTTTGGTGGCTAAAATTTTAGAACCTTTAATGATAATTGAATCTAATTTCATTTGGACTGATTGTCTTTTATTCTGCTTTACAACAAAGTCGTTCATAAAAGCAGGTACACCGCTAGCTTGAATATTTGGGAAATAAAGCTCTGGCTCTACGACTAGCACTCTTGGAGTGATTCTGAGTTTTTCATCATGGAATTCAAATTCTTCTTCGCTTTCTTTCATTAACTTCTCTGCATTATAGAAGGTATTGAAAAATGTAGTAAAGTTTGTATAGTTTTGGCAACCCCAAAACACAAACAAACTAGCAATAATAAGCAATTTAGATTTGAGTTTCATTAATATTATCAAGTTAGATAAATAGTATAATAATTAGTCATTTATTTCCATTACTTCTTGTTTGTTGAAACCAATTTTAGTTCCTCTATTGAATTGACCTTTATAGAAGAATTGATAGAAGAAAAAAGTTTCTGGAATAGCTAACATTACTAATGCTAACGTGTTATGATTGAAAAAGTTGCTTTTCCATTCGCTTGGATAGATACTATATGCTAAAGTACCTGTAAATGCCCAACCAATAATGAACATTAATGCAAACACTGCCAATGCAAGAAACCCATCTTTCAAACCAGAGTTTACCCAGTTTTTTGTGAAGGCATATAATGCAGCAAATATGTGCATAAAGAAAATAAATAACTCAATCATAGACAATTCTACTATTTTGCAAAAACAAATTTAACTAAATTTGTCTATCTTTAAAACTCAATTTGGTGTAGAATGTTACAAAATAACTTTGAATTCACACAAATTCACACTACAACAGATAATTCCAAACTTGCAAAAGAAATTGCTAAGGAACTAATTGCTTTAAAACTAATAACTTGTGCTCATATTATATCAAACATTACTTCTATTTATACTTGGGAAGACAAATTAGAAGAAAATGAAGAAAAACACAACTTAATAAAAATTTGCTTGGATAATTCTATAAGTCAATTAGCTTATTCCTTTTCTTTCACTTTTATATACTTAATAACATTCTAAATTTTATAGAATCTTCACAACTCACTTACACATAAGACTGAAACTTTGTGTAAATCCTTACTGCAAAAATCAGTATTTTGCGGAAATTTTACAACCAAATCAATTAGAAAAATGTCTTATCCTTTCAAAGAAATTGAAGCAAAATGGCAAAAATCGTGGGACGATTCCAAGATTTATGCTACTCATAATGATTATTCAAAACCTAAATACTATATTTTAGATATGTTCCCATACCCAAGTGGTGCGGGTTTGCATATCGGGCACCCAGAGGGCTATACCGCTACCGACATCTTAGCACGATATAAGAGAATGAAAGGTTTTAACGTTTTGCACCCTATGGGTTTTGATGCTTTCGGCTTGCCTACTGAACGATACTCAATGAAAACTGGTATTCATCCAAATGATGCTACTTTAATAAATATTGAAAATTTCACACGCCAATTGAAAATGATTGGTCTTGGCTATGACTGGGATAGAATAGTTAATACTACTTCACCTGAATATTACAAATGGACACAATGGATGTTCCTTTTGATTTATAATTCTTATTACGACCAAGCTACTCAAAAAGCAAACTCAATTGAAGAATTGCCAATACCTTCTCACTTAACAACTGAAAAAGAAATAGAAGAATATAGAGATTCCAAACGCCTTGCTTTTATTTCAATGATGCCTGTTAATTGGTGTGAAGAGTTAGGAACTGTGTTGGCAAATGAAGAAGTAGATGAATGGAAAGAAAAAGGCTACTCTGTTGTCCGCCGCCCAATGCGTCAGTGGATGATTCGCATTACAGAATATTCTCAGCGTTTGCTCGATGATTTAGCTTTAGTAGATTGGCCAAATTCTACAATGGAAATGCAAAAACATTGGATAGGAAAAAGCGAAGGTGCTGAAGTAATTTTCAATGTAAAAGATAGCAATAAAACTATCACTGTCTTTACCACTCGCCCAGATACTTTATTTGGAGCAACTTATATTGTACTTGCTCCTGAACATCCACTTGTTGATGAAGTTACAATTACAGCTCAAAAAGATAAAGTAAAAAAATATCAAGAAGAAGCATCATTTAAAAGTGATTTAGAACGTGGCGAAACTGGCAAAGAAAAGTCTGGTGTTTTCACTGGCACTTATGCTATTAATCCTATGAATTCAGCTGAAATTCCAATTTTAATTGCAGATTATGTTCTTGGAAGCTACGGAACAGGAGCTATTATGGCTGTGCCTGGGCACGACCAAAGAGACCACGATTTCGCAAAAGCTTTGGATATGAAAATAGTACAAGTTGTTGCTCCAGCCGATGGAAGTGATTTCGATGTTCAAGAAAAAGCTTTTACAGATTATGGAGTTTCGATTAATTCAGAAACTTGTGATTTCTCTATTGAAGGATTACCTTCTATAGAAGCTAAATCTAAAATTATTGATTGGCTTGAACAACAAAAAATTGGTAAAAGAAAAATTCAATTCCGCTTGAGAGATTGGTTATTTTCTCGCCAAAGATATTGGGGTGAGCCAATGCCAATTATGTTCTTTGAAGATGGTACAAAACGTGGCTTGAATGAAGATGAATTGCCATTAGTTTTGCCAGATGTTCAAGATTTTCAGCCAGCTGGCACAGGTGAATCCCCTCTTGCAAAAGTTGATTCTTGGGTAAACTTTATAGATCCACTAACTGGCAAACAAGCTCGCTTTGAAACTAATACTATGCCCCAATGGGCAGGCAGTTGCTGGTATTATTTGCGATATATCGACCCCAAAAATACTGAAATATTCGCCGATGAAGAAGCTGAAAATTATTGGATGGGCGAAACTGGTGTTGACCTATATATGGGTGGCTCTGAACATGCTGTGTTACATTTGCTTTATGCTCGTTTTTGGCATAAAGTGCTTTATGACTATAATTTAGTAAGTACTGTTGAACCATTCAAAAAATTATTCCATCAGGGTTTAATTATAGGTTCCGACGGCAGAAAAATGTCTAAATCTCTTGGTAATGTTGTAAATCCAGATGATATAATTGGAGAATACGGTGCCGACTCACTACGTTTATTTGAAATGTTTTTAGGCCCACTTGAAGCTTCTAAACCTTGGTCAGAAAAAGGAATTGAAGGCGTATTCAGATTCCTTTCAAGAGTATGGCGATTAAGTATAAATGATGATGAATCAATGAATAGCTTAATTCAAGATATTGAGTTAAACAAAGACCAAGAATTTACTCTTAACTTTACACTTAAAAAAGTAGCTGAAGATATTGAAAACCTTAGCTTCAATACTGCAATTTCGCAAATGATGATATTTGTAAATGAATGTTATAAGTACGAAGCATTGCCACGCAAGATGTATGAGCAATTTGTACTTGCTTTATCGGCATTTGCTCCTCACATTTGCGAAGAAATTTGGAATAGACTTGGCAAAACCACAAGCATAGTTTTAGAGAAGTACCCAGATTGGGACGAAAGTAAAACTATGAAACAAGAAGTGGAAATGGTAATCCAAGTCGCAAGTAAAATTAGAGGCAAAATGCTTGTACCATTTAATTCAGACCAAGCGACAATAGAAAACTTGGCTAAACAAGATGACAATATACAAAGACATTTAGATGGTTTCAATATTATGAAAGTGATTTATGTACCAAACAAACTGATTAACTTTATTGTTGGTAAGTAATTTTAAATAACTGTGTATTATTAATAGCTAATTTAAGGACAGGTTTAATAAAACCTGTCTTTTTTTTTGTCATAGCAGATAACGCTTTCTTTTTCATTCTGAAAATGCGAAGAAATCGAATTTACGAAGTATTGCAGCTTTGCTAGGCAGTGCTGCCCTCTAAATCCTCTACAAAAGAAAAGTAGTTACGTATATTAATTATTATTCAGCTACTTTAAGTATATTTTGTTGTCTTACCAGAGTAGTCTGGTATCCAAACCAAATGTCAAACTAAAACATTAACAAAAATACATAAACTGTCTTACTTGTAAATGTTGTTAAGGTATCTAACTTTTTTTAAAATAAACTGCACTTTGACTTTTTCTAAAATCTTACTATAAAGTCAAAACTCTTTAAAGATAAGTTAGAGTTTCCAAAAACAAAAAAAGTCTTTACAACTTTCGTTATAAAGACTTTTCTTGATTTATCGTAGCGGAGGCAGGACTCGAACCTACAACCTTCGGGTTATGAGCCCGACGAGCTACCTATTGCTCCACCCCGCGATGTTTAGATTACAAAATTACGGAATTAATTTGATATGACAAAATGTTTTATATAAATTGCGGTATATTTTTAATCTAATTTTGTATTTCAATGTCGAATTCAGAAAAATCTAAAGAAAATGTTCAGTTTCTTCCCAGCCCAATTCAGGAAAAGGTAATCACTTCCGATTATCATTTGGTGATTACGGCAAACGCTGGAAGCGGGAAAACACAGACTATGGTGCAGAAAATCGTTCGCTTGATAAAGTCTGGTGTTCCTGTGGAAAAGATAGCTGCTCTTACGTTTACTGAAAAAGCTGCAAATGAAATATCTCTAAGAGTTTTTCAAGCTCTCGATGATTCTGAAGTGTCTGATGAAATTACAGACAACATTTTTAAAGCAAATTTTTCTACAATTCATAGCTTTTGCAATAAGCTATTGAAGGAATTTCCAGTAGAAGCTGGATTGAACCCAAATTTTAGTTTGATGACTGATTTGGAGCTACATGAATATAAACTTAGGGCTATCCACATTTTTTTGGAAAAAAAATATAAAGCAAAAGACAAATCACTTAAGATATTTATCCAAAAATATGGATTAGAATTTTTCAAAGAACAAATCACTCAGATTTATTACAAAAGAAGCAAATTAAATAATTTTGAAATTGAATTCCAAGAAAAGCACAAACTCTTCTTGGAGAAGTTCTATAATGATTTGAGCAAGTTCTACGATGAAGTTGTGTTTATATTGAATAATTTTAGTTCTGAAAAAACTCAAAATAAAGATATTATGAAAGAAAATGAGCAACGAGATACTAAACTTGCATTTATAACAAATGCAATGAATAATTCTGAATTGCTAATAGCATTGAAAGAAATATTTGAAAAAAGAACAAGTTTGGGTAAATATCTGGCAAAGGAGTTTTCAACTGAATCTGATCAACTTGAAATGTATGATTTTATTCGGGAGAACAAATTTGATATATTGAAAAGTATAGAAGACTTTAATCAAGAATTACTTTTGCTTTATGACTGGGGAAATGAGATTATCGAAAATATGGAAAAGCTTTCTATTGATAATAACATTTTGCACCATGATGAATCATTGATTCTAACTGCGAGAATGTTAGAAACTCATAGCGATACTATTTTGCCAAAATTACAAACTAGATTTCATACCATTATGGTTGATGAATTTCAGGATACGGATGAACTACAATATAGGATTATTAAAAGTTTTATAAATGATTTAACCCCAAGCATATCAATTGATTCTATAAGTACAAAATTAGTCATAGTTGGTGATGCAAAACAAAGTATTTATGCTTTTAGAGGAGCTGAAGTTGGGGTTTTCATTGAAGCAAAAAATGAACTTTTGGCATTAAACAGCACAAACCTAACAAAAGCTGAAGAAGTTGTATTAGCTGATACTTACCGATTATTCCCTACTTTGATTAATTTCAACAATGCAGTATTTAAAAATATCTTTGAATTGCCTTTTAAAACTAATCTTTTAGAGGCAAACAAAGTAGCTAAAATAGATTATGAGAAATTCAACTTGGCTGAAGGAGCTAAAACGAATAATGAATTTTCAAAAGTAAATATAATAAATATTAATAAAAATGAAAAAGACCTGAAAAAGCATCTTTTTGAAAGAGAAGCACAATACACTGCAAATTTAATTGCGAATATGCTCTATAAACCTTATATGATTTACGATAAGAAATTAAAAAGTAAAAGACAAGTAAAAGCAAGCGATATAGCGGTAATATCAAGAAATGCTACAAATTTTAGTATTCTTAAATTCTATTTGGAAGACTTGAAAATACCTGTAAAATATCAAGGAGAAAAGCAATGGTTCGAAAACAACATATATCTTGATTTAGCTAACTATCTGAAGTTTCTGATATTTCCTCAAGATGATATAGCATTAATGACAATTTTAAAATCACCTTTTTTTGGATTAAGCGATAGTGAGCTATTAGAGATGAAATTGCTTTATAAAGCTGAATTTACAGATAATAATAATCCACACCTATTCGATATAATAAAAACTAAGAATAAACCAATTTCAATGATTTTAGAAAATCAAATAAATATTGCACAAAGAATAAATATTACATTTTTAATTAGCGATATAATTAAAAGATCTAATTGGTTTGTTAATGTTTCATTGAGCGATACGCAAAGGCAAAATAGTTTAAAAGCAATTTTTAATTACTCACGTGGTTTCGAAGAAAATGGCTTTGGGAATTTATATGATTTTGTGATGAAATTAGAAGATTTATCTCAGAATAAAATTAACGAAGAAATAAATTACACTTCTGATTTCAATGCAATAGAACTCTTAACTATACACAAATCTAAAGGGTTAGAGTTTCCAATCGTAATAATTTATAATTTGGCAGGTGGTGGAAATAATCGCTACGACAATTCTAAAGGACTTAATTATAATTTCATTTCTTTCGATAATGAATTAGATAATAAACTTATAGAAACGAAAGATAATTATATAACGAAATATTTAAAAGAATATAAACTTTTAACAGAACACGAGGAAAACAAGCGTCTGCTATATGTAGCATTCACCAGAGCAGAACAACAGTTATTTATAAATACAATTGATTCTTCAAACAAAAATGATTCCTCATTAAAACTTTTGCAGGATTATGTAGTTACAGCTATGAAAGATATTGCAAAGCTAAATTGGGATTTGTTTGATGAAACAAATCCTATTCTTAGCTTTTCAAAAGATAATATAGATTTAAATGTTGAATTAGTGACAACTGAGAAAGAATTACTAACTGGTCAATTGACTGATTATCAAAAGCATTTGTTTTTTTCTGCAAGTAAAATCAAAAAGTTCAAAGATGAGAAGTTTGATTATAGTGACATTTACTTTTTTGGCAATAAAAGTGAGAAAGCTATTATAAATAGCAAAAACAGCAATGAAAATGAAGCTGAACAAAGCTTGCCAATTACTATAAGCAATCAAGATAAGGCAATCATAATTGGGAATGCCTTCCACTATATAATGGAGAATATCAATAAGTGGTATGTGAACGATAATTTTGAAATGCTTAAACTATCGCTTGACAATTTCCTTTCAGAAAACCATATTATTAACGATTTGGAAATTAAAGAGAAAGTATTTGCATTTGCCTTGGAGTTAATCAATACAAACATTTTTAAAGAATATTTAAAAGAAATATTGAATGGTAAAAAAGAGTTTTGTCTATATATGCCATTCAATGACGACTTCTTTATGGTAACTATTGACTTACTGATTAAACACGATAATGGCGATTATGAAATTTGGGATTGGAAGACAAACCAGATAACAACAAGCTCCGATATTGAGCGTCTAGCAAATACTTATAAATATCAAATGCAAACATATTCGTATTTTGCAATGCTATTAAATGAGCAACAAGAAATTTTCAAAGCGAGGTTGGTTTTTCCAAATGCTTTGGATTCTAAGATATTTGAAAAGTGTTTCTATGAGTTCATATTTACAAGAGATGAGCTAATGAACTTTTCAAATCAGATAACTAACGATGTGATAGAAATTAAAGACTATGAAAAAAATATTTACGATAATTATAGTATTGCTTAGTTTTGTAAGATTAACTAATGCTAAAAAGCTATTTGAAATGGCATCTGATTCTGTTTATTTCACATCATCGGCTAGTAGTTTTGTTTGCTATTATCCAAACAAGATGCAGTCATTGAGCGATGATACTTTGAAGATAAATTGGAAAAAGAAGTATTTAGTACCTAAACCTCAAGGTTGGGATGCAACTTTCGATTTTGCATTCATTTTTCATAATGAAACAGATACTGTCGGTAGCTTTTTATTACTACCAAATGATTATATAATTACTGTTTTGCAATTCTACCCAAATAATATTATGGGTACTGCAAAATCGCAAGTGGACTTTTGGGTGGAAGGAAATGATGGAGATACAACAAAAGTTATTTATGAATACGTGGCAACAGCACTACTTTCTGTAGATGAAGAAATTTATAATTCAGAATTACTTTCAACTAATATTTATTCATTAAATGGCAACTTAATAGAAACTAGCATTGAAAAGCTCTATCAATTTCCTAAAGGACTATATTTTATAGAGTTAATTTATAAGAACAGAAAAGTAATTAAAAAAGTATCTAACTAATCAGCTAACTTTTTCATTTCCATCATAATCTGGAATGCTTGTAATGGAGTGAGGTTGTCCATATTAATTTCTTTCAAACGTTGTCGTATTTTATCGTCTTGAAATTCCATAATAGACAGCTGATTAGCATTTGAACTAACACTTCTATTACTAATTTGTGTGACTTTTGGCTTTATTGTTTTTATTTGAATTGATTCTTGTTTTTCATTTGATTCCAATTCGTGCATAATCTCATTTGCTCTGTCCACTACATCAATAGGCACTCCTGCCATTTTAGCTACGTGAATACCGAATGAATGATTAGCTGTACCTTTGCTCAGTTTGTGAGTGAATATTATTTTATCCTCAGCTTCCACAACATCTACTTTATAATTTACAACTTTATCAAATTTCGTAGTTAATTCATTTAATTCGTGGTAGTGAGTGGCAAATAAAGTACGTGCATTTATTTTATTATGAAGATGCTCTGTAATAGCCCAAGAGATTGAAATCCCATCGTAGGTGGCTGTGCCTCTGCCCACTTCATCAAGCAGTAACAGACTCCGTGAAGTTGCATTATTTAATATATTTGCCGCTTCTTGCATTTCCACTAAAAACGTACTTTCACCAGATGTAATACTATCTTGAGCACCTACTCTTGTGAAAATTCTATCCACTAATCCAATATGTGCCGACGATGCTGGCACAAAGCAACCCACGTGTGCCATCAATGTGATAAGACCTACTTGTCGCAAATAGCAAGACTTTCCTGCCATATTTGGACCAGTTATAATATGTATTTGCTCGGATTCAATATCAATAAATGTATCATTTTTAGTGAATGATTCACCCGATGGTAATAACTTTTCTACCACAGGGTGTCTGCCATTTTTAATATCTAAAATATAAGAATCATCTACTATTGGCTTGGTGTAACCATACTCAGTTGAAACAAATGCAAAGCATTGCAAACAGTCAAGAGTTGCAATAATTTGAGAATTGCTCAATATTGCTTCTGCGTCATTATATACTTTTGTTATTAATTCTGCAAAAAGTGCAGATTCAAATTGCATTATTTTTTCTTCAGCAGAAAGTATTTTCACTTCAAATTCTTTTAGCTCTGGAGTGATATATCGTTCGGCATTAGCAAGTGTTTGTCTGCGTTCATAATTCTCAGGAGTTTTTTGGACTTGTCCTTTGCTTATTTCAATATAATAACCGAAGACATTATTGAAGCTGATTTTCAAATTACCTATACCAGTTCGCTCTCTTTCATTTGCTTGAAATTCTGCTAAATATTGCTTTGAATCATATTTCAATTTCACGTATTCATCTAGCTGAGAATCAATACCCTCTTTGAAAAGACTACCAGTCCCAATTTGCACAGGTGCTTCATCGAAAATATGATTTTCAATATGAGCTACTAATTCTGTTAAATTATTCAGCCCAGAAATTAATGTTTGCAATTCTTTAGAATTAGAAATTGAATTAATAATTTCTTTAATATCGGGCATTAACTTCAAGCTATTTTTTATATTTAATATATCGCGTGGATTAGCTCTTTGAGCGGATAATTTGCTCATTAGTCGCTCCAAATCACTAATCTGATTTAGCACACTTCTCAGCAGTAATAATTGCGGATATGAATTATAAAATATCTCTACAATATTTAATCTTTGATTTATTAAGTCTATATTTATTAATGGATTGTTCATCCAATTTTTAAGCATTCTTGCTCCAAGTGGAGTCAATGTCCTATCTAATACAGCGTAAAGAGAACCATCTTTTGTGTTGTTCGCACTATAAGTAATCTCTAAATTCCTACGAGTGGATTGGTCCAGAAGCATATATTCAAATGGATTAAATATACTTAAGCTATTAATTTGTTTAAGATATTTATTTTGTGTTTCGCCAACATAATAAATAATAGCACCAATTGCAGTAATGCCAATTGATAGATTTTCAATTCCAAATCCTTTTAAATTTCGAGTAGAAAAATGCTTACTAATTAAATCTCTGGCAAATTCATTGTCGAAGATCCAATCTTCAAGTTTAGTAATTGTGGGCGTGTTGCTAAGAGTTTGAATTATTGCTTCAAGTTCATATTTATAACATTTGTTTATTATTATTTCATTTGGGTTTATTGCTGTGAGTACTTCTTTTAATTTTGAAAGAGGTAATTCGGCAGACTTAAACTCCCCTGTAGAAATATCGCAATAAGCAATTCCTGCAAGCATAATTCCTTTGCCAATATCGGATATGTTAATTGCAGCTAAGAAATTATTTTTCTTCGAATCAAGCAATCTATCATAAAGAGCAACCCCTGGAGTAACAACTTCCACAACATCTCGTTTTACAATTCCCTTAGCTTGTTTTGGGTCTTCCATTTGTTCGCAAACAGCAACTCTATGACCCGCTCTAACAAGTTTTGGTAAATAGTTGTCAATTTGATGATGAGGAAATCCAGCCAGTGGCATATCTCCAGCTGCACCATTATTGCGTTTGGTCAATGCAATTCCACAAACTTCAGCAGTAATTACAGCATCATCGCCAAAAGTTTCAAAAAAATCGCCAAGTCTGAAAAGCAAAATTGAATTTGGGTATCTTTCTTTGATACCGTTATATTGCTTCATTAGTGGAGTTTGTTCGTGCTTGCTCATACTTTTTTATTATACTATTTCTTAACTTTGGGGATTGCAACTCCCATTCGCCCTAAAATGAAAGAAACTCTTTTTTCAATATATGGCGTAGGATGTGCAGGCGACCAACGAATTGGATTTGGTAAAACAGCCGCCATTAGTGCAGCTTCTCTAGGACTTAAGTTTTTAGCACTTTTCCCAAAGAATCTTTGGGAAGCTTCTTCAACTCCATAAATTCCTTCGCCTAATTCAACTACGTTTGCATAAACTTCTAAAATTCTCTTTTTGCCCCAAATATATTCAATCAAATATGTGAAATAAACTTCCAGCCCTTTGCGAACGTAGTTTCTTCCGTGCCAAAGAAATGTGTTTTTTGCAGTTTGCATCGTTATTGTAGATGCCCCACGCATTTTTTTTCCTTTGTTGCGTTCGTTATAACGTTTTGCATCTTCTACAGCTTTCCAGTCCACTCCTTCATGGGACATAAAGCGACCATCTTCGCCTCCAACAACTGCTTTGAAGAAGTTAGGCGAGATATCTTCATAATCTGCCCAATCTTTATGAATGCCATTACCATCCATAAGTTTGAATACCATATGTGCAGTAATAGGAGGGTCTATAACCTTATAGATTAAAACCCAAATAGGAGCAAATAGAACAAAACCTACTATTGCGAGCAATGTCCATTTTATTATTTTCAAGAATACTTTCATTATAAACGCAAGTTAAACAAATACTTTATAGCTTTTTCCTTATTTAGGAATCAGTCCATTCTTTTAAAAACTATTCCCATTATAAAAGGGATTGGCAGTTTGTCTTTAGTTTTGGGCAATTCAAATTCCATTTCCTTATCCGTCATTGTTTTGATTTTACATTCTTGATATGGTTTTTCTAATGCAAGAACTTCTTCGTCATTGAAATAATAATTTGTGGTGTAAACCAAATTATTATCTGGAAATTCAATTTGCAATGTTTTTGTGGAATGTATGTGAATAATTACTTCTTTACCAATATAAAGCCCATACCAATCACCCATAATAGCTTTTGGGTATTCTTTTGGGTCTTTATTGCCACTGCAAGAAACTATTAATAATAAAAGTAACAAACTAAATTGTTTTAATTTTTGCATAATCTTCCTCTTTTTGTTTTTCTTTATAATTCCAAGGACAATTCAAACAGCCACTTTTACAGCAGTAACCACGCTTTTCATGGTAATGTTTTGTGAATACTAAAAGTCCAGTTTCATTGATGTAATAATCAATATTTTCAATTAATTTTTCAGACATTCTAATTAGTAAGTATATCTCATTTGTAAATTATACATTCTCGTTGGTCCCATATTGCCAACCATTTCTGTATAGTAATAATTTAATACGTTGAAGCAACTTAAATTAATTTCGATATTACTACCTGTTAAATTCTTTAGATTGTAATTTATGATAACATCTAAAACGCTTGGACTATTGAATATTAGTGCATCTTTGACTTGTTGAGCCAACAATAAATCAATCGCTTGCCATTTTGATTTGTATCTGTAATTCAATACTAAATTCAAATCTTTACTGAATGGCAAAAATAATTTTCCAACAAACATTTGCTCAGCTCTATATTTCAATTTAGTTGTAAGAGTTGAATCAACTGGATCCATCAATGTTACTGAAGCTTCCAAACCAACTGCATTGGCAATTAAAAATCTTGTTCCAATTTCTATCCCACGAATCCTTGCAATAGAAATATTTTGAAATTTTACATTCGAGCCAGTTATATTTGGATCAATTAAATTTTTCAAATCATTTTGAAATATTGCCAAGTCTATATTCATTGTAAAGTTATCTAAGTTTAATCTATAATTTCCACCCAATTCATAAGAATAGCTTGTTTCGGGCTTTAGTAATGTGTTTTCTAATACAGTAAGCCCTGCAAATCTTACATTTGTATATTTTTCAGCAATAGTGGGTGCTCTGAACCCTCTTCCTAAAGATCCCCTAAAGGTTAGATAATCAGTTGCTAAATAGGACATTCCAACTTTGGGGGAAAGTACAATGTTTTCTTGATTATTGTCAGTTTGCTCTCTATCAAATCTAGCTCCTAATGTAATAATCAAATCATCAATGTTTTTAATTTCTGCTTGAGTATATGCTCCAAAAATTGATTGATTATGGTCTTTAAAAGTGAAAGAACGAACTGAATTGAGTGAAGCGTTTAACCCCGTAGTTAAATTTATTTTATCAAATAAACTTGTGTTAAGCTGAGCTTCAAAATTCATAGAATTTGCATTGGATTGCCTGTATGAATCACTATTGGGAATCAAATTGTTATTATAAGTGGTATAGAAAGTACCTGCTCTAAGCAAAAGTACATTTTTTTCATTGAGAATTGTTTGATAATCTGCAAAAAGAGTAAACTTATTTGAGTTTATTTTTGGCAAAGTGTCATTTTGCGAAGTAAAAGCTTGAGCTAAGCTTTTCCAATAAACCCAATCGTCTCTTTCTACAAGTGAAACATTTGCTAAGAGATTAATTTTATCTGTTTCATTAACTGCTAAGCTTGTTTTTAAAAAGCCGCTGATGTGTTTTTCTTTGTCACCTGTTCTGTAACTTTGCTTATCGTAATAACCAAGAGTACCTATAACACCCAAATCGCCATATTTCTGCACAATTGATAAATCTAATCCGGAATTAAAATTCAAGTTGTTGCTAAAGTTCCATTCTTCATGGTTCGGCTTTGGGAAAAAACCAGAAAACATTCTAATTGAATATCTATTTTCTTTTGGCTCTTCTGTGATTATATTCACAACTCCACCAAGAGCACCAGTGCCATAAAGAGCAGAGCCAGCTCCTTTGATTATCTCTACCCTTTCTACATTATAAAGAGGTAGTGCTTCAAATTTAATGTCGCCATTATCTCCTGCTAATAATGGGAATCCATCGAGTAGCAAGGCAGTACGAGAACCAAGCCCAAATGTAAACCCAGATGTTCCACGAATAGAAACATTATCTCTAACTATTTCAACTCCAGGCACTATTTCTAATATTTTCTCAATACTTTTATTGGAACGTAAATTTAAGTCGCTCCCTTTAAGAATAGAAAATGAAATTGGAACTTCCTGAACAGCTTGAATTTTTTTTGATGCTGAGATTATCACTTCATCATAATTCAAAATTGAAGGTTTGAGCTGAATATAAAGATAGTCCAATCCATCTTGTACCTCATATCTATTATTTGGTGAGCTTAAGTCAATAATTACTTGTTGATAGCCAACCATAGAAATTATAATCTTATAATCAGATCTTTTGCTTGATTTGTCATTTAGAATAAATTTGCCATTTGCATCTGTAAAAGTCCCACCGCTATAATCCAAGAACTTAACTGTGGCGAATTGCAATTTGCTCTGATTGCTTTCATCTACAACAATACCAATAAAGTTGTTAGCAATAACATTGCTGGTTAAAAGCAAAGAATACGTTAAGAACAATATATATAATTTATTTTTCAATATCTTTCTTAAAATGGTTGTGGTGGTAAATTTTTAAAATCAACATTTATATCAACATTCCTGATAACACTATCTTTACCAATAAATAACTCACTTGGGTTAATTCCATCTTTCGAATAAAGACCAACTACTTTCCATTCTAAAATTCCAGCATAATTTTGAGCAACTGCTACATACTTAAAAGTAATTGGAGTTGTTGGCACTTTAAATTGAAAGCCAGTGGAATCTACATTGAATGCTAATGTGCTATCAGTAAATACTACTTTCCCAGCAATTACATCATTAAACAAACCAGCACTATCTGGCATTGATGTGAAGAAAACAATTCTCAAATCTTTCATAGAATCAATTGGAGGCCAATTATTTTTGCCTTGTATATACCGAATTGTTCCAAAAATCAAATTTTTGGGTTTCGAAGCATCTTCTTTTGCAGGAGGTTCAAGCCCACCATTGCAAGAAACTGAGAGTATCATTGCAAAAACAACAAGAGAAAATAAACCAAATTTTGCATTTTTAATTTGCATTATCTTTGAATTGAATTAATAAATTTCTGAAAATTAAGAAAATCATTATTAAACTTTCAAAAGAATTTTCTAATTTTCAACATAATTGTAAATCTCTTAAGGTTAAACTTTTTATTTTTGCAAATATAAACAGTCATTAAATTTAAGTTCAAATGAGAATTCTCACAAATATTATCATTTTAGTCCTGCTTTTTAGTACAGCTATTGCTCAAAGAATTCAATGGGCTGATGAAGTTATTACTTTTTCTTCAGAAAAAAGCACAACAGTTGGCTCTGCTAAGAATGTGTTAGGCAAGCCTTCAGTTTCCAAAGGATTTGGAAGCACTCCTTCAGCTTGGTCGCCCAGTTTTGAATGGAGTAAAGGTGAAGAATTTATTCAAGTGAAATTCAGTAGCCCAATGGCAATTGAGAAAATTGGGATAATTGAAAATTATAACCCTGGCTCTATTTGCAAAGTAATTCTTAGTGATTCCGAAGGTGAAGAATATAAAGTTTATGAAAATAAATTATTTCCTTATTTAGATGAAAGTTATAGAATATTTGAAATAAAAACTGGTAGAACACCTTATCAAGTGGTTTCAGCAAAAGTTTATTTAAACACTTCTAAAGTGCCTGGTTTTCAACAGATTGATGCAATTGGAATCAGCGATGATATTAATGCATCTTTTGCTCCTGTTATAAATACTTATAAAGGGCAGGCTATTACAACAAAACCAGAAAATTTAGGAATTAAAATCAATTCAGAATATTCAGAATTAGCTCCAATTATTTCTTTCGATGGCAAGAAATTATATTTCACTCGTTCTAATCACCCCGATAACATAGGGGAAAAAAAAGCTTTGGACATTTGGTATTCAGAATTAGCTAATGGAGCTTTTCAAGAAGCAGTCAATTTAGGTCGCCCACTTAATAATGAATACAACAACTATGCAATTTCTCTTTCGCCCAGTAATAATGAATTACTAGTAGGAAATGTATATAATGACAATGCACCTATGAGCAAAGGCATTTCATTATCTTTTTTGAACAATGGAGTATGGGCAAAGCCGACAAAAGTTGAAATCAAAAATTTCATAAGTAATAATAACAACTCAAGTTATAACTTAAGCAGCAATGGCAAAGTTCTCTTGGTTGGAGTAGAAGGTGTAAATTCTATTGGTGGAAATGACATCTATGCTTGTTTTTTAGATTCCGATGGAGTTTGGACAGAGCCATTGAACTTAGGAAATGTTGTAAATAGTTCGTCCGATGAAATTTCTCCATTTTTAGCTGCCGATGGTGTAACACTTTTCTATTCTAGTAGCGGTTTTCCTGGCTATGGAATGAATGATTTATTTGTTACACATAGATTAGATGACGGTTGGACAAACTGGAGCGAACCAGAAAACTTAGGGAATGTGATAAATTCCGATGGGTGGGATGCTTATTATACAATTCCTGCTAATGGTGAATATGCTTATTTTGTTTCAAGTAATAATTCTATAGGGGTTGATGATATTTTCAGAGTGAAATTGCCAGCAGAACTAAAACCAAAAACTGTAGTTTTGCTATCTGGAAATGTTAGAAATCAAAAAGATTCATTGCCACTTGCAACCAAGATTATATATAGCCGATTGGCAGATGGAAAAGAACTTGGCATTGCTCGTTCAGATAGTGCAACTGGTGAATTTAAAATAGTACTTCCTGCGGGTGAAAAGTATAGTTTCTTAGCAGAGGCGAAAGGATTTATTGCAGTGAATCAAAATATTGATTTGACAGGCTTCACAAATTATGATGAAGTAAAGAGAGATATTTCAATGGTGAAAATTGAAAAAGGTTCATCAATTCGTTTAAACAATATTTTCTTTGAATTTAAAGAATTCACTTTGCTACCTGAATCTTTCCCAGAGCTGAAAAGAGTAATTAAATTTATGAAAGATAATCCTGAAGTATCAATAGAAATTCAAGGATTTACAGATAATATTGGCACACAAGATAGGAATTTGAAACTATCTCACAAACGAGCTGAATCAGTTGAGAGCTACTTAATCGAAAATGGTGCTTTAAAAGACCACATCTCATCTAAAGGTTATGGTAAGGATAAACCTGTTGCTGATAATAGTACCGAAGAAGGACGCACACTCAATCGCAGAGTTGAATTTCAAATAGTCAAATAATATGTCAACATCAGAAAAATTAATCGGAAGCTGGAGTTTAAAAGATTTCTATTTTCAAACTGGCGAAAGCAAGCACTACCCTTTTGGCAATAATATTGCTGGAACGATAGTCTATATGGATAATGGGAAAATGTCAGCTCAGCTTGGAAATTTGAATAGAACTAAATTCGCAAACGAAGATTATCGCTTTGGTAAACCCGAAGAGATTATAGAATCATTCAACCAATACATCTCATACTGCGGTGATTACACGGTTCACGAGTTTGGCAAATTTATTGCTCATAGTGTTAAACAAAGTCTATTTCCTAATTGGATTGGGAAAAAAGTCAAACGTTATTATGAATTCACGGAAACAAACAACAAACTATATCTGAAATTGACTGCCATGCCCTTACTTTTTGAAGGTAAAGAAACTACCCCAACATTAGTTTGGGAAAAAGATAAGTAGAAATACTTAGAGTTAAGTCAAATAAATATCATTAAATTGCATTATCTGTATGCTCTAATATGCAGGATTATAACTCCTCAATAATCATTAATATTAGAATTTAGAGGTAAATACAATGCAGAATTGCTTAAAAATTACACTGCTATTGCTGTGTTCTTCATTTGCTTTTGCTCATACTCAGTCCGACCCAATTCAGACTGGTAAGAATATATTGCAAAATGCTGAAATTACAATTCCAAAAGAACCAAGTCAAGCTGAATATGAATTCATTACCGAAAATGAAGAAATATATTATCAAAAGCTGATGGAATATTATCAAATTGCTAATTCAAACTGGATGAAGCTAAATGATAAAGGTTATACAAATTTTAAAAAGCCATTGCTACCAAGCTCGGAAGAATTGACTTCCCCCGATGCGGCAATTTTGAGAAAATACTACAAACAAGCCAAAGAATCAGCTAATGCTATAGCAAAAATCCAAGGCAATAAGCTAATAGATGTGCTGAAAAACTATGATGTAGAACTCTCAAAACTCAGAAATGAAAATGAACGTTTGCAATCAGAAATTTTCATGGCTCAATTGGACACTAACTATACATATCGTTTGCGAGATTTGGTTAATGAACTTTATTTGGAAAACGACAGCTTAAGAGAAGCCAAAATGATGAGTGATATAGCTAATCTGAAAAAGAACAGAAAGAAAATTGAAGAAATTGAAAAATACTACTCTTCTAATTATAGCAAACATACAAACGTGATGAGTTTTGACTTTGGCGGGAATCAATATTTTAGCAATAATTCTGCTTTGGAATACGAGCCAAACTTTAGATTTGGAATAAACTTAAATACAAATGCTTTGATTGGAATAGAGAACGACAATTTTGAAATTTATGGTGAATACAATAACTTTAATTCAAATTTGAGCAACCAAAACACAACTGGTAGTTTGATTTTTAATTCGCAGCTTTATGCCTTTGGGCTTAGTGGCACTATCAAAGACATTATGAATCTTGGTTCTTATTCTGGTTATTTGAAAGTAGGGGTTGGTTTCTTCTTTTCAGATACCAAGTCGCCTAATCAGATTAATTTCAATTCGGATTATGCAAGAAGCTCCAATAAAGGTCAGCAATTAAGATTGGAATTAGGTTTCCGCAATACTGTTAGAAATCATCCTGTGGATTTATTCATAGGCTATTCACTACTTTTTTATAATAACAGCGTGGTTTATTCCGCACCCGAAACTTTAAACATTGGTAAAATAAATCAAAGTAGTTTAAATTTTGGATTGCGTTTCGGACTTTGGAAACAATACGGAGAATAATTAAATGAAAAATATGACAATGAAATTAAGAACTATTATTCTTTTAGCTTTAGTATTTGCAGTTGCAAATACTTTTGCTGCTACTAGTGTGGAACAAGCTAAAAAGTATATCAGCTTGGCTGGTACTTATAGAGAAGCTGGGGAATTTGACAAAGCAAAAGACTATATCGAGAAATCGCAAAGTACATTGAGAAAATCGAAAGATAACTATTGGTTAGCAAAATCGAATGAACAGATGGGTTATCTATATAGAGATATGAGCAATGCTAATAAAGAATATAGCAACAAGAAATATTTTCTTGAAATGTCATTGCAATCTATGAATACTGCTCTAAATTTACTCAAATCAAACAAAAAGAATTTCAGTGAAAGCAAAATTGCACTGGAAAGCATAACTAAAACAATTTCTGATTTGAACAATAAAATTAGAACAATTGATTTTGACCGAAGCAAATCGACAATTTATAAGAATGAATATGCTGCTTCTTTCGATAATTCAAAATTGAAGAAATTCCCTGAGGGTTTGCATAGCAGCTTGAAATATTTAAGCTTGGCAAAAAATAGTTTCAATAAGTTCCCTGCCGAGATAATGGATTTCCATAGATTGGAATACTTGGATTTATCGGAAAATAAATTGAAAGAGTTGCCTAATGATTTGTCAGATTTAATTAATTTGAAAGTACTTAGATTAAAAGGTAATAAAATTAAAACAATGACTGATAACTTAGCAGAACTTAAAAATTTGAAAATTTTAGACATTTCTAACAATTCATTGAAAGCAATACCAAATTCTTTGATGACTATGACAAATTTAGATATACTTGACTTAAGAGGTAATAAGTTGAAATTTGAAGAAGTAAAAAAAGTACTTCAAAATTTGCCTAAAACCCAAATACTTCATGATGACTACATACTGAAACAGAATGAAGCCGAAACTGGTGCAAGTGAATTGCAAGAGATAGAGGAATAAGTTTCACTCAAATTTTAAACTTACTGTTCTTTTTAAATGTTGTTCCCATACAATTATGGCAATTAGAAGATATTGTAGAATACTATATTTCTACTTGTTTTTTTGTGGATAAATAGATGTAGTTTATTCGATTACTTTTCGTAAGTTTGTTTTTAATGTATTTAAGCACTGCAAATATTTAGAAAATGATAAGAGCCCGATCTCCCAAGGTCGGGCATTTTTTTTGCCAATTTTAACTTAATAAGACAGTTTATGGAAAGAAAGAAAGCATTAATTGCTCTAGAAAATGGATACTTCGAGTATGGTACAGCATTTTCTGGACAAGGCACTAAGTTTGCCGAATTTGTATTCAATACTGCTATGTCTGGCTATGAAGAAATTCTAACAGACCCTTCTTATAAAGGACAAGTGGTAGTTTTCACCTACCCTCTTATTGGCAATTATGGTATTACCAAAAAAGACAACCAATCCAATATAATAAATGCCGAAGGTATTATCGTTCGAGAAGCTTCAAATGTGATGAGTAATTTCCGAGCTGTGCAATCTCTTCCAGATTATTTAACAAGTGAAAGTGTATTTGGAATTGATAGAGTTGACACTCGTGCTTTGACTAAACAACTGCGTACCCAAGGAGCTATGAAGGGCGGCATTACTACTGAAATTTTAGACAAAGATGAGTTTATAGCTCTGATTAAACTGTCTGAATCTATATCTGATGCTGATATTTATAAGTTGGTCATATCTGACAAAGTTCAATCTTTCGATGGTACAGACAAGAACAACTTGAAAGTGATGGCAATAGATTTCGGTATCAAATCAAATATAATCGAGAACTTAAAAGAAACATTCAATAAAGTTCACTTAGTTCCATTCGATGCAAATTTCGACCAACATATTGCTGGGCTGGATTTCGATGCAATATTCCTATCAAACGGACCTGGCGACCCAAGAGTAGTAACTCGTATTGAAAAATATATTATAGATTTTGCCAACGCTAAAAAGCCAATAATTGGTATTTGCTTTGGACATCAACTAATTGGTAGAGCTTTTGGCTTAGAAGTAGAAAAATTAAAATTTGGACACCACGGTGGAAACCACCCAGTGAAATATTTACCTGATGGCAAAGTATATATCACTTCTCAAAATCATAATTATGCACTTGCTAAAGATAGCGTAATGAATAGCAAAGAGTGGGATTTAACTTGGGAGAATTTGTTTGACTTCTCTGTGGAAGGTATCAAACATAAAGAATTGGCAATAAATTGCGTACAATTCCACCCAGAAGCATCGCCAGGGCCAAACGAAGCGAAAGAAATAGTATTTAATGATTTTTTAGAAACAGTTAAGCAAGGAGTAAGATAATGCCAATTAGAACTGACGTAGAACGCATACTCGTAATAGGTAGCGGTCCAATAGTTATCGGTCAAGCTGGTGAATTTGACTACTCTGGTAGCCAAGCTGTGAAAGCATTGAAAAAATTGGGTTATTATGTTGTTGTTTTGAATTCTAACCCAGCAACTGTAATGACTGACCCAGAGATTTCAAATAAAACTTATATTGAGCCAATAATTCCTGAAATTATTGAACAGATTATTCAACGCGAAAAAATTGATGCGATATTGCCAACAGTTGGTGGACAAACTGCTTTAAATGTTACTTTACAATTACAAGAGTTAGGAATTTTAGAAAAATACAATATTCAACTATTGGGCGTGAATACTCGCTCTATTGAAGTGGCCGAAGGTAGAAAGCTATTCAAAGAAGCAATGGAAGAAATTGGCTTGGAATGCCCTAAAGGCAATATTGTGAACACAATAGAAGAAGCTTTGGAAATACCCAAATCATACAATTTCCCATTGATTATTCGCCCATCGTTCACATTGGGTGGCTCAGGTGGTGGGGTTGCGTATAATGCAAAAGAATATCTTGAAATTATAACACGTGGATTCGATTTATCTCCAACAAATGAGCTTCTGATAGAAGAGTCATTATTAGGTTGGAAAGAGTATGAATTTGAAGTGATGCGAGATGTGAATGACAATGTGGTAATAATTGCATCAGTAGAAAATTTTGACCCAATGGGAATTCATACTGGCGATAGTATAACTGTAGCTCCAGCACAAACATTGTCAGACATAGAATACCAAAGATTAAGAGATTACTCAATTGCCGTTATTCGCAAGGTTGGAGTGGCTACTGGTGGCTCTAATATCCAATTTGGAGTAAATCCTGTCAATGGCGATGTACGAGTGATTGAAATGAATCCAAGGGTTTCTCGAAGCTCGGCTTTGGTTTCAAAAGCTACAGGTTTCCCTATTGCAAAGATTGCTGCACAATTAGCTGTTGGCTTGACATTAGATGAAATTCAGAACGAAATCACAACTACAACTCCTGCTTCATTCGAGCCAGTACTTGATTATATTATAGTGAAAGTACCTCGTTGGGATTTTGAGAAATTCAAAGTAGAATCTACTTTGACTACACAAATGAAAAGTGTAGGAGAAGTGATGAGCATTGGTTCAAACTTTAGAGAAGCATTGCAAAAAGCATGTCGCTCTCTTGAGATTGGAGTTTCTGGTTTAGAGTTTAAAGGATTAGAAAACGCAACAAAAGAGAAATTAGAAAACAAGCTGCAATTTGCAACTCCAATGCGAATCTTCTACATCAAAGAAGCATTCAAACGTGGCTATACAATTGAACAAATATTTGAACTAACTAAGATTGACCCTTGGTTTTTAGATAATATGAAGCAAATTGTAGAAACTGAAAAAGAAATAATTTCAAGCGATTTGAATAAAATTGACCCAGAAAAACTTAGAGAATTTAAACTTAGTGGCTTTTCTGACAAACAAATTGCTGATTTGACAAACAAAACTGAAAATGAAGTTAGACTTAAACGCAAGGCATTATCTATAATGCCAGCTTATAAGAAAGTTGATACTTGCGCTGCTGAATTTGAAGCTCAAACTCCATACTTCTACTCTACTTATATGAAAGAGAATGAAAGTATATCTAAAGATAAAAAGAAAATTGTTGTTTTGGGTGGTGGTCCATTCAGAATTGGTCAAGGTATTGAATTTGATTACTGTGCATCACAAGCATCTATGGTGCTGAAAGGTATGGGAATTGAAACAATTATGATAAATTGTAACCCTGAAACTGTTTCTACAGACTATGATACTTCCGATAAATTATATTTCGAGCCAGTCTTTTTTGAAGACGTAATGAATATCTTGGATTTGGAAAAACCAGACGGAGTTATCCTTCAATTGGGTGGACAAACTCCTCTTAAATTATCAAAAAGATTATTGGAGGAAGGAGTAACTATACTTGGTACTTCACAAAACAATATTGATAAAGCTGAAGATAGAGGTCGTTTTATAGAAATGCTTGACAAATTGCAAATTCCTTACCCTCCTGGTGGCACTGCCTATACTACAGATGAAGCAATGAAAGTAGCTCTAAATATTGGCTTTCCAGTTATTGTTCGCCCTTCTTATGTTTTGGGTGGACGTGGAATGGCAATTGTTTATGAAGAAAATGATTTGAAACAATATATTACAGAAGCAGCAAAAGTAAATGTTGACCATCCTGTTTTGATTGATAAATTTTTAGAACATGCTTACGAAGTAGATGTTGATGCACTTTCCGACGGAAAAGATTCATTGATTGCTGGAATTATGCAACATATCGAAGAAGCAGGTATTCACTCTGGTGATAGTTCTTGCGTGTTGCCAACTTACTTAGTGGAACCTCACGTGATAGATAAAATTAGAGACTACACATACGCAATGATTAAAGAATTGGAAATCAAAGGATTCATCAATATTCAATATGCAGTATTCCGCAACGAAGTATATGTAATTGAAGTGAATCCAAGAGCTTCACGAACTGTACCATTTGTATCAAAATCAAATGGAATTCCTTTGACTAAGATTGCTGTCAATTTAATGCTTGGCGAAAGTTTAAAGGAAATGAATATTCCAAATCCTGGATTTATGGGATATTATACTGTGAAAGCTCCTGTTTTCTCATTCAATAAATTCCCTGGAGTTGATACAGTATTAGGGCCAGAAATGCGTTCTACTGGCGAAGTAATGGGTATCAGCGAGTTCTTTGGGGAAGCATATATCAAATCGCAGATAGCAGCGGGCAATAATTTGCCTACTAAAGGAAGTATATTTATTTCTGTAAATGATTTCGATAAACAAGAGATGGTTCCAATTGCTCGCAGATTTGCAAATTTAGGATTTGAAATTCACGCTACAATTGGTACTTACAATGTGCTTAACAATAATGGAATTAAAGTTAGCTTAATTCCAAAAATCGGAGCAGGCAATCCAAATGTGGTTGAGAAAATTCAAAATGGTGATATTAATATGATTATTAATACTCCATTGGGTCGCAAAGCATATCAAGATGATTTGCAAATTAGAGAAGCAGCACTTGCAAAGAAAGTGCATTGTATAACTACTCTTCCAGCAGCTAAAGCTGCATCTGATGGAATAGAATGGCTTCAAAAACATCAAATTACAATCTACGGTTCAATTAAGAATAGAATGGAATAATTCAAAAAAACTGGCAATCTGAAAATGATTGCCATTTTTTTTGAATCTATATTTTCTGATTATAGTCACTTAGTATTGTTTTTACGTAATTTATAGTTAATTTTGATTAATGAAAATAATTGTAGTAATATATAGTATTTATTTACTGGCACTTTCGATTTATCCTTGCACAGACAAGTTACATTTTGAATCAAAAAGTGAAAGTCAAATGGAAAAACACAATAATTGTGGAAGTCACAACACTAATGAGACTTGCTCACCTTTGTGTAGTTGCGATTGTTGCTCTGTAATTATCGTTTCCACCGATGTTTTTCAACTTCAAACATCAATTCGTTTAGAAATAGTTGATTTTGAAGAAAACTATATCCACAAACACGAATCTCAATTCTACGAATTTTGGCATCCGCCACGAGCATAACTCTTAATTAAATAATTTGAGATAGTTTTTCTAAATGCTATCATATTTTTTAAATTGATTTTGAGATAAAAATGCTCGATAAGATAATCCATTTTTCAATTAATAATAAGTTAATAATTGGAATCTTTACATTATTGATCTTTGCTTTTGGTATTTATTCTTTCACTCAGCTTCCTATAGATGCTGTGCCAGACATTACAAATAACCAAGTGCAAGTGATTACTTTAAGCCCAACTTTAAGCAGCGAAGAAGTAGAAAAATTTATAACTTCAACAGTTGAATTAAACTTGGCAAATAATCCAGGAATTGAAGAAATTCGTTCTATTTCCAGATTTGGACTTTCAGTTGTAACTATTGTTTTCAAAGAAGAAATTGATATTTACTGGGCCCGTCAACAAATAAATGAAAGAATAAGCCAAATAAGAAGTCAGATTCCAGCTGAACTTGGAATGCCTGAACTTGCACCAGTTACATCTGGGTTAGGTGAGATTTACCAGTATATTCTGCAGCCGAAAAAGGGATTTGAAGATAAGTTTACTCTTACGGACTTACGAACAGTACAAGATTGGACTATACGCAGACAACTTATTGGTACTGAAGGAGTAGCCGATATAAGTAGTTTTGGTGGTTTTGTCAAGCAATTTGAAGTGGCACTCAATCCAATAAAAATGAGATCATTAGGGGTTTCATTAACCGATGTAATTTCATCTTTACAAAAAAACAATCAAAATACTGGCGGTGCATATATTGAGAAAAATTCAAAAGCATACTTCATTAGAGGTTTGGGATTACTTTCCAATACTGATGACATAAGTAAAGTTTTTATTAAAAACACTGATGGAGGCACTCCTATTTACATTCGAGATGTGGCAGACGCTAGAATTGGTAATTCAATACGTTACGGTGCAATGACTTACAATGGAAAAGGAGAAACAGTCGGCGGCATTGTATTGATGCTAAAAGGTGAAAACTCTGGTAAAGTGATTGACAGAGTTAAATTGAAAATTGATGAAATAAAAAAAAATCTACCAAATGGTATTGAACTCGTACCTTATTTGGATAGATCCAAAATGGTAGGCAATACAATTTCTACAGTAAGTACAAATTTAATTGAAGGAGCTTTAATTGTAATATTTGTACTAGTTTTATTTTTGGGAAATGTAAGAGCTGGTTTAATTGTAGCTTCAATTATTCCTTTATCATTACTTTTTGCTATTTCAATTATGTATTTGACTGGTGCTTCTGGAAATTTAATGAGCTTAGGTGCTATTGATTTTGGACTAATTGTAGATGGTGCTGTTATAATTGTGGAAGCTGCAATATATAGTCTTGGTTTAAGAAATAATCAAACCCTAACTCAGCATCAAATGAATGATATAATTTTTAATTCTGCATCTAAGATGATGAAATCTGCTTCGTTTGGTCAAGGAATCATTCTAATTGTTTATTTGCCAATACTAACATTAACTGGAGTGGAAGGCAAAATGTTTAAACCAATGGCAGAAACAATTATGTATGCTATTGCGGGTGCATTTGTACTTTCATTAACTTATGTGCCTATGGCAAATGCACTATTTTTAAATAAAGTTATTTCACATAAAGCAACAATTTCTGATAGAATAATTGAATTTGCCAAATATTTGTACAAACCAACATTATTTTTTGCAATGCGAAATAAAATTGCTGTAATAAGTGCTACACTTGTAGTATTTATGTTTTCATTGTTTCTTTTCAGTCAGTTGGGTGGAGAATTTATACCAACTTTGGATGAGGGAGATTTTGCAATTGAAACAAGAATACTTTTGGGTAGCTCAATAAGAGAATCTGTGGATATTTCCAATAAAGCTGCAAAAATACTTATGGGAAAATTTCCTGAAGTAATTCAAGTTGTGTCTAAAATTGGAACAAGTGAAATTCCTACAGACCCAATGCCATTTGAATCATTTGATTTAATAGTGAATTTAAAACCAAAATCGGAATGGACAAGTGCAAAATCGAAAACAGAGCTTGCAGAAAAAATGTCCAAAGAACTTTCTAGTTTAGCAGGAGTTAATTTTGGATTCCAACAACCAGTACAAATGAGATTCAATGAGTTAATGTCTGGAGCAAGACAAGATGTAGGAATGAAAATCTTTGGCGAAGATTTGGACGAACTTACTGAAGTTTCGCAAAAGGTAAAATCATTAATTTCAAATATAGGTGGCGTGGAGGATATTTATGTGGAGCAAAATTCTGGGCTACCTCAAGTAAAAATCAATATCAATCGTGAAAATTTGGCAAGATATAGATTCACTGTAGAAGATGTTAGTAAGGCAGTTCGTAGTGCTTATGCTGGGGAATCTGTGGGCTTAATTTATGAAGGTGATAAAAGATTTGAACTTGCTATACGATTGAAAGATGAATTCAGAATAGATTTGGATAATATAGGAAATCTATATATATCCAATTCAGAAGGAATGCAAATACCTATTAATCAATTAGCTTCTATAGAAATTACTACGGGTAGAAACCAAATACAAAGAGAGTCAACTAAAAGGAAAATCCTAGTAGGTTTCAATGTTAGAGGTAGAGATATTGAAAGCGTTGTAAATGAAGTTCAAGCAAAATTAGACAAAGATCTTAAACTACCAACAGGATATTTCATAAAATATGGTGGGGATTTTGAGAATTTACTCAAAGCTAAAAAACGTTTAACAATGGCTGTACCAGGTGCTTTATTCCTCATAATGTTTCTATTATATATTACTTTAAAATCTTTTAAGCAGAGTTTTTTAATACTTACTGCAATTCCATTGGCATCTATTGGAGGTGTGCTTTCGCTCACTTTGCGAGGAATGCCATTTAGTATTTCTGCAGGTGTAGGTTTTATTGCCCTATTTGGAATTGCGGTTCTGAATGGGATAGTATTAATAACTGAATTTAACTCATTAAGAAAAAGTAGTCATTATAATCTGCATAGTATCATAATTCGTGGTACTTTTATTCGATTACGACCTGTTCTAATGACAGCTCTTGTTGCTTCGCTGGGCTTTTTGCCAATGGCACTTTCAAATGGAGCTGGAGCAGAAGTACAAAAACCTCTTGCAACAGTTGTGATTGGTGGATTAATTACTTCTACACTACTTACTTTACTTGTATTACCAATTTTATATTATTTGGTAGAAATAAGAATGGTAAGAAATAAAATCAATAATTTAGGTATAGCAATTTCATTGCTTTTGTTAATTCCATTTTTCCCTCTCAAATCAGAAATCTTAACTGCTGACAAATGTTTTGAACTTGCAATGCGGAATAATTTGCAGTTAAAAGAAATTGATTTGGTTATCGAAAAACAGTCGGCAAACACAAAAATTGCATTTGATTTTGGGAAAACCAACTTGTCATATCAATTTGGCAAATTCAATGATATGTATGACGATAATGCAGTGAAGCTTAACCAAACAATTCCATTTATTTCAAAAATGTATGCTAAAGAGAATTATTTGCAATCTAATTTAGAAATAATTCAAGCAAATAAACAACAATTAATAAATGAAATCAAATTCAATATTAGGCAGCAATTAAATAATGTGGAATATTATGTAAGTTTAAATACTTTGTATTCACAACAAGCCAAATCTTTTGCAATAATTGCAGAATCAGCCAAAATTAGATTAGATGCTGGCGAGACTAATAGTTTAGATTTTAGTTTTGCCAAAGTTCAACTCGAGGAAATGGAAATTAGGATAATAGCCAACCAGACAGATTTAGAAATTGCGAAAGAAAAACTATCTTTATTACTTTATGACAAACAAATTGGAATTTATGAAATAGGAAGTATTTCTGTAATCAAGATTGAAAGTAATAAATTGAATAGTGCAAATTTAGATGGTAATTTATCTTTGCGAATCAATCAAGCAGAAGCAAAAAGTAAATCTCTTTATTTTGATACTGAAAAGAAAGAAATATTGCCTGATTTAAATTTGAGCATTATGAATCAAACATTCAGCGGATTTACAGGTAGTCAACGTTATAGTAGTTTTGAAGTTGGAATAGCATTTCCATTGTTTTTCAATGCACAATCTGCAAGAAACCAAGTAGCTGAGCTTGATTTGAAATCTATTGAAATGAAAAATGATTATCAAAAACTTGTATTGCAGCATAAGCTAGAAATACTTGTGAGGGATTACAAAAAGTACAACAAAATAGTTGACAAAACACAAAGCTCTTTATTATTCTTCGCAGATGATTTGGAAAGCAAATCTAAAACAGCATATTTGAATGGTGAATTATCTTATTCAGATTTTCAAATTGCAATCAGCAAAACTTTTGGTTATAAAGAAACACATATCCAAAATATTCATAAATTAAATCAAACTGCTATTGAAATAATGCAGTTATTGAATGAAAATTAAGAGAGAAATGAAAATGAAAAATCAAATATCAATTATTATTCTTGCTGTCTTTCTTCTTTTCTCTTGTGGGAAAAAAGAAGAAATAAAAGTAGAAAAACCAAATGCAAAAACTGAAGTTAAAGAACAAGATACAGTTGAACTAACAAATGCAGAACTACAATTCACAAAATTGGATTATGTTCAATTAGAAGAAAGAGTGCTTTCCGATGTAATAAATTGTACAGGAATACTAAACGTTCCACCACAAAACTTAATAAGTATTTCATTGGCTATTGGCGGAAATTTAAAACGCACTTCCCTATTGCCAGGCATAAAAGTCAGTAAAGGTCAAATATTGGCTGAATTTGAACATCAGGATTACATACAATTACAGCAAGACTATTTAGAAGCAAAAGCAAATTTGGATTACATAGAGCAAGATTTTAAAAGACAGGAAATATTATCGAAAGATAACGTTAGTTCTGAAAAAAACAGGCAAAAAGTTAAATCTGAATTTCAAATTTCTTTAGCAAAAACAAATGCTCTTAAGCAAAAACTATCCTTGATTAATATTTCTATTAAAAATTTAGAAGCTGGAAATATTAGTTCAATAATCAAAGTAACTTCGCCAATTAGTGGCTATGTAAGTAAGGTAAATACTAACATTGGCAAATATTCATCTTCTAATGATGTTGTTTTTGAATTAATAAATACAGAACATATTCACGCAGAATTATCAATTTTTGAGAAAGATTTAGCAAGGGTGCAAGAAAATCAGAAAATAAGGTTTAATTTAGCAAATGAAACTCAAGAGCGAATTGCAACTGTTCATTTGATTGGTCGTTCATTGAATGCCGATAAAACTATTTCAATTCATGGACATTTAGCAAAAGAAGACAACAAACTGACGCCAGGGACATTCATAAAAGCTAGAATTGAAGTTGGAAACAAATCTGTTTTAAGTTTGCCAGATGATGCAATAGCAAGTTTCAATGATAAATTCTATGTTTTCACTTTTATTAGTGAAAACACTCAATCAAATGAACAAAATTTCAAAGTGAACGAGGTTCGTCTTGGAATAAAACAGAACGGTTATACAGAAGTAATTCTAAGTAATAATTTTGACAAGTCTGCGAAAATTGTAAAATCAGGAATAAATCAATTGACAAATAAGCTTTTCAATAAATCAGAAGAATAAAAAGGCAAGATAAATGTTAAAACCACAACTATTTGATTCGCTTAAAAACTATGATAAAACTAAATTTAGCAAAGATTTAGTTGCAGGTGTAATAGTTGGTATTGTTGCTTTACCGTTGGCAATTGCTTTTGCTATTGCATCAGGTGTAACTCCAGAAACAGGTTTAATAACAGCTATAGTTGCAGGTTTGATTATATCAGCATTTGGCGGGAGTAAAGTACAAATTGGTGGTCCAACAGGCGCATTTATTGTCATAGTTTATGGCATTGTGCAAACCTATGGTGTAGATGGTCTTATAGTTTCTACATTTATTGCTGGTTTGATATTAATGGTGATGGGATTTGCAAGAATGGGAGGGGTAATAAAATACATCCCCCATCCTTTAATTGTCGGCTTCACTTCAGGGATTGCTTTAATTATATTTTCCTCGCAAATTAAAGATGCATTTGGTTTAACATCTGGGAATTTACCTGCCGATTTTATTGATAAAATATTTTATTATTCAGTAAATTTCCATGCATTAAACTTCTATAGTCTAGGAGTTGCATTATTAACAATCATAATTATATTAATAGTTCCAAAGATAAATCATAAAATACCTGGCTCACTTATAGCAATTGTTTCGACAACCTTGCTTGTATATTTCTTTAAATTGCCTGTGGAAACTATTGGTTCCAAATTTGGAAATTTACCGAGTGGTCTGCCTATGCCACACTTGCCCCATATTGATTTCCATACATTTCAAAAATTAATACAACCTGCTTTTACGATAGCACTTCTTGGAGGAATAGAATCTTTACTTTCAGCAGTTGTAGCAGATGGCATGATAGGTAGTAAACATAAATCCAATGTCGAACTTATTGCCCAAGGATTGGCAAATATCGCTTCTGCAACTTTTGGAGGAATTCCAGCAACTGGAGCAATTGCCCGTACAGCAACAAATGTAAAAAGTGGAGCTGTAAGCCCAGTGGCAGGGATTATTCATGCATTTACATTACTATTAATTATGTTACTATTCGCTCCACTAGCAAAATTAATTCCTATGGCGTGTTTAGCTGGAGTATTGGTGGTGGTGTCGTATAATATGAGCGAATGGAAATCATTTGTTTCAATAACAAAAGGTCCCTATAGAGATGCTGGAATTTTAATTGTAACTTTCCTTTTAACTGTATTTGTAGATTTGACAGTAGCTATTCAAGTAGGTATGGTGCTTTCTGCTTTTATTTTTATGGAAAAAATGTCGAGTTTAAGTAAAATTAACTTGGTAAGCAATGAAGATACTGATGAAGTGATTGATATGAAATCTATTAGTAACTTCAAACTTCCAATAGGGGTTGAAGTTTTTGAAATTGAAGGGCCATTATTTTTTGGTGCAGCATATAAATTTAGAGAAGAAATTAAGATATTAGAAAATAAACCACTAGCTTTGATACTAAGAATGAGATTTGTTCCGTATATTGACGAGACAGGTCTCCATGCGATAGTAGAATTTTATGAAGCTACTTTGAAAAGTGGCACTAAACTAATCTTATCTGGAGTTAGAGAAGAAATATTAAAAGATTTAATAAAATCTGGTGTTGCAAATAAAATTGGTCTTGATAACATAACGACTGTAATAGATGATGCAGTAGCGAGAGTATGGGAATTAACAAATGAGAATAATAAATAAATGGAATTATTAACAGATAGATTAACAACTCTTATCTATGCAACTGATGCATCGCTTTATCGCTATATGCCCGAAGCAGTAGCAAAACCGACTGATAATATCGATATTATCTCGCTAATCAATTATGCTAAAAATAATTGTAAGTCTTTAACATTTAGAGCTGCTGGAACAAGCTTGGCTGGTCAAACTTTAACTAATAGCATTGCTGTGGATGTTAGCAAAAATTGGAAGCAACTCGAAGTATTAGATAATGGGAAAGCAATACGAGCAGGAATTTCAGTTATTGGTGCTAAGTTAAATCAAGTATTATCTCCTTATAATCGTAAATTTGGCCCCGACCCAGCATCTATAAATTCTGCTATGATTGGGGGTATATTGGCTAATAATTCTGGTGGTCTTTCTTGTGGCACATTGAATAACTCTTATAGCACAATGCTTGGTATGACTTTCATACTGTCCAATGGAATTGAAATAAATTCACTCGAAGCTGATGCTGATGATAAACTTAAACTAACTGCCCCTTTAACATACCAGAAATTAATTGCTTTAAAAGAAGAAATATTAAATAATAATATATTTGTTGACAAAATCAAACGTAAGTATGAGTTAAAAAATACAATTGGTTATTCGCTTAATTCATTTCTTGATTTTGAAAAACCAATTGATATTTTAACACATTTGCTAATTGGATCTGAAGGCACACTTGGTTTCATAAGTGAAGCTACTTTTAAAACAGTTCCTTTAAATAAATTTAAAAAAACATATTTCTTAAGTTTTTCATCAGCAAAGAAGTTAAGCGAGGCAATAAAAGTACTTAAATCTTATGGAGCTGAAGCATTAGAATTTATGGATTCAATTAGTTTAGATTCTGTAGCGAGTAAAATAATTAATATACTTGATTTTGATTTAACTAATAAGTTTGCTTTATTAGCAGAGTTTGGTTTTGAAAATGAATTAGATAGAGCAACTTTTGAATTAAAAGAAGATAGTGTGTTCAATAAAATAAATTTTGAAGATAAATTCTCAACACTTTTACATAAAGAGCAATATCAACTTTGGGCAATTAGAAAAGGGTTATTAGCTTCTATTGGTGGGCAAAAGAAACCAAACACTAGCTTTATTATTGAAGATGTTGCAGTTAGAATTGATGATTTAAGTGATGCTTTATCGGACATTAGAAATCTAATTAACAAATATGATTTTAATACTGGTATTTACGGACACGGAATTGATGGGAATATACATTTCACAATCTCTGAGAACTTTTCATCGGAAAAAGAATTAAACAAATTAGAATCTTTCTTTAAAGATTTAACTGATTTAATTGTAGATAGATTTGATGGTTCTTTAAAAGCAGAACATGGAACAGGCAGGAATATGTCGCCATTCGTCGAAAAAGAATGGGGAAGCCAATTATATAGTATAATGCACCAAGTCAAGTCAGCAATAGATCCAGATGGTATTTTTAATTATGGAGTTTTATTAAATGATGATTATCAAATTCATTTAAAAAATATTAAAAGTATTCCAGATGTCTCGCCTATTGTTGATAAATGTATAGAATGTGGCTTTTGCGAAGTAGTTTGTCCGAGTAAAAATACAACCCTCACACCCAGACAACGCATAGCACTGCATAGAGAAATAGTTAGAATGGATTTGAAATTGACTGTAAATGAAGAAAAGCAAATTAAAAACTTATTCGATGATACTTGTGCAACCGATGGTCTGTGTAGTATTACTTGTCCAGTTGGTATAAATACAGGTTTATTTGTCAAATCACATAGATTTGAAAAAGAAGACGAGAGTATTTTAGAACATATAGAATTTAAAACTATTGAAAAAGTGGCTAAGTTTGGAATTAAAAGTAAGGCATTATTGAAAAATAGCATTTTCCATTATATAGCGAAACTTTCCCAGCCAAATATGAATTTTGATTTAATTGTTAATTTAAAGCATAAACCAATCAATTTAGAATTCAATCAAGAAAGCAAACCTATTGATTACATCTATTTCCCAACTTGCACAAGCAGACTTTTTGGTTCGGGTACACAAAAAGAAAATATAGTTGAAAAAATTATGGATATTGGACTTCTATTCAATTTGAATATCGTTATTCTTGAAGAACTTGCTGGCAAATGTTGTGGACTAATGTATGAATCCAAAGGAATGCTGAATCTTTCCAATGTGCTTAAGAATTATCTTACAGATGTTTTAGCTAAATTTAATCCAAAAGCAGTAGTTATTGATTCCGAAAGCTGCTATGGCTATCTAAAAAACGATAATCAGAATGTCAACTTTATTGATACATTTGATTTTTTAAATCTTGGAAGAGAAAATCTTCAAATCACAAACGAAAAGATTTTATTCCATCCAAGCTGCTCTACTCGATTGCTTTTGACTGACGAAGAAATATTAAATAAGCTGAAGAATTTGGGAATTAATGCGGATCTAACTGAACTTAGATGCTGTGGTGCGGCTGGTGACAAAGTATTTTTAGAAAAAGAACTTTATCAATCGGCTGCAATTGAATTCGATTACCTAAAGGATAAGGATTATGTTGGTTATTACTCAAATAATTTACCTTGCGAAATTTCTTTGAGTCACTCAACAGGCAAAATTTTTCAATCTTTGGTCTATTTAGTAAAGAATGTGGAAAATTAAAATAATTCTTAAATAATTTTTTGTATATTTGAAATAGAAAATAAGTCTGGTGAAAAATGTCTTTACACGAACAAGAAAATGAATTCATAGCAAACAAGAAAATACTTGTTATAGATGATAACCCTTTAAATTTAAAAATTTTAGATGACCACTTGAAATCATCTGGTTTCCTGCCTTTTCAAGCTAAAAGTGGGGAAATCGGTATTACATTGGCTCAAGAGCTAATTCCTGATTTGATTCTATTGGACATTATGATGCCTATGATGGACGGCTTCCAAGTGGCTGAAAACCTTAGTAATATTGATTCTACAAAAGATATTCCAATAATATTTTTGACTGCTAAAACACAAACTGATGACATAGTGAAAGGTTTGGCTAAAGGTGCGGTTGATTATATAATGAAGCCTTTCAATCCCGAAGAACTTACTGCAAGAGTATCAACCCACTTACATTTAAAGGGGTATAGAGACAAGTTAATTCATCAAAACCAAACTTTGAATGATTTGAATACAGAGAAAAATCAATTTCTTGCTATTGCTGCCCACGATATGAAGAATCCACTTTATAGCATTAGCTTACTTGCTAAAACTATTCGTGATGATAAGCAAATATCTAGAGATGATTTGGAAGAATTAACTAGCGATATTATAACTACTTCGGACAGAATGCTTGCATTAATAGCTGATTTGTTAGATATTAATGCAATTGAGCAAGGCAAAATGAAATTCAATTTAGAAGAAATTGATATGGTAGAGCCATTATCTACTTGTCTTGATATTTACCACGAAAGAGCAAAACAAAAGAACATCACTCTTAATTTCAATCCAGAAGATAGAGAATTCAATATTTTGGGAGATAGACGTGCAGTACATCAAGTTCTGGATAATATAGTTTCCAATGCAATTAAGTATTCTCCTTTCGACAAAAATATTTGGGTTTTAGTTTCAGAAATAAATGGAAACATTCGTTGCGAAATTAAAGACGAAGGTCCAGGGCTTACCGAAGACGATTTGCAAAAAATGTTCGGAAAGTTTGTTAGACTTTCGACTATTCCAACAGGTAATGAATCATCAAACGGCTTGGGTTTATCAATTGTAAAACAATATGTAGAAAACCTTGGTGGCAAAGTTTGGTGCGAAAGTGAAGTTGGTAAAGGTTGTAATTTTATTGTAGAGCTTCCAAAAGCTTAAGATTATGTTTTTAAATAATCTATTAATAGCTGCAGGGCTTTTGCTCTGTGGCTAATTTTATTTTTAACGGCAGAATCCAATTCAGCAAATGTTTCTTCATAGCCATTAGGAATAAATAATTGGTCGTATCCAAAACCTAAACTCCCCTTTTCCTTTTTGCTAATTCTACCTTCGCAAACTCCATTGAAATATTTTACTTCATTGCCATCGAATAAACAAATCACTGTTCTAAAGCGGGCTGCTCTATTTTCTGAGTTTCCTATATCTCTCAATAATTTTTCTCTATTATCGCTATCAGTTGCGTTCTCCCCTGCAAATCTTGCTGAATAAACTCCAGGTCTGCCAGCAAGTTCATCAACTTCCAAACCTGTATCATCGGCAATAGTAATCATTCCCGAAGCCAAATTAAACTCTTTGGCTTTAATTAGTGCATTGGCTTCCAATGTGTTGCCATTTTCCTCTGGGTTTATTACAATGCCTAATTGATTAGGAATTACTATTTCCAATTCAAGTTTAGCAGTTTCAACAATTACTAAAAGTTCTTTTAATTTCTTTTGATTATTCGATGCGATTAATAATTTCAATCTTTGCTCACTTTACAGTTAATTAATATTTTTCCAGCTTGTTTGCCTTGTAGAATTAGCTCTATTTCGTTATCTATATCGAGCAAACTAACTTCTTTAACAAAATTAGAATAATTATCAACTCGCCATTCGTTTGCAATTCTATCCCAAAGAACTTTCTTATATTCTATTTTCTTTTCTGCCGAATCAATTCCCACCAATGAGATTCCTCGCAATATAAATGGATAGACAGATATATCTAGCTTATCTGATTCGACCAAACCAAGTGTACAAACTATTCCATGGTAATCGCATGAACGAATGCAAGTGGAAAGGGTTATCCCACCCACTGTGTCTATCACGGAAGCATATTTTCTTTCAAGCAATGGTTTAGCAGATGTATCATATACTTCGCTTCGGCTAATAACTTCTTTTGCTCCCAATTGCTTTAGCATTTCTGCTTTTTCTGGTTTGCCTGTAGAAGCAGTTACGTTATATCCAGCTTTGGAAAGCATACCTACTGCCAGAGAACCAACTGCTCCAGTAGAGCCAGTTACTAAAATATTCCTTTGGTCAGGGAATATATCGAACTTCTCCATTTCACTTATGCAAATTGCAACTGTCATTCCCGCGGTACCGTATTCCATTACTGATTTCAAATCCATTCCTTTGGGAATTGGGTTTGCCCAGCCCGATGGTACGCAGATATATTCTTCAAAACCACCTGCTGTATTCATACCTAAATCATATCCAACTACTACGACTTCGTCATCCGATTTGAATTTACCACTTTTATCCCAAACAACTACACCCGATGCATCAACCCCAGGAGTGTGAGGATAGTATCTTGAAATACCTTTGTGACCCCTTGCCGATAGTCCATCTTTATAGTTCAAAGAGGAGTAATGTACTTTTATTAATAATTCATTTTGAGGTAAATCTTTAGTATTTTTCTTTTTGATGCTTCGCTTGAAACCAGATTCGGTTTCTTCCGAAATGTATGCTAAAAAATCAAAGTCTTTCATTTCTGTCTATATAAAGTGGAAAAGAATAAGTAATTTTGAATCTAAAATTAATTAATAATTAGTAAACGTTTTAGAGGAATTAATGAAAATTGAAAATATTCTAGTGCTAGGTGCAGGACAAATGGGCAACGGTATTGCTCACGTGGCTGCTCAAGCTGGATATAAAGTAACTTTGTGCGATTTGAACCAATCTAGCTTGGATAAAGCAATTGCTACAATTGACAAAAATCTTGCTCGACAAGTTGCTAAAGCTAGCATAACTGAAGAAGATAAAAACAACACTTTGGCAAATATTGCTACTACAACTGATTTGACAACTGCCGCAAATGTTGATTTGGTTATTGAAGCAGTTACAGAAAACAAAAATCTTAAGTTTAAAATATTTAGAGATTTGGACGAAAAAATCAATCCAAATGCTATTTTGGCATCGAACACTTCTACTATTTCAATTACTGAAATTGCTGCTCAAACAAAACGTGCTGACAAAGTAATTGGTATGCACTTTATGAATCCAGTGCCAATGATGAAATTAGTTGAACTAATTCGTGGACTGGCTACAACTGATGAAGTTTACAATGCCATCAATGAAATGACAATTAAGTTAGGTAAAACACCTGTTTTGGCAAATGATTATCCTGGATTTATTGCGAACAGAATTTTATTGCCTTATATTAATGAAGCTATCTTTGCTTTGATGGAAAACATTGGAACAGTAGATGGAATAGACGAAGTGGCTAAACTTGGTTTTGCACACCCAATGGGCCCTTTAGCTCTAGCTGATTTAATTGGTTTGGATACTTGTTTATCAATCTTGCAAGTATTGCATAATGATTTGGGCGATTCAAAATACAGACCTTGCCCACTATTGAAAAAAGTAGTTGCCGCTGGTTACTACGGTAGAAAAAATGGAAAAGGATTTTATGACTACGCTGGTCAAGCTCCAGTGCCAGTTAAATTTCATTAATTTAAAAAGGAAAAACAATGAAAAAAATATTATTTATACTTTTGTTTATTGGCAATATTGCTTTTGCAAATAACTTTGAGGGTTCAATTAAATACTCAATAAAAGTAAATGGCAATGAAATGGAAATGACTGATTTCACAAAAGGCGAGCAATCTGCTATGCTTATAAATGCAGAGCACATGACAATGAAAATCATTTTCGATTCAAAAAGCAAGAAAATGCTAATGGTGATGGATGCTCAGAAAATGGTGATGGAAATGGACTTAGAAGATGTTGCTATAAAAAGTAAAGAAATGGGTAATTCAGATACCGAAAACTCAGTACCTAAAAAGACTGGCAAAACAAAAACTATTGCTGGCTTATTATCAGAAGAATATCAATTTGATTCAAAAGACGAACAAATTTCAATTTGGATAGCTAAAGAATTTGGTATTACTTTAGATAAAGCAACTTTGGATAATATTTTAATGATTTCAAACCCAGAAGCTATGAGAAACCACATAGGTAAAATCAGTTTGGCAAGCTGGGGTGTAATGGCTATTGAATCAAAATCTTCATCAATAGTAGCACAAGAAGTTAATAAAAAAACTTTAGATGCCTCATTCTTTTCAGTGCCTGAGGGCTACAATAAAATGCAAATGCCAAAAGGCATGGGTGGCAAGCAATAATTAATTCAAGATTTAGTTTCGGCTAAATCTTTTTTAAGCACCCTTAGCTCAATTGGATAGAGTATTGGATTTCGGCTCCAAAGGTTAGAGGTTCGACTCCTCTAGGGTGCACTAAATACAAAACGCAACTGCTTAATAATAAAGTAGTTGCGTTTTTTTGTTATGGGTTTTCAAAACAAATTTCAGAAAAACAATGCACTTTTATTTAAAAACATTATAGTTTGTGAACTCTTGGAAATCTCCCAAATGATGCTTATATTGGTATGGAATTAGATGGCGAAAGAGGACAATATCATTTTAATGCTAGAAGTTACGACCCAAAACTAAGCCGTTTCTTTGCTCCAGATTTGCTCTTTGAAATGTATCCAAATCAGTCGCCATACGCATATTCGGCAAATAATCCAGTGAATTTTAAAGACCCGAGTGGTATGTCTCCCGAATATTTTGGAAGTTCAGAGTCTCAGGTAGTTATAGCAGCACCTAATGGAATAGACGAAAATAGAGCAGCTTGGGAAAGTGGGAGATTTGGAGAAATGTCTGGATCTATGGCATTAGGAATTAGAAGCTGTGGTTTGGGATTTGGTTCTGTTGGAAGTGTTGGGGCAACTATTAGAGGAGCAGTGATTACACCAGGTGGTTTACCAACTACTATGGGTTATGGTAATAAACTCTTTGGGCATTTATTTAATGTAAGTGGATTTGATTCAGAACAGTTGAACTTGTTGGAAAATGAGTTTGAAAAAAATAATACAAACTGAATATGGATATAGTATGATTATTAATTTAATTGATAAATTGCAAGGGAATAAGATAAATTTATTAGGTCTTACAACAGGTGAAATGGCTACTTATAGTACAATATATTCTCACGCTATAGGATTAGCAACAATTACAAGTATTTGTGACATCACAATACGAATAAATAAAGATTATTCTTGTTTAAATGATGGAGAAGTTGGGTACAATGAATGTATATAACACTGATAATGGTTTCTTAGGTCTAAAATTGAATAGAACTGAGGAGAATTTTTCACTATTACAAACTTTCTCTCATGAATTAGGTCATATATATGATTTTGTAAAGCTTGGAGATTGGGAATACAGAAGAGTTATAAACAAAGAAGCTTCTGCTGATTATCATGGCTTTGTAATTTCAACTCAATTAGGATTTTCAGAAAATAGGTCGGGTAGATATTTATTTAGGAGGTTTGACGAATAATGAGAATTTTTAAACTTGGAATTATAACTTTATTCATTTCTTTTTCATTATTTGGCTGTGCAAACAATGGAATTTACAGATCGTTAGTAGTTCACCCACAGGTAAAAGAAATGGTAAATAAATTACTAGATAAAAAAATTAAGTTCAAATCTTTGCAAATAAAAAAGGAAGAATACGAGGATAGTAAAAGTAATTTAATCAAAAAAGACTATTCAAACGTGCATGGTTACATTTACAATCAAAATATTATTGATAACTTAAAAGGTGATGATATTGTTGATGTGAAATATTTTTTTTCATCAAGAAAGAGTATTAAATTGCGTCATACGTATAAAGTAATAATTACATATTTAAAAAGACAAATTGACACTTCCGTTAAGATTGAATCGTATTTTACGTTATGGTTCATGAAATCAGATGATGACGATTATTTTTTGGTACGTGTTGAAAATCCAATTGAAAATGATTCTGATGACATACCTTAGTATTCAGTTATATTAACGACACCACTATTTTAATGATAAGTAAAGTAATGCATTCACCTCACCATACAGATGACAGTGAATAATTTTAATTAATTATTTCAAATTAATAATTAGTTTACATAGAAGAAATATTGTGGCATTCAAATATGATGCACGTGGCAGAATCACAAAATTAGTTCGTTATACAGATAACTTAGGCTTTGATGGTGTGTTCTATAAATACAACTCGCTAAATCAAATAATTTCGATGCGTTCTATTGACCCACATCGCCAGTTTACCACTTGGTATGGAACTATTTTTTCTATCAATTTGGTTTACACTTCAATTTCAAACTGTAAGCCATCATAAGCTATATATACGTTTTCGGGTAATGTTGCCTCACATTCCGAATGTTTTATTTGGTGTGCTATGTGTGTTAGGTAGGTTTGTTTCGGCTTTAATTTTTCAATTATCTTCAACGCTTCCGCCACTGTGAAATGTGTTGGGTGTGGAGTAAAACGCAAAGCATCAAGTATGAGTATATCTATATTTTGAAGTTTTGCTTGAGATTCTTCTGAAATGAAATTTGTATCTGTGCAGTAAGCAAAGTTTCCAATTCTGAAACCAAATACTTCTAAGTTTCCGTGCATCAGTTGAATTGGTTCTATATCAATATCACCAATTTTAAATTTACTGGCATCTATCAAATTAACATCAATTTGCGGAACTCCCCCACCAATTTGTTCTAGTTCATCAAAAGCATAGCTGAAAACTTGTTTCAGATATTGAAGAGTTTTGTCATTCAAATAAATAGGCATTGGTTTATTTTGAATATAATTGAATGCCCTAACATCATCGAAACCAGAAATATGATCGTTGTGGTGATGTGTGAAAATAATAGCGTCCAATTTATCAACTTTATGGGTAAGCATTTGCTGTCGGAAATCTGCACCAGAATCTATAACTATTGTTATATTTTCAGATTGAATTAGCACAGAGCAACGTAAGCGATTGTCTCTTGAATCGTCGGAAAGACAAGTTAAACATTTGCACGCAATAAGTGGGACACCAGAAGAAGTTCCAGTGCCCAATATTGTTATGTTAATTTTTTTCAATTTAGATTAAACGTGACGTTCAGCGTGGTATGATGAGCGAACAAGTGGACCCGATTCAACGTGTTCAATTCCAAGTTCTTCTCCAACTCTTTTATATTCTGCGAAAGTGTCTGGGTGAACAAATCTATCAACTGGAGAGTGATCTACCGAAGGTTGCAAATACTGCCCAACTGTGAAAACATTCAGATTAATATCCACCAAATCTTGCATAAGAGTAAATACTTCTTCATCTGTTTCACCAATTCCAACCATTATACCTGTTTTAATGCGTAACCCAGCTTCGTGGCAGAACTGCAATAAATCAAGTGAACGTTGGTAGCGAGCTTGCGGACGAACTCTTTTATAAAGTCTTGGTACAGTTTCCATATTGTGGTTCAAAAGGTTTGGCTTTGCATCAATAATGCGTTGCAATGCTTCTTTATCGCCTTTGAAATCAGGAATTAACACTTCAATAGTAGTGTTCGGATTTAACTCACGAACTTTATAAATAGTTTCAGCCCAAATTACTGAACCCTGATCTTTCAATTCATCTCTGTTAACTGAAGTAATTACGGCGTGTTTCAATCCCATTTCTTGAATGGAAAGTGCCACATCGTAAGGTTCATTTTTATTAATCGCACCAGGACGACCAGTTTTCACAGCACAGAAAGAGCAAGAACGAGTACAAGTATCGCCCAAAATCATAAAAGTGGCAGTACCACTTCCCCAACATTCACCCATATTTGGGCAACGAGCTTCTTCGCAAACAGTATGCAATTGTTTCGAACGCATCATTGTGCGTAATTTAGCATAAGTTTCTCCTCCTGGTGCTTTCACTTTAAGCCACTCTGGTCTTTTGCCAGCAGTAGTAAGCATGGTTGGATTGTTTCTGTTTGTTTTGTTATAAACTGGTATTTCGCTTATTGGCATTATTTATTCCATTACCCTAAATATGCACGCAATGCTTTTGAGCGAGATGCGTGTCGTAATCTTCTAATAGCTTTTTCTTTTATTTGTCGAACTCTTTCACGAGTCAAATTGAATTTTTCACCGATTTCTTCCAATGTCAAGCAAGTGCCATCAAGCCCAAAGTAAAGTTTAATTACTTCCGATTCTCTAATAGAAAGAGTAGTCAAAACTTGCTGAACTTCTGTGCGCAAAGAATCTCTAATTAATTCAGAATCTGGTGGCGGTTGCATTTCATTTGGCAATACGTCAAGTAATCTATTATCTTCACCTTGCACAAAAGGAGCATCTACCGAAAGGTGACGACCCGAAATTTTGATTGTTTCAGATATTTCAGAAACACTCATTCCTAATTGTTCTGCCAATTCAGCAGCCGTAGGTTCACGTTCAAACTCTTGTTCAAGTTCGGAGAATTTCTTTCCAATTTTATTTAACGCACCCACTCTATTTAGAGGCAAACGAACGATACGTGATTGCTCAGCTAATGCTTGTAAAATTGATTGGCGAATCCACCAAACGGCATAAGAAATAAATTTGAAACCACGAGTTTCATCGAATCTTTTGGCAGCTTTAATTAAACCAAGGTTCCCTTCGTTAATTAAATCTCCAAGCGAAAGACCTTGATTTTGATACTGCTTAGCAACAGAAACAACGAATCTTAAATTTGCTTTTACTAATCTTTCTAAGCAGCGAACTCCTTCCATTCCACCACGTTTGATGCCTTTTGCAAGGTCAATTTCATCATCACCAGTTAGTAGTTCTACCCTACCAATTTCCTGCAAATACTTATCTAGTGATTGACTTTCCCTATTGGTGTACTGTTTGGTTATTCTCATTTGCTTTAGCTTATTAGTTATTTAACTAGTGTGTTGACGTACAATTTCTTTTCTTAGTTTTCACAAAGACTGCAAAGTTAAGCATAAAAGAAAAACTAAAAAAATTATAACTAATTATCGTTTGAATTTGATACGCTTTTCTTTGTAATAAGCGTGTTATAATTAGTTTTAAGGAAGTATTTTTGTGCTAACTCAATTAGCTTATCTTTCGATATAACAAAAGAATAGTAGTCACCACTTGAGGAATTTCTCCTTAGCAATTCCAATTGTATCTCATATTTGATTAAATCAGCCATTTCTTTTAGCTTTTTCTCTTTTTCAAATATAAGTGCTCGTTCTAAATCTTGTAATTTTTCAATATATGTGTTTTCAAACGATGTTTTATCATTTGCTTTCATCATAGATTCCAGCTCATTTAGTTTTTTCAGCTCTGGAATAATTGTTTTGCTGTTGTTTTCAATAGCTGATTTAATAAAATCAAGAGACAAACTATCCAAGTTGAAGTTTGTTTTTATTTGAGTATTGTTAATCTTAGATATATATTTGAAAACTAAGTATTCTTTATTGAATTGGAATAATTCATCATCGAATTGCTTGATTTCATTGAAAATAGTATCAGGTGTGATACCTCGAGATTCAACTACCCTTCTTCCATTTTTTGTATAGAAAAAGCCAACACTCTTATTTTCATTAATTTGTTTATTGCTTTTGTCATAATTCAAGCGTTGCAAACAGCGACCAGATGGAGTATAGTATTTGGCTGTAGTAACGTTCAACTCATTTCCATAAGGCAAGTTAAACACTGTTTGAACAAGTCCTTTTCCAAAAGAGCGTTTGCCAAGTATAAGCCCCCTATCCAAATCCTGTATTGCCCCAGCCACTATTTCCGAAGCACTTGCACTATTTTCATTTATTAGCACTATGATTGGTAAGTTTGGATATTCTGGTGGGTTTTCAGTGTAATAGCTTTGGTTGTATCCATTGCGTCCACGGGTAGAAACAACTAATGAGTTGTGTGGTAAAAAGAGTTCACAAATTTTTATAGCTGCTCGTAGCAGTCCACCTGGATTATCTCTAAGATCGAGAACAAGACCATTAAGCTTATTTGCTGATTTATATTCTCTCAGTTTTTCAAGAATCTCTTTATAAGAGTCAGCACTAAACCTATCCAAATTAATATATGCAATTGAATCTTTAAGTAAAGTTGCATAGTTAATATCTTTAATATCAATAACACTTCGAGTGATTTGAAGCACCTCAGTATCTTTATCATTACGTTCCACCACCACTATAGCCTTGGAATTGACCTCACCTCTTGTTAAAGATTTCAACTGTTCATTACTATAATGAACGACAAATGAAGTATCAATTTTTTTTATTTTATCGCCAATTAACATTCCTGCATTTTGGGCTGGTCCTCCTTTTGTAACATCAGTAACAGTTAAATGCCCATCAATTAAAGCTACAGACATTCCAAAACCAACATAATTACCATTGCTAATAATTTCAAATTCTTGGTTCTCATTATAAGGCAAGTAAATTGTGTAAGGATCTAAGCCTCTAAGCATACCATCTACACCATCTCTGAGCAGCTTTGCAGCATCTGGCTCATTCAAATGGTTCATAATTATTTCTCTATATATTGAGTTATAGAGTTCATATTGCTTGCCAATTTCTTCAAATTTAGTGTTCTGTGCAAATGTGCAAGAATACACAAAAAGAAGGAAAAGCGATATTTTGAAAGTATTTTTCAATCTGATTTTAATCTAAGTTTTTGAAAGCAGTATCTAAGTTTTCTCTAATATAAGAAACTAAGTTATCAGCATTAATTCTATCTTGCAACATTGTATCACGATGGCGAATAGTAACTGTATTATCCGCAACACTGTCTCCATCAATCGTAATGCAGTATGGAGTACCTATTTCATCTTGACGGCGGTATCTTCTACCAATTGCTCCAGAAGTATCGTATTCCACTTTGTATTCTTTTTGCAAATCTTTATAGATGTTTATAGCTTTTTCAGGCATACCATCTTTATTGACTAACGGAAATACTGCTGCTTTTATTGGAGCAAGTTTTGGGTGGAATTTCATTACCACTCTCATATCTGTTTTTCCGTTTTCATCAGACAAGTTTTCTTCTCTATAAGCATTGCAAAGGAATGCCATAACTCCACGAGAAACTCCGCCAGAAGTTTCAATTACATAAGGAATGAATCTTTCGCCATTGACTGTATCGACATATTCCATTTTTTTATTAGAAAATTCTTGATGATTTTTCAAGTCAAAGTCTGTCCGAGAATGGATACCTTCAATTTCGCCAAAGCCGAATGGGAAATTAAATTCAATGTCCACAGCATTGTTAGCATAATGTGCCAATTTGTCGTGGTTTTTGAACTTCAAATTTTCTTTGCTCATTCCAAGCTCTATGTACCAGTTCATTCTTTCGTTTTTCCAATATTCAAATGCCTCTGCTTCAGTGCCTGGCTTCACAAAATATTGCATTTCCATTTGCTCGAATTCTCTTGTGCGAAACAGAAAATTCTTTGTATTGATTTCATTTCGGAAAGCTTTACCAATTTGAGCAATTCCAAAAGGTACTTTTTGGCGAGCAGATTCCATTACATTTTTGAAATTCACAAAGATACCTTGCGCAGTTTCAGGACGAAGATAGACCACATTTGAAGAATCTTCAATAGGGCCAACAAATGTTTTAAACATAAGATTGAAATTCCTTACTTCTGTCCAATCAGTTGTACCAGAAACTGGATCAGGAATTTGATAATCCATTATGATTTTAAAGTAATCTTCATTTTCTTGAACTAGAGAAAGTTTTGTTTCAATTTCAAGGGCTATCTCATTTTTGTTTTTTTTTCTCATTTTGTCAATAAAATCTTCAATTAAGTTGTCTGCTCGGTGGCGAGATTTACTGACTTTATTGTCAATCATTGGATCGGAAAATTGTTTAGTATGTCCGCTTGCGTCCCAAGTTCTTGGGTGCATAAGTATAGCTGCATCAAGCCCTTCGATATTATCTCTGTAGGTCATTGCTTTCCACCAAACTTCTTTATAATTGCGAAGCAGTTCTACGCCAAGTGGACCATAATCCCAGCAGCCATTAAGTCCGCCATATATTTCGGAAGATTGGAAAACAAATCCTTTTCTTTTTGCAAGAGATAAAATTGTATCGAGTTTCAACATAAGTAATTAATAATTTTCATTTTGAATAATATCTAATTTAATAATAATGCACAGATGTTTTATACAGAATTGTGTGGAAATGTATTATTTAAGCAAAATATTTAATTAAAGTTTTATATTTATAAAGATTTAGCAGCCTTAAAAAAGCTGAAAAAGGTAGAATTTTTGACCAATAATCAATTTTTCCTTTGTTTTTTATAAAATTATAGTTAATTTTGTAATCTGTATTGCGCCGATAGCTCAGCTGGATAGAGCAACAGCCTTCTAAGCTGTAGGCCATAGGTTCGAATCCTATTCGGCGCACTTGGTCAAGTCCCATTCGACTAATACAAACCCAATCCGCCAGGTCTGGAAGGAAGCAACGGTCAGTTTGTTATTAGAGTGAGTGGTCAACTTGACCATTTTTTTTAATGAACATTTCAAAATTTTCTTAAATTTTCAAATGAAAAAAGAAATTTTAATAAATACTACGATAAATGAAGTTCGTGTTGCAATCTTAGAAGATAAAAAGTTAGTCGAATACTTCATTGAATCTCCAGATAACGAGAAAATAGTTGGTAATATTTATTTTGGTAAAGTCACTAATGTAATTCAAGGTATCAATGCAGCGTTTGTGAATATTGGATTCAAAACAGACGCTTTTTTGCATTTTTCAGATGTTGACGAATCGTTGGAAAATAACTTTTTCCTTGAAGACGATGACGACGATGAAGAAATTGAGCAAGTTGAAACACAAGCAATAAACAACAAAAGTTTATTGAAGAAAGGCAACAATTTCAAAAAATCCTCTCCTACATTCCAAACAAAAAAATCTGGCGAAGTAAAAATCAATCTTGAGCAAGGACAAGAAGTAATTGTTCAGGTAACTCGCGAAGCTTATATGAATAAGGGAGTGAAAGTAACTTCACGGATTTCTATAGCTGGGAAATATCTCGTTCTGATGCCTTTCGATAGAATAGTTGGAGTTTCTAAAAAAATTCAATCCTATCAAGAAAGAAAAAGACTTCGACGAATTGCAAAATCATTACTTCCAGATAACTTTGGCTGTATAATAAGAACCGCTTCTTTGGGTAAAAACGACGAAGATTTCGCTAAAGATTTGGATTACTTACTAAAGAAATGGTATGTGATTGAAGCAAAGTTAAAAAACTCCAAGCCGCCAACAATACTGCATCAGGATTTGGATTTAGTACAATCTATAATAAGAGATTTATTCACATCGGATGTGAATATGATTTCAATTGATAACAGAAAATTATTTAATGAAATCAAAGAACATCTTGATTGGTTTTCACCTCAGTTGTCTAATAAAATTCAGCTATACACTGAAAAAGCACCAATCTTTGAATACCACGATGTAGAAAAGCACATTCAAAATATTTACAAAAGCAAAGTGAATTTAGTTAGTGGTGCCTCAATTGTTATTGAGCAAACTGAAGCTATGACAGTTGTTGATGTGAATTCTGGCAGAGCTGTAGAAAAAGACCAAGAACAAACTGCACTTATAATCAATTTAGAAGCAGCAAAAGAAGTTGCTCGTCAGTTAAGATTGCGAGATGCTGCGGGTATGATAGTTATTGATTTTATTGATATGACTTATGAGCAAAATAGAATCAAACTTTTTAATGATTTAAGAAGAGAATTAGGTAAAGACAGAGCTAAAACTGTTATATATCCTCTTACTCAGCTTGGCTTAATGCAAATCACTAGACAAAGAATTCATCAGAATATAACAGAAAAAATTAGTGATGTTTGCTCAAATTGCGGTGGAACTGGAAGAATTTTCAATAAAGCTATATTACTTCAGTCTATAGAAAGATGGTTGAGAAATTTCCGTACATCATCTTTTGAAACAAAAGTGATGCTAACAGTTTCTCCAGATTTAGCTGATTTTTTGACAGAAGGTAGCTTCAACAAACTTTCTCGATTAATGTTGAAATATTTTGTACGTATTCGCTTACAACAATCTGAAAAGCTAAACGATAATACATTTAAGTTTTACTCAATCAAGTATCAGAAAGATATTACTCAAGATTATAATTAATCAAGATGGCTTTAGCAAAAAGAACAATTAGTATTCTCGGTTCAACAGGTTCAATTGGATATCAAGCACTTGATGTAATTGACAAAATCCCCCATTTATTCGATATAAATTACCTTACAATCAACACCAAAATTGAATTGCTTGAGCCACAAATAGCCAAGTATAATCCGAAAGGTGTAGTAATTCAGGATGAAACAAAATATAAAGAATTCAAGCAAAACACTTCTTTCAAAGGTAAAATTCTTTGTGGTGAAGCTGGATTGATTGAAGCTGCTTCTGATAAAGCAAACGATATTATTCTTACTGCTTTGGTTGGCTTCGCAGGAGTGATACCTACTTTTGAAGCTTTAAAAAATGGGATAGACATTGCTCTAGCAAATAAAGAAACTTTAGTATCGGCTGGTGAGATTATCACTGCTACTGCTAAGAAACATAATGCTAAGATTTTAGCTGTTGATTCTGAACATAGTGCTATCTTACAATGCCTTGCAGGAGAAGAATATCTAGATATTGAAAAGATTATTCTTACCGCTTCTGGTGGTCCATTCAGAAATTTAGAAAAAGATAAGTTTAAAGAAATTACAATCAAAGAAGCGTTGAACCATCCTAATTGGTCTATGGGTAGCAAAATTACTATTGATTCTGCTACGATGATGAATAAAGGATTGGAAGTAATTGAAGCTAAATGGCTTTTTAATTTAGAGCCAGATAGGATTGAAGTTTTGGTACACCCGCAATCAATCATTCATTCTATGGTGCAATTTAATGATGGTTCAGTGAAAGCCCAGTTGGGTTTGCCCGATATGAAAATACCAATTTCTCACGCATTGACTTATCCTAGACATTTGGATTACAATTTTGGCAGAATGAATTTAGCAGAAATTGGAAATTTGACATTTTTTAAGCCAGATTTTGATAAATTTGAATGTTTACAATTGGCATTTGAGGCAATTAAAATTGGTGGTACTGCACCAGCTGTTTTGAATGCGGCGAATGAAATAGCTGTAGAGTACTTTTTAGCAGGTAGAATCAAGTTTATTGAAATACCTAAATTAGTGGGAAAAGCATTGGGAAGTTTGAAAATAACTCAAAAACCAACATTAGATGAAATCGTGAGTTCAGATTTGAGCACTCGGGAATTTGTTAAATCTTTAATAAATATTAATTAAGAATAAACGAAATGGAATTTTTTAAAACGGTATTTTATTTTCTTGTTGTTATTGGAGTAATGGTAATTGCCCATGAATGGGGACATTATATAACAGCAAAAATGAGTGGTATGAGAGCAGATATTTTCTCTTTTGGTATGGGAAAGAGATTATTTGGTTGGCATAAAAAAAGTGGTTTTACATTTGGCGAATTGCCAGAAGACTTTGATTACGCTGGCACGACAGATTGGAGATTTTCATTAGTGCCAATGGGTGGCTATGTAAAAATAGTTGGAATGGTAGATGAAAGTGTAGATGCAGAATTTGCAAACACACCACCTCAACCTTATGAATTTAGATCCAAGAATGTATTCCAAAAATCATTGGTACTTTGTGCTGGTGTGATAATGAATTTGATTTTAGCTATTGTTATTTATGCAGGTATCGCCTATTCAAACGGCAATCAAATTATGATGACAAACAAAATTGGCTATGTTGTTCCTAATTCTATCTGGGCAAAACTAGGTTTGCAAAAAGGTGATGAAATCGTAAGCATCAATAGCAAACCAATGACAAACACTAATGAAATAATGAAATCTCTTACTATTGCTGATTTTGGAAGCGACAAAATAATATTATTAAAAAGGGATAGCCAACAAGTCCAATTAAAAGTGGATGGTAAAAAGATTCTTGACGAAATGCAAAATCAATCAAAAAAAGATAACATGGGAATTTACCCTAGTGGTTTTAAGATTGTATTATCACAAATAGAAAATAATAAACCTGCAAGCAAATCTGGACTATTGGCAAATGATACTGTAGTAAGTTTGAATAATTCAGATGTAACTGTACTTACTGAATTCACAAAAATACTTTCAGAAAATAAGAACAAATCAATCCCAATAAGCTTAAAAAGAGCAGGAAATATAGTAACTTTAAATGTAACTCCAAATGAATCTGGAAAGATTGGAGTAGCTTTATCGCAAGGATATGTAGGCAAAATCTCAATTCAAAAATTCAATTTATTTGAATCTTTGAATCAAGGTGTGAGAAAAACGGGTGAAGTAATTGATTTAATATTAAGTTCATTTGGACAAATGTTCAAAGGTAATGTGAAATTCAAAGAAGCAGTAGCGGGTCCCATTGGTATTGCTAAACAGTCTTCTAAGTCCGCAGATATGGGATTGGAAGCTTTCTTGGGATTTATGGCAATGATTTCAATATCTTTAGCAGTAATGAACATCCTTCCCTTTCCAGCACTCGATGGAGGTCATTTAGTTATAGTATGGATTGAGTCTTTGATTAGAAAAGAAATTCCAGTAAAAATCAAACTATATATTCAGAATGCTGCAATGGTAATACTTCTTACATTCTTTGCTTATGTAATTTACTTAGATTTAATGAGACTCTAAAAATGCGAATACTAGTATCAAACGATGATGGAATTGATTCTCCTGGGATATTGGCATTAGTTCATTCTATGAGTGAATTAGGAGAAGTTACTGTTGTTGCTCCCGACAGACAACAAAGTGCAGTGGGACACTCAATGACATTGTCAAATCCGTTGCGAGTAACTAAATTCCATAGAGATGGCGAAATGTTTGGTTTTTCAGTAAATGGTACCCCTGCCGATTGTGTAAAATTAGCAATTGCAGAATTAATGCCAGAGCCACCCGATATAGTAGTTTCAGGTATTAATCACGGACCAAATACAGCTGTTAATATTCTTTATTCAGGTACAGTTTCTGCAGCAACAGAAGGGATGTTATCTGGAATACCCTCAATGGCTATTTCAGTTGATTCACATAGCTATGATGCTAATCTTGATGCGGCGATATATTATGCAAAAATATTGGCAAGTAATTTAAAGTCAATGAATTTGCCTTTAAATACATTAATGAATGTAAATATTCCTTCTTCTAACCGTTCAGAGGTAAAAGGAATAAAGGTAGCACCTCATAATAGCTCACTTTGGAAAGATGCTTATCTTAAAAGAATTGATCCATTCGAAAGAGAGTATTATTGGTTTAGTGGCGAGTATTTAGTTACAGAAAACAATAAACATACCGATGATGTATACTTAGCAGAGGGTTATGTAGTAGCTACTCCGATTCATTTTGACTTGACTAACCATAAATTGCTAGAAAGTTTGAAATATTTAGAAGATTTAATTTAGAATATAGAATGAAAAGCTTAGTTTTAATTATAGAAGACGAACAAGACATAAGAGAAAATATTTCTCAATTTCTGAACGATAATAACTTTTACACTATGGAGGCATCCAATGGTAGAGAAGGTATTAATCTTGCAATGCGTCATAAACCAGATTTAATAATCTGCGACATAATGATGCCAGAAATTGATGGTTATGGCGTGTTATCAATGGTTCAAAAAAACCAAGATACTTCCAATATTCCATTTTTATTTCTTTCTGCAAAATCATCGAAAGATGATATCCGAGAAGGAATGAATCTAGGTGCTGATGATTACTTAACTAAACCATTCGATTTCCAAGATTTATTGGCTGCTGTAAACTCACGACTTAAAAAGAATGTGATAAACAGTAAAGCTTTTAGGCAAAAAGTAGAAGAAGTAAAATCTACAATTCACAAGACTATACCTCACGAAATTAGAACTCCTATTCTTTCAATATTAGGAAACTTAGATATATTCAAGAAAAACATAGAAAAAATTGATATTCAAAATGCTGAGACAATGATTTCTGATATGGAAATTGAAGGTAATAGGTTACTAAAACTATTTGAAAATTTCATTCTATTTGCTGAATTGCAATTATTCTATTCTAATAAAGATGAATTGTTATTGTTAAGAGCTAAAAAAACAACTCTTTGCAAATCAACAATTACAACTGTCGCAAATAGCGTTTCTGCAAAATATGGCAGAGAAGCAGATTTGAAACTCTATTTAAACAACTACGAAATTAGAATTTTAGATTATCATTTCGAGAAGTTAATTGAAAATATCATTGATAATGCTTTTAAATTCTCACAAGAAGGAAGTAAAGTAGAAGTATTCAGTAGTAAAATGAACAATCAATTTGTTTTAACAATCAAAGATGCTGGAAGAGGAATGACAATTGATCAAATAGAAAACCTTGGTGCATACACACAATTCAATCGAAATAACTATGAGCAGAAAGGTATTGGTATGGGCCTTTCATTGTGCAAATTGATACTTGACATTTATGACGGAGAGTTAGAAATTAAAAGTATTCGTAGCTCAACTTCTATTGAGATTTCTTTGAACTTAGTTTCTTAGCCATAATATCCTCATAAATCTTGATAATTTTCTTAACATGTATTTCCCAAGAATACTTTTCGATAGCATCCTTACGAGCTTGCTTTGACATTTTTATAGATAATTCAGGATTGTCATAAACAAACTTTATTCCACGCACTAAATCTTCAACATCATTTGCTTTTATAGCTACACCATTAACTTTATCTTCAATTACCTCTGCCTGCTGTCCAATAAAAGAAGCAACTATTGGTTTTTCCATAGCCATATATTCATATAGTTTTAAAGGGCTATTAAAAAAGGCAGAATTATCATCATTGTTCTTACAAGGTGTTAAAAGTACGTCGCAAGCAGCCATATAATTAGGCATCTCAGCAAATTCTATCATTCCAGTTATGATTACATTTTCACGAGAGTTATTTGCATCAATAATTCGTTCAATTTCAGGCCTAAGTGGTCCATCTCCAATTAGAAATACTTTAGCATTTGGAATTTGCTCTACGATGTAATTTATAGATTCAGCAATAGTATCAACACCATGCCAATTTCCAAAAGTACCAGCAAAACCACAAACAAAATTATCATTCAAGCCAAATTTCTCTCGAATATAAGTTCCATCTTTTTCAGGCGTGAAAAAATCAGGATCGACAGAACTTTGAAGTACAGTAATTTTGTCTTCAACACCATAATTCAATAAATTGTCTTTTATTTCTTGAGAAGGAGTGCCAATTGCATCACTAAAGTGATATTGTATTCTTTCAGCTAAAGTAATTATTCTTCGCAGATACAGACTACCCCAATTCTGCTTTACCCAGCTTCCTATGCCATCTACGTGCATTAAGAAAGGAATATCATATTTCTTTTTTACTAAATAAGAAAGTATTTGAAAGTCATGATTTTGAAGATAAACTAAATCTGGTTTTTCAATATCAATTAAATTGGCAACAAATTTTGCAGCTTTAATATTATAAGTTAAATTTAATATTTCTGGGAAATTTCTTAATAAATTATTATGTCTTAAATTATAGAATTTAATTGATTTGTCAAGAGTCATTTCTCCCGATGCTACAAATATTACTTCATGACCAAGCTTTTTAAATGCATTTGAAACACTTATGTAATATGTAGCAAAACCACCGGCAGTTAATGCACCGTAATATTCTGCTCTCCAAATAATTACTTTCATAAACTTTTTTTAATTTTAGAATGGATAAGTGAAAGATAAATATACCAATAAATAATAACTAATCCACTAACAATACTTTCAATTGCTAGAAGTGGTAGCTCTTTGAAAAATAATTTTGCAATAGTAAATTTATTAGAGTACCGTGTTCATCTAATATTTCGCCTTTGGTAGATCCGAAATAGAGGATGTATAATTTCATAAATGTTTGAAAACGCTGGTAACTAAGGTCATCTACAGCAAATATTACTTTGGAGTAATTTGCTTCTTTGAATATACTTTTTAAAAACTTTGGCTTTGCCATCATTTTTTCATCAATTCTTTTTACAACAGAATTAGATATATCTATTTTGTTTTTTTCGATAACTCTTGAGATGTTACCTGTTATGTGATAAATTATTTGCATTTCAAAAAGTGAAACTTAATTGTTTGTTAATTTGTTTATTTTGTAAATTATCTAAGTTTGATAATTGAACTCCCAACAACCTTATTGGCTTATTTGGGAAAAATGGGAATTGCAATAATTCCTTACATATTGAGAATATTTCTTCAGAATCTGAAATTGAATGATTTAATGTCTTACTTCTTGTAATTGAATTAAAGTCAGAATATTTAATTTTAAGAGTAACTGTTCTAGCATTTACATTATTTTCAATTATATATTTTTGAAGTCTATTGTTTACTTTTCTAATATTCTCAATAATCTCATCTTCGTTGATTAAGTTTTCTTCAAAAGTTCTTTCTGTACCTATTGATTTGCGAATTCGGTTTGGCTCTACTGGATTGTTAATTTTAAAACATAGAAGGTCTTGAAAATATAGTCCAGATTTTCCAAAATGTTTTTGCAAATAAATCTTATCCAAATTTAAGATATCTTTGCCTAAGAATATCCCCTTTTCTTTCATTTTTTCTTCTGTTACTTTTCCGATGCCTGGGATTTTACCAATAGGTAAATCCAAAACAAAACTTTCTGCTTCTTTTGGTTTTATTACCTTGAAGCCATTCGGTTTGTTGTAATCAGAGGCAATCTTAGCTAAAAACTTATTTACGGATACACCTGCCGAAGCAGTAAGATGCGTTTTCTCTTTAATTCTTGCTTTTATTTCTTTTGCAATAACAGATGCTGGTCTGTTTGAGTCTGTAACATCAATATATGCTTCATCAAATGCAATAGGCTCAACTAAATCTGAATATTCTCTAAAGATACTCATAATTTCTTCTGAAGCCTGTTTATATGCTTCAAATCTTGGACTAACGAAAATCAATTCTGGATACTTTTTTAAAGCCAAATGCCCAGGCATTGCTGATTTTATTCCATATTTCCTTGCTTCATACGATGCAGCTGCAATTACTCCTCTTCTGCCAGAGCCTCCAACTGCGATAGCTTTGCCCCGCAAATCAGGATTATCCCTTTGCTCCACTGATGCAAAAAAAGCATCCATATCTATATGAATAATCTTTCTTAAAATCATTGAAATCTAATCACGTTTATACCTTAAATTGCGTTTCTTTCTTTTACAAAAATACAGGAAATTTGATGTCTGAGCAAATTCGACAAATGTTTAGTGATATTTCGCAGGATTATGATAAAATGAATGACATACTTTCTTTCAGATTACATCATTTATGGCGAAAAAATGTTGTGAAATTTGCTGAATTAAAACCAGACTTTAAAGTTTTGGACTGTGCTTCAGGAACTGGTGATTTGGCTATTGAGTTTAAGATGAAGCTCAATCAACAAAGTGAAGTTATTGCTACAGATTTTTGTAAAGAAATGCTTGATTTTATCGAGCCTAAAGCTAAAAAAGCAAATGTTGATTTGAATGTACAAATTGCTGATGTTATGAATTTACAATTCGAAGACAACTATTTCGATATTGCGAGTATTTCTTTTGGTATTCGCAATGTCGATGAGCCTATTATTGGTTTGAAAGAAATGGCTCGTGTTGTAAAATCAAATGGAAAAGTAATCATACTGGAAACTGGTCAGCCAAATGGCTTAAACAAACTTTTTTACAACATTTATGGTAAATACATTATGCCTATGTTAGGGAATATTTTTGCAAAAAATAAAAGTGCATATACTTATTTGCCTCAAACTGCTTCTAAGTTCCCTTATGGCGATGAATTTGTTAAACTTATGCAAAAAACCAACTCATTTTCGGAAATTGCTTATTACCCTCAAACTTTTGGGGTATCCTATATTTATGTCGGGATTGTGAAATAATGATACATCTATTCATCATTGCTTGGTGGCTGATAGAATGGTTCTTTCAGCTTTAAAGCATTATTGTTAAGTTCAGAATTAATTTCTGTAGAAATACTTTTCACTTTGTTCAAATCATCTGTGGCTTTGTTTATATCTCTTTGCATATAATCTTTTTGTTCATTCAATTCAATTTTAATTGCTGCATATTTTTCCAGCTGGTCTTCATATTTCTCAATATCTCTTTGCTTTATCTTAATTCTCATTATCTTAAAGATAGGAATAATTACTGATGTAAGAAGTCCAAGAGAAATAATAAGGATAAATATAAATGTTAATGTGACAATCAAAGGATCTTGTGTGAACATTCCCAAAATAGATTTAGAAAAACCTAAAAGCACAAAAGAAACTATCGTGGAAACAGAAGTAATACTTAATACTACTGGATTAACTTCGTATTTATAAGGAACTAACTTATTTGTAAGTGCCTTTTCATTTTTGCCCAATCTGCTAAGTTTCTGCTGAAGTGTGTCATATTTCTTTTCTAAATCAAATTTCACATCTTCTCGGGATTCTACCTCAGTACTTATTGTTTCTAGCTTTGTTCTAAATTTATAGTTTTGCTCTTCTAAGTGAATTTGATAATCTTCCCATAAACTTTTAACTTCGTTACGTTTATCATAGAAATTGTCAATATCAACTGCTTGATTATATTTCACAAAATAATCTAAGTAATCGTATTTTATTGATTTAGAAAATTTATATGTTGAGAATATGAACTTGTGGTTTTGCGTTAATCCTCTTAAATCAACTTTGCTATCCTGCAAAACATTCTTTGCAACAAACTCAATTTCAAATCGAGTATAGTATGCTAAATTTCTAACTACTTCAAATTCTTCATCATTTAAAGATTCAACTAATCTTGACAAATTATCAATTGTCCTTGAGTTATCTTCGTACTTTTCATATTTCTGAGGATTCTCAACGCTCATTCTATCTTTCAAACAGTCAACTACAATTTTAATAAAAGTAATTCTTCCGTTAGCTTTAGCATCTCTATCAACAAGTTCATCACATTTCAAAATAAACTGATAAGCTTCTTTGTAATCTTCTCCCACTTCATCGAATGGTCTTAGAGAAACTGGAGTTATTGACTCTAAAAATGCTGCTGCTTTAATCCAGCCTCTTTCTTTTTGATTATAAATGAAAAGTATTGAACTTTCGTAATTTTCATAAACTGTTAAGATATCAATAGTGCTTTTCGATGATTTCACTGATTTTATAAGCTGTTCAATCATCAAGGGATTTCCATCGCTAATCTCTTCAAAATCTTCTAAATAAAATTCTGGATTGAGCTTATTCATAATGATAGTCTCTTCTATGTTATCTCTGGAAAAACCCTCCAAATATAACTCATAGAATAAGGAACCGTATTCTGTCTCTAATCTATTCTTTTGAATATCTGTAAATACTTCACGACCAGCTATCACAAATCTGAAATCAAAAAAGTTGGAAATAGATAAATCGTATGAATTTTTACCTGGCTTATAGTACTTAAAATCATTATAAGATTTGAAGAATACAGTTCTAAACAAATTATTGATTAGATAATCATTGACAGAACTTGAAATCGAGGTATAATCTTCCAAAAAGACTATAATTTTCAATGGCTTAATATTGTTGAGATAGTCATCTAATGTTGTAGTTTTATTGATTGGATAGAAATTGGACATTAAGTCCACAAGCAATGACTCAGTTAGAATAGATTGTATGTTAAATAAAACATCTATATCTTTAGACTTTTTATAAGTAAAAGCAAAGTCATCATTTGTTAGCTTTTCAGGCATATCTTGATATTTTGAATAAAGCTTGATTTGAGATAATAATTTCTCAAAATCATTATTACCATTTGCTTCTGACTGCTCTCTCAAATATTCAAGTACTTCAAAAAGCCAATTATAATTAAACTGTGATTCTTTGATTTTTAATAATCTACCGTTCTTTATATCCACAAATGAATTTGTAAGTGCAAGAATAAATTCCACAATGAAATCCAAACTCTGGCCAGAGTTCACTCGCATCACAAAATCGCAAAATTGCGTATTCTCAATATGTTCGAAAATATTATTAACAATTGTTGATTTTCCAGAGCCAGCGACCCCGTTAATATAGAAAATCCTTTTGGGTTGTTGGTATAAATCTAACTTCAGCCCAGTTACAATTTCTTCTAATTCTTCAGCTTTATAAGGAATTTCCATTTTCTTTGTCTTAAATTATTTTAATTAGTTTTGAAATAAATCTTAACTTTAGTTCCTTTTTCGGTAGATTCATACTGGGACTTAAATGCTAAATTGCGAATAAGAAACACACCTCTCCCATTATCTTTCAGTAAATTTTCAGGATGCCTTGGGTCTGGAACTAAATCTGGATTGAACCCATTGCCCTCATCTTCAATAATAAACTCAATTTCATTTGGAAATAGGTTAATTTGAAATACCACTTTCTTTGAAACATCTAACTTGTTGCCATGAATCAATGCGTTATTAACTGCTTCAGTTATTGCAATAAGAATACTATGGTATATATCTTCATTTATACCAATACTTTCCTGCAAATTCTTAAGCAATGGTTCAATTTCAGAAATTGATGATTTCTGACTGACTAGTTCTATTATTTTGAATGTTCTTTGCATTTTCTAGCTTTGTTAGTTCAAAATTAAAACAAAATTTTTGTTGTGATACTAACATTTGTAAAATTATTCAATAACTTATCATCTCTGTACAAAAATTCATACCATCCTGAAAAGTTTATCACATTCCCAGAACTAAGAATATAATCAATTTGTAGCTCTGGTCCTATCGAATATTGATTTAGAGTGCCCGCAATAGAACTTGAAGATAAATTTCTTTGATATTGTTTAAAGTATCGGAAACCAAACCCAAAAGTGAAATTATCGCTTAAGTAATGCTTCAATATCGGATTCAAGAAATATTCTTCTTTACCATTTATCCTTTTCTCGGCAAAATCGGACCAAAACAATATCCCTGTCTCAAAATAGCGAATCATTATTCTATTTTTTAACTCCCAATTTCTTCCCAAAGTTAGCGAAAGAGAGTCAATATACTGAACTTGTCTATAACTATAACTTCTTGTGTTTGACAGGTCTAGTTCATAATCGAATATTGTATAGTTTGCCATCACTTCAAATCTACCAAAATATCTTATTGGACTGTCGTTATATCGAATTAAAGGAGTTAAACGATAAATCCGATTCCAGTTATTATCTATACTTCGAGAAGTCTTCAAATTTACAACATGGTTATTCAAATTTTCAAATTCAATACCATATTGCAATGAATTACTAATCATTCTTTCATAACTTAGCTTTAAAATGCTTGCAAATTCATCTCTGTCATAAGTGTTTTGCTCGCTAGGAGTATCATATTGATAAAGAGAAATTGAGTAATCTAATTTTAATCTGTCTTTCTTGGAAAAATTATAATTCGTACTTAAGAAAAGTCTTTTCGTATTTGATAGATTGTTCCATTGCTCCTGTCGCAATTTCAATATATTGAAATCAGTTTCACCAATTTTCTTTTCGTTTTTGACATCATTTATTTCATCTCTCGATTGATAAGTAAATGATATTAATTGAGTTATTAAATCAAATTTAAAATTAATGTCTGTTTTAAAACTTATGGATTCAACATTGATTTCCTGTCTAATTCCACTCTCTAACAAGCTAGAATCAATATTTCTAAAATCTTTAATTGTAGTTTTATTGTTATAATTAAATCGCAATGAACTGAACAGGAAATCAAACAATTTAAAAGTCATATACACATCAGAACCAAAAAAGTCATCTTTTCTGCCTAAAACGTTCTCTGTATTGTTAGAATTCAATCTGAAATAATCTCTGTTTGCTCCACCTATTTGCAAATCTAATCTTAAATTATCTTCTGACTCAAATACTCTATCGAAAATCAAATTTCCAAGATAATTACTGTTAATTCTATCTTTATTTAAACTAAGAATATAAGCACTACCTAACACACTCAAATTGTAATCATCTAACTTAATGTTCTCAGCTCTATTTGTTAGATTAAAAACGTAACCTTTGGAGTTAATTTCATCAAATGTGTTATTCTCATATCCAATTGTAGATGCTATAAATCCATTATTTAAATAATTCCATTTTGCACCACCCGATACGTTAATTCTTTTTAAGTTGCCATAAACAGTAGGTGAATTAGGAACAGAATTGTAAATGAAATTGTTTGTCAATAATAAATCTAAGTTCTTAGTAGCTGGAGTTCTGATAGCCATTGAAAATGACTCGTCATCTCTTGTATTGATTGTTGTAACGGAATTCAAATTTTGAGATACAAATAAACTGCCGAACTCATTTTCAAGGAAGTAATTACCAAGCAACATATTTGTACTTATGTTATTTAGTTTGTTAAAACTCAATTGAAGCGAATTGTCATAGTTCTTGTCGTACAAATACAAATACTGTGATTGTAGCTTTAATGAAGCCAGACAAAATATTAAAATGAATATCCTCAAAAATAACTTTAGGGTTATTAAAGTTGTAATTTAAGAAATTCGCTTTAAAAGTATTGCCTATTAAGACTCAATCTCTCTTAAAAGTGCTTGTCTTTCAATTTCAAGCTGTCTTATTCTGCGATTAATATTGTCCAATTCTTGAGGCATTGAGTCAATTTCTATTCTTAGCTTGCTTGCTGCTTCGTCAACTAAATCTATTGCTTTATCAGGCAAGAATCTATCTGTAATGTATCTATTTGAAAGCTCTGCCGCTGCAATGATTGCTTCATCTTTAATTCGCACACCATGATGAATTTCGTATTTCTCTTTAAGTCCACGAAGAATTGAAATTGTATCTTCCACACTTGGTTCGCCAACATACACTTGTTGGAATCTTCGCTCCAGTGCAGCATCTTTTTCTATATGTTTTTGGTATTCATCGAGAGTTGTAGCACCAATGCAATGCAATTCCCCACGAGCCAAAGCTGGTTTTAGTATGTTAGCTGCGTCCATTGCTCCATTTGTAGCTCCTGCACCAATCAAAGTGTGTATTTCGTCAATAAAGAGTATTATCTCTCCGTTTGCATCTGTTACATCTTTCACAATTGCTTTCAGTCTTTCTTCAAATTGCCCTCTGAATGAAGTACCAGCTATCAATGTTCCCATATCAAGTACCACAACACTTTTAGTTTTTAAACTATCTGGCACATCACCATTGACAATTCTCAAGGCAATTCCTTCTACTATTGCAGTTTTGCCCACACCTGGCTCTCCAATCAAAATTGGATTATTCTTTGTTCTGCGAGATAGAACTTGTAGCACTCTTCGAATTTCATCTTCTCTGCCAATTACGGGGTCTAATTTACCAGCTCTTGCATCGTCTGTAAGTATCCTACCATATTTCTTTAAAGCACTATATTGATCTTCGGCATTCTTATTATTTGCAGATTTGTTGCCTCTAATATCTTGCAAAGTTTTCAATACTTGGTTTTTATTTACACCAGTGCTATCTAACATTGCTGTCAAATCAGTTTTCAATTGCAAAATTGCAATTAACAAATGTTCGCTAGAAATGTATTCATCTTTCATTTTTTGAGCTTCTTTGAAAGCAATGTCAAACATCTCATTCGTCTGCTGTGAAAAGTAGTTTTGACTAGTTATTCCAGAAACTTTTGGTAACTTTTCAATAAAATCATTAATTTTAATTTTAATAATGTCGGCATTTGCTCCAATTTTCAATATAATTTGCGGAACAATGTTTGCAGAATCTTGCATTAGTGCTGCAAATATATGCACTGGTTCAATTGCTTGATTATTGTAACTATTTGCAATTTCAGTTGCAGTTTGTAATGATTCTTGAGCTTTTAAAGTCAATTTTTGCAGATTCATTTGTTTCCTTAGTCATAGTGTTTTAATTTTAACTGTCTTACAATCGCAAATTTGTAATTATTTTTTCAATTTTTGAATGATTAACATCATTAACTTATGACGAATAAAACCAAAATTATCTTATTTTCAATTTTTATTCTTTTTGGAGTGATTCTTACTCTTTTTTATTCCCTATTTTTAAGCAAAATAAGCACTAATGAACTCTCCGATGAGCCATTTGAAATACAAAATGGAGAATCAACAAAAATAATAATCAAGAATCTCAATGATAAAGGTTTTTTAAAGCCAAGTACTTTTTTCACTGGTTTCATAAAAGTATATACTTTTGTTAGCAACAAGAAAATTCAGTCTGGCTATTACAAAATTGAAGACAAACAAAATAATTGGCAAGTATTCAAAATGCTTATAAATAAAGAATTTATTGAGCCAATTATAGTAACTATCCCTCCTGGTTTTGAAATTCGCAGAATAGCGTCGGTTTTAAAAAACAAGTTAAAATTAGATAGCGCAGCTTTTGTGAGCAGAGCCAAAAATAGCGACTTTATTAAAAAACTAGAAATCAATGCAGTTTCTTTGGAAGGATACTTATATCCCGATACTTATGATTTTGTTTGGAAGTCCCCTCTCGATTTGGTTATCAAAACATTAGTTGCCCGACATAAAGAAATTTGGAATGAAGAAATTGCAGAAGATTTCAAAAAACAAAACAAATCACGCAATGAAATTCTGACTTTGGCTTCAATAGTACAAGGTGAGACCAGCAATGAGAATGAATCTAAAATTGTGGCAGGTCTTTATTTGAATAGAATTAAAATTGGAATGCCATTGCAAGCAGACCCAACTGTGCAGTATGCTCTTGGAAAGCGAAAAAGACTTAGTTATCAAGATTATGCTTTGCAAAGTCCATACAACACTTATATTATTAAAGGATTGCCTCCTACACCAATTGGAAATCCAAGCATAACTGCAATAAGAGCTGTACTCAATCCTGCCAGTCATAATTATATTTATATGGTGGCTCGTGGCGATGGCTCTGGATTGCATAATTTTGCAGAAAACTATCAACAACATTTAGCTTTTGTAAGTAATTACAGAAAAAACATAAATAAAAATTGAAATGAAAAATCTTTACAAAGTCAATATAGTATTCTTAATCACTGTTTTTATAGCACTTTCATCTTGCATGACGGTTACGAAAACTGATTTAACTCAAGAATCAATCAAGCCAAAAGTCAGTAGCCAAAACGAACAAATTGCTCTTGGTCATTATTTGAACGGTCTTACTCTCAAAGAAATGAAAAAATATAATGAAGCACTTGTCGAATTCAATAGAGCTTTGAGCTTTGATTCTAATTATGCGATTTGCTATGCTGCGGCAAGCATATATTTTGAATTAAACAACTACCAAATTGCAGAAATATTATTGCGTAACTCTTTGCAACAAAAGCCTAATTATATAGAAGCATACAAATTACTTTTTGATTTGTACTCCAATGAAGGTCTAGATATAGGACTGATAACACAAGTTGCAGATAAGATTTATCAAATTGAACCAAACAATGAGAACAAGTTTAAATATGCCAGCTTCCTCTCTTTTGTGAATAAACCAAAAGCAAATTCTTTACTTATTGAATTAATTGACACTGAATATAAACAATCTGCACTTTCTAACTTAATTCAGAATTCTCGATTAGTAAACGATACAACTGCAATGCTCAAATATTTGGAAACACTTTATATGAGCGATAAAACAAATTTTAAAGTTGCTCAGGAGCTTACTTATTATTACTTACAAAATTTGAATAGATACAATTCATTTTTACCAATATTAAATGAAATGGATAATTCGTTACAAATGAATTATTTAGCAAATATTTATTTAGCAGTACTAAGAAGAACAATTGAACTCGAACACGACTCAACTTTTGCAAATAATTTAATAGAAAGAGTAAAAAGCAAATTTGAGAAAGATTCTGAAATATTACTGAATATAGCCAAGCTCTCCTTCAAAGTGAACAATATTAAACAGGCAGATGTATTTTTCGAAAAAGCAATTGCTTCTGACATTGAGATACCAGAAATTTTATTAGATATTAGTAACTTCTTTATTTATTTAGAGAAATTTGAAAAAGCATCTGGCTTTGCTGCCAGAGGTAGTAAAAACTTTCCAAAAGATTACAGATTCCCTTATTTGGAAAGTTTGGTACATTCTTCAATGAATGAAATTGCTAAAGCTAAGTCTTTTATGCTACTTAGTCTGAAAATTGATTCGACTTTTGCAAATAGTTGGTCGCAACTTGGCTTGATTTATGATAGTGAGAAGAATAGTGATAGTGCCGAATATTGCTATGAAAAAGCATTAATGCTTTCAACAGATCCAAATGCACTTACTTTGAATAACTATGCTTATTCATTGGCTGATAAGGATAAAAATTTGCAGAAAGCAAAGCAGCTGAGTCAACAAGCATTAGAAATTGAACCAGATAATTATGCATTTTTAGATACTTATGGTTGGATATGCTATAAACTTGGAAATTATCAAGATGCAATTGATTACTTAAAAAAATCATTATCTTTGGCTCAGGAAAATCCTGAAACATTAGAGCATTTGGGTACAGTTTATAAAGATATGGGTAAAGATGATGAAGCTTTGTTCTATTTTTCCAAAGCAATTAGCTTGGACCCAACAAATATGAAATTGGTTGAAAAAATTAAATTGCTTAAAAGATAAATTTTTGGCAAAAAGTGCCGAAATTATCAAAAAAGAATCTTCAAAATAGGTTAAAATATGTTTGTAATAATTGGAATTGTATTAGTAATGGGTTCAATGCTTGGTGGTTATATGATGCACCATGGCGATATTGCTGTATTAATCCAGCCAAATGAGTTTTTAATTATCGGCGGAGTTGCTGCTGGTTCTTTGTTAATTGCCAATCCTATGTATGTTGTAAAACATATCATTGCAGGTGCTATTGGAACATTTAAAGGGCCAAAAGCAAACAAAGCCGCTTATATTGACCTCATTAAAATGCTTTATGAACTCTTCCAATTCGCCAAAAGAGAAGGTTTGATTGCACTTGAGCCACACGTAGAAAATCCTGAATCTAGCACAATTATGTCTAAATTTCCTTCTTTCTTACATAATCATCACGCAGTGGTTTTCCTTTGCGACACACTGAAAGTAATACTTTCTGGTGGTGTACCTGCACACGATTTGGAAGAATTAATGGATTTGGATTTGGACGGACACCACGAAGAAGAACATTTTGCACAACAATCCCTAAATACAGTTTCCGATGCCTTCCCTGGTATTGGTATCGTTGCTGCCGTTTTGGGGGTAATTATCACAATGGGTTCAATTAATGCTGGTGCTGCAACGGTGGGAGCCAATGTGGCTGCCGCTCTCGTTGGTACTTTTCTTGGTATCCTTCTTTCTTATGGAATCGTTGGGCCAATGGCTCGAAATATGGATTTGAATATTTATGTTGACTCTAAATATATGGCTGCTATCAAAGCAGCTTTGCTTTCCTTTGCCAAAGGTGCTCCAGCTGCTGTGGCTGTGGAATATGGCAGAAGAGCTATCAATCCAGAAATGAGACCTACATTTAAAGAAGCAGAAGATGCTATGAAAAAATAATATTTTTTAATTTTTAACTACTGCAATTAAAAATGTCAGAAGATGAGAAAAAGAAGAACTCCGAACAACCCATAATTATTAAGAAGATTAATAAAGGTGGTCACGGGGCTCATGGTGGTGCATGGAAAGTGGCTTATGCCGATTTCGTTACTGCGATGATGGCCTTCTTTATCGTTATGTGGATTCTTGCAGCTGGTGAGGATGTTAAAAATGAAGTTTCTGCTTATTTTAATGATCCGGGTTTATTCAAATTTGTTGATGGTAAACAAGCTATTCCTGTGGATTTAGGATTAAAACCTGTTCCTGGCAAAAAGTCTGGTGACAGCAGAGGCGAAGGACAAGGAGAAACTCCTGATGAGAAAATGGCTATCTTAAATCAGCAACAGCAAAAAGAAATGATTGAGCAAATCAAACAAGAAGCTGTGCGAGATAGTGTAAAAGCTGCTCAAAAATTACAACAAACCGCAAAAACTTTAGAAGATATGTTCAAAGCATTGGGCGACCAAAGCAAAGAAATGAAAGACTTAATGAGTGCTATTAAGCTGGAATTAACTGAAGAAGGACTACGAATTGAGCTAAGCGAAACTAAAAAAGATTTATTTTTCAAACCTGGAAGCAGCGAAATGTTGCCCCAAGCCAAAAAAGTTCTCTTTACTTTGGCAAAAGAAATTGGTAAATTGCCAAATCTTTTGGAGATAGAAGGACATACAGATTCAAAATCGTATGGAAGAAGAGGTGGCTATTCAAATTGGGAACTTTCTGCCGATAGAGCCAACTCTACACGCAGAACACTTGATTATAGTGGACTTTGGAATGGTCAGATAATCAAAGTTACGGGCTTCTCCGATAAGAAATTGTTGATAAAAAACAATCCTTTTGATGATAGAAATAGAAGAGTTTCCCTACTTGTTAAACAAATGTCAACTGGCGACATTCTTAAAGACCAAATACCCGATGCAAAAGATAGCGAAGAATAGTTTTTAATTAATAAAGCGTATAAAAAAATGAGAAATAAATGTAAATATTCAATAGTTTGTAATGATGAGAAATTTATTTCTTTAGCCAAAGAAATTGTTTCTGAGCTTAACCCAGACAATGAATTTGAGATGATTAACGAAAATACTCTCCATACTTTTTTCTCAAATGCTATTAATAACATTATAATAATTGAAAACAATTATATTGATAATCAAATTATTGATTTTGTAAAAAATCACAGTTCCCTTCGCTTAAATAATGTCATTTATATAATTGAAAGTGGTGATAATAAATTACCAATTCATTTCGATGAAATTATTGATTTAAAAGAATCTCGTAGTCTATTATCTTATAAACTAAGCTTTGCCAACACTTTATTAGAATATAAAATCAAATTACAAAGTGAAGAAGCTAAAATTAAACTTATATCAAATCAATTGCAGAGCGATTTAAATGATATGTTTAGTTTGGCATCGCACTTCATGCAGGCTCGATTGCCTGGAGCAATTGAACGTACAGATAGGATTGTAGAAGCTACTCTTTGGATTGCCAATCAATTAGATGCTTCAGAAATCAATATGTTCGATATAAAAGTGGCAGCTCACTTTTCCCAAGCTGGCAGAATAAATTTGCCCGACAACTTGTTAAATCAAGTTGTGATGGAAGATGGTTTGCCAAGCGACCCTTTACTGAAACAAATTCCACACGTGGCGAAAGAAATTGTATCAAAAGTCAAAAGATTCCAAGATGCTGCAAATATTCTCTATCACATCTATGAGAACTTAGATGGCTCTGGAATGCCAGATGGTTCTCAATCTTGGCAAATTCCACTAGAAAGCAGAATTATTAGAGTTGTTCTTGATTATGAAGAAGAATTAGACCGTGGAGTAATCCCCCCTTCTGAAATTATAGCTAAAATGGTGGCTATGGGTAAAAGAATATTCGACCATAGAGTTGTGCATTTACTTGAGCAATACATTCGCTCTGAAAATAGAGAAGATTATGACCCAACTGAAAAACCAGTTCTGCTTTCTCAATTAGTACCAAATATGGTTATTAATAGAGATGTAATTTCAATTAATGGACTTAAACTAGTTTCAAAAGGAACAAATCTAACACAAAATTCAATAGACTTCATTCTTAACCACGCTGCCTACGACTCAGTTCTTGGCAACATTTATGTGAAAAAGTAGTGAATTTATGACTTTTTATTCCTTGATAAATTTATAAAGTTTTGAAATACTATTCTGACTTACAACTACATAATAAGTACCAATCAATAAAATAGAAACGTCAATATCCAATTTATTATTATTGATGTTTAATATTGTTGAAACATCAATATCTATTCCTGTTTCAGAATATAGTTTAACACTATAATTTAATCCAACATCATTGATACTTATTTTATGTGTTGCAGGATTTGGACTAACAATATTTGTATCAGAAGATATTACTTGATCCACTTTTGTAGTAGTGTAAAAAGCATTATACAATATTATTCCTGCATCCATCCACCCCATTAAATATTTATTCTTAGGCGAAAACACTAAATAATCTTGAGCTAAAGATTTTCTTGTATTATTGCTATACCTATAAGATGTTTCCCTAATTTTCAAATCAGGAATTCGTATATCATTCATATCATTTCCTCCTGTTGCTCCGCAGGTTGCCATATATCTTGAATCTGGACTAAATGTTACACCAGTTAGTATCCCTCCGCCACCTTGGTTAGTTTCCCAAACTTTTTTATAACTTTGAGCATCAAATAAAGATACTTTATTCAAACTCACAGAACCTATCCACTTACCGTCTGGTGATGTTTGAAAATTTCCTATATTGTCATTTTGTTTAATTATTTTTCTTAACTTAGTATCCCAAATGTAACTATAGTTTATTGGTTGATCTGGTGTATTTAGTATTTTATATTCTGATTCTACTCTCATAAAATTAGCATTTTGAGCTAATTCAAAATTATAATAATAATTATCTCTTGTGCCGACTTTTTCAATTAGTTCCATTGTTTTCAAATCAAACATCAAAATATCTTTTACCCATTCTTTGCGTGGAGGGTCGTTTCTTTTTAATGCAACCATACGCCTGAATATTTTGATACATCCATTTTATCGAACCTTCCAAGTTTTAGCCCTTTGTCAGTGAAAGTTCCAACAACTTCGCCAGTTTCAAAGTTAATTTTACGATTATCGTAAGTATAAATATATTTTCCATCATTTGAAAAGCGGATTATACCTGCTACATCTTTTATGTCTCTTACATACTTCCCTGTTTCTGCTTCAACTAAAAAAGTTCTACTTTCACAAGAAACAAGTATGTACTTATCATCAGGAGTAAAAATTGCATTATAGATATAACCTAGGTCTATTGAGCCATTTGGGTCAATAAGCCCGCGATATTGGCTCCACCAAATTATTTCTTCTTCTGCTTTAAGCGAAGAAAATATAGCTACAAAAGCTATAGAGAGGATTATGATTGATTTTTTCATAATTATTTAATAAAGAACTTTTTAAGTTTGTCTTCTCTTAGATAAACACTTGAAAAGGAAAAAGGTCACGCTAAAGTAGGAAATAAATGTAAAACTATATATAACAATTAGTTATACTCCCTTTTCACTTCCCTAACTTATCGTGGATTATTTTCCATTCCCCTGCCCAATCACTTATTATATGTACTCCTACTTGAGCTCCAGAACCAGCTGCTATTGCAAACTGATTGCTATGCCCTGAAATTACTCCGCATACATATAAATTCTTTCGCACCTTATAATCTTGATTTTCTATAACGTATCGGCTTGGTTTGTCTGTTCGGAGATGTTGCTTTTCCGCAATTCCGAGCGATTCAAAAAAGAAATATTTAAACCCACTTGCTATAACGACTTTTTCTGTCCAATAAATTCCTTCAAAGCAGCTTACTTTAAATTTTCCATTTAGCTCTTCAATCTTATTTATAGTTGTCAGTTTTCTTTCAATATTTGGGAATTGCTCAATTTGCTTATTCATTCTTGCAATAGTTTCCCTACCATCCTCTCCAAAAGGCACACCAATTGCATTATTGAATACTGCTTTTTTCACATCGCTTTTGTCGCTATCGAAAATTATCACTTTCTTAGCTCTTGCAAATTGCTCATTTTTAATAGCAGAACCAATTATAGCAGCACAAGATAGCCCAGAAACTCCGCCACCAATTATTGCCACATCATAAATATTCATAAATTCACCAATTTTGCTTAAATTTGTTTTTTCAAATTTCTAAAATTCCAATGACGAAAATACTAACTTTTTGCTATTCTTTAATCATAATTAACACATTTTGTCTTTCAAGTGAATTTATTTACAAATTGAATACAAATGATTACTATATTGTGGGTGCAGCAGGAGCGGGCTTGCTGGGGGCTAATCAAATAAAGATAGAAACACTAAGCAATACAGAAATTGATAAGTTAGACAAAAACAATATTAACTCTTTTGATAGACCTACTGTTGAAAATTACAACCAAGATTTGTCGAATATGAGTGATTATTTGTTAGTAGGTTCTTTCTTAATTCCAGCCATTAATTTCACAAAAGTAAAGAGTTTAGAAGACATTAGCACAGTAGCGGCTATGTATATAGAGACTGCTTTGATTACAAACTTTATTACAATTTTAACAAAAAATACTTTTCAAAGAGAAAGACCATATAACTATAATCCAAATGTCCCTGATACCGAAAAATTTGACAAACAAGCTAAATTATCATTTTTTTCAGGTCACGCCTCAAATTCGTTTATGAATTGTGTGTTTGCAGCCAAAGTATTCGATGATTTAAATCCCAACTCAAGCTATACTCCATACGTTTGGGGTGGCTGTTTGGCCTATGCAACTACTGTAAGTTATTTGAGAGTGGCTGCTGGCAAGCACTTCCCCACAGATGTAGTTGTAGGTGCATTAGTTGGTTCGGCTATTGGCTATTTAATACCAGAATTGCATAAGCTAAACAGTTCACAATCTTTAAACTTGCAACCAAACAGTGAAGCTATTAATCTTGGCTATAAAATAAGCTATAGCTATAAGTTTTAAAAGTAAATATTTGTAGATTTATTTAATTTAATTATAAGATTCTGATTGTACACACCAACCCATCACATTTTCACTTAGTTTAGTAATAAAGAATTCAACAACTAAAAGGAGTGTTATGAAATTTTTTAGAATTATTACTTTAGCTTTAAGTTTATTCTTCGTATTTGAGACAGCTTTAGCTCAAGGTTCTCGTAGTGGGGGCAATTTCGGATTTGGTCTTATGGCTGGAGAGCCATCGGGAATCACAATAAAATACTATACTGGCAGTGAAACAGCTTTCGATGCATATATTGGTAGCTCTTATTTCGGAAAGCTGCGTATTGGTGGAGATTATCTGTGGCATTTCAATGCATTCAATTCAAATGTAGTAAAAATGTATGCTGGTGTGGGTGCTACTTTCGGCTTCGGACGTGGTGAGGGTTTCTTCTATAAAAACAATAAAGACAAATTCTATTATTGGGAAGATAATTCTTCTGTTGGTATAGCAGCTCGAGCTTTATTGGGTATTAACATTATGCCACGCAACACCCCACTTGAAATTTTCTTCGAGATTGGACCATTAGTAGGTATAGCTCCAAACTTCGGTTCAAATTTTGAAGGTGCTTTAGGAATTAGATTCTATCCATAATCAAAATATTATGGAATAATTCAATTGAAAGGTGAGCTTAGGTTCACCTTTTTTTGTTTTAGAAGACAAATAAATGTTTTACTGTATGTTTTTATTCGGAAGTTAATCAAATTCTTAATTATTCAAAACATCATCTTTTGTAGTAAAAGCAATAGCAACAACCTCATCAATCATACTTTCTTCAATATTTAGTTCTTTTAAAGTATCAACTAAATGATTTGCAACAGCATTGAAATGTTCTTCATTTATTGCCATTCGAGAATGTGCATATCGCATAATTTTACCAGTATAAGCAGACATTGGTGCACCAAAGGTATAAGCCAAGAATGCTTTCATTTTGCCAGATTGGTTTTCCATATCAACATTTTCAAAAAAACTATTTATCTTTTCATCTGCCAACACTTTTTCATAGAATAAATTTACGGATTGATTGACAATTGTCATTCCACCAATTCTTTCAAATAAACTTTTTTGATTTTCCATTAATTATTTTATTTGTTTTTAGAAATTATGATTAAACATACAATTCTAAATTAAGAAAATAATACAAGAAAATCAATTTGTTTTATAATCAATTTAAACAATAAAAGTTTTAAACATAACTACATAAACTCGACGAAATATTATTCACATTATATGCATTATCCTTTCAACTCCAGTCTAAGTTGTTTTCTATTTTTTCAGTTAATTTCTAAACTTATGGTTTACTTTGGGGTGAATTAGTAAGAAGCTTTTAGTGGCAGAAGCAAAAGCTGAAATAAAGATAAATTTGAAACTAATTCTATGAAGATTTGAGAAAGTACTTTTCAGTATTTAGCTCCCGTGAATACTTTTGCAAGAAACCAACGTCTAATATTTGCAGAAAAGGAGCTAATTTAATTCTCAACAGTATTATTAATTAAATTGAGATTTTATTTTTTATCAAATTGGAAGACTTTGCTTGAAGCTAAGATTTTCTTCATATCTTTTGTGATACTTGGAAATTCTTCGTAGAAATCATCAATCTTCTTTTCATCGAGAGAAAAAGATTTAGCTAAATATTTTGCAGACAAGTCGTTGTTTTTTTCTGCAGCAAATACTTTAGCAAGCAAATAGAACCCATCTGCCCATTTTGGTGCTATTTCCACTAACTCCAAAAGTATTTTTTTTGCTTCTTCGGTTTTGTTTAATTCCCAGAGAGTTACGGCATAATCGTGGAGACACTCATAATTATCTCTATCTATATCTAGCACTTTTTTATAGCAATTGGCAGACTCTTCCAAATTTTCCATATTATAGTATGTATCGCCCATTGCATACCAAACATCGGAGCTATTTTTTTGGATTTCATTAGCCACACGGAAATCTTCTAATGCTTTTTCATAGTTTTCAATCGCATCATAGCAAATCCCTCTTCCAAAATAAGATTGGTAGTGGTATGGCTTGATTTCTATAGCACGAGTGAAATAGAATATTGCTTTCTTGTAATCACCACTATCGCCATAAGATCCTGCTAAGTTATGCAGAGAGTCTATATCATTTGGATTGTGAATTAAAGCAGACAAATAGCATTGAATTGCTTCAGCTAATCTTCCCAAAGAGGAATAGCTGTTTCCTTTGTTATAATGTGCAGCGTATAAGTCATCTTTAATTGCAATTGCAAAATCGTAACACTCAATTGCTTTATGATATTGTTCTTTGTGGTTGTGCATCACACCTTTATTGTACCAAAGGTTGTAATCATAAGGTTCTAAATTAATTGCTTCGTCGTAGAAATGAATTGCATTATCATAGTCACCCATGTTATTAAAGCAATAAGCAAGTTCTTGAGTGGCATCGAATTTGAATTCTTCTTTACCTTGTAGATATTTCAATATTTCTATTGATTTTCCCCAATTTTCCATACCCTGCAATGTTAAAGACATTTGGAACAAAGCTTCTTCATTGTCTGGATTAATGATTATTTCTTTTTGTAAAATTTCCAACGATTCTTCGTACTCGCCTAAACTTTCCAATATCATAGCTTTTGTTACTAATATTTCACTGTCATTTGGGCTAATTGCTAAAGCTTTATCAACAGTACGTTTGGCTTCACTTCCATAAGACAAATTTAAAAGTACGAAAGCCATACGTTGCCAAGCTTCCGATGAATAAGAGAAGTTGTCAGTCCAAAGTTTGCAGAAGTAATACGCATCATTGTATTTTTCTTCTTCTATACAATAATTGACTAAGTTCTCCAAAATATCAGCATCAGGCAGTTCTTCATTGTTTTTGAATGCCTTTCTGTATTTTCGAACTTTCTCGTTCATTTCGTCCTTATTCGTGAAATCGAATAAGTCGTCTTCGTAATCTGCAAAACTCATTATTAACTTGGGTTTATTTTTCTAATACAAGAATAAAAATTTGTTTGTTAATTTTCAAACATATTATTCAATTGTGGATAAGTTATACTATAGACGAAACAAAGTGATTTGTGTGTAGTTGATTTGTAAAATTGAATGATTATTCAATTAAGTATCTAAATTTTATGAAAATACTTGACTTATTTGGGGGAATTAACTAATTTTGTCAGCATAACTATTCGAATTTACTTTGTAAATCAATGATAAGATTAAGTTTTTGTATATAGTTTTTCAATTATTTAAATGCAAATAGACAAAATAAACATAGATAAGTTGATATTATCAAAACACTTAGTTTTACATAAACAAGGTCTTCGAGATTACGTTAATATTGATTTTTGTAGGAATGTACTATCAAATGTTTTGGAAGTTGTTATTTAAGAAGATGAAAGGACTAAAATTTGGGGAGTTGATAAAGCAACTGATAAGAATGTAAGAATTGTAGTCGAAATTGATAATTTAACTATTGTAACTGCTTTTTATGATAGAAGTTACAATGAACAAAAAAATGAAAATTAATTATTTTAAAAGCACAAATTCTATAAGTATAAAATTTGAAGAGAAAGCAAGTTTTGATACTAGAGAAATATCAAATGATATTATTGCTGATTTTGACGAGCAAGGTAAAATCATTGCTTTAGAAATTCTTGCTTTACCTAAAGACAAATCAATCAACTCATTGATAGCAATAGGATTTAACGAAGTTTTACAAAGTTAAGCAGTTTGATCAAGTTAAAATCTTTACAAGTTTAATTTAACTATACTCTGGTCTGGTTTTATATTCTATTGGGTCGGGAAAACCAGCTTTAGCGAAACCACGCAAGCGTAATCCACAAGAATCACAATCGCCACAAGCCAAATCGTCAGATTGATAGCAGCTCCAAGTTAGCTCAAATGGTACTCCCATTCGCATTCCTTCAATTGCTATTTCAGATTTTTGTAAATCAATAATTGGTGTTAAAATTTTTATATCAAATTCGTGTTTAGTGCCTGTGCGGATAGTGTTTTCGAAAGCTATAAAAAAATCTTTCCTTGTGTCGGGATAGCCACTGGAATCTTCGTCCACAGCACCTATAACAATTGTTTCTGCTTTTATAACTTCTGCCCAACTTGTAGCAATAGCCAGAATGTTTGCATTTCGGAATGGAACATAGCTGTTAGGTATTTCTTTGTTAGCAAGGTTTGCTTTTGTTACTTCTATTCTGCGATCTGTTAAACTAGAACCACCAATTGCCGCTAGATATGAAATATCTACAATCAATCTGCTTTCTATTCCATACTGATTGCATAGCTTATCGAATGAAATTAATTCTTTCTTTTCAGTGCGTTGCCCATAATTCACGTGCAATGCAGAAATAGCATAACCCATTTCAATTGTTTTTGCAAGGCAAACAGCGGAATCCATACCGCCACTAAGAAGTACAATTGCTCTTTTCATAATTTGGCTTAGCTCTCGAAGAGTTCTGGAAAATTAATTTCTTCAATCATTTCGCACCAAATATGACCAATCATAATGTGGCTTTCTTGAATACGTGCTGTGACATTAGAAGGTACTATAACACAATTACTGCATAAGTCTTTTAAACGGCCACCAGTGCCACCTAAAAGTCCAATTGTCAGCATTTCAAGTTCATTTGCTTTAGCCACAGCTCTAATTATATTTTCAGATTTGCCAGATGTTGTAATACCAATAAGTGCATCGCCTTTTCTGCCATAAGCTTCCACTCCTCGAGCGAAAACATTATCGTAGCCTATATCATTTCCTCCAGCAGTAATAATAGATGTATCCACAGTTAGTGCTAGCCCAGCAATTGCAGGTCTATTGATATGGCTGCGAAGACGAACTACTAATTCAGCGGCTAAATGTTGACTATCGGCTGCACTTCCGCCGTTGCCACAGAATAAAATTTTACCACCCGATTTGATTACTTCAGCTAATTGTTTGCCAATTGCTTCAATTTCGTTTGAACAATCTAAAAGCAATTGTGTTTTAGTAGCTATGCTTTCTTCTATTGTACTTTTAATTTTATTTTGAAAATTCATAATCTTCTTTAAATATTCTTTTTAATTATGGCTAAAAGTTGGTCTCTACCCAAATCTGTAAATGAAGAATATGGTAATACTTCAATCACATATCTGCAAGAAGCAGTAAGTCTTTCATATTCTGCTTTTTTTGCCAGCATTTCTGCTTGAGTAATTTTGTCAACCTTAGTTAGAATTATTAAGTAATTTCTTTCTTCATTTTCAAGAAATTCAATTAGTTCCAAATCTTTTTCTTGAATTGCAATTCTAGAATCTACCAATACGTTCACAAACTTGATATTCTCTCTATTTGCTAAGAAACTAAGATTTTCTTTTTTCCATTTTTGCTGAAAGTCCTTCCCACGTTGGGCATAGCCAAAGCCAGGCATATCTACTAAACACCATTTATCTTGCACAACAAAGAAATTAATTGATTGTGTTTTGCCAGGCGTAGAGCTTGTGTGTGCTAAGTTCTTTCTTCGGACAATAGAATTGATTAATGACGATTTGCCAACATTAGACCGACCACAAAAAGCTATCTCTGCCATATTGTGTTTGGGAAAGGCATCAGGAGTATCCGTACCAAAAATAAATTCTGCGTTATAAGTTGCTTTTTTCATAATCACAAAAATATCAAAAAAATACAAATAGTATTGCTTTTATTGGATTAAACAATCTGTTTATTGGCTTTTTGTGTCTTCCCAAAGTTCAACTTGATTTTCTTTTGGGTCTATAACCCAAGCAAAAATTCCCTCTGGGTGGATTTCCGGCCCTAGTATTTCGACTGCTTTGCTTTGCAGATGTTTTAAAGTTTCGTCCATACTTTTTACTCGGAAATTAATGGTATAATTTTTCACAATTGGAAGTACTTTTTGGGTTTGAGAAATTGAAAAAAGAGTATATCTTTTTTTGTTGTTCCTGATTGTAATACCAAAACTCTGTCCAATGTACTCCATATTCTTCATTTGATTGATAATCGAGTTGCAGATTTACTTTATACCAATTTCTTAATTTTATTGCATCATTGACATAAATGAAGATACCACCAATATTTTCAATTAATGACATAGTTTCTCAAATTTATTAAAAATGTATTTTGTTATAAATAAAATTAATATATTTGATAGATAGAAGAAAAGATAATTATTCAAAAAGTATTTGCAGGTGATGCTAATGGGATTAATTCAAGAATTTAAAGAGTTTTCTATAAAGGGAAATGTTATAGATTTAGCTGTGGGTGTCATTATTGGTGGAGCATTCGGAAAAATAGTAACTTCGATTGTTAATGATTTGATTATGCCTCCAATCGGTCTTTTAGTGAATGGATTAGACTTTAAAAACATTAAAGTTGTACTGAAAGAAGCTATTAAAGAAGGTGACAAGGTCATAAAACCAGAGTTAACTTTAAATATTGGTAACTTTATTCAAACAAGTGTGGACTTTATTATTGTTTCTTTTTGCATTTTTGCTTTAATAAAAGTTATCAACAAAATGAAACGTAACCAAGATTCAGAAGTACCTTTGGAAGAAACTAAAACAGCTGACACAATACTTTTAGAAGAAATACGAGATTTACTGAAAGAAAGCACCAAATAATTAGAAATGTTAAAATACTTTAGAGCACAAATAACTAACATTCCTCCCATCATAAAAGAAGCTGATAGGAGGATTTATGTTTTTTCTGCATTGATATATTTGACTGGGTTGCTTGTGCATTGCCTTTTACTAGCTTTCTTTGCAAGTGTAAAAGCTAATGTTATGTCAGTTTATAATGTAATAAGCATTATTTCATTTGTTTATTGCTTTTATTTGAATAGAAATGGGCATTTGAAAACTGCTTTCACAATTATGGTTGCTGAAATTACTCTCCATTCTGCGATGAGTGTGCATTTTATTGGTTGGAGTTCTGGCTTTCAATTTTTCATTATGTTTATTCCGCCAATTATATTTATCAATTCTACCTTAAGTACTCTTAATAAAATAGCTTACGCCACAATCGTAACTTTGACCTTTGCTGCTATTTATTATTTCTATCAGCACGTACCTCCTGTTTACTTATTATCGGAAAATATTAGTAATGTGGTTTATTTAGTGTCACTAATGAGTGTATTTTTGACATTCTGCTTTCTTGGTTATTTTTTCAGTTTGGCAGTTGTTAGTGCTGAAAAAAACTTACACAAAGCAAACAATGAACTCACTGTTCTAAATGGGGATTTGTATTTGCTGAATGAGGAAATGAAGGATAAAAATGAGAAAATCATAAGTTCTATTAACTACGCTAAAACTCTTCAATCTGCAATTTTAGCTAAAGAAAATGAACTAGTTGATACACTTCCAGGTTCTTATTTAATGTTTATGCCAAAGGATTATGTTTCTGGAGATTTTTATTGGTTCAAAGAAGTTGGTATTAATAAGTTCATTGTGGCTGTGGCAGATTGCACAGGACACGGTGTGCCTGGAGCAATGATTTCTGTTGTTGGCAATATGATACTCAATGAAGTGATATTGAATGCTAAAAAGCAAAGCCCATCAATAATTTTAAACTTACTCAATAATAGAGTGAGAGCTGCACTAAAGCAAGATGAAGAAGATAGCTATATCAACGATGGTATGGATATTTCAATTTGCTTTTTGGATTTGGAAGCAATGGAAATGACTTTTGCATCTGCCAAAAGACCAATCATACTGCTGAGAAACAACACTTTTGAAATTATTAACTCAAATAAGCATTCAGTTGGTGGCAGAAGAAGTATTGATGCTGTGTTTAATGAAGAAGTGATACCTATTGAGAAAAATGATAGAATACTTCTTTTCTCAGATGGCATTACCGACCAAAACAATAAAGATAGAAAGAAACTTGGGCTTAAAACCTTAGGTGAAATGTGTGTTGCTAATCCAAATAAAGAATCAATTTTAGATAACTTTGCAAAGTTTATTGGCGAAGAAGAACAAAGAGATGATATCACTCTTGTGAGTGTTAAAATTTAAGTAATGAAAGTTGTATAAAGCAAGTAAAGATTCAGCCCTACAATAATGAAAGTCACACCCCAAGCTACAACTTTTACGTAGTTTTTATTTGTGAACTGCCCCATTTTATCTTTTTGCGATGTGAAAAGCACTAATGGAATTACTGCAAATGGTAATTGTAATGAAAGAACAACTTGACTTAAAACAAGCAAATTTCCTGCTGCTCTATCCCCAAAATAAATTACAGCAATTAGTCCTGGTACCACAGCTAAAAGCCGAGTAATCAATCTGCGAAGCCATGGTTTTAATTTAAGATTAATAAATCCTTCCATTACAATTTGCCCAGCAATAGTACCAGTTAGTGTAGAATTAAGTCCAGATAGTAATAGAGCTATTCCGAAAAACATTGCAGCATATTTAACCCCAAGTAATGGATCGAGCATTTTATATGCATCGCTAATATCTACTATGTTCTTATTTCCAGTTTTGTGAAAAGTGGCTGCAGCCAATACTAAAATTGATGCGTTTACAAAGAAAGCTAAAAGCAAAGAAACAGTGGAATCAATTGTCGCAAATTTTATTGCGTGTTTTTTCCCAACGTCATCTCTATCGTAATCTCTTGTTTGCACTATACTTGAATGTAGATATAAATTATGTGGCATTACAGTAGCTCCTAATATTCCAATTGCCACATAGAGCATACCTGGATTTGTAATAATCTCTTTTCTAGGCACTAAAGAAGAAACAATTGAATACCAATCTGGCTTTGAAACTATAATTTCATAAGCAAAACAAATTGCAATAATTGTCAGCAAAGAGATAACTAATGCTTCCACCCATCTAAATCCTTTATTTTGAAGGTAAAGAATAATGAACACGTCAAGAACAGTTATAATTACACCGAGATAAAGTGGCAAACCAAAGAGCAAATTGAGTGCAATTGCCGCACCTAACACTTCAGCCAAATCGCAGGCGATGATTGCTAATTCACACAAAATCCATAAAACTATTGCTACTGGTTTGCTATAATGATCACGACAAGCCTGAGCCAAATCTCTACCAGTAACAATACCCAATTTTAAAGAAAGATGCTGCAAAAGAATTGCAAATAGATTTGAGATAAGTATAACAGAAATTAAAGTATAACCAAATTGTGAGCCACCTGCTATATCAGTCGCCCAATTGCCAGGATCCATATAGCCTACTGCCACCATACTGCCAGGCCCAAGAAAAGAAAATAATTTTTTCCAAAATGAACCTTTGGTAATCACCTTTATAGAAGAATTAACTTCTTCTAAACTTATTGTGGAGTTTTCCTTTCTCCAACCCTTATGTGCTTTTGTTTTCAATTTAAGTACTTGTCAAATTAATTATTTAGACACGGCTAAATATTGAATACAAAATTAAAAAAAACCAGTTAAATAACAAACATAAAGTTTTTTTAACTGGTTTTTTCTAACTCTAAGGAGAAGAGAATTTACTTTTGAATTATGAATTCTTTTGCAATGTTGCTATTGATTAAGATTGTATATGAACCTGTTGAAAGTTTACTCACATCCAAACTATGAGTTGATAGAGTTCCAGAAATTACTTCATTTCCAATAGATGTAATGATTCTAAAGTTAGCTCCTAATTCTACGCCATCAATTTTTAAGAAATCACTAGTTGGGTTAGGAAATATTTTAACTTTTGCAGAAAGATCTTTATTCACAGACATTAAAGGTAGTGCATCGTAGGTCATTGTATATGAAACTTGCGAATTTGCATTATTTGCATCGTAGAAAATATATCTTACTCGAGATAGACCTACTGCATCGTTAGTAAAAATGAAACCTTTATAATCTGCTTCTTTGCTAGATGCTCCAGGTGCAAGTGTCAAAACTACATCTGAAACTGTATTGCCAGTGATTGGCTGAAAGCATTTGCCAGCAGTGCCAAAGCAAAAAGAAGTAGTGTGACCTTCGGCAAGTTCCAACACTTCATTGCGAACTAAAACATCTATTGTTTTAGTTGAAATATTTTTGATTGTAGCGTGTGAAACTAACTCATATTCTTCAGTTGATAATCTAACAAGAGTGTCAACATTAATTAATTCTAAATCTGCTGAAAATGAACTGTTTGAGAAAATTGTTAGAAACAATGCTACAAAAAGCACTGCTTTAGTATAATTTGTTGAAAAGGACATATAAACCACTCTATTTTTGAACAAAAATTCTTAAATTACGTTATTACAAAAAACAAATAAAACAAATAAATGTTACAATCAAAAGGAAAATTTCTAATGAAATCGTTAAAATTAATTTTTACTTTACTTATTTTTTCATTATCTGCCTATTCTGAAGGAGAAAACAGTAAATCTTTACCTGACGTTATAGTTAAAGATATGAAAGGTACCCATGTTAATGTTAAAAATTTATCGAATGATGGCAAGCCAATGATAATAAATTTTTGGGCAACTTGGTGCAAACCTTGCTTACAGGAATTAGACGAAATAAATAAAAAATATGATATTTGGCAAAAAGAAACTGGTGTGAAAGTAGTAGCAGTATCTTTAGATGACTCTCGAAGCAGCAAAAAAGTTGCTCCGCTTGTGAAAGCAAGAAATTGGAAATATGAAATTCTTATTGACGAGAATAGCGATATGAAACGCACTATGAACGTAAGCAATCCTCCTCATACATTCTTAATTGATGGTAATGGCAAAATTGTTTATGAGCATAATGGCTATTCACTTGGCTCGGAAGAAGATCTTTATGAAAAAATAAAAGAGCTTACAAGCAAAAAATAATTTGAACTAACTTAGAACATTTCTTAATTTAAGCTCCATCAAAATGGAGCTTTTTTATTTTTAATTTAAAAATTGAATATGTCGCAAGAAGTATCTACACAGAAAAAACCATTATGGAACCCATCTCAAGATAGAATTAGGGCTTCTAACATTTATAAGTATAAGAACTTTTTAAATAGAAGATACAATTTGAATTTGCTTGACTATCGTGATATTTACGATTGGTCCACAAAGCATATTGACAAATTTTGGGAATCAATTTGGACATATTCTGAAATATATGCCACAAAACCGCATGAAAAAGTGATGGAAACAAATTTTGGTGGATATATGAAAATCCCTAGACCAAAATGGTTTGTGGGTGCAGAATTGAATTTTGCTGAAAATTTACTTAGACATAGGGATAATGAAACAGCTCTAATTCATTACGCCGAAGATAAAGAAGCTGTTAGAATTACCTATAAAGAGCTTTATGAGAAAGTAGCCAAGATGTCACACGCTCTTAGATTAGCTGGTGTGGAAAAAGGAGATAGGGTCGCTGCATTTATTACTAATTGTCCTGAAGCTATAATTGGTATGTTAGCTACTTCAAGTATTGGTGCTGTTTGGTCTTCATGCTCTCCAGATTTTGGTTTTCAAGGTGTACTTGATAGATTTGGACAAATTGAACCGAAAATTTTACTTGCTGTAAATGGGTATAGTTATAATGGGAAGCTTTTTCCTTCCGATGAAAAAATTCGCAATATTGTGGATAGTTTACCAGATTTACAAAAGTGTGTGGTAATTAATACAATTGAAACTGTAAATCCTGTTGGTGGAAAATTTGTTAGTTGGGAAGATTTCACTGCAAATGATGCAGAAGAAGTTGAATTTACTCCTCTACCTTTCGATCACCCGCTTTATATAATGTACTCAAGTGGCACAACAGGCGTACCAAAATGCATAGTTCATGGGCAAGGTGGAACTTTATTGCAACATTATAAAGAACTATACTTACATACAGATTTAAAAAGAAGCGATACTATAAGCTTTTTTACAACTTGCGGTTGGATGATGTGGAATTGGCTAGTAAGTTCCTTATTTTGTGGAGCTACTATTTTCTTGTATGACGGTAGTCCTTCCTATCCAGATATAAATGTACTTTGGAAAGCTGCCCAAGATGAAAGAATAAATATATTTGGGACAAGTCCAAAATATATTTCTGCTTGCCAAAAAGCTGGACTAAAACCAAAAGATGATTACAACTTAATACCATTGCGAACAATCCTATCAACTGGTTCGCCTCTAACAAAAGAAAATTTCGATTGGGTTTATAAAAATATCAGCTCCAATGTGCAGCTTTCTTCTATTTCTGGTGGTACTGATATTATTTCGTGTTTTATCCTTGGCTCTCCAATTTTACCAGTCTATTCAGAAGAAATTCAATGTCGTGGGCTTGGAATGAAAGTGGAAGCTTTCAATGCTGAAGGAAATATTGTGCTTTACGAAAAAGGAGAATTGGTTTGTATGAACCCATTCCCTTCTATGCCAATTTATTTCTGGAATGACCCAAATAATGATAAATACCACAATGCCTACTTCAAAGAACATAAAGGAATGTGGACTCATGGCGATTACATAGCCATAACACAGAAAGATGGCATTATTGTCTTTGGAAGATCGGACGCTACTTTAAATCCTGGCGGAGTAAGAATTGGTACAGCTGAAATTTATAGAATTGTTGAATCCATTCCTGAAATTGTGGATTCGATTGTGGTTGGTCAAAATTGGCAAGGCGATGTGAGAATTATTTTATTCGTTGTAATGAGAGAAGGTACTGATCTTACTGAGCCAATGATTACTCTAATAATGGATAAAATTAGGGCAGCTGCCACTTCCCGCCACGTTCCTAATATTGTAAGACAAATTACTGAAGTGCCTGTCACATTGAGTGGTAAAAAAGTTGAACTTGCAGTAACAAATATTCTAAATAATGAACCTGTTTTGAATGAATCGGCACTTGCTAACCCAGAATCTCTAATTCAATTCAGAGAAATGGTTCTGTAATCTACTGATTTTATAAGACGTATACTCCAATAAAAAGACTTGAAAAATCAAGTCCTTTTTCATTTGATTGACTGATTTATCATTAATTGAGTCAGTTGAATGACTTAATTTGTATCAATTGAGTCATTTATTACATTTTACCGCCTAATTTAACGCTATTTTAGGCACTCAACTAACCAAATTAACGTTAATTTAGTAGGTTCACCATCTATATTCACATAATTACTTGCAATTGAGCAACTCTTGAATACAGAAAACAAATGAAATTCGCTTAGTTTGGCTAAATTCATTAATTTTGCAATTCAAAATAATCTAGCAAAAATATATTCTGAAAATGACAAACGTTAAATTATCCGACAATTCTCCTCTTATCTTAGCTTTAATTTTCTTAGCTATTGCATTGATGATTGCATTTGTTTGGTCTATGGCAACAGGAGCAGTTACTATTCCGTTTACAGAAGTAACACATGTTGTACTTAATAAAATTGGCTTAACTAATTACTATTTAGACGAAAACAGTGATTTAGTGATAAATGAACTTAGAATGCCTCGTGCTATTTTAGCAATGTGCGTGGGTGCTGGTTTGTCTGTGGCTGGTGCAAGTTTGCAAGGTCTTTTTCGCAATCCACTTACTGACCCCGCATTAATTGGTCTTTCAAGCGGTGCTACTTTGGGAGCTGTGGGTGTAATAGTTTTGGGAGGTGCCTTCTTCCACTTAGTTGATACTACTTTAAGAGAATATTTAATGGAAGTTGCTGCATTTACAGGTGGAGCTATTTCTACTTTTGTTTCTTATCGACTTGCTACTCGTGGAGGTCAGACTTCTGTCAGTATGCTATTACTTTCTGGAATTGCTATAAATGCACTTACTGGTGCAATTTATGGTGTTCTTTTATTTATGGCAACTGATAGCCAATTGAGAAGTATTAGCTTTTGGCAACTTGGCAGTATGGCAGGTGCTACTTGGGAAAACTTAACAGCTACAATTGTATTTTTAGTCCCTTCTACTTTGGCTCTACTATTATTCGGAAATAAATTAAATTTATTAGCACTTGGTGAAAAAGAAGCCTATTACTTGGGTGTGAATGTACAGTCTTTCAAAAAATACTTAGTAATCTTGATTTGTATTGCAGTGGGTTCAGCAGTTGCAAATTCAGGTATTATTGCATTTATGGGCTTATTAGTTCCTCATATCATTCGCTTAATTGTTGGACATAATTACAAGGCAATTTTACCTGCTAGCTTACTTGGTGGAGCATTACTTCTGCTTGTAGCCGATACTTTAGCACGAACTATTATTTCTCCAGCTGAATTACCAATAGGTATTATAACTACTGGTCTTGGCGGACCTTTCTTTCTTTGGCTTTTGCTTAAAGGCAGAAAAGAGGAGCAACTATGATTTCAGCTTCACAAATTAGCTGTATTAAAAATGGAAGAGAAATATTAAAGAATATTTCTTTCTCTGTAAATACTGGTGAAATATTAGGCATCATTGGCCCTAATGGTGCGGGTAAAACTACGCTGCTTGGTGCTATTAGTGGAAGCGACAAAGAATTCACTGGCAATGTAACTTACAACAATATAAATATAAATGATTTCAGTAATAAAGAATTAGCAAAAATTCGCTCTGTTGTTTCTCAGAAAGTAACATTCAATTTGCCAATGAAACCAATAGAAATTGCATTAATGGGAAGACATCCTTATGGTGGCAATAATACTTTAGTTGATTATGAAATTTCACAAAAAGCAATTGAATTAGCCGAATGTGGCGAATTTTCAGAAAGAAATTATTTGAATCTTTCGGGAGGAGAGCAGCAAAGAGTTCATATAGCTCGCTCGCTCGCTCAAGTGGCATTTGAAAAAGAGGGTAAACGATACTTACTACTCGATGAACCGACAAGCAGCTTAGATATTGGAAAAGCATTCCGACTTATGACAATATTAAAATCTGTACTTAATGATAATTTAGGTATAATTTGGATAGTCCATGATATTAATTTAGCTGTTAAATTTACAGACAAACTGCTATTGCTAAATAGAGGTGAAGTGTTTGGCTTTGGCAATACTAAAGATATTGCAACAGAAGAAGCAATTTCCAACCTTTATCAGCTCCCGCTAAAATTGCATAATGACGCCGAAACAAACACATTCCACTTTGTGCCAAAATAGTTTTGTTTTCAAAATTTCAACTAATTAATTTTGTAGAATCATTAATAAATGTTAATTTGTGATTGTAACTGACTTTTTTGTAAATATTTAGCAAAAAAAAACTTAATTTTCTGAGGTTTGAAATGCAAAGAAATCTACTCTCTATACTTTTTTTACTTATTTTCTGTTTTAGCAATTTTACTTATGCTCAAATCAAATTCAAAACTGCTGGAGTTGGTGGAGGTGGAGCATTATTTTCTCCATCAATAAATCCAAATAATACTAACCAATATTCAGTTGCTTGCGACATGAGTCAAGTTTTTATCACACGAGATTGGGGTAATAGCTATGATCAAATTCATTACAGCCAAGTTCAATCTTCACATAATTCAAAAGTTTGCTACACGAAAGATACGAATATACTATACTGTATAACTTATGCCAATGATATGGCTGTACCTGTTAAAAGTACAAATGGTGGCGTAAGCTATTCTTCACTTAGCGGCTATACAACAATAAATGAATTAGCGTTTGGAATTTGGGTTGATTTCAATAATCCTCTAAGATTAATAGTTAGCCAGTATGGTGCAATATATTTTTCTGATGACTCTGGTATCTCATTCAAGAAAATACATACAGCAGCAAGTAGTGGAACTGGTGTAGTGGTTGGTGGAGTATTTTTCGACGACAGTAAAATATATATTGGCTCAAGCGATGGTATTATATTATCGAATAATAATGGCACAAGCTTTAGTGTGGAAGTGCCTAATGGTATGCCTGCCAAGGAACATATTTGGTCATTTGCGGCAGCTAAAAACGGACAAGAAACTACATTCTATTTACTTACAGCAGAAGAAGGTAATTTTTGGGCTGGTATGTTCGATGGCGACCCAAGTGCTTATAGAGCATGGGTAAACAATACTTTTCAAGCAACAACAAAAGCGGCTTATAAATATAATCCTAACACAAAAACATTAAACTCGCTTTCAACAGCTTTCGATAGAAGCAAAGATTTCCCTATGTGGATAGGTTGTGCTGCAAACAACCCAGATGTAATATATTTGTCGGGTGGTTCATCAATATCTGCTCCATTAGTTAGGAAATCTACTGATAAAGGCAATAGCTGGATAGATGTATTTAATTCAAGCAACAATAAAAATATTGTATCTGGATGGTCTGGGCAAGGTGGCGACAGAGGTTGGTCTTATGGTGAAGTAGCTCTTGGATTTACAGTTTGCCCAAATAATAGCGATAAATTAATATTCACCGATTTTGGATATGTTCATAATAGTACAAATGGTGGGCAAACTTGGCAACAAGCTTACACATCTGTTTCCCATCCTATGAATACTGCTATTACACCCAAGCAAGACTATAAGAGTATTGGTATCGAAAACACTACATCTTGGCAAGTTATTTGGTCTGACTCATTGAATATATTTTCTTGTTTTTCCGATATAAAAGGAATTCGCTCTACAAATGGTGGAGATTCTTGGTCGTTTAATTATACAGGACATAATGCAAATAGTATGTATAGAGTTGCAAAAATGTCTAATGGAACTTTAATTGGTGCTAGCTCTAATATACACGACATGTACCAAACTACTCGATTGCAGGATAAATTACTTGATGCAAATGATAGTGAAGGGAAATTAGTCTATTCGACTGATAAGGGAGCTACTTGGTCATTAATAAAATCATTTGGGCATCCAGTATTTTGGGTGGAAATTGATCCAAACAATTCAAATACTGCTTATTGTTCTGTAATTCATTATGCCAATGGCACAGGAATGGGCGGTGTTTATAAAACTACTGATTTGAATAAACTAAGTGGCTCAACTTGGACTAAATTAGCAAATCCACCTCGCACTGAAGGTCATCCAGCTTCACTTAAAGTATTAAAAAATGGTGATTTATTAGCTACTTATGGTGGAAGACGCAACTCTTCAGGTGCTTTTACTTCAAGCTCTGGAGTATTCTTATATAGCAACCAAATTAATTCTTGGCAAGACATTTCGCATAATGGAATGAAATACTATACAAAAGATGTAGTTTTAGATCCAACCGATGCAAATGAATCAACTTGGTATGTATGTGTTTTTAGCGGTTGGGGTGGAGCTCCAAATGGTTTAGGAGGACTATATAGAACTACTAATAAAGGAGCTTCGTGGGCTAAAATATGGAATAGCGACAGAGTAACTTCTATTACATTCGATCCAAATTTGAATAATCAAAATAAAACTCAAGCATACCTCACAACTGAACAAACTGGGCTTTGGATAAGCAAAAATATAAACGATGCAACTCCAACATTTGAGAATGTACCAGAATATGCATTCAGACAGCCAGAAAGAGTATTTTTCAATCCATATAATAGCAAGGAAATGTGGGTGACCAGCTTTGGTAATGGAATGAAATTTACTAACGATAAGAAAGTAATTAACACATACCAAATAGTTTCGCAAGCCAACCCCAATGGCACTATTCAACCAAATGGAATAGTTACTGCAAATTCAAATGAATCAATTAAATTTGTGATTACTCCAAATCCAAATTACGCAATTGATTCTTTAGAAATAGACGGCAATAAAATAGCACCTATGAATGAATTTACTTTTGCAAGTTTAAGCAAGAATCATTCAATAACTGCGAATTTCAAATCAACAACAGCTATTGATTATAATGATTTAAGCGATGTAGATTTATTTAAAATAGCCAACGATAAACTAACTTTCAACACTTCATTTAGTATTGAAGAAATTAGTCAAATTAACATTGTGGATATAACTGGAAATAGAATTGAAGCAAAAATAAACAACTCATCAATAGATCTAACTCAATTAATTTCAGGTGTTTATTTTCTAACAGTTTCAGTTGGAAATAAAGTTTACACTAAGTCATTTATAATTAGCAGATAACATTCACATAAACATACTTCAAACTATTTTGAGAATTGGGATTGAATTATCTCAATTCTCATTTTTTTAATATTTTTAGTATATTTTTATCAATGCTATTAAGCAGTTGCAAATAATATACACCATTATGCAATGCACTTATATTAATGTTATTCTCCCCTATTTGCATATCTTGGCTTGAAATGAAATTTCCCAAATAGTCGAATAAATTGGCTTGGCAATTAGATTTTAAGTTCAATTCAATTATTCCATTTGTTATAATTACCGAAATTGAATTAACTTTTTCCAGCTCCTCTATTGAGTTAACTACCTTCGTATAGTCTGGCATTGTGTCTAATTGCAACTTCCAACCATTATTCACGCAACAGCCAGAGTATGCTCCCCTGTTAGTCCAATCAAAGATGCCATTATTAAAATCTTTTGATGCATTGCTCACATTAACAAATAATGAAGTGTCAGAAATCGTACTATTCAATTTATTACTTTGAGGATATAAATTCAATTTGCTCAAATCTATATCAGCAGACAGCAAATATTCACTAGCTTTTTCGTAAGTATCTGTCACATTATCCATAGCGTTTGTAAAGTTGCTAATAGCATTTGGAGCAAATACCGCATTTGAATAGCAATATTGCTTATATTTTTTGTCTGCATTATAAATACGAATGCCACCGCTTGAGTTTTTTGCCCAAATAGTATTATGAAATACTTTAATATCTTGGGGACTAATTCCATTTTGTGGAGTGATATAGACTGCTCTAAGACCGCTGGCATCATAATGGTTAACAAGAATATTGTTATAGAAATAAATATTCCCAGTACCCTGAAATAGTGCCTCGGTGGGATTATTAAAAAAGAAATTATTATATATTTCATAGTAATCTTGTGAACCCCAACCAATACTCGGCATTCCGCCCACCAATAAATTTGGTCTTGCACTTCCGCCAGTAGAAGAATTAGTATCTTTACTGAAAACATTATTTCTTATAATTGTTTTTCCATTAATTGCAATTCCAACTATAGAATCCCTTTGACTATTTATTTGGTGCTTCACTTCAATATTATAGCCAATTGTGTTTGCAACAAAATTAAACTCAATCAAACCATTCACAAATGGCTTGGTACCATCGGAATTACCCAAATACAATCCGGTGCCAGCACCGACGATTCTATTTTTACGAATAATCCAATTCCATGCTGGACACTTAGTGCTAATTCCCACAATTTGCTGATTATTTCCATAGCCAGTGATATTTAACTTCTCAATTGTGATATGATGTGCCCAATTTCCAGCAGTGCCTTCAGCTTTAATTGCATCTACCTCTAAATTTTGCCCTTCTATTACGAAATTACTCAGCACTAAATATGCACACTTAGTGAGACTAACAGTATTGCAGCAGCTTTGAGCTAGAAATCTAGTTTCTGTACCACTTCCCATAATCACAATTGGGTTAGTTTCTGTACCACTTATATTTTTCAAAGTTAGATTTTTGACATAATCCCCGGCAGCAAGATGCATTGTATCCCCTGCAACCAAATTTGCCACCAAAACTGTATAATTCTCTGGTGTAGCAGAAATTATGCTGGCAAATGTATTTGAGACAGTTAAATACAAACAGCAAAGAATAATGATTATTCGAGACATGTTTAGCCATATTTATTTAGAAATTAATAAACAAATATAATCAATAATTCAGTATGCATAAAATTTGAAAAGCAATAGTAAATATTTTGTTTAAGTTAAAAGTGTTAAATTGCACTATGCAAAAAATCACTTTAAAAAAATATGCTGACAAGCGACTTCGAACTGGACACCAGTGGATATTCAGCAATGAAATTGAAAACCTACCGAAACACTTACCTGCTGGCTCTCTTGTGGAAGTTGTGGACGACAAGGGCTTTAACTATGGTGTTGCTTTTTTCAATCCTAACACATTAATTTCGGGTCGACTTCTCAATCACTCAACTGAGCCAGACGAAGCTTTTTATTCGGCTCGAATAAAAAAAGCAGCTGATTATAGGCAGTTTCTATTTCCCGAACAGGACAATTATAGACTCATCTATGCAGAGAGTGATTTCTTGCCAGGGCTAATAGTGGATAGATATGGCGATTATTTAGCAATTCAAGTGCTATCGGCTGGAATTGAAAAGGATATTGAACTAATCAAAAGTAGTTTACTTGAAATATTCCCTGCCACTAAAGGAATTATAGAAAAAAGCAAATCTGTACTTAGGCAAATAGAAGGTTTGCCCGACAAAGAAGAAATTATTTATGGTGAAATCCCAGATAATATCGAAATCATAGAAAATGGAATAAAGTTGAAATTGAATTTAGTAACTGGGCAGAAAACTGGTTACTTCCTCGACCAAAAAGTAAATAGAAAATTCTTGCAAACTATTGCCAAAGATAAAACTATACTTGACTGCTTTTGTAACCAAGGTGGATTTGCATTGAATGCAGCTTATGCTGGAGCTAAACATTCACTCGGAATAGACTCGTCGCAAGAAGCAATTAATTCTTCACTAGAAAATAAGATTTTAAATAATTTTACAAATGTGGATTTTGAAAAAGCTGAAGTAATGCAGTTTTTACAAAATGCAGTGGCTGAGGGCAAAAAATGGGATATTATTATACTCGACCCACCATCATTTGCAAAAAGCCGCAAAAATATACCACAAGCCAAACATGGCTATGCTAAAATAAACCGACTGGCTATGCAATGCCTTGCACCGAGTGGGATACTAGTTAGTTCCAGTTGCACCCACGTGGTGGACGAAGAGAACTTCTTAGAGGTAATTGGCAATGCAGCAGGCAAGCTCCGCAAACAATTAAGATTAATGTTCCGTGGAAATCAATCTCCTTGCCACCCAATATTACTCTCAATGCCAGAAACAAATTACTTAAAGTTTTTTGTTTTTAGTGTGGAGTGATGATAGGTTTAAATAAGTGACTTTACCTTTATAGATTCTTCCAATTCCTTAAATAGAATTTCCGATTTTACATAATTTTCGCCAAGAGGCCAGCTCTGTAAAACTGTTTCAACTTGCAAATTTAAATCTTTGAAAGCATTATAAAGCCCTGCTTGGCGTTTGCTTGCTTTTACCAATGTAGCATCCTTCTTAATCCCAGATACTTCCATCATAATACTCAGACCATTCCAAAAGTTCTGCTCTTTTGGAATTGGACATCTGTATGATTTTTTCTTTAACTTCTTATAACAAAGTCATAATTCTTCTTATTCTTATCTTTACTTACTTCAAATTTATTTTTTTGATGCAAGAATTAAGAAATATTTGAATGCATTTGCAATTTAATTTAACATAAATCAACCCAACTTCTCACTCAACTCTTTGCCGAGTTTGCTGCTTAGGGCTATACCCATTCCATTGCAGCCAATGGCGGAGAAGATATTGGGTTTATGCTCAATTATTTGTGGGAATTTATTCTCGCCGAATGCCATAATACCTTGCCAATTATAATCTATTTCAAATTCCATATTTGGCAGTATAATATTTTTTAGTTTTTCTAGCAAGTTGTTGAGTATTTTTTCATTAGTTTCAAAAGTAGTAGTTTGCTCGCCAATGAAATCTAAATTTCTTCCTCCACCGAAAAGCACTCTTTTGCCTACGTTTCGGAAATAGTAAAATCCTTCATCGTAGTGGAATATGCCAAGAAAAGGCAAATCTGGAATTTCCTTTGTGATTAGCACTTGCCCCCTTCCTGGTTGAATCTTTAGCTTTGGTAAAAGATTTGGCAGAAACGCATTAGTGCAAACAGCAACTTTCGTAGCAGTAAAGAGTGTTTTATTGCTAATCGTTACATTAATTTTATCCTCAAACTTAGTCACTGCCGTTACTTCCGCTCCAGTAATATAAGTTACACCGAGAGATGCAGCATAGCTTGTGAGAGTTTTCATCATCTTGCCAGTATCAATCTGTCCTTCGAATGGATTGAATATCATTGCTTTAACGTATTTTGGACTGAAATTAAATTCTTCAATTCTATCGTTCATCACTTGAAAAACATCGGAATGGAAAATCGGACGCAACAAATCATTTAGCATCGGGATATTTTTAATTGCAAGCAGTTCTTTTTCAGTGATAAGTTCATAGCCACCGAATGCTTCATACCCGATTGCTTCATCGCCCAAGCGTTGGCGGAGCATTTGCAATCCCTCCCACCGTGCCGAAACAAGCTCAAGCATTTTTGCTTCACCAAGTGTTTCCATATCTGAAAGCAACTCTGTAACACTTCCAAAACAAGCAAACCCTGCATTGCGAGTACTTGCTCCAGTTGGCAGCAAACCACGTTCAAGTATAGTTACTGTTTTTTCAGGGCTACTTTCTTTAATAGAGCAAGCCGTTGAAAGCCCAAGGATGCCTCCACCCACGATGACAACATCATGCTTTAAATAAGATTCTTTTTCCCAGTATGAGTGCATAAGATTTATTTAATTTAAACGTGATTTTGCATCTTCAATTGATATTTTCAATTTTGATTTTAGCCATTGTATTGATGGCAATTCTGTTAAATAAGTTGCAACATGAATATCTGCATTTTCTAATTCTAATAATTCAATTATTTCATCACTTTTTTGAGCACATAGTAATATACCAATTGGAGAATTTTCTCCTGTAACTCTTTCGTATTTATCTAACCATTTAAGGTATAATTCTAATTGGCTTTTATATTCATATTTGAATTTACCAAGCTTAAGTTCAATAACTACAAGTCTTTTAAGTTTTCTATGGCAGAATAACAAGTCAATATAGTAGCCCTCGTTATCAATCGTAATTCTTTTTTGTCGGGCTAAAAATGCAAAGTCATTTCCAAATTCCTGTATGAATTTTTGTAGATTGGCTATAATAGAAGACTCTAAATCTTTTTCTGAATAAGTATCATTCAGGCCCATAAAATCTAAAATATATGGATCCCTTAATGCTAATGCTGTACTCATTATTTTATCATTTTGCAACTTTTCTAAGTCGATTTTGATTGTAAGTTCTGGTTTTTTACTTATTGCAGTTCTTTCAAATAACATTGAATTTATTCTTTCATTAAGTATTCTACTACTCCATTTTTCATTAATACACATTTTTGTATAAAAGTCTCTTTTTATAGGATTATCTATATACATTAGCTGCTTTATGTTCGACCACGTCAATTGTCTCCAAAGTGTGGAGACAATTTCAAAATCAGGAAAAGTCTCCGCACTGTGGAGACAATGTCGTAATTACTTTTCACTCCATCCTTTTCCAAATTCCAAAGTCAATTGAGTAGATAAAGTTTGCACAATTTGTTTGCCATATTCAGCTCGATTATTACTTAGTATTTCATCTTTAATTCGTTTTCCTATATGCCAATAAAGCGAACTAATCTCGGAGTTTATCAATTGAGAAACTTTTAAACGACTTTGCTCAATTAATAACTTTATCTCATCATTCAAATTTGATTTTAGTTAGTTTCTTTTTCATTATTTTTTATATAAACCAGTATATTTTACCTACTCAAATATAAACAAAAATAGTCTATACACTGCGGAGACTTTTCAAAAATTACAGTTTATTAGGCAAACTAGCCCAGTACTTCTAGTTCTAAATATTTTGGTAAACTTGTTTTGAAGTCTTGCTCTAATGCAGAGCCATAGACTTTGCTTTCAAACATTTTGTCGAGTGATACTTTAAGTGGATTGTGCGAAAGCTCCGCTGGTGCTGTGAAATTCACAGATACATAATTTTCAGTCCAGCCACGCCATAAGCCATTATCTTTATTGAACATTTCTGGAATCACCATTCCAACATTTCCAATTTGTCTTTCGTAAAAAGCAAGTCGCTTTTCGTCAGAAAGGTCACGCAATCTTTTATTGCGAGCTTGGCGGATATTGAATGGTACAACTCCATCAAAAGTTACAGCAGGTGTATTCTCTCTTTCGGAATAAGTAAATGCATGCAAATAAGTAATAGGCGAATTACTAATCAAATCGTAAGTTTCTGCGAAATGATCTTCTGTTTCGCCAGGGAAACCAACAATCACATCGGCACCAATCGCCACATTTGGGTTTATTGAGTAGATTCTCTCCACTAAGTTTCTATAATAATCAGCTTTATAGCGGCGTCTCATTTTGAACAATATATCTTGTGAACCTGACTGCATCGGTATATGGAAATGCTGGCAAAATTTGCTTCCTTCCGAAAGCACTTCCTCTAAAATATTATCTTTCAGCAAATTCGGCTCTATAGAAGAGATTCTGAAACGCATCTGCAAATCGCTATCGTTTATAGCTTTGACAACATCATAGAATTTGCGACCATCATCATTTTTGAAATCGCCAAGATTTATTCCTGATAACACCACTTCGTGGAAACCTTGCTTCTGCATAGCGAATAGCTCAGGCATCACTTTATCAAATTCCATACTGCGACTATTCCCACGAGCAAGTGGTATAGTGCAGAAAGTGCAATGGTAGTTGCAACCATCTTGTATTTTTAGCACAGCACGAGTTCTGCCAGCATTATCGCTCACAGCAGAAGTATGAAAAGGAGTATCTTCCAAATTCGAAATAAATAGCTGAGTTTCCTTAGTTTTCTCGAATTTCTTGATTAAGTTCGGAATTTCAAATTTCTCACGAGTACCTATTACTGCATCTACTCCCCCTATTTTAGCTATCTCTTCTGGTTGTAATTGAGCATAGCAGCCCAAAACACCAACGAAAGCTTCAGGAGATTTCCTTAAGGCACGGCGGACCACATTTCGGCAGTCTGCATCAGCTCTGTGGGTAACAGTGCAGGTATTAATTAACACAATATCGGAAGGCGTTTCAAAATCCACAACAGTATGTCCTAACTCCTCGAATTGCTTACCAA
>Ga0163148_10000024_pt1 | contig 166456 bp, 125 predicted proteins | sample OliLakLV19MP7P2_FD_148606 | JGI IMG/M metagenome (GOLD analysis project Ga0163148, IMG submission 148606) | Freshwater microbial mat bacterial communities from Lake Vanda, McMurdo Dry Valleys, Antarctica- Oligotrophic Lake LV.19.MP7.P2 | ecosystem: Environmental > Aquatic > Freshwater > Lake...
GTGGCGGTCGTGGTGCATAAGGCCTTTCGGAAAAACTCTCCTCCCTGGTTGGCGCATCAATCACCGGCATCGAAAAACCGTTCGACATGATAGTTTCGTCGCCCTCTGCAGTTTCGTCATCGTCGGCAGATTTGTCATCATCGACAGTTTCGTCATCGTCCGCGGTTTCGTCACCCTCGCTGTCGTCAGCGGCAGGCTGTCCCAAATCGAGCGTTTCAACGGAAAGCGATTCTGGCTGTTTCGTTTCGCCCGACGTTGCTTGAGTTGCTTGAGTTGTTCCAGTCGTTCCATCGATTAACGCTTGAGGATCAGTCGGACCACTCTGGATAGTTTCATCCTCACGACTGGTCGCGCCGGTAGCCGCTCCAGCCTCACGTGCCGACGCAAGTGCCGATGCCGCACTCGCGGATATTAGAGTTTCGTCGCTGCCGAGAGTGACAAGTGGGGCAGTTTGGAACGTCGGATCATTCTCGATTGAATACGGCACCGCGCCGACAACTCCGGTCGAAGGCACGTTTTGTTCATCATCGTCAAAATCAGGCGGTGAGGGCAGAGCAGGTTGATTACTAGAGGTCATTCGTTGGCAATCTCGTTAGGCGATCACTTCAGCAACTGCGTTCACTACTCTTCATGCACTGGTTTCCGTTAATAGATTTTGTAGCCTCGATATGTAATATATCAAGACATCTAAATGGAGATGTCAGGATGGACTTAGGAATTAACGGAAAAAAAGCGCTTGTTTGCGGAGCGTCGAAGGGCATCGGCAGAGCGATCGCATTGGAATTAGCGCGGGAAGGTGTGGAGCCGATCCTCTGCGCCAGGAAAAGTGACGTTTTGGAAGAAACCGCGGCAGCTATCCGAAAAGAAACCGGTGTTCGCGTCCATCACAAAGCCTGCGATCTGACCCTCGCCAAAGATCGCGATGAACTGATCAAGGCGGTGGACGAGACTCTCAAAGGCATCGATATTCTGGTTTTAAACACTGGAGGTCCAAAACCCTCAAGTGCGCTGGCAACCACGCTTGACGAGTGGGAAAACGGATTCCATCAGCTCTTTCAAATGATCGTCCATCTCAATTCCGGTTTCATCCCTAAAATGAAAGAAAAGAAATGGGGTCGCATCGTCTGCGTGACCTCCTTGAGCGTTATGGAACCGATCGCCAACCTGGCGATTTCCAATTCGATGCGTTCGGGCGTCACGGCAATGCTCAAGACTTTATCGGACGAATTGGCGCAGTCCGGCATCACAATCAACTGCCTTGCGCCCGGCGCCATTGCCACCGAAAGGCTGGAAGAGTTGATGGACGCTCGAATCGCGAAGACCGGTCAGAGCAAAGAAGATTATATGAAGCAATACCTGAGCGCGATTCCAATGGGCAGAATGGGCGATCCCGAAGAATTCGCCGCGATGGCAGCCTTTCTCTGTTCGCAGCGAGCCTCGTATATAACAGGATCAACAATTGCCATTGATGGAGGCAAGAGAAGATCCACTTATTGACATGGTCGATGGTGCTATGATTTTGCGATGGTTTTGAACGAAAAGATAAGTCGGGCAGCTTGCTGCAGTGACAATCCTGGGACAGCGATTAAAGTGGGGGTCTAACGTGAAATTTCTGGTTCTCGGTGCTGGTCGCGTTGGCTATGCGGTTGCGCATGATTTGATTCGCAGCCCGCGAGTTGAAAAAGTAATTGTTGCCGATCGCGACGTAAAACGCGTCGAGATCGTGACGGAACGATTCACCGATGAAAAAATCGTGCCGATTGAACTCGACGTGGAGAACGAAGAGTACGTTGCCGAGCTCATGGACAGCGCCGACGTGACAATCAGCTGTGTGACCGCCAACTACAATTACGATCTGGCGAAAATCGCATTGCAGGCTAAATCGCACTTCTGCGATTTGGGCGGCGACGAAGCGATTTCGAAAAAACAATTTTTGCTTGATGAAGTGGCCAAAGATCAAGGCGTGACAATCATGCCGAATCTTGGACTCGCTCCCGGCATGGCAGCCATTCTTGCGCATGCGGCGGCTGAATCATTTGATGAAGTTTACGAGATTCGCATCCGCGTCGGCGGACTACCTGTCGAGCCCGATGGTTTGTTCATGAATTATTCGCAAGTGTTTTCTCTGGACGGTTTGATCAACGAGTATGTTGGAGACTGTGCCATCATCCGCGATGGCAAACAATATACAGTTCCTGCGCTGAGTGATTTGGAAACTATTGAATTTCCTAAACCAATTGGGCGTTTGGAAGCGTTCGCGACTTCAGGCGGCGTCGGCACCCTGACTGATACTTATAAAGAAAAAGTCCAGCACCTCGATTACAAAACGCTTCGATATCCAGGACACTGCGATCAAGTCAGAGTTTTGAAAGACCTGGGCTTGATGAGTAATACTCCGCTGAAATTGGCATCTGGTGCAGAGTTCATTCCTCGAGAAATGTTGATTCAACAGCTCAGCCAAAAATTGACGACAGATCAACCAGATATGGTGCTTTTGAAAGTCACCGTCACTGGTGTCAAAGATCGCAAGCCGATTCAACACGTTTGGGATTGCATAGACTACGGCGACGCTGCTAACAGCTTGAGCGCCATGTCTAAGATGACCGCGTTTCCTGCTTCGATCATCGCGCAAATGATTGCCCGTCAGGACGTAGCTGAACATGGCGTCCTCCGCCAAGAATTAGCAGTGCCGGTCGAGCTGTTCCTTGCGGAATTAGCCGGTCGTGGCATCTCGCTGACTATGGTCGAGCGCAGTCCTGTTCAAGACGACGCATAAATCAGATCCCACTCAACAGATTCCCATGCTGCGCTTTCGTCAAACTGTATTTCGGCAAGTGTCAACTTAATCGTTTCACCGGGTCACAATCCAGTGCAGACCCATAAAAAACTAATGTCTCGACTGTGCGCGCGTAAATAGAACGTGCGTCGAATTTGATACCGGATTAGGTATCAATCGTCGCTATCCTGAATGTCAATTTTCGAGATTTCTGTCCCGGTGGTTTCCGCACCGCATTTTCCTGCTATCCAGGTCATCAGCTTGTAATAGCAACCCAACCAAACCAACACAATCAATAATCGAATTGGAGCTGGATAAGTTTCAATTGAAACTGACGTTAACGCGGCCATGAAACACAGTGTCACTAAAACTCCCACTACAATAAAACTTCCCACGGACGGCTTCTTACCGACATCATGCGCCCTTGAAGTAATAATGCTCAGGGGGTTTTCTTTGCCGCTTACTATCTTGACTATACCAACCAGGATGAGAGTGGCTACAAATCCCCAGGTCATCTGCACACCGTCAAGGAAGCGAGCAACAGCAAAATAAATGACAGCATACAGTGAGAAAACCAACATTATGAATTTGAAAAGCGGAATCAATATTTTAAAAACGCTGTCACCGTTAGCCAGGCACCTGGACAACTCGAAGATCTCTTCTGACTCCGTTTTTTTGTCTGATTTATGTAAGGCGATCAACGTCGAAAAGAGACCAGAAAAAGAAAGCGCCACTAGACCTTGGAGTCCATGGAAATTTGCAATAGCTATAAGTGAGGCCATGCCAGCAAGCCAGATCACTCCTAACGATAAAAATACAAGCGCCAACGATTTTTGATTTGAGTCGTTCATGCCAACCTTCTCAGTATAATTAGTATATGTCACGCGCAGGGCTGTTGTAAGCCCGGTCGTTCTATGACACGCACAACTGTTCTGACTAAACATAAAAACGTAGCTACCCTCGACATGCATATGTGAGCTGCACTGACAGCATAAATTTCAGTGAGTCTGGTCGAGTTCAGCAGACTGCCAGAGCGATACCGAGGAAAGAATTAAGCTAGAAGAGCAAGCTTTCCGGAACAAACGAGTGACAATACAGGACTAATGCAAAGTACTCGAAATAAGGGTTTCTCTCAATGCCCATCTCTCCTGATCTGACCCCTGCCGCTCAGACGGCTAACGGTGATGAGTTCGTCACCGTCTCGTTACTAGAAGGAGCATCATTGACGAAGCCGGGTGACACCAGCATTAAAGCGACAACTGACTCTAACCCAGGTCCAGCCGGCAAGGGCGAAATTTTGGCGTGGGCTTCCTATGACATTGCCAACGCTACTTACGGAACAGTAGTCGCCACCGCCATCTACAATGCCTATTTCGTCGGCACGGTCTGGACACCGGAAGCCTCAACTGCGCTCTTCGGATTTTCAGGTACATTCTTGCTGACCTGTGTGATCTGCCTTTCGGCACTGACAATTGTGGTGACGGCACCCGTGATCGGAACGATCGCAGACGCCACCGCGTCTAAAAAGAAACTGTTGCTCATCTCCACCGCGTTTTGCATCCTTTGTACTGCTTCGCTCGGCTTTATTGCACCAGGTCAAATCTGGTACGCAATGATCGCACTTTATCTCGCCAACACCTTTTTCGGAACAGGCGAAGATCTCGTTGCATCATTTCTTCCCGAACTGGCAACACAAGAGCAGATGGGAAGAGTTTCCGCATTGGGATGGGCAGCTGGCTACGTCGGTAGTTTAATCGCGCTTGGTTTGTCGTTTGCATTCATCGAATGGGCAAAAACAACTGGTGCCCTGCCCACGACTTACGTTCCACAAACGATGCTTATTTGCGCAGTGATGTTTTCGCTGTTTTCCGTTCCAACATTTATCTGGTTAAAAGAGCGAGCCAGACCCGACTTGACTGCTAAAGGCAATGTTCTCACAGTCGGATTCAAGCGTTTCAAACACACTCTGAGCCATCGTCGGCACTACCGTGATCTATTCAATTTCTTGCTCACCATGCTGGTCTACAGTTGCGGAACGACGACGATAATCCATCTGGCATCGGTTTATGCTCAAAAAGTACTATTCTTCACAACCCAAGAATCGATTATTTTGATTCTTGCAGTATCGCTTATCGCTGCTATTGGTGCCGGGATATTCGGTTTCATTCAAGACAAAATCGGTTCTATAAAAACATTGATAGTGACACTGGTGATCTGGACAATTGCAACAGTGATCGCTTTTGCAGCGCAAGAAAAAGCACATCTCTGGATCTCATCAGTCTTCATTGGATTGGCAATGGGTGCAACAGGATCAGCTAGCCGGGCGCTTGTCGGACAGTTTTCACCGGCAGGTAGGTCTGGTGAATTCCTCGGACTCTGGGGAGTCGCCCACAAACTAGCCACCGCCATCGGTGCCGCCACTTTCGGAACTGTCCTCAACCTGAGCAACGAAAACTACAGAATGGCAGTCTTGTCTTGCGCCGCCTTCTTTATCGTTGGCATGGTTATGCTTTTAAGAGTCGATGAGAACCGCGGCAAACTGGCAGCGAGACTGGACGCGGACGTGCCGGTTTAAAAACGTGACTGTGAGAACTTCCGTGTCGAAACCTTGCCAGTTAATACAGCCTTTTGTTTATTCAAACAAGCCAACGACTCCATGCCAGTCGAAAGTTTCCGTCTAAACGCCAACGCGCTGGTAAAACACCAACGCGCCGGATTCATTTTCAATTCGATTTGCCTTATTTCTTGATTTCGGAAAGCAGCTTGAAGTAGTGCACGAACAACTTGATTCCCGATGAAGCCTGCCCCCAATCGAAGTTTTCATTGATCGCATGGTAGCCATGCTCCGGCAACGACAGCCCGAGGAACATAATCGGAATATCTAAAACTTCCTGCATGCTTACGACAGCGCCGATGCTTCCGCCTTCACGAACGAATGCAACATCTTTGTCAAAAGCCAGTTGAAAAGCCTCTCTAGCTGCATCACAGAAGATACCTTCGCGCGTGCCGAGATAAGGTTTCAACGAACCTTTAACTTCGACTTTAGCGTCAGGACACTTTTCAGCGACGAATTTTAAGAACATCTCAGATACTTTCTCCGGATCTTGTCCGGGCACCAGGCGCATACTGATTTTGGCCTCAGCCTTGTGAGGAATGATGGTTTTCACACCAGGTCCGGTGTAACCGCCGGTGATACCATGTACTTCGAAGGTCGGTTCTGTCCACACACGTGCGCAAGCGTCTCTAACATCATCGGTTCTCATCGTGTGCATGTCACGCGACGAAGCAAACTCTTCCAGATTGAATCCGGACTTGATGAAGTCATCGATGTCTTCTTTGGTGGCTACAGGCACGTTGTCGTAGAAGCCAGGAATTTTGATTTTTCCGGTCTTAGCGTCCACGCATTCTGCGATCAAACCTGCAAGCTCGGTAATCGGATTACGCGCTAAGCCGCCGACTTCACCTGAGTGCAAATCTTTGCCGGCTGTTTGTAGCGTTACGAGGAACGCTTGCATTCCGCGCAGTCCGTACGAAATCGCCGGGAGGTCCTTCGAGATCCACACGGTATCGGAAACGACAACCGACTGAGCCGCGACTTTGTCTTTGTTCTTTTCAAGAAAATCGTGGAAATTCGGACTGCCGATTTCTTCCTCGGTTTCCCAGAGAAACTTGATGTTGATTGGAAACTTGTTGTCGAAAGCATACTTCGCTGCGTACAGAACCGACAATGCTGGACCCTTATCGTCAGTGGTTCCGCGACCTAAATATTTATCGCCATCGATCTTCATTTTGAACGGATGCGACTTCCATTCTTCAGGATCGGCAGGCTGCACATCGATATGGTTGTAAACGGTGACAGTCGGATGATTCGGATCAGATTTGAATTCGCCGATCACGACCGGCTTTCCTTTAGTCTGAATGATTTCAGCGCTGGCACCGAAACTCTTCAGAATCTCAGCGGCTTTCTCAGCCATCAGCTTGATGTCCTTTTCGTGAGCCGGATCCATGCTCACACTGGGCACATCGACAAATTCTTGCAGCTTGGCCTCGTAAGTCTTTCGCGAAGACTTGATGTATTCGGTGAGGCGGTCTGTTTGAATTTCTACTGTCATTTGAATGAACCTCGCTTCCAGAGAGACACATGGTCTTAGATCGCGCTTCCTATTTCAAGGTTTGACAAGTGAAAGTTAATCGCGCCGACCGAATAACGAAGCCATTCTCGGCGAAGCTGCGAATTAATTCGCCGTGACAGCTAGCTGCAAAACTGATACAGGTCTGTGCAGCGTCGAGCAGGTTTCTCGCATCGAGGTGGTTCGAAACAACGACCCACATTCGAAATCAGTGACCGACGCTGGCGAAATTGCTGAGATGGCGAAAGATCAACGAGTAGAAAATAAATGCGACGATGCCGGCACTTGGTATTGTCAAACACCACGCTCTCACCATTTCCCGCGCGATTACCCATTGCACGCCTTTTTTGCGTTCTGCCGTTCCGACTCCAATTACGGTCGAAGCGATTACCTGGGATGCGGCTAGTGGTCCTCCGGTGAGCGACGCAATCAGAACGATAAGACCGGATGAGGCTTCAGCAACCAATCCATGCAGAGGTCGCATCGGATAGATGCCACCAACTCGTTTCACGATTCTCGGAGCCAGTGATACCACCCCCAGTGCCAATGTAATTCCGGTCAGCGCCCGCACCCAGAAAGGAACTTGGTCTCGACTGCCAAGACCGGCTGAATACAACGCAAGCACAATCAATCCCATAGTCTTCTGACTGTCGTTGGCACCATGGCCAAAAGCCAAAAGTGGAACAGCGAACCACTGCGCTTTTTTCAACAAGTCATTCACCTCATTAGATGCGCGGCGCAAAAGCAAGACAGAAAGGATTAAGACAACGTAGCCGACTGCAAAACCACAAAGCGGTGACATGAATAAACTGATGATGATTCGACTCAGACCGGTGGCATTAACCAAACCACCAACGTTTCCTAATTGAATATAGTGAAAACTCCCGCTACCAGCGAGTACGGCACCAAGCAAGCCACCAATCAAGGCGTGAGTGGAACTCGACGGCACGCCTAAAAGGCGCGTCATGTAGTTCCAAAATATTGCTGCGGCCAGAGCACTGGCCAAGACTGGAAGTAACGTAGGATCGGCGGGCCAGGTGCTCACATTCGCTATGGTGCCGGCCACTGCCGAACCACCCAACAGAGCGCCCAAAAGTTCAAATGTTGAAACAAGAAGAATCGTCTGAGTTCGAGTCAAGCCTCGCGAAGCAATCGCGCTGGCCGCTACGGAACTGCCATCCTGAAAGCCGTTGGTATAAGTGAACACTAGACCTAGCGCCACTACCAGCGCCACCATCCCTTCGATTGACACCAGTTGCCTCCTGGCGTCTAACGCATTTTTACTATGACGTGAGACAGTTTTTCGCCGACGACATCAAGACACTGGCCTGCTATGGTCATCGTTCCATAGACCTCTGCCGTTTTCATAATTGTTTTGACATCGTCCATTACATACAATTCTTGCATCGCTTTTCGATAAGTTTTCTCCATTCGATTATCCGCTTTGCGAGCCAGACTGGCCTGATTAGAAGCTTCACTCAAATCGGACGCCAGATGACTGAATGAGATGGAAAGGCAACGCGCACCTTCGACCAAAATGTTTGCCATCTTAGGCAGGGCCGTACCCTCAGGGCTAACTTCCAGAGCCTCGATCTCGCGCACCGTGCGCTTCGCGCTATTAATTACTTCATCAAGTCTATGCGAAAGATCGTAAATGTCTTCACGATCGATTGGTGTGATCAACGATTCCACGAGCATTTTCTCGAGCCGTATTTTGTGCTTGTCGGCTTTGTGCTCGAGGTCGCGAACAGTTTGGCAGCGCTCCGTAGCGCCCGCGATTATCCAGGTTTCCAGAGCTTCAGCACCTTCCAACGTGATCTTTGCCTGCTCGGTCAACATACTATAGAAATCGTTTTCGGGACCACCGAGCAAACGAGCTATCCAATCAAAATTGAAAATTACTTTCTTGTCTGCCACGTCAGTTACTCACTTGTATGCGATGAAGGACGGGATGACAAGAGCAATTCGCTCGACAGCAATTTGACAATCTCGTTGGGACTTAATCGACTGTCGGATTTGTCACGCATGGTCAGCCGACCAATGATGTCGTTGACACCGGAAAAATTCCAATGAGTACTGCCCTTTTCCATTGTGTTCAAACGTTTGGCGAAGTCGCTGAGATCGACACGGGGAGCGAGGCTCCTTGACACATAATCGATCCAGGTTTCATAGCGATAGTAAAAAGAATAGTGACGCTTGTGCATGACTAAAATTCTGTGCGAATCCACCCGGTTGTGGATCGCCATCGGATGGCAGACTGAACTGATCCAACTGACAGCGTGAGTCGGTGGCCGCCCCTGTCCGTGGATGCCTCCATCAGGAATGACGACTATCGCGAGATCCGCTTCTTTGTCTTCTGAAATTTCAATCAATCCCTTATCGATCGCATCCTCAGTCAAGTCGAGAAAATTGTCTTCCTCTGCCCAGAACGTTTCAAAATGACCGATCTTATCGACGATCGCCGGTAGGCGTTCCAACAACTCATCAAACAAAATTGCCGCCAGCTCGTCATGCGTGCCACTAAAAATGGTTCGGTTCAAAGGCGAACGATCCGGATCGGTCCAGGCCGAAATCACCCAGGCAACACGAGCAGCGTCGCGATCCTCGAACTTGCTGAAATCACCAGCACGAGCCACGTCGATAAGAAACTCGCGATTCTCTTGCGCTTCTTCGGGATTGATCATGGCGTAAAGCGATACCAACCCATCTTCGTCGAAGTGATTGTTGCTCGCCACTTCGACGTCAGCCGGCAATTCACCGTGATCTAAAAAATTAAAAACAATCTCCGCCGAGAGGTCCGCTTTAAACTGGCTCGGTGTCGTGTTTCCCGGCCAGTGTGAAAGCGTTAGCCGCGTATGTTCGTTGCCTCTGCCATCGACTATGACGTGAGGTTTGTCACCCAACAAGTGGAAAGGCACATACGAAAGCTTGGTAGAAGAACGGCTAGTCATGTCAGTTTGTGCTAAACGTTTTGTTTATCCAGTCCTTAAATCTCCAGGCGATATCTTCGTTGCGGTTATGCATACGATCCTGCAGTCGCATATACGCGACGGTGAAATTTGAATCCCAGGGACGCTGATTATAGGCTGTTTGATAGTTCTTTAAAGCGGAGTCGTAGTCACGCAAATAGAGTTCTTGATTCAGAGCTTTGCGGAAATACGATCTGGCATTATTCGGTTCCATCGCAATCGAGCGATCGTATTGCTGGATGGCTGCGTGCGGCATATCAAGCGCGTCAAACGCCTTACCCATCAGATAGCAAAACTCCGGTCGCAAGAAGCGTCTCAACGCAAGTTCGATATCCACTTTGGCGACTTTATCGACCACCTGATCTCTGGGCAGTTTCACCAAAATTCGCATCAGACCTGGTAAATTTCCGGAATTTTCAGCTTCACCAGAGACGGTGCAGCATGAAAAAACCATCGCCGGTTTCAAAGCCTTATCGTAGTCGCCAAGCCAGTAGTAGCACTGAGCGAGTGACTCGCTGACAACTGGGAGCATGGGCTGACGATCGAAAACTTTTTGCAAATCAACCGAGGCTTCTTTATATCGACCAAGCGCTTTAAAAGCCATTCCTCGAACGAACAGCGCTCTGAAATAACTTGGCTGCGACTTCAAATCGTGACTGGCGAGATTGGCGGCTCGCAACGGATTGGTATCAAGTATCGACTGCCCAAACGCGCTGGACAAGCCGAATAAGTTCGGATTAATTTGGTAGGCTCGCTCAAAAAGACGTTGACCATCCTCGAAACTTCGTTGCTGATAAAGATAATCGCCGACCAGATAAAGCATCTCAGCGTTGTTCGGAAATTTCTGAATGCCTTCGTTGAGAATGGCTATGGCGGGGGCGATTCGGTTGGATTTGATTTCTTCTTTGCAAAGTTCGACCAGCGCGTCAGGATTATCTGCACCATATCGAACTGCCAACTCGAATTGCTCAGCAGCTGGTTCGGTCAACCCAAGATGGTCCAGAACCAGTCCCAGATTAAGATGCGCTTGCGAATTACTTGGTTCTGCTTGGACCAGAGCCTGAAGTTGGTTGAGAGTGTTTTCGGAAACTTTCCCGCTCAGTTCTTTTCTCGATTGCTCGAAGAGCTGCTTCTGGTCAACAGCTTCGGCTTGCGAGGCAGCAGAAAAAACCAGACCAACTGACAGCGCTAATGCAAATAAAGATGTTTTCGCGTTTATTTTCTTCATTGAAAATCCTGGATTAGTGCCCCTTACTATTTGACAGAGTTTTTTATGTAGTCAATAATGAATAACAGGCCATAGAGGAAGATTAGACAGGTTTTATGTTAATCCCCTTGGCAAATGTATGTAAAGTACCGGGTTTTGGGCACATCAGAAAGTGGCGGAACAGTAACGGGACGTTAGTATTTTAACTGCGAGATGGTTTTGAATTCTGACCGCGACTGCGCGATTTGTGAGAAGTAGAAACTGGGGGAGTTTCACATCAATGATTCGAATGCGAAGAAACAACAAAGGCAACCAATTGTCCGAATTCGGACCCGCGGTAATTATATTGGTCCTTGCCATCGTCGTTCCCATGGTAGTTTTGCTCTACGTCGGCATGGGATTTTGTTGCGGCTGGTATCTTAACTTCATGTCGGTCCGCGCCGCGGCAGTCGCTCCGAGATCAGGGCTGCAGGCTGCTCTGGACGCACAACAAGCGGCATGGACCGCTTCCGGATTGCCGGCATTCGCCTGTGCGACCGTCGTCAGAAACAGCGGTCCGGATGGCTCGGTCAACTCGATTCGCTACAGCACAGACGTTGACTTGGACCCAAGCCCCGTAGTGCCTGGTGACCCATCCTCAGGTCCGCGACAACCAGTCGAACTCGATGACTTCGTTCGCGTCGTCACCGAAGTTGAGATCACGCCGATTGTTCAGTTACCATTTATGAGCTTGAGTCCGTGGCGTTTCGTATACAATTCGGAACGGCCAATCGAAGAATCCGACGTGGAAGCTAACTAAACTTCTAAAGTCTTACAGTGAAGCCTTGAGTGATGAAAACGAAAAAGGAACTGCCCATGTACAAGACGAGAAATTCAAAACGAAATATCACTGGCGGGGCGCTTATTGAGACGATTGTCGGTTTATTCGTCCTCATCCCAGTAGTGTTGTTTATGGTCGATGTAGTGGCGCTGGTGCTAGCTCAAATGGCGCACGACGCCCTCGTCAAAGACTGCGCTCGAGCCGCCGCTGAAGTACGCGCAGAACGACCAGCGACGCCAAGCTCGCCTGAAATCGTGGACGGCAACAAAGTCGAAGCCAGCATTTTGGGAGTGCTGAGCAGATTCAACAATCCTGTACTGGTCGTCAATAGCCACTCGTGGTCAAATCCAGGCGGAGACCTGGGATTAGTAAGAGTCGAAACGCGATCTACTTTCACGTTTCCTGTAGCCATTCCGTTTGCAGGCAACTCTTCGCAGGTGTTCGTCGCTGAAGCAATCGAACCTGTAGTCGGGCTCTCGGAGCGGATTCGTCGCTAGAGATTCGTTTGATTTTCATCGCTTGGCACAGGCTATTTGAATAAACTGTTCGATTGCGACTGCAATTGTTTCCATACGAACGTCGGATATTTGAAACGAAAGACAAACCGCTTACGCGACTGGAATCGTTTGTTTCTGAAATCGGATTCTCCTTCACGGCTTCAACATTTATGCGACGTGACCTAATCTCGGCGATTGCGTTTCTGAGCCACTTATTCTTTTGGCGTCAATAAGCCAATTATTTTTTCAGCATGTTGTTGTAGATCGGAACCAAGATCATCGGCGGTTTATCGATCTTCGCGTCGACAACGTCTTTAAACTCAATTTTTAGCGTTTCGTCTTTCATGCCGACCTTCAAAATTTCTTCCTTGGTCACCTTGCTTGCGTCGTAGATCACGGCGACTCCATAAGGCTCTTTGATCGCGACTGCCACCTCACCAATGCCTTTAAGTTTGTCGATACGCTTGCGTATGCGACCTAAGCACGCAGCGCAACCGCTGCCTGTAACGCGGAAATCCAGCCGGTGCAGTTGACTTTGATCGAGTTGCTTGTACCGATCGGCTTTGGTCAGACTGCGCAAGAGCAATACATCGCCAGGCTTAGTCGGAGCGCCGGGCGTCGCAGTCGTCGTCGTCGTAGTTGTAGTCGTAGTCGCCGTCGCGGTCGTTTCGGAAGCGGCGTAGCTCGAATGAACACTCGCCCCCATTACCAGTGAACAAAGCATTGACGCGGCTGCTAACGACCTTAGATTGGTGATTTTTTTCTTTGCCGACTGAATAGACTTACGCATCAAATCCCACTCCCGATGATTCCCACCGATACAAATTTACCCAAAATTCTCGACGATATTATTAGATGCTAGTTCCAACGTTCCTTCTTATAAGGAAACGATTGTAGTTGAGCAGCAAAACCAATAGCTCTATCGTTTTGTCCTTCAAAATTTTGATTTGCGTATTTACGCAAGCGAAATTACGCGAACCAACATATTTATAGTGTGCCACCAAACTTACTATGTATGCATAGGGTGCCGACCAGGGGAGCGGCGAAGAAAGGAATTAACAAGACCGAGATCATATTCGAATTCACTAGCGTAGAACTGTTTACGATCAATCCTTTCCCGCCGCTCCCTCGAGGTCAATCGAAAGAAGCCAAGCGTTTCGCGTCAGAAACCGGCACCTAACAGCTCCCCGGCCCACAGCACAACTGGTTTAGACCAGTTGTGTTGTCCATTTCAGAGATAATTTCGGCCGATATTTTTTTCCTCATGAGGTCTCGAACCGAAGGATGAATTCAATGTTGTATAGTTACTTTGTCGCGATATTACCAGGGTCCACGGTGTCTGTATGTACAAAGTATTGATCGTAGACGACCTGCCGGCGCTGCGAAAACACGCAGGTGATCTGCTGCGCCAGCTCGATCCCGAAGTGCAAATTACCGAAGCGGCCAACGGCAAGGAAGCGCTCCAGGTGTGGCAGTCGCTTAATCTCGACATGATAATTATGGACATCGTCATGCCGGATGTGAATGGTATCAAAGCCGCCAAAGAAATCTGGGCGACCGCGTCTGATACCAAAATCCTTTTCTGGTCGCAATTTCACCGCGAGTCTTTTGTCAGAGAGTTAGGCAAGATCGTTCCGGACGAGGCGATTCATGGCTATGCGCTGAAAAGCGAGAGCGACGACAAACTCAAATATGCGTTGGAATCGATTCTTCTTCACGACAATCCTTACATCGATCCGATTGTGCGCGGAGTTCAAAAACATATCGAGCGCACCTGGGGTGATATCACAGATAGTGAGTATTTTATCCTTCTGGATCTGGCGCTGGGGCTGACGGACCGTGCGATTGCCACTCGGCATCACATCAGTGTTCGCGGAGCACAAAACCGAATTTATTCTTTGTCGGTCAAGTTAGTCAAAGGCGTTGATGCGCATTTGAAGGAAACGGCCGGATTGGAAGTTTACAACACACGTGTGCGGATTGTGCTCGAAGCATTTCGGCTCGGCATCATTGCTCCGGAAGATATTCAGGAACTGGATGGTTCGCTGGATCTGTGGTTAGAGAAACAATTCAGTTTCAAAAAAGGTTCGGTTACCGCGAGTTAGTTAGCGCCGGTGCCGACAACTCTGCGTAGTGACGATTCAACGACTTCGCGATCGATCTGGCGTTCCATAACGATGGTGACCAGATTCTCGGCGTTCCAAGTTTTCTTTCTTGCTTGATTGAACTTTTGAATATCTTGATGGACAGGCAGTTCGATTTCTTGCCTGCTGTGCAGTTCAACAATTCTCTTGTTATCGATGTACGTTTCACGCAACAGGTTGCGGTTTAAATCTGCAATCAACCAACCCAGATCGGCGCTTCCGAACAGTCTTTCGGCGATGCCGTCGAGAGTTTGACCGGCTTCGATTACCCATTTAGGACGGCGGAGTACTTGAGAGAGGGCACCGTTGTTAGTATCATCTTCTTCAACTTCAGAGGCGACCTCTTGATCTTCGTCGGAAGCTTCTTCGAACAATGCTTCGGTTCCAAACCGGATTGCACGATTTACTGCAACCGATTCATCTTCTTCGTCTTCGCGTTTCGAGAATCCATCAATTCTATCCATGAAATCTTGATAATCGTCGAGAATTGATGCGGATAAATCACGAACGTTCCCTTCTTTATGCGCGGCATCACCGCTCGAGGCGGCGGCGTTACCGGAGACGGCATCGAGATTGAATCTTCCGAACTGGGTGATCAAAGAGTTCTGACCTTGCATCAGCTTGATGCGATCGGCAGGACCGGACGTGTTGGATAATTTGTCGCCGCCTTGAACATCGTTCGGCATCATCGACGCGCGTGTCATGCCGGATGCAGCCATGACGAACGCCAAGCCCATTCCACCGGTGTAGCTTGTGGACTTGAATTGACCGTAATAGTTCATCGGACCAGACTTGCCAAACGAGTTCAGGTAAGTCAGACGACCGAGCAGCCCGACATTGAGCTGTCCGCGAGTGGTGTCGGTGGTTTGCGATTTCGATGCAATTTCGGCGCTGCGCATTGTGCGAGTCGATAGCTTCGCGGCTTGATCGCCAGTCGCCGAGATCATGATGCGGAAACTTCCGTCAACTTTACCAAACGATTTTTGAATTTGAAACGGTGACTGTCGCCCGTCGACAAAGATTATGGTCTTGCCTTCGTGACGAGTAATCGACCATGTCCGACCTTCTAAACGAGCGCCGGAATTTCTGGCGTCACTGGCACGCAATTTTGCGATACCAGCGATTGATAAAATCAAAGCTAGTTCCAGACCCGTGATGTAGCGGTTGATTTCACCGCGTGGGGCTCCAATATCGCCTTGCGAAGTGAAACTTCTGCCGTCGCCGATTTGATTGAAGCCGCGCGTACCCGGGATTCGGGCGATGTCGCCTGGGCTTCTAACGTCTGTACCGGCGGTCAATGGAGATTGACCGTCACGACCTGGTTGTATGTCACCAACGCGAACACTGCCGGACATTGGAATACGTCCGATACCGGCGGCGGTGCCGGCTACTGAAGCGTCAACTTTGCCCTGGAAATCTTTGGCGGACTGGTCGATGCGTACGACGTTGTTTTTGCTTTGCGGCTCGAACGACGTTACTTCTCTGGTTCCCGGAAGAACGCCATCGGCGCCTCTTTTGCCGGTGCCGATTTCTGCTCCGGAGGTGAATGCGTTGCGACCGCTAGTACCTTTGATTGCGTCAGCCAATGCATTTCGTGAATCAATGGCACGGGCATCAGCGTCACCGCGAGCAATGTTTTTGCCGGTGTCGGCAGTACGGGCACCGGATTCGGTGCTGAAGTCGCGGACTACTCCTGTGAGTCTTGTTTCAACAGCGCTTCTCACTTCAAATGGATTCTTTCCTGCTGCAGTTTCAAACGATCTGGATTCTGCTAGTTGGCGAACGCGTTGAGTTGATTGCTCGAATGCGGAAACCAAATCGGAAGGGGGTTTGATTGAGGATGGACCCGTCGCAATTTTTCCAGCCGCGGCATCTGATGCTTTGATCGTGGTTGCATCACCGGCTACGGCGCTGCGCGCAATTGCAGTTTCATTACCAGGAGCAGTGGTTGATCCAGGGCGAACTACACTCGGAGCGTTTGGATTGGTTTTGACTTCAGATGGAGCAACTGCAGGTTTCGTAGTAACACCATCTTTGGTGGCACCCTTAACTGGCGGTAGATCTGCTGGTTTTGAACCGACCACACTGGAACCTGGCTTAACACCGGCATCGACTACGCCAGGCTTGACCGTGGCATCTGGTTTTACGGTGGCGTCAGTCGGTCCTGATTTTATAGTGGTATCGGTGGCGGCTGGTCTAGTTGCAGTATCGGTCGCTGCTGGTTTGGTTGCACTATCTGTCGCGATTGGTTTTGCAGTCGTATCCGCTGTGCCGGGGCGATTCTCGGGAGCATTTGCAGGTGCGCGTGTGCCAGCATCTGAAGCAGTTAACGGTGGGCGTCCGCCAGCATCTGAGGCAGCTGGTGGAGTGCGACTCCCTGCATCAGCTGGATTTGCTGGATTAGCGAGATTTGCTGGATTAGCGAGATTTGCTGGATTGCGATTGCCGATATCGTTTGCTGCACCTGGGATGCGAGAGCCATCCTGAGCCGGACCGTTAGGCGTGCGTGAAGCCATGTCCGCCGGATTCTTTCCGATACCATTGGGGATACCATTGATATCGCGCCCTAACTCCATAGCTTTCGCGGCCGCACCATCGCCTTTGACGACGCTGCCATGCGGCAGTCCGGCGCTACTGACTCCGTCTCCAGGCAACGGTCTAATCTCGTTACCCTTTACGTTTCCTGGAGCACCTTTTATTTCGGAAGCCAGCCCGGGCTGACCTTTTAAAATGCCGTCAGAACCTGCGTACTTCTGCAGGTCTCCGAGTTCCATCTTGTTAATCGGTCCCACTGGAGTGGACCGAAGGTCCTTCATTTTTGTGTGTTCGCCGATGGAGTCAAATCCCGATTTTAGATCCGGTCCCTGATTGCCAAACGATTTCGCATCAGCTTTCATGGCACCATCGAGAACAGAGCTGGCTTTTCCGTCGCCGATCGCCCGTTGGATGTCGTAGGATTTGGAACTCGATTCTTGACCCAAAATCTTTTGTTGAACGCGCTCATCGGCTCCAGTCATCGCGCCGAGCTTCATCAACGACTTTTCAGATCCGACTTGAGACATACCCGAACCGGTTTCCATCATTTTAATTTGCGATTTCAATGATGCCGATTCAACTGCTCTAGCGTTTCCGACACCGCCGAATATGTCCTGTCCCGTGGTGCTAAACGCGCTTTTATCAGCGCTCTTAGCAAAACTCTGAATCGAACCGGAGCGATCCATCGAATCAAATTTAGAAAGTTCTGGTCCAGCCTGCTTCCAATCTTGAAGCTTCTGCCCACCATCCATCGGCAACGGTTTCACTTCTTGTTTCGGAAGAAAATTCTCGGACGCTTTCAGTTTGGCGAAATAATTCTCTTGAGCACGACCGGCTGAATCCAGGCTTGACACGCCACTCTTGACGATCTCTGCTTTGTTAATCGCGTTGGGATCTTTGAATGAAGGACTGGAACTTTCTATCGGTTTTTGAAACACGACGTTGGGTTTGCCGGAACCTTCAAGCGGAGTGACATGATCGGCGAGGCGTTGATTGGTAGCAAAAGAGGTTTTGACTTGTCCGTTTTCTTCAACAACGCCAGGCTTCTTGATTGCGCTGTTATTCAGGTCGTTCAGACCCGCGAGCTTGGCGACTTTCAGCGCGGCAAGATCGGTTTGCTCGACCGGTATTTTTGTGCCGGGCGCCGATGCAATTTTTGCAGCGACGATATCCAGCGAGCCACCACTCGTGAACGACTCCGGTCGTCCCGTGTATCCATCACCTTTTTGAACGTTCGGCTCGGCTTTTAAGGCTGCCTTGCTAGTTGTGATGTTGCCGTTGGCAATAGGCTCGGATTGTGATTTAAACTTGGTATCGAGCGTGGTGGCAGACGAAATTGCCTTCGACTTGTCCTCGATTGCCGTTTTGAAAACGCCTTCCGAACTGACTTCCGGTCGCAATCCCGAAAGTACTTTAACATCTGCTTTGGCAGCGGCTAAGTCTTCTTTGCCGGCGCCTGAGTTTTTCGTGATGACGCCGTCTTCTTTGATCGCGACTCCATTTTTAAAAATCGGAGCGTCCAGTCTTGCGATCATTGGTTTTGACGTCGCTGCATCAAACTTTTCTGCGATTACATTCGCCGTGGAACCTGATGCAATTGCCTTCAGCTTGGTTTCGGCATCCGAGCCGGGCCAAACTTTAGCTCCGCCAATTGCTTTGTCGCCGACATTGCCCAGTGTATTTGCGACTCCAATGCTTTTAACTTTGTCGGGACCGGCATCAAAGGACTCGAGATTTTTGGCGACCATCTTGTTCGAAGCAGCATTCTTGTCCAAGTTGGCCGGATCCAACAATTTGTTGATGATGATTTCCTGGTCTTGCAGGCTGGCAGAACGCAAAAGCGATTTCCGTTCGACCAGTGGTTGGTTAGATTCAACTGCGCGCGTTCCCTCGCCGGCCGAAGCCAGTGCCGCGGATTGAACGGCTGCAATTTCGTCGTCCTTCTTCTTCGGCGTTCCATTAAGGAGTTCATCAGTCCATCTCTGAGCGGCATGCTCTTCTTGAACGCGCAGTGTCGAATTGTAGGTATCAGGCGGAGCGTCACCGGAAGTGAGCGATTTTGTTTCACTGACCACAGGCGGAGTCGCAGTGTCGCCAACTGCAGATTTAGGCGCTGAAAGCACCTGATCGGCAGTAATCGTCGTGGGCTCTTCAGGAGCCTGACTCTTGGATTTACGATCGCTTTCGTACTGCGTCATTGAACAGACACATCCCGTGGTCGAAGCAATATTGGGTTTTCGGGCTAGGAAGGGTTTTAAAGGTTCTTGACAATCCAATAATAGATTAATCGAAGAGGTTTATAAAGGAGATTTAATGTGGGCGGTCTCTTCCTTCCTGTGACCTCCTAAGCTTATATACCGTTCGTATGCATTTTGGACACGCGGGGAAGAACTTTCATAACCGGGCAATTCCGATCCGGCTGGATCTGCCGGACTCAACAATCAGAACCAAGTAGAACGACAAATTGACCACAGCGCGCAATCTGAAAGACCTGCCAGTCAGTCCGAACGTACCGGCAAACGCTCGTTCCCTCTGCATTGCCGTCATCGTTTCGCTCTTTTCGCTGGCGTTGGCTCATTGGTTAGCGCCACTCGAGGATGTAGTTTTGCAGCAGATCACCCCTGCACTGGCAGATCTCGGTTTAAAACTGCCCGGCACTGAAGCAAAGTCCGGTCAATTTTCCAGCTTTGTTCAGTTTTTGATTTTGTTTGGAACGGCAGTGGCCGCAGCAGAGAGCGGTCTGAGACTGAAGTCGCTTGCAAAACTGATCGCGCCCGCCTTGATCCTGTTCTTAGGCTCTTGCTTCGTTCAAACCGCCCTGTTTGTCGCGTTCAGTATCACACCATTGTTTGCCACCACGATCGTTGTCACCATTCTTGGCGCAGCGGGCGGACTCCTGGTGGAACAATATCTGCAAAAACAAAAGCTGATGGAGAGCAAAACCTACGAGTTGTTTTTGCGCAATGAAGAACTCGGCAAAGCGCGCCTCGATCTCGTCCGGCAAGACGAGACAGCAAGACGCGTTCTGGCTGCCGATCTCCATGACCAGGTTTTAAACGACCTCAAAAAAATCATGGAGACGTTTAACAAATTCGAAAAAGATCCAAACGATCGAGAGGCTAGCGGAGCCATCCGTGCAGGTTTCAACAAGACCTTGACCGACATCCGCGAAATCATGGATGACCTTTGCCCAATCATGCTGCAGAACTTCGGCATGCGAGCAGCGGTCGAAGACTGCCTTGAGAAGGGTAAGGAGCGATCCGGTTTTGACATCAAATTCGACTGCACGGTAGATGACGAAGTGCTCGAAAAATTGACGGAAGTTGAACAAGCGCTGCTATTTCGTTTAGCGCAAGAGTCGATTACAAACATTTCCAAACACGCAAAAGCTCGCAACGTAGCCATTCTCATCGAGCGCAATAAAGACAATTTGAATATTTCGATCGAAGATGACGGTGTCGGTATCGATTACAAAACGGTATCGCACCAGTCGCGCGGTTTGAGTTACATGAAACTGCGCGCCGATTTAATAGACGCGGCGGTCGAGTGGAAACCCGGTCGTGAAGGCAAGGGAACGAAGGTAGTGATTATTTTTCCACTGCCGGTTTAAACAACACGGCGGGCGAAAATCACTGGTCTAGAGCTTACTATTTAAGAGCGCCTTTCAAGGCTTCGGTGATCGACCTGGTGTAGTCGGGTTTTAAAATACCGGCTTCTGTGATGATCGCTGTAATCAGCTTGGCCGGCGTCACATCGAATGCCGGGTTGTAAGCGCGGGCACCGCCTACGGTGATCGATGCATCGTTTATCATTGTCACTTCCGATTCATTTCGATGTTCGATCGGAATCAGATCTCCGCTAGCAAGGGCACCATCTACGGTGGACAAAGGTGCTGCGATGTAAAACGGGATGTTGTGATAATGCGCAAGAACAGCCAGGTTATATGTTCCAATTTTGTTGGCAGTGTCGCCGTTCACGGCGATGCGATCGGCGCCTGTGATCACCAGATCGACCTTGCCCGTCGCCATCAAATGACCAGCCATGTTATCGCAAACGAGCGTAGCGGGAATCTGATCTTCTTTCAATTCCCACATCGTGAGCTTGGCGCCCTGGTGGCGTGGTCTGGTTTCATCCACGAAAACTTCCGGCTTCAGCCCTTTTATGTGAGCTGAGCGGATTACGCCAAGTGCAGTTCCCCAGCCGCATGTAGCCAGCGATCCGGCGTTGCAGTGAGTGAGAACACGGGCTTCGTTTTTAAACAATTCTGCGCCAAGGTCACTGAGAGTTTTATTGACGGCAATGTGATGCTCCATCACTTTGTACGCTTCCTCTTTCAAATAAAGCGCAACTTCCACGGTCGTCTTTTTCTCGTGGAAACCGCGGGTGGCGCGGTCGATAATAAGATCCACGGACCATGCGAGGTTAACGGCAGTCGGCCTGGTCGCCTTCAGTTCCCAACCTTTCACTGCCAGAGCAGCGAGGAAAGTCTTCTCGTCGGTTATTTTCGACGCCAGAAGAACAGCTTCCCAGGCTAGCGAGAAAGCAGCAGCGACGCCAATCGACGGAGCCCCTCGAACGACCAGGTTTTTAATGGCAATCAACATGTCATCAAATGCGGTGGCATTGAAATATTCTACTGACTCAGGCAATTTAGTCTGGTCGATCAACAGGATTTGGTCACCTTCGCCGATCAAGACCGGCATTGTGCCGAGTCCGATTTCTGAAATTGTCGAATTAGATGTCATCTACATGTCCTTATCGCGATATCAGTTTCGAAACAGAGCAGAAAACAAAAGAGACGGCGAACTATTCAGAATGCCGTCTCCTTCAATTTTATTAGATCAACGACCTACTTCTTTTCAGTAGGAGTTCTCGCTCTCAAGAATTCTGGGATGTCCAGAATGTCGGAGGCGATTTTCTTCATTTCTTCGTTGGCTTGTTGTGGTCTTGCCGGTTCCGCAAATGCTGCTTGCGGTTGAACTTGTTGCACCGGATGCTGATATACACCGGATTGAGTAGGCGAAGCTTCACGGGCTCTCGGTTGCATTTGTGGAATGCCATTAGCTCCCTGAATCGCCATGTCAAAACCCGTTGCTATTACCGTGATCAACACTTCGCCGTGGAGGCGATCGTCGAGCACCGCACCGAAGATGATGTTGGCGTCTTCGGAAACTGACTGATAGACAACGTTTGCAGCTTCTTGAACTTCGTGCAGTGTCAGGTCCGGTCCGCCAGTGACGGTGAAGATGACGCCGGAGGCACCAGTGATGGTGGTCTCGAGAAGTGGGCTGTTGATTGCGCTTCTGGCTGCTTCAACCGCTCTGCCTTCTCCGGATGCGCGTCCTACGCCCATGAGGGCGGAACCGGCTGTTTGCATAACGGCCTTCACATCGGCGAAGTCTACGTTGATTAGACCAGGAACGGTAATGATGTCGGAAATACCCTGGACACCTTGCATCAATACTTTGTCGGCTTCTACGAAAGCTTCTTGCATCGATGCTCTGTGGTCCACGATTTCGATCAAACGCTGGTTAGGAATCACAATCAAGGTGTCAACCTTGCTGCGGATTTCATTGATACCAGCTTCGGCTTGATTGGCGCGTCTGCGACCTTCAAAGAAAAATGGTCTGGAGACAACACCGACGGTCAGTGCGCCCAGTTCTTTCGCTACTTCGGCAACGATTGGAGCGGCACCAGTTCCGGTACCACCACCCATGCCGGCGGCGATGAAGACCATGTCGGAGCCTTGAATCGCAGCTGCGATTTCTTCACGGCTCTCTTCAGCGGCTTTGGTGCCGACTTGTGGGTTTCCACCCGCTCCGAGTCCACGGGTCAGCTTCGCGCCGATTTGCAATCTGTTTTTAGCAGCTGCCAATTCCAGTGCTTGGGCATCCGTATTACAGGCCCAAAATTCGACACCATTGAGTCCGGTGGCAATCATGCGATTAACCGCATTAGAACCGGCTCCGCCAACTCCGACGACTTTGATTTTCGCCTTGAGTTCAAATTCCCTAACTTTTATATCCGCTTGCTCAGGCACGGTATGTAACCTCTTAGATCAGTCGCAATTTTTTTTTGATGGACATGACTGACGTCGCCTCGGCTGTTGCGCTCGGGCTCTCGTGTATATGTCCTGATTTGAAAATGGTATGACCTTATACTTCTATTTGCAAGTTGGAACGCTGGTTATATAGTTAACCTTTTCGAAAACCAACCCTGATTCGAAATGGTTGCCAGTAGGTCCGGGACACGATCTTGGGCTACCCCAAAATTCCGAAATCCCGGGCCCGGTTTGTAAATTAAAACCTTATTTGCTTTTGCTTGCAGTCTTGCTTGCAGCCGCTTTTATCTTTTCCAGCGTCATTTGGTACGATTTGTTGTCAGGCTTGATGTCCACTGCCTTTTGGGCAAAACCAATGGCAACTTTGAATTCGCCGTCGGCCGCTTTTATACCTGCTAGATATCTGTAAGCATCAGCATTCCGGGGGTCCACCCTTACACATTTCTCAAGTAAGGGAATCGCTTCAGCTTTGCGGTCGAGGTTGACGTAAGCCGTACCGAGGTAATAGAGCGAGTCTCCATCATCCGGCTTGATTGACAACGCTTTTTTCTCTTCCTCGATTTGTCCTTTGATATCACCCTTCAAACCAAGCGCAGCGCCCAATTCGCGATGAGATTCGTAGTGATTGTTGTCGAGTTTGAGAGCCTGGCGATACGAGACGATCGCTTTCTCCATATTTTTTTGACGAACGTAAAGATTGCCAATCTTGTAATGAATGTCCGCACTATTAGGATTGCAGAGTGAAGCATCCTGCAAAGCTTGCAAGGCACCGGCATCATCACCTTTACGAACCAGAGCGCGCGAAACGCCGATATAAGCGTCAGAACTATCGGGTGTCAGCTTGATCACTTCTTTGAAAGATTTGATCGCGTTATCGAAATCGCCGGACATATGGTACGCATTCGCTAGTGCCAGATGGTTCTTCGGATTCTTAGGATTCATTCCGACAGCGGCCTTATATCGAACGATAGTGTTTTGAATATCTTCCTTGTCCTGCGTAGTGATATCACCAGCAATGGCGTTACCCGATACGGTAAACAAACCGAGCGCCAGTGCGAGTGCTATCGGAAGGGACGTATAGCTGTTCTTCATCGTTTTTCTTCCCATATCAATTGCGTTGCGCGGATTCATTTTTTATGTACCTCATCATTATCCTAGGATTGTCTGTGCAGCAAGCTGCTCGACTTATGTTGTTGCGAATTTTAGCAAGTATATCTCTGCGATATCGGAAAGAAATCTCACTGAGAAGCGTGTAACTGCTGCGACGCGGCCACGGCTCTCGATGCCTGGAGCAGCTTAACCAGCGCCGCTCGGGATGCGCTGTCGCGCGGGTTGATTTGGATGGCGCGCTTGTAGGCTTCTACAGCGCGACCTTTTTCTTCCAACTTTTCGTAAACATCGCCGAGCGATAAAAAGGCGTAGTGATTTTCCGGAGCGATGGCAACCGCCTTGAGGCAGCATTTAAGCGCTTCCTGATTATCACCGTTGAGCATACTCGCGTTAGCCAATCCGAGATATGCCATGACATGTTTTGGATCTATTGCGACTACACGATCGAAATATTTCCTGGCGGCAACGCCGTCACCTTTTCGCAAATAAGATGCGCCCAGGTTATAGAGCACCACGGTGTCATACGAATTCGTTTTCAGTATCAATTTAAACTGTTCGATTGCAGCATCAACGAAACCTAAATGCTGGAGACACAAAGCATAGTTGCCGCGCACCGACGTGTCGTTGGGTGAAAGGTCGACGATTTGTTTAAGCTGCCCACCGGCTTCGTCGTAGTTTCCTTGCTTCATAAGAATAGAAGCGATTTCAGCACGCGCACCTAAATTGGCTTCCGGATGATCGGCATTCAATATTAGTGATTGAAAAAGCTCTTTCAGTGCTTCGTTGTTGCTGCCGAGCCGAGCCAGTGCGCGCCCGTACTTCAAATGCGCTTCAGCGCTGCCGGGTTCTGCCACCACGGCTTGCTGATAGAAATTCACAGAACCGTGATAAGCACCGGTACTGTAGAGCTGATCGCCGCGCGCGACCATCTTTTTGCATTCGCGTTCTGACGCTTTTGGTATGACCGAAGCAAGTCCGGGCAAAGGGAGCGCGAGCAAACAGGCGTATAAAACGACGGCTCGGCTAGAGGAGGACCTGAGGGCTTTGAATAAACTTATTGATTTGCTCACTCCTACATTATAGGAAAGTCGCTGGCGTTGCGCCGTGCTAGATGAGTGCCAAGTAATCAGACTCGATAAAATAATTTGCTGAAACCTGATTTCAATCTTGAAAACGCAATTGGCTCAAGCATGGTTTAAACTTAGCTCAGAAAGGCGGTATCTGTACCATATGAACTTTTTCGGCATCGGACTCGACTATTCATTTATCGATTTCACGCAGCATCCTCAGGCGTTTATCATTAAGTTCGCGTTTCCTATAATCTTTTACGCGTTCCACGGATATGCAGCAACCTGGCTTGCTGTGCGGATGCTGTTCCGTCCTTACCAGGCGCACTACTGGCCGTTTACTAAGATTCAAATTCCTTTGACACCAGGAATTTTTCCGAAGCGTCAGTCGAAACTCGCTCAGGCTGTGGCGACTACGATCACCGACACGCTGTTGACGCCTGCCGACATCAAGGCGCGCGCAGAAGAACTCGTCAATGAAGAAAATATTTTCAAGTCAGTCGATCTTTTTGTCGACAACGTTTTTCTCAAAGAGTTTCGCGATACCACCAAACTGCATCGTCTTGCCAATGACATTGCAACGCTGAGTCCGACACTATTGCGACAGTTTGTTGATTCGACCATCACGTCACTGGAACAGGGCAAGGATACAAAGATTGCCTCTATCACCGAGAAAATATTCGAACAAATTTTGATGGGCTCGCGCATCACTTTCGATCAAGCAAACGAAATCGCACAGCGCATCATGGAAAATTTTCTTACGCCTGAGAAAATTCGCAACGGATTGATTATTCTCTTGAGTCCGCAAAACATCAATGCGCTGGAAGAGTCGATCAATGTCCATGCCAGCGGTCCATATCGCATACTGGCGCGGATTATCGGAGTCAAAAGAGTATGCACTGAGTGGCGTACTTTTCTTGAAAAGGAACCCAACGAAGCGCTAAAAATGATTGGCGATCTGACAAAACGTTTTGGTATCAAACATCAAATAGCCATTCAGATAGCCAACTTCGATCTGCGCGCCATGCCGATCGACAACATCGCCAGCTTGAAAAAGAACGTCGTCAAATTTGTAGAAACTTTTTTGGTAGAACACAAAGCGGACATATTAGAAGCCTGCAGGAAGCTCGAAGACGAAGCAATGGCAACCGTTCGCAATGCCGTTTTGCGATTCAACCCGGAAACAATTCCGCCCGAATGGCTGCTCAATGTGAAGCGCAATATCGCCAGTTTCGCTTATTCGTATTTGAAACGAGAACTTGGAACCATGGTTGAACACGCCATCCCATCTCTGGGTGTGCATGCGTTGATCGCCAGAAAAATAGATTTGTTCGCGCCTCAACAACTCGAGATGTTGGTTTATCGAATCTGCCAAAACGAACTGCATGCTCTTGAGCTTTTCGGTCTTGTAATCGGAGCGGCGATGGGTACCATACAGATTATCCTGAACGGCTTCACCTACTTGCATTAGACCGGGCACCACTCCAGATTGATCCAGTCAAGGAAGGGGAACATGTTGATTGTGTCTATTGCGTATCGTTGTCAAGCGGCGAGCGTTTTGGCAACCGGAGTCCGTCCGCGAATCCCAGTCATCGGACGAAAAGGCTAGTAAATTAAAACAGCGCAAATGCTGACCAAAGATACTCGACGGTTTGTTTCCCGGGGATTTATTCGATCCCTGTCAGGCACTGTTGCCCGGAAATCCGACACCGGCGAGCTGGTTACTTATCAGATCCTCATTCCTCAAGACAAGCTCGATCTTCTCGTCGGCATCACCCTGGAAGACCGATATTATGTGATGTCCTTGCTCGGTAAAGGCGGAATGAGTCTCGTCTACAAAGCCAAGGATATGAAGACTGGAGAAATCGTCGCGGTGAAGTGCTTGCGAACGCAAGTGCTCGGCGATGAGATGGTCGTCAAACGATTCAAGCGCGAAGCCGATGTCCTCGATCGCCTCAACCATCCACGCATCGTCAACTTTTACGGATACGGTACGAATCGGCGCGGGCAGCCGTACTTCGTCATGGATTATTTGATCGGCACCAGCCTTGGTGAGATTCTGCGCACCGAAGGTCGGCTAGAACTGGGGCGCTTTCAGGACATCTTCGTTCAGGTCGCCGCGGCGATTGGCCACGCTCACAAACACGATGCCGTGCACCGCGACATAAAACCGGGCAACATCATGCTGGTGGAGCGCGGCGGGACTTCCGACTATGTGAAGATCGTCGACTTCGGAATCGCGAAAGTAACTGAAGGAACGCAAAAACTCACGCGTGTCGGCGAGGTCTGGGGCAGTCCAATCTACATGAGTCCCGAGCAGTGTGTTGGCGGCGGCATCGATTCACGCACCGACATTTATTCGCTTGGCGTGGTGATGTACGAGGCGCTCACAGGTGAGGTTCCATTCCTCGGCAGAAATTATGCAGACACGATGATGAAGCAAATTTCCGAAGAGCCACCGACGTTCAAACAAGCAAATCCCAAAATCGAAATTCCAGCGGAACTGGAGGCGATCGTGTTTCGCGCGATGCAGAAGAAGCCCGAAGCTCGCTATCAAACAATGATGGAAGTGAAACGAGATCTCGAAAAAGCGCTCAACAACAGCGTCGAGATATTGCCGAAGCCGCAACCATCTCTATTGAGCGTGTCCGGAAAGCATCAAATTACAGATGTGGTACCCGACTACGAAATCGACAGCAGAAGAGTGACATCAGATCAACTCAGCAACAATGTGAAAATCGAAAAGCCAGCATCTGAGTTACAACAACGAGTTACGTCTGAAGATGTTCCTCGCTTCGGCTCTCAAGAACGGCTTAACCAGACGACCTTGAAGTCTGGTCCGCCCGCGGCAGAAAGCACGATACCGCCGGTGGCAAAACCGGCGGATATGAAACCGGCTCGCGCACAGGCACCAACTCCGGTGCCCGATCTGGATTTTGCTCCGCCAGAAGATAAGCGAACAAAATTTGAACTCACCGGTCCGCATATTATATCGGCAAGCACTGACTCTGTTGCAAAACCGGCATCACGCTCGAGTCCGCGCGCAAGCGGGCAGAATCTTGCGCAGAGTCGTCCCGGCGAAATTACCAACGATCGACAACGCATTGGTGGCGAAGGACGAAAGAAAACCACGTCATCAATGAGAACTCCTCGAAAGAATGCAAGAACAAGTCGCAATCGCCTGCCAGCCGGAGTGGCGGACAAGCTCGAAAAAGACACCGCCCGCAGTGGCAAGTACAAACCGGCTATCGCGAAAGAAGGCGGCGGCGTCATTAAACAGCTGCTCATCGCCCTTCTCATTTTTGCGGCGGTAATCGTCGGCTACGCTAATCGCGACTATTTCGATTCGTTCGTGAAAGAAGTGTTCACTTTTCCTGGCACACAAACGAGTCCAGGCGACACTAGCAGTACTGGCGCTCAATCGACCGATCAAAAAATCGAATCGTCGGGAAGTACTGATGCCGAACCAACTTCAACTGAACCAAGCAGCACTGACTTAACCGACCCGTAATTGAACGGCGTCGGCCTACTCTTCCAATTGTGACATCAAATGCAGGATCGCTTGCGACTCTGCTTTAAAGCTGGTCAGCCGTTCCGAGAGCTTGATGATCGATTCAGCGCGCCGGAAGTCTCGCAGACGGAACGCGTCGGTTCCCTGGTTGGCGAGCCGTTCAATCTGACTGTCGATTGTGTCGAGCACCACACTAATCGCATCAACCAGATCGTTTTCCGATGAGAAAACAAAACCGGCACTTTGGGCTTCCTGGAACTTTTGCATCGTGTCTGGTGACACCACGGGTAGTTCGTTGCATGATTCCTGCGGAAACGATGACTGTGCGAAAGCTGAATTGCCAGTCTCTTCCCATTGAGCTTCTCCGACTTCTACTTCAAGCTCGACTGCAACTTCTTCATACGATCCTTCTTCGGTCTGCCATCCTTCATCTTCGCCCTGTTCATGCTCCGGGTATTGCTCGGACTCTGAAGGATATTGCTGCTCTTGTTCGCTATAGTCATGCTCGGAAAGCAAGTACGAAGTATCTTCTGGTGGTGGCGCAGTTGGTGCGATTTGTTGGGCTTGTAGCGGATGTGCGGTCCCCGAGTATCCGCCTTGCGCGTACTGTAATTGCTGATGAGCGTCAGTGCTGTACTGACCGGGCGATTGCTGAGCGCCGGCGTTGTATTGTGGTGGCAGCTGTTGTTGGGAACCAGTGTTGTACTGCTGCGGATTAGTTTGCGGAGGAACCACCGGCGGGCGTGTAGCCTCAAACTGCGGCGGCAAAGCTGGCTGTCCGCCGGTATTGTATTGTCGTTGCTGTTCGGCGAACTGCTGCGGCATCGCAGCCATGCTGGCTTGATTGGGGTAATGTCCGGAGTTTTCCGCCTTATGGCCCGGCATCATATGCGGTGCCATCGGCGCAGCCGCACTCATACCCTGAGGTGGAGAAAGTTGAATCATTCCTTGTGGAGGGTTGATTCCTTGCATCCCGCCCGGAGGGATAACCGGAGCGACCAGGGCTTGTTGTTGTTTCAGCAGAGCGGCTTGCTGCATGGCGTGATACTGTTCAGCCGTGATCGGTTGCTGATGCACTCCCGATTGACTCATGCCGGGAAGAATCATGCCCGGCATACTTGGCAATCCAGGATTATTGATTCCCGGTTGCATCATCGGCGGCAATGGTTGCGGCATCGGCATTGGTTGACTAAAACCGGGCGGCATCATTTGCGGTGGCAAGTGCGGTGGCAAATGTGGTGGCATCTGCGGTGCCGCACCGGGAAAAGAACCGCTCTGATTGATTGATTGCTGAGTAGAATATGCGCCTGATTGGCTCATCCCGGGCAGCCCCGCGTAACCAGGTTGCGGCTGATGTGGAGGTAGCTGCTGCGGTTGCTGCTGAGATTGCGGCTGGATGTGTGGCTGCATTTGTGGCTGCATTTGCGACTGCATTTCTGCCTGCATCTGCGGCTGCATCTGCTGAGCAGAGTGCAGGCCCGACGAACCTATTCCCTGGCTCGAGTAGTTGCCGCTTTGACCGTAATCCTGCGGTTTCAATAACACAGGCGGATCGGAAGCACTGCCATAACTCGGATAAGGCTGCCCTTGCATGACCTGACTATTAGAGATTGCCTGCTGCTGATCCGCGCTCATTTGCTGCGATTGAGACAGACCGCGAGCGCTCGGGCGCGCCAACTGTTCTGTTCCAGGTAAGGCATTCCAATTATCATCCTTGGCGGGCGCAGACGGAGCGCTCTTCAAAGACTCTTTGGTATTTTCCATGAATTTGCGCCAATCGGTTTTGACAGCTTCATCAGCGGCAACAGACTTCCACGGCGCCTCTTCATCGGCCGGCCCAGCTTCATTCCATCCGTCATTCTGGTTTGCCTGACGCCCCGCATTCTGTTGCTGAATGCCTGCTGGTTGCGGCTGGACTGCTGGCGGCTGTTGTTGAACAACGGGCGGCAGCGGCTGAGCGGCTGGCGACTGCATCGGTTCTCTCGGTGGGTTTGCCGACATCACTCCACTCTGACCAGGATCCCCTGGAGCACGATTACTGGTGCCAAACGGCGGTGCTTGCAGTGACTCTCTAAATTTATCTGTTTCGTTTTGCGCTGCCTGAGCGACTTGATTACTGATGTTATCGATGAAGCGATCGGCGCTGCTACTGCTGCTTCCGCCGCGGTTCACAGACGAGATACTCGGCGACGCAACGACGGGGTTACGGGCAGAACTTTGTCCCAATAGATCATGCTGTTGGCTGCCACCCTGGTAGCCAACACTTTCCGCAACAGGCGCCGGCGCTTCCGGAACCATGCCGATATCTTCCAGTCGAAAAGTCTCGCCCGGCTGTGCTTCTTCACTGGCAAAACGAATTAAGCCATCGAGCAGAGCACGATAAACACTGGGCAGCATGTCCGAATCAAGCGGCTTGTTGGTGTTGGCGACGATCCAGTCCACGGACAAACCGTCGGACTGAGAAACGAGCGAAAGATAAGAAGGATAGTCGTTAGGGTTGGTCGAAAAACCGAGCAGCTTATCGCTCGGCAAAATATAGGTGTCGACCCCGGTCGCAGTTCCTCGTACAGCCAGAGTCCAGTACCGCGTCGAGATCCGACCGCTGAAAATCTCGATCTGAACGCGACTACTGTCATGCCAGTTGGAGACTTCTTCTTGAACGATTAACGGACGAATCCAGGTCAACTCAAGGTCAGTCCCGGCTGTCACTTGATTGAATTCGTAGGCAGTGTTCTGAAAATTGTCGAACATTCGATCGACGATCCTGATCATCGCTTCCTTAATCAGTTCCGTCTTCTGCCGCTCGCCAGCCTGGAAAGCGGCTTTGCCGGTAGGAATTCGGGCAAGCAGATTGTGCGAATCTCTTGGATTTTGCTTGTAATTGGTTAAAACTTTCGATTTCCAAACGCCAGAAGCCTGGTCGTTCTGTTGGCTGCGCGGATCTGGAGGCAGTTCAACTTGAGGCGCTTCGCCATCAGGTTCGAAGTCCTGGCCCTCAGGTTGATTTTCCTGGTTGGGCTGCAAAGCCTTGAGTTTTAGCTTGGTTGCTCGTGCTTTGCTCTTCTTGCGTTTCGGCCACATCAGACGCCTAGCCCTCTCATCTGAAACAGAAGGGTAGTTAACCCAATCCGTTCGCTGGATTCCCTCGACTCACCAACTGGTAGACCGCCGCCTCGCCCGGTCCACGACGTACCACTGGTGTCGATCTTACCGGACCGCCCGGTCTACTTGATCAACACCTCTTAAAGAGGATGTACCCTTAGAAATATGGGGTAAAACAATAGAATAACGTAGCTTTGACGCTTCTAAATTCTTGACTTCGACGAGCCTTTCCTTGAAAAAGGCGATACTATTTATTTTGTCGCATCCCGACTTGTTCAGAGAGTGGGAGGGCGACGGAAACCCATTTGGAGCGAATCCATGCCTGGCACTCGCAACGGGTCCGGTTCCGGAGAATTCGTGGAGGCTGATGTCATCACGGTTCGAGGAGCCCGGCAACACAATTTAAAAAACATCAGTCTCAAAATCCCGCGAAACAAACTGGTTGTAATCACCGGTGTCAGCGGTTCGGGGAAATCGTCGCTTGCCTTCGACACGATTTTTGCCGAAGGTCAAAGACGATATGTCGAGTCGCTTTCGGCATACGCGCGCCAATTTCTCGGTCAATTAGACAAACCGGACGTCGATGCTATTGAAGGATTGAGCCCGGCAATTTCGATCGACCAAAAAGCGACGAGCCATAACCCTCGTTCGACCGTCGGAACCGTGACGGAAATATATGACTACATGCGCTTGCTTTACGCGCGTGTAGGCATTCCGCACTGCCCGAACTGCAAAAGAAAGATCAATCCACAAACCATCGATCAGATCGTCGACCAGGTTCTCAACCTTCCGGAAGGCACCAAACTGCAGGTGCTGGCACCACTAGTTTCCGGACGAAAAGGCGAGTATTCATCACTGTTCGCTGATTTGCGAAAAGAAGGATTTGCGCGCGTTCGCATCGATTCGAAGGTCTATCATCTTGATGATGATATCGAATTGGATCGGATGAAAAAACATGACATTGAACTGGTCGTCGATCGTCTCGTCATGAAGCCAGGCATCCAATCGAGGCTCGCTGACAGCGTTTCGGTCGGTTTAAAATGGGGCAAGTCAAACGTCCTGATTGATATTCTCACAGGCGATGACACCGAGGATAGTGGCAACGGCAAACGTGGGAAAAGTGCCGAGAAAGCGCCTGAAAAAGAACCACTTTTATTCTCGGAAAATTTTGCTTGCGCGAATTGCAACATCAGTTTTGCCGAAATTTCACCGCGCGTTTTCAGTTTCAACAGCCCTTATGGTGCATGTCCCGACTGCGATGGCTTAGGCTGCACCTTCGAGGTCGATCCGTCGCTTGTGGTGCCCGATCCGACCAAGTCATTGAGCGAAGGCGCGGTCTACCCGTGGGCCAAGACCGGCAACTCATATTACGAACAAATTCTCAGTTCCGTCGCCAAGCATTACAAATTCGCGATGAACGTACCATTCAAAGATCTGACCAAAAAGAATCAGGGTTACATACTTTTTGGATCCGGTGAAGAGAAGATCAAACTCGGACATGATTCTTTTGACGGCACTGAATTCTGGACATACAAAAAATCATTCGAGGGCGTCGTACCAAACCTGGCAAGACGGCACACCGAGACCAATTCGGACAAGGTGCGCGCAGACATCGAAGCGTACATGACGCAAATGCCGTGTCAAAAATGCAACGGCGCGCGATTGAAACTAGAAAGTCTCGCGGTCACCGTTGGCAAACTTTCGATTTCTGAAGTTTGCAGATTATCGATTGTCAAAACGTCGGTATTTTTTGAAGGGCTGCCCGAGCAACTGAGCGAACGACACAACAAAATCGCGCACCAGGTCTTGATCGAGATACGTTCGCGATTAAAGTTTCTCATCGACGTCGGTCTGGGATATCTCACTCTGGAACGACAAGCCGGCACCTTATCTGGTGGCGAAGCTCAGCGGATCAGACTAGCGACTCAAATTGGTTCCGGACTGTCGGGGGTACTTTATGTACTCGACGAACCATCGATCGGATTACATCAACGCGACAACAATCGTTTGATAGGAACGCTGCAACGCCTCAGAGAGCTGGGCAATACGCTGCTTGTCGTCGAGCATGACGAAGATACGATCCGAGCCGCCGATTGGATCATTGATATCGGCCCTGGTGCCGGTGTTCATGGTGGCGAAGTGGTGGCAGAAGGAAAAATCGCAGACATTCAATCAGCCAAACGATCTTCGACCGGAGCATATCTGTCGGGAAGAAAACAAATTCTAGTGCCTGCCAAAAGGCGCGAGGGCAACGGCAAGAAGCTCAAAATAACTGGCGCATCTTTGAACAATTTAAAGAACCTCGACCTCGAAATTCCTTTAGGTAAGTTTGTCGCTGTCACCGGGGTTAGTGGCTCCGGAAAATCGACTCTGGTAAACGATTTACTTTATCAATATCTGCGCCACCATCTTTATGGCACGGTAGCGATGCCAAAAGGTCTAAAAAAGGTAGAAGGCGCCGAGGTTCTGGACAAAGTCATCGATATCGATCAATCACCGATTGGTAGAACTCCAAGATCAAATCCGGCCACTTACACCGGATTATTTGATGCGGTCAGAGAAATTTTCGCGATGACTACCGAGGCAAAAGCCAGAGGTTATTTGCCGGGAAGATTTTCGTTCAACGTCAAAGGTGGCAGATGCGAAGCCTGCAAGGGCGAGGGCATGAACGAGATCGAGATGAACTTCCTTCCATCCGTTTTCGTCACCTGTGAAGTGTGCAAAGGCGCACGATACAATCGTGAAACTCTGGAAGTAAAATTCAAAGGCAAATCGATTTCAGACATTCTGAATATGACAATCGAAGAAGGCGTGCATTTCTTCGCCAGCATCCCAAAGGCGCATTCCAAGCTGGAAACGCTGATGGAAGTGGGACTGGATTATGTCAAACTCGGTCAACCTGCCACCACTCTATCGGGTGGTGAAGCTCAGCGTGTAAAACTTGCCGAACAGTTATCCAAACGTTCGACCGGCAAAACAATATACATTCTAGATGAGCCAACCACGGGACTTTCGTTCGCCGACGTCGATAAACTTTTGCATGTGTTGAATCGTTTGGTCGACAATGGCAACTCTGTTTTGATCATCGAACATAATTTAGACGTGATCAAACAAGCGGATTGGGTAATCGATCTGGGACCGGATGGCGGAGAAGATGGCGGCACCATCGTTGCCAGTGGAACTCCAGAATTGCTGGCGAAAACGAAAGAATCGTTTACCGGGCATTTCTTGAAAAGCTCTTTGCGCCAGTTGACCACCAAGTAACGCGTCGAAAAACAAAGCAGAGCCCGTTCTCAGGTATGATAGCCATAGATCGGTTATCATGCTTGGCAGGTCGGCTCAATTAGAGCAATCGACCTGCGCCGCGATTCAACCGGCTGATTCAGGTAAGACGCGTGAACAATCCCAACAGCGAAAAATTAGAGCCATTGAACGCCGACGAATTATCCGATCCGGTGTTTGATAGTTTGCGAAAACGCGGTCACCGGGTGACTGCCCAACGCGAATTGATTTTGCAGATCTTCAGAAACTTGCCGCATGGACAGCATCTATCGGCTGAAGAATTGCACGGACAACTGCTTGAGCGCGGATCGAGCGTCAGCCTCGCTACCGCGTACCGAACACTAAAATTGTTGACCTCGATGGGTTTGCTCCGCGAACTGGATTTCGCCGAAGGTCACAAACACTACGAGTTGAAGCAGGACGACCTGCCGCATCAACATATAATTTGCACCGGCTGCAACTCGACGCTCGAATTCGAAGATCATTTTCTAGAAGAAGCCGGACAAAAAATAGGCGCTCGATACAATTTCGATGTCGTCGACGCGCAATTCAAAATCTTCGGGATCTGCCAGCAGTGCCGCAAGACGAGATAATCGTTTAGTTCTGAACTTAAAACGGAAATCGCCGACACTGTCGGTTTAAACCAGCTTTCATCACTCCGATCCAAAGTTTAAAAACAAAGAGTACTCTGATGACCGATGCAAAAGAACTGACTCTGGCTGAAGCAAAGGACGGAGACTGGCTCATCGTCACAGGCACCAGTGACGATGAAGTGAAATTCCAGGCACTGCGTTTTGGCATTGGGGAAGGTTCATTAATTCAGGTCCAAAAAAATATTACTAAAGGACCTGTAATTATCAGCAAGAAGCATGTTGAAATAGCTATAGGTAGAGAGTTGGCGCTCAGTGTTACAGTAAAACTATCCGCTGCCAAGAAATCGAAGAGCTCAGAATGACGCAGCCGCAAACCAATCAAAAGACCGGTCCGACCTGCACTCAGTGTGCAATGCCGCTGGCGATTCCATCGTCATCGTCGCTATCCATGCGCTGTCCGCGCTGCAATACCTGGCAGGATCTGGATCCGAGTTGCGCTGGAAGCTGCTTGAGCTGTCATAAAACGGTGGAAGCGAAAGCGACGCCGTGCACCGCTGAAAAAATGCCTGTTGAACATCCTATAAGTAATTCTTGTGATCAGAGTAATAATTCTTGCGGAAATGTGGCACATACTAAGCGAGGGGCTAATCTCGGTCCACTTCGACTGCTCAAGCAAGCCTGGAACGTTCTAACCAACAGGCCTTTCCTGTAAGATAAGTTATGGAACCATTCTTATCGGAAAGTTTTAACCACTCGCTTGGCGTTGGACTACGAACGAATCAGTTCCACCCCCGACCTTATCGAATCCTAGTTAGTTAGGGATTAATGGCAAGCAAAATCAATCCCTGGAAAATTCAAGGCTATAAGCCTGGGCAAAACGTTATCGCCAAGATAGCGAAACCTGAGCCGGGCGGATACACCGTTATCATAGTCAAGGATAACCTCCCCGGTTACCTGCCGTCGAACGCGCGGCACAACGTAGGAGATGATGTTCTTGCCACATTCGTTTGTATCGACAAGAATCGCATGCTTCTGTCCGAGCGTTTCACGCATGGCAAGGGCGATCTCGTCAAAAAGAATTACGGTGTGAATTGGGCAGAACAATTGGACGATCCCAACTACACCACTGCGGCGCAGGAAGCGGTGCCGGATCCTAACGAGCTATATAACACTGGTCAGCAGTACGGGCAGCAAGATCAACAGCAGCAGCCGCAATATGCCGATCCGCAGCAGCAGTACGGGCAGCAGCAGCCGCAATATGGAGAGCAGCAACAACAGCAGCAATACGGCGAGCAGCAGCAGCAGTATGGCGAGCAGCAACATCAGCAACAACAACCGCAGCAACAACAGCAGCAGCCGCAGCAACAGCAGCAGCAGCCGCAGCAACAGCAGCAGCAGCCGCAGCAACAGCAGCAGCAGCCGCAACAGCAGTATGGCGCGCCCAACAATCAAGACCAGCAGCAACAATATGGCAATCAAGATCAATATGCTACCCAGCAGCAGCACGCGCAACAGCAGCCACAGCAGCAGCCTGGACAACCGGATTTGAACGACTGGGGCACCGTGCCCAACAGCGCCGATGGTAAGCAAGGAAATTACGGACAATTAGGTGCGCAGCACTACTCGCAGCAGGGTCAGCAACAAGACCAGTACCAGAGCGGCAACAATCCGGCGCAGCAGCAATCGCAGCAATTCGCCACCGGTCCACTGCCGGCGCAATACGCGCCTTCCAACAATCAACAATATATGACTGGTCCGCTCCCTGCGCAACAGCCGCAGATGGAGTATCTCAATCCAACGCCGCCACAGCAGCAGCAACAGCAGCATCACCAGGATTCCAGCCAATATCTCACAGGTGCCCAACCGGCGCAACGCTACGCCGATGGCGTGCCGACCAGACGTTTTCAACTGCGCCGGGCAATCGATTTGATCATGCCGCCAATCGACGCTGACTCGCTTCGAACCATGCGTATCGGCGACTATGACGTCGAGTGGCTCATAACTCAATTGGAAGGCGGAATGCAGACAGGCTGCGTTAAGGCTGCTTGTGAGAGCCGCCTGTCGCGTGCAGCGATGCTGCTTTATCGCGGTCGCGCCGTCGGATGTATTTACGGATGCAAATCAGATCCGACGACTAAGCCCACTGAAGAATCGCTACAAGCGATGCTGTCCGATCTGGAGTCACCAGATACGGTGGTAACCATTTACGACTTGCCTGAAGAAATCACTCTGGCAATGTCATCACTTTTCCTCGGTTATCCCGTAGAACGGCATGATGACTACAGTGCAAAAGAATATCTTGATTATATATGCAATTGGTTAGGTCAGAAAAACGGAACCGCTACGCTTGCCATTTCGCTTACTGAAGATCGCGGCACATGCCTCGGTTATATCTACAAAGGTGAATTCTCCGGCGCGTTCTATGTTGAAGATCAGGCTTACAGAGCGGATCGCGCGTTCGTCGACGAGATGCTGGGCAATGATCCAAGAGCCGCGCTCGAGGTCAGTATCTTGCCGCCTGAAATGCATGCCAGTGCAGTTCGTTTTGGATTCAGCTTGAGCATGGCTCGCACACGCAAACTCGACTAGTTTGAAACAATAGATTCAAAAAGAAAGGCTGAGATTTTAAACCTCAGCCTTTTTTGTTTTTCGTTTACTTCAGTTCTTCGAGCCTGCGATCAACTTGAACATCGCATGAAGGTTCGTCGAACCTGCGGCAAGTTATTCCTCGTCGCCGTGCTCTTCAGAAGAGCCTTCGGTGCTGGAATCAGCATGAGAGAAGGCGCCAATCTTGAGTTGATCGAAGCCCTGTTCTTCTTTGTCATCGCCACCATCTGCGGTGTCGGTCGATTGCTCGTGCGACTCTCCGTGGGTGGTGTCGGATTCTTGGCTCACGAGTTGAAAGTTTTGACGAATTGATTCGTCGCCCTGGTTTTGATCGTGGCTGTGGTCATGCGAATGATCGTGAGCGTGTCCATGGTCGCCATGAGCTTCTCCGACCGGTCCTGACTCTTCGTTCTCATCGTCTTCCTGCTCAGGCTTCTTGGCGAGCGTGAATACTCCGCTTACTCCGCTTTCGACGGCTTCGTAGGGGCTGGGCGTGATTTCCGGCGTCCAATCCACCTCCGCTTCCACTACTTCATTTTCACCAGTTTCTTCATCTTCGTCTTCGTCGTCAGAAACGGAAGGTGCGTTATGAGTTACCGGATTATATTCTTCGATCACCAGATCGCGATACGAAGAAGTCGAAGGTGTGGATGGGAAAGCAGGTGCTGGAGCGGCTTCATAAGAAGCTGTCGGAGGCGGGGTTGGTGCATTACCAACTCCAATTTCCTGGAAAACCTCTTCGACTGCCGAGATGCTGTTGGACAATTCTCGTGATGAAGAATCATCATCTTCCACTGAAGCTTCGTAACGACTAACTTTAGCAATGCCTGCTTCTTTTTCAACTTCAAGAGTGGCGTCATCGTTAGAATCGTCGGAATCATCATCATCGTCTTCGTCGCCGAATTCGGCTTCGCCTTGACGAGGACGACCACGGCCGCGGTCACGAGTATCGAGAAGTTCTTCCGGCATTTGAGCGAGAATTTCTTCAGGAACGTCCAGCACTTCTTCGCCATTGGTTACTGTCTGAGTGATACGACCACCAGATGCGGTGGCTGATTTGAGAACAGATCCGGAGCGCGATCCACCGCGTTTTTTCGGTTGTGCTTCTTCGTCCTGTCTCAGGCCGATCACTTTGCGAGTGTCGCCGGAGCCCACTTCGAGCATGGCGAGAACGCCCTGTCCTGTGCAATGCGAGCATTCTTGCGTAAAGAGTTCTCTCAAGCTTTGACCTTGTCTGCGACGAGTCAGTTCGACCAGACCCAGATCGGAAAGTTGTCCGATTTGTGGTTTCGCGCGATCGTCTTCGAGCGCGCGTGTGAATTGCTCCAACACTTGCTGTTGATCTTTGCGGCTTTCCATGTCGATGAAGTCGACAATAACCATGCCGCCAATGTTGCGCAGTCTGAGCTGACGCGGAATTTCTTGGGCCGCTTCTAAGTTCGTCCGTCTCACCGTTTCGGCTTGCGTACGCGAGCTGGTGAAACGACCGGAGTTGACGTCGATTACCGTGAGCGCTTCAGTCGGTTGAATATTCAAGTGACCGCCGCTTGGCAGCTCAGCTCTGTCGGTGAGCGCGGCTTCAATTTCATGATCGATGCCTTTTGCCACCAGAATAGATTCTTGATCGGTGTGGAAAGATACTTTCGTGTTCTTGCTCGCCCAACCGGACAAGTACTCTTGAGCACGTTTTTGCCCATCAGGACTATCAACGATAATGTCGGTAACTTCGTGCGAATAAGCGTCACGAATAACTCTGAAAAGCAGATCCTGATCGCGATATATAAGAAGAGGTCCGATCGAAGCTTCCGCTTCGGAGACCACGGTTTGCCAGGTATCCCACAATTGTTGGAAGTCTTCGAAGAGTTCATCTTCGCCCTGACCTTTCGCTTCGGTTCTAATAATTATGCCGACGCCCGGAGGCTTCATCAAGTTGACGACGGCTTTCAGTCTGGCGCGTTCGCGTGATTCTGAAATCCGTCTCGAGATCGAGACTCCGCGCTCTTCCGGTACCAGTACCAGAAAACGTCCAGGCAAACTGATCGCCGTAGACACCCGAGGTCCTTTGTGACCGGTAGGTTCTTTTGTGATTTGAACCAGCAATTTTTGTTTCGGCACAAGGCGCTCTTTCAGCGGTCCTTGACCAGGCACATCATTGGCGTGCAAAAATCCCATTTTGTCTTTGCCAAGATTTACGAATGCGGCATCGATGCCGGGGAGAATATTTTCAACAGTACAGGTATAGATATCGCCGAGAAGCAATTCGCCACGATTGACGAAAAACTCGCATACTCTGTCATTCTCGAGTAATGCTGCGATGTTATCTTGTTCTGAAATTACAAGTGACTTTCTCATAAGTTCCTCAAACTAGTTATACAAACTTAAATCACCGAACTAAGTGGTCTGTAGAATTTTCGATTCTTCTATAGATTGGTTCGGTTTGTCGTAACTAAGCAATGGGGCTCCGTCGGCTGCTTTCAGCGCGAGCCTGGTGAGCTTCCAGCGTAACTGCGTATCAATGCTTTCTAAAACCTCGAGAGGTTTTACGTGTGATTGCGGACTGCAAGCAAGCTCCATCTCAAGCGTAACTGGCAATCCATCTTTGACATTAAGAGACTTGATACCATCTCTGATGTCCCGATGCTCCGGAACTTCTTTACGGTTTCGCTTATTTTGGCTTTTCCGTTTAGCGTTTTCCGAAGTTTTCACTAAAATCGATTCTTGGGCGAGAAGCTCTGAGACCCGCGTCTTGAGCCTGTCTAACTCGACAGCATTCGGTGCGTCAACTCCATCGGAGTCGGCGAGCACCGCGCTGTACACGGCCGAATTGAGAACCGCCGACAATGATTGCGTCGGTCTCTCGGTCAGGCAAATGACTTCTTGAATTTGCACTTCAGGAGGCAATTGCCGGTTGATTCTGCTTTTGAATTCCTCGGATGTGAGGCCTTCAGCAAGCTCTAGCTCCGCTATTTCTCCTTCACCTTCAAAATAAAGAGGAAGGGGACTGGCAAGAGAGAGCTTGGGTTGTGGGTTGAAACCTTGTGAGTATGCCAGGTTAAGACCGGCACGCCGGGCTGCTCGGACGAGCAGCGATTGCATATCGAGGTGACCGACAAAACGAAGGTCACCACGTTTGGTGAACAGAAAACGCAAGCGCGTTAACGTATCGGTGGAAGGAGCGTCCGGCTTCTGTTGCACGAACAGAGACGGATGCGAGTCCTCATCAGGGTTTGCGTTCAATTCTTGAACGAACGGCAATTCTTTGACGAAGCGATTTTTCTTCATCACGTCAGGGTTTGGTTCTGCCAGATGATGTTCGGTATCGAGTTCGGTGCAAACACCACAGGCGTGACAAGTGTTCTCGGTGCAATTTGCAGTTTCCTGCATCGCGATCGCTTTTTCCCATTCTTTGACCAGCCACCAGGTGTGCAAGCCGATGTGGACGATGTCCCAGGGTTGAGCAGATCCGACTTCGCGATCCGTGCAAGCGATTTCTTCTAAAGTAGTGTTCAGTTCGGCGGCAACTTCATGCCAGATATGAGGTTGAAAACGATCGTCCCATGCATCGAACGTGCAACCTTTTTTCCAGGCGCGATAAATGATCTCCGCCATCTCACGACCACCGCGCGAAATGACTGATTCGAGCAATGTGATCTCGACGTCGGTTTTATTCAACTGCACATTGCCCAGACCCGAGTCTCTGAGCGCTTGATGGAGGACTTCGTGTTTGCGTTTGGTTTCTTCACGAGTAACTAAACCAAACCATTGGAAAGGCGTGAATGGTTTTGGAACGAAGTTCGAAATCGTGCAAGTGAACTCCATACCTTTTTTATATTTTTCTGTATCGCTCTTGCGAATTTTGCGACACATCATCGTCGCTTCTTTCAAGATATCGATGATGCCGACCAGATCTTCATCTTGTTCGGTCGGCATGCAGCACATGAAGTAGAGCTTCACGGATGTCCAACCCGACTTGAACGCGGATTCTATAGCCGAAAGGATTTGTTCGTGCTTCAAACCTTTATTGATGACCAGACGCATTCTCTCCGTTCCAGCTTCTGGTGCCAGAGTGATACCACTTCTGCGAACGGTCGCCAACTCTTCGGCGATGTCCATGTTCATTCTGTCTGCCCGTTGGCTTGGGAATGAAAGTGAAGCGCGCGCTTGGCTGTGCTCACGATTGAGATTGCGGGCGGCGTCGTACAAACTTGTGTAGTCGGAAACGCACAGTGACAAAAGCGAATATTCGTCATGACCGCTGTTGGCCAGAGCCTTTTTCGACAAATCAACAATGTCGGCGGCAGAACGTTCTCTTACCGGGAGAAACGTGTAACCCGGCTGGCAGAAACGGCATCCGCGATCGCATCCTCTTCTGACTTCGAGAACTTCGCGATCGTGAATCAATGACAGATATGGAACGAGTGAATTAACAGGTTGATTATCGTTGTTGAGTGGTGCCACCTGACGATAAACTCTGGACGGAATTCCCGTTGTCTCGCCCTTTGAATCTATTTCAAAGACCGACTCGATTCGTTCCAAAACAGCATTACCGGCGGTATCACCGAGATAATCTCTCAACTGTTGCATATCGAATTTGGAGACGCAATTTTCGCCTGCTTTCAGCTCATAGAGCGCCGGCACATAAACACCCGGCACGTTGCAAGCGAGAGCCCAGAGCAAACGTTTTCTCGCCTTTTCCGTAGTCGAGGCATCTAAAGTTTCGCCCTCAATAGCCTTTTTGAATTTTTCAATTTCGCGCATGGCGTGAGGAACCATCTCCTCACCGTCGCCAATCATATAGAGATCGAGGAAGCGTGCCATCGGCTCCGGATTGACAGAAGAAGGGCCGCCGCCGAATATCAAAGGGAAGATTTCAGTTCGATCTTTGGCTTCCACGGGAATGTGGGCGAGCTCCAGCATATTTAATACGTTGGTGTAAGTCAGTTCGTATTGCAGCGAGAAGCCGATCAATTCAAAATCTTTGACCGGTCTGCGCGACTCCCAGGACCAGAGCGGCAAATTGCGCTCGCGCAAGAGGCTCTCCATATCGGAAGCAGGCGCGTAAGTTCGGTCGACCATCAAGCCGTCGATGGCGTTGATGACTTTGTACAAAATCTTCAGACCGAAGTTGGACATGCCAAGTTCGTAAGTATCGGGGAAAGCCAGAGCCAGTCGCACCGTGGACGTATCGAATGATTTGCGCAGTGCGCCCCATTCATTGCCAAGATACTGACCGGGTTTATTGACCCGATGGAGAAGATCTTCAGTTAAGGTGGTGGAAAATTGTTTTGAGTTCACTTGGGTCGCTGCCTTCAATCCAGTGCAGGCACAGGTTGAGACGCAGGTGGAAACTGAGATAAATCAGCGTTGAGGCTGCGCCCCTTCGCGTGTTCGTAAGCAAAACGCTTCGCTTGCGCACCAGAAGCCAATCTTGGCTTCAGACGAATTAACCTGTAATCACCCGACGTTCCGGGATCTCGCCTCCCTGAGCAAGCTCGCGAGGGCACAGGAGATATTTGAAATTGACTACAGCTTTCTTGAGTGAGCCTGACTGGTACTCAAGTGACTTAATTATAACCCTTATAGGCTATGGATTTTTACATTGATTAGAGCTTGAGAAAGTTTAATATGCCAAAACGGGTGCATTTAATGACTGGAGCAGGGGTTCGGCGATTTCGTCCTTGTCACGTAAGGAAACAATTGCTTTCAAGATGGCGATTCAAGCCCAAAAGTTCGTAAGTTTCGAAACTCTGGGAATTTAACTATGAGGAAGCCCTAGATTGCTTGACTACCGTGATATATTCGCAATTGAGAGTCTTGAAAAAAGAGGTCCGCAAGATTTTAAGAAGAAGGATTGATCCGTGATACTGGAGGCGTTCTCAAAATATCTGCATGAGTCGGACCAGACACTTCCGTCTATGGAAGTCCTGTCGCGGTGGCTCTGGGAAAAATTGAGCATGCCGCCACAATGCAACGTCGATCAAGTCATTCATTGCGAGATCATTATCTGCCGTCAAGACCCTTCCGAAGGTGACACCACCGATTGCGACATCTTCATTCCGCAAATCGAAAATGACCTCGAGCAAGTCGAATCGTCCTTCGTGTTCAAAGGCAATTCGAAATCCGGCGAACGTTTACTAAATAGTTTAAGAACCTACGGTCAAAGCTACGAGCAGCAAAAGTGGGCTCGCTGGATTCACAACATCAAAGCAAGTGATTTCAGCGGCAGCGACGCTCGCAAACTGGACGATAATTTCGACTAGAATTGTGTTTCCTTTTGGCGACCAAGCTTCCGTTTGCACGGGAACTAATTTGCCGGGATAATGTCCTTGAGAGTATTGCCGAGTACGTTGTTACGAGGCACTGATTAGCATCGAAACCCATTACGAATGGTTGGTATGAACAAAATAGATCGGAATCGAATTTCTGTCACCGCGGTGCTATTAGCGGCTATCATCGCTCCGATGGCGGCAAGCGCGGCAGAGAATCTGTCTCTTCGAAAAGGTGTTTCTTTTACCGACGATAAAGACAATGGTTTTCCAATTCTCGCGGACAAGATTGAGGATGCCACTATAGGCAGTGGCAAGCCGACTTTCATCTTTTTTGGTGCATCCGGTGATTTGAATACAAATCGTCAGGCGAAAAGATTGGTCGGGCTATATAACAAGTTCAAAACCAAGAATTTAAAATTTATTGTGATTGATGTCGATCATGCGGCTAATCCGCAAGCGACTGAACTGATCAAGAAGCACTACAAGGGCTACATTCCGTGCCAAGTTCTGCTGGATAATGCCGGCACTTCCACCTGGTCGAAGTCGGGCGAAATTCCTGAAGGCGATGTCGCCAAAGAAATCGAAGCGCGCGTCAAGTAGTCGAATAGTGGAGCGTAAACGGCGGCTCTGGCTGTTTCACCGGCGTCGTGTCATTTGAACGTTGTCGCGTCATTTGAACGGAGTCGCGTCATTCGAAGCGCCTTGTCATGGAACGTCGTCTCGTGATTCGAACGAGCCGCTTTTAAGCGTCGTCCGTCGTTCCAATTCCGCCGGCATTCGATCATTAGATCGGCCATTTATTGTTTCAACGGTCTCATTTGAACATCCTCGCGTCAGCAAACGGCGTCATTTAAAAACGGCGCTGCTTGAGCTTCACTATCACGTCGGGCGGAACGGGAATCGTGCCCATCAATGACTCGTGCTCGCCCCATGGTCCATGACAATCAGAACCGCCGGTTATGAGAAGATTCAGTCGCTCAGCCAGTTTCAAATGGCTCGCTTCGTGCTGCGGTTGATGCGCGCTATGGTAAACCTCGATGCCGTCGAGACCATGTTTCGACAAATCGACAATTAAGCTGGTCAAATCAGCGCAGTAGCTCGGATGAGCAATCGATGTGATGCCGCCGGCTGCGCGGATTGCCTCAATCGCTTCGAATGGAGAAACACTTTCTCGTTTCACGTAATACTTTGATTTACGGTCATAGAATTTCGTGTACGCTTCGGTCACATCGCTTGCACCACCGCATGAGACGATTGCCTGAGTGACGTGCACCTTGCCGATTGGGCTGCCATCAGCGATTTCATGAATCGCCTGAAAAGATATCTTCATACCTTCCGCAGCAAGAATATCGACTAGTTTTCGAACGTGCTCGTTTCTCGCCTCTTGTTGTCGTTTCAGAAGAGCGAGCAGAGTTTCGTTTTCTTTATCAATGAAATATCCAAGGATGTGAACATCCTGCGAAACACCGCTCTTGTCTGTCCAAACGGTGTTTATTTCTAAGGCAGGAACAACCTCCAATTTTCCGTCAGCACTAGCCAGCGCCTCATCGATACCACTGACGGTATCATGATCGGTTAGCGCAATCGTATCCATGCCAATGTTAATTGCATGTGCCACCAGTTGTGATGGCGTCCAGTTTCCATCAGAATGAGTGGAATGCAGATGAAGGTCGATTTTCATGGCGACTGGATTCAATCTTCTTCGTCGGATGCAACAAACGCGTCGTCGTTAACCATCACGCGCGTTATACTCGTTGCTTTTTTGGTTTCGCGATCGATCTCAATCCGCACGCCATTCAACTGCGCCGGTCCACTGGCGATACTGAGCCGAGTCGGCAACTGTTGCACCATTCGACGAAACACGGTCTTCGGGTCCATGCCGATCACGCTGTTCACAGGTCCGCAGCACCCGACATCAGTTATGTACGCGGTGCCATTCTGTAATATTCGTTCATCTGCGGTTTGGACGTGAGTGTGCGTTCCAACAACCGCGGCCACTCTGCCGTCCAGGTACATTCCCATCGCAACTTTTTCAGCGGTTGCTTCCGCGTGCATATCGACCATGACGGCGTCACATTCGGAAATTAAACCAGGAAGAAGCTCATCGGCAGTGTGAAACGGCGATTGCAACGGTTCCATAAACACACGCCCAAGTAAATTTAAAAATCCGAATTTGAAACCTTTAATGTCGACGACACAAGTGCCACGTCCAGGCGTGCCAGGTGGATAATTCGCCGGTCGCAAAAGCGTCGGGTAACGATCCATGATCTCGAAAATTTCTTTCTTATCGAAGGTGTGGTTACCGCCCGAAAACACGCCCACACCAGCGGTTTGCAACTCGTGCATGACCTTCGAGGTGACACCATACCCGTGCGCCGCATTCTCAACGTTTGCTATCACTAGATCAGGAGGTTGCGACGAAGCCAATTGTTCTGTGACATACTTAGCAACAAGCAACCGACCCGGTCTACCGATAATGTCGCCAAGAAAAAGTATGTTGAACGTGCTGTTTTTGCCCATCTGATAGAGAATACCCGAAAGGTAACGTAGAGGCCCATGAATGTTTTGTAGAGTGAGACCTTGGAAATTAGCAAACACGATAGCACTTGCTTTCGCGTGTTTTTCAGCGTGTCAGAATGTATCGTTTGCGGCTGAACAACAAATTGGTCTGGAGGCACAAGCGACTGCACTTGCACTCGATTCCAGGGAAACATTATCGACTGCGTCAGCAAATTTTGCGACAGAAAGTAAAAATTCGAAGAGCGCACCGGCGAAAAGTGCATCGAGTCCCAAACTGATTTCAAAAAATCCTGTGGTAACAAAACCGGTTGCAAAAATTGCCACACCAGCGCAAACAATTTCAACGACGTTGACCACGAAAACCACGCAACCGACGGCTCCTGCAGCTAAGACGAATTCTAAAATCGTTGTCACCACAACAAAACCCGCTGTGACAAAATCTGCTGCAACAAAATCAGAAGTTTCAGCGCAAAAAACTACAAGCGTTCAAACGACAAAAAAATCAGCATCAATTACTGATGAAAAAAACGTTTCTAAAACAAGCAATAGTGAAACAAAAACGTCTGTCTCTAAAGTGAAACCGAAGACGCGCCGAAAGACCGTGATGCTCGTTCCACCGCCACCTCCCACGATGCCAACTTATTTAAATTCGCAACCGGTATCCGGTAGTTTCGATCTGGGTATGACGGTCAACTTTATGTCGCTCGATGATCTAAAGTTTCAACAAAAAAACTTAGAGCAAAAACTCGTATCGGCAAAACAGGATGACAAAGAACAAAAACACAGCATCGAAGAGAAGCAGTTGCGTGCCAAGCGGTTCGTCGAACTCTACCAGGAAGGCGTAGTCAGCCGCCGTGAGCTGGAAGCTGCGCAGTTGGAGTCGGAGCGGTCGCTTCGGGAAATTGGTCAAACGCATATAAAGGTTAGCGAAATCGAGCGAGTTCTTGGACAAGTAAAAGAACGCATTCACTCGATGGAGAAAGCGAATAAACCGTTTAAGCTCTCGAGCAAGAAGAGCAAAACTAGATAGACAGCGCGTTTAACGCGTAATAGAACCGTGATCGCGGAGTCCGTCTCGCTTCACGTGTTTTGTCGTTTTCTGTCGCGCTTGAGATGAGAGGCAATTAATACATTAACCGGATCACGGAATCAATCAAACCCGCATAAGCAGCGCCTTCGTCTTCGACGATCGATCACTACCCCTAATTTCAAGTACGGCTGTTGATGAGATTGTTCACAGATCTGATGTATGCACTTTCTCCCAAATCGAAACCTGATTGCGGACTCTCGGGTTGACAAGCGAAAAGAAGATCACAAGTTGAAAATCAAGTTCTCATGCCGTTTTTGCGCTAACATTCCAAGCAACGAATCCGACAACTTCAGTTGAAAGCCGCACCAAAGCCCGATTTTGGCGTGGGTTTCGCCTGGATTTTGCCGGCTCAATAACAAAATTCAAGGAGGAGAAATCCTATGCTGCACAGAACCTCAAGAGAGTACCGTCTCCAAAGAGAAAGACTCCATCGTGGTTTCCCAATGGGTTATGACCGTCCCCGCTACGAAACATTCGAAAGATCATATGACAAATCATATGAAAGACCGATGATCAATCGTGAATGGGAAAGCCATGTATCCTACAGCGCCCCAGAAACTGACATTCTCGAACTCGACGATCGTTTCATCCTCGAAGTATCACTTCCAGGAGTAGTACTCGATGATGTTGAGTTGAAAGCCGAAAGCGGCTACCTGTGCTTGATGGCGAAAAGAACGCCAAACATGTTCGAGGAAAGAGCAACTTATTTGAGAAAAGAACTTCCTTCGCACTACCTCGTACGCGAATTCGAATTCGAAGAAGAAATCGCGATCGAAGAAATCGAAGCTCGTCTGGACCGCGGCATTCTGTTCATCAGCATTCCGAAAGAAGAAGCGGCTGTGAGAATTCCAGTGTCGCACGGAAGCATCGAGCAACACATGCTCGAAAGCACCACACGCATGCACAAGACCGAGTCCCGCAAGGTCTCAGTCAAATAATCGATTTTCAGAAAACTTACTGAAGACGAAAGGAGCTGCTTACGCGGCTCCTTTCTGTTGTGTATTCAGGTCTTGTACAATCAGCCGCTGTGTATTCAGCAGTGTGGTTAATCGGTCTTGTCGAGCGCGTTTAGCCGCGAGCGTCGATAACCGTACATGAAATAAATCGCCGCTCCGGCAGCCATCCAAACAAAAAATCGAATCCACGTGATGATCGGCAAACTCAACATGAGAATGAAACAGAAAACAATGCCGAGTATTGGAACGGTCGGTACGAACGGGCATTTGAACGGACGATCTTGATCTTTGCTTGTTTTGCGTAAAACGATCACGCCACCACATACGATGATGAAAGCGGCCAACGTTCCAATGTTAGTAAGCTCCGCAGCTTGACCGATATCGATAAACAGCGATGCCAAACCAACGAGCAGACCGGTGAGAACAGTGGGCACCATCGGTGTTTTGTATTTCGGATGCAATTTGCCAAAAATTTTCGGGAGTAAACCATCGCGCGCCATCGCCATGAAGATACGCGGCTGACCGAGTTGGAAGACGAGCAGAACAGAAGTCATGCCTGCCAGGGCTCCGATACTGACTAGCGCGTGCGCCCAGCCTTGTCCGGTGGAAGCGAGCGCTGTGGCGACAGGCGCCGCGTCGTTGACGTATTGAGTGTACGGCATGATACCGGTGAGCACGAGCGAAACGCCGGCATAGAGAATCGTGCAGATGATCAGACTGCCGATCATGCCGATTGGCATGTCTTTCTGCGGATTCTTGGTTTCCTCGGCAGTGGAGCTCACCGCGTCGAATCCAATGAAACTGAAGAACACAATCGCGGCACCGCCCATGATACCGGCAAGTCCGCTGGGTGCAAATGGAACCCAGTTGTCCGGTTTGACGAAACCGGCACCGTAGATGATGACAAAGAGAACAACGGCAACTTTGATGAACACGGCGACAGTGTTCACCATCGCGCTTTCGCTGATGCCCACAACCAGAACCCACGTCACTAAGGCAACGATAACGAAGGCCGGAACGTTCATCGCGAACTGGTGCCCGAACAAAATCGGCAAGTCGGTACTCGAGTAAAACGCCCATTGAGGATTGTCTGCAGGCAGGCTGGACAACCTTGTCAGCGCCGTGACGGTGTCTGAAGTGAGCCAGAGCGGGAGCTTGATGCCAAACAGCCCGTGAGCAAAATGCAGGAAGTGATCGGACCAGCTCACAGCCACTGCAATATTACCGACGGCATATTCGAGAATAAGGTCCCAGCCGATAATCCAGGCGATTAACTCGCCCAGGGAAGCGTATGCGAAGGTGTAGGCGGAACCGGATACGGGAATCATCGCGGCAAGTTCTGCGTAGCACATAGCGGCAAAACCACAGGCAATCGCTGCGATCAGGAAAGAAAGAACGATTGCCGGTCCCGCGCCTTCACGACCGAGGTCGGCGCCGAGAACGAAATTGATAAGCGGTGTTTCGATCCAGTTTCTCGCTGCCAGCGAGCCACTACCGGCGGCGGCAGTACCAGTCAGTGCAAATATGCCGGAACCGATCGTCGCCCCGACGCCAAACGCGACCAGGTCGCGCGCGGTGAGCGTCTTCTTCATTTGTCGTTCGGGTTCGTATGCCTCATCGATCAATAATCGAGGCGGCTTGGTTCTCATTACTTTCGATAGGAAATCGTTCATTTCGCTCCATCCAAATCAATCGTCGGATAGTGATGTGCCGATCAACGCGCCGGCAGTCTCACAGTTCGGGTCGCCTTGTTTCCTGCTCTATCTACAACTTCAATCTCAATTTTCTTGGCACCTTTTTTAAGCAAAACATTAGACGCGAGAAGCTGCACCTCACGCTTGTCGGCCAAACTACCCACAACGGCTAACGCGCGCGGTTCTTCCGAATCAATCTGTATGGTCGCGTTAGAAATCGGAGACGTCACGTCTTTAGCGGAGACTTCGCATCTCAGCATTCGGTCCGCACTGACAGTGACTGTCGGCTCCGTGATTACCGGCTTCACCGTGTCGATCACTATGTAGCGATAACAGGTGATATCGGCTGGTTGCACCATATTCGATGGCGCATCTGAAAGTGTGAAACGTAAAATGTGATGACCTTCTTTCAAGGTATTCGCGGCGATGGTCCAGGTGAATTTATCTGAGAGATCGCCGTCAGCAGCCCGCTTTGCTTTCGCGGCTTCTTTGGCTGGAGCCTTTGCCGGTGCTGGTTTTTCGCCCTTCTTCGCAACCGGTTTCTTTACACTGTTTTTTTCGTCAGCTTTGCTCTTCTGGTCGGGCTTGGTTTTATCTTCAGGTTTTGTTTTATCGCCTGGTTTGATCTCATCAGGCTTGGTTTTGTCCTCGGGCTTGCTATCACCGCCAGGCTTGTCGCCCTCGCCCGGACCCGGTTTATTATTCGCGTCGGGATTGGTTTTATCTTCCGGATACTTGTCTTCCTCCGGATCGTTGCGATCCTCTGGATTGATTTTTTCCTCGGGATTATTCTTCTCTTCCGGCTTATGCTTAGAATCAGGCTTAAACTTATCCTCGGGCTTCTTTCTGCCGTCCGGTCTGTTCTCGTCTTCGAGATTCACCCTTCGGTTGCGATACTGCTCGGCACCGGATGTGGTGCCGCTTCGTCCAGGGACACTGTCGTCACGTTCAGTCGGTTTTTCAACTTCGGGTGGCTTCTCATTTTTTCCAGTTGGATTTTCAGGGTCAGAATCTGATGGGCTGTCACGATCGGCTGGAGTCTCCCCGTCAGAGGCTTTGCTTTTATCGACCTCCGTGGTGATCGTATCCGCCTTTTTCTCGACCGTTGTGCTCTCGACTTTCGTTTGACCTGTTGTTGTTTTAGTCTTGTCGCTGTCTTTTTTCTCTGACTTGTCTTCAGCCTTGGCGTCTTTCTTCGAGGTTCTATCTGCGCGGATATCGCTCTTCAATGGAGCATATGTGCGTCCGTCATCACTGGAAAGGTCGACTGCAAGACTGAGACTATCGCCGTCCGGATCGGAGCCGACAACAACCACTTCCTCAGTATCCGAGACGTAGCTGCCCGCACGCAACGATACGCTTGTGAAACGAGGTCGGCTGTTCGACGGCAGAAAAGTAACGGCAACGCGACCAATCACACTATCGCGACCCTGTGGAAACACGCGTGGGCTGTCACCTTTCACGGAAGTATTCAACCAGCCGAGACGATATTGAAAATAACGGTCGTCCGGTGATTTGATTTGATAGCCTTCGGAAGTGGTAATCGCAGGCGTCCAGGCGGACCAGGTGGAGTCGGGGCGAACGGTCGCTCCCGTGCGCGTTTCGACGCTGACTGACTTCTCGAGATCGGCACTAACTTCGTTGAAGGATCCATAGATGCGAAGCAGCGACCACTGAGACTGGCGAGCGCCGTCTTTGACAGGTGACGTGTAAGCAGCATTGTCGGTTTTGATGGAGAACTCGATGATAGACGGTAAGTTGCTGCTCACAGCATAAATATGATTGCCGCCATCCGACAATAAAGCGATTACCGCTTCTTGATCCGTATGTTTGACGGGAACGAAAAAGGATTGACCAGTAAGCGGCTCTTCTTGAATCTGAGTGACATCGCCCTCGGCGTCACCAGCTAAGACCGAGTCAGTGGGCTCATGATAGTAAAGCGTGTAGAACGCATCGCTGGTCGCCAGATCGTACGTTTCGCCCGACGGTGTAATTCTGAGCAAGCGTCCGGTACCAGCTGTGGTGATAAACAGATCACCTTTTTTGGTTCGGCAAACACCTGTCACCAGATGATCGTCTGAATGAAATTCGGCGCGCAGCTCTCCAGCTTTACTGACGCTGTAGACATTGCCTTGTTCGCCGCAACCAACGTAAAGACGCCTGGACACGCGGTCATAGAACATGGAGAGCACATGTGCATCACCGGTGTCGACCAGCACGCTAGCACCGCTGGCGGTGACTTTGTAAACGCGCCCTGTTCCTGCAACGCCTGCGTACAAAGTATCGTCATCGTCTACCGCCAGACATGTCACCAGAGGTTCGGTTACTTTGGCAACGTCGGTTACGCTTGCACTCTTTTGACCGGCGGCGGCGTTGATTTTGACGATTCGTCCTTCAGGCGCTAAGGATGCGTAAACATTGCCTTTGGAATCAGCAACTATTGCAGGGATGGCAGCGCAGTTAAACTTGGCGATTTGTCCGACTTTTTGTTGGGCCGCCGACCATCTATAAATTCGATTAGACGATCCAATATAAATTGCTCCGTTCGACCAGACCGCTGACCAGGCTCTTAGAGCGCCAGTGACAGGAGTAACGCTGTTCTCTTTGTAGCCCGGAAACATTCTGCCCCAGCTGTCGATAATGACACCATATTTGGTGCCGCCTTTAAAGGCGCCGTCATCAGTTTGACTCCAAACTTGAACTGGTCGAATGTGCGTATCCTCTGTCGATGGTGACCACAGGCTCAATGTGTTGGCTTGAGCGCTCTTGTTGGCACCGGCTGCATTTGGATCGGCCGGAGTGGCAGATGACGGGTCTCCAATTTTTGGTTTGCCGTCGGTTTTATTCAGCGAGTCAATTGCCTTCTGCGCCTGGGCCGTGACGTATGCGCCCATCGCAGCCTTGCCTGAACCACCGGGGACGGCGAAGTAACTGGGCGCTTTTTCCATGAAGGGTTCTGGTCTTTTGACCGTCACAGCCAGAATATGAGTGCCTTCAACCAGAGCAGGGATTTCTTTGTTGACGCGCCTTTCGCCATTTACGAGAGATGGACCGTGGGTATATCGGTTTGAAAAAAACAATTTATTCCAGTGACCTGGAGGGCTTTCCAACACTTCACCGTCTACATGGATAGACTGGTTCGGTAAAGCAAGAACAGCAAACAACCTGTCGCCGCGAGGCTTTTCCTGAAGACGCCTGACGATCTGCTCAAAACTATTAGTGGGCGGATCGACTAAATTCATTCGCTTGCGAAGATCCTCCAGTTGCGATCCACCGCTGACGCCAAGCGCCAATTCGCCATCCGGTGCGTCTCGCGGAATTGTCACTTCGATATTTTCGGTGTAACTTTCGCCGTTGTATGGTTCCAACAAACAATTCAACGTGACGTTCTCGCCAGGCTTCACCACAGGTCGATCGGTTGAAATTCTGACAATGCGTGTCAGATCACGCCCCGATTCCAGATTGATTTTGAGCCGCACGGCTTTCAGGTGCACCTTCTTATAACGATTGCTCAAAATTCGCGAAGTGATTGAGTGAATGTTGCCTGATACCGGGTCGGAGAAAAATGGACGGAAAATAGAACTTGCAGGAGCGCTGCCGGAGTTGTTGGTCAGGCAGTCAAAACGTTTGATACCTGGTTCGTCAGTGACTTCGACTTCCGTTTCGACGCGCGCCACATATGGTGCTGTTGATTGGTAGGTCGCATCCATCGCTGACATTGTGCAAGCGGCAACTAGATCCGGTGTGAGATCCTCGTGGTCGATTACCCTGGATGAAAACTTTTTGCGGATGTGACGGACGCCGTCAGTGACTTCCACCGATACCGGCACCATCTTCGCCTGGGAACCGATGCGACCACCTATAGACCAGGGACGATCCGAGAAGATCGTGCCTAGCACCGCAATTGGTGACGACAGTTTAAATGATATAGACAAGCTGGGAAGCACTTCGTGAACGTAAGCCGACGACATGGGAAAGTCCACGGAGCCTGCTTGAACGAAAGGATGTCCGAAGCCGATCACCTTGCCGCCGAAGTTGGCGGTCACGGTTCCAGTCGAAGCCGATTCGAAATCGCCGGTTGTGAGCAGCACTCCCATCGCGCTTCCTGGTTTCATCTGATTAGCTTCTTTGATGTCCTCGGCACTATGGCTGGTGTCAGATCCGCCGCCCGAGCCCTCGCTGACTGACAAACCGACCGATTCGAAGCGCCCGCGCAAATATTGCTGCGCACGGGAAGAGAAACCGCTGAGCGATACAGGCGACATCAGTGGCACCATATGTGGTGAAGCCGCACTGACCATCAGTTTTTTAAATCTACCCAAATCAGGGTTACCTGCCGACACCACTGACGGTGTCACTTCAAAACCAGGTTTTCGCAACGGGATTCGAGAACCAATCTCCGGCGCCTGTTCCGGCTTGGCCATGGCATCGAGCATATCTATGATCGGAGTGATGCCGGCGATTGGTTCAGTAGAGAAATCAAAACCGTATGAGACAGCGCCGACCAACTTATCATCGATATAAATCGGACTGCCGGACATTCCGCGAATGACATTGTTCTTGCCCATAGCGGCGCCCGAGAGGCGCACAAGAATTGCGTCTCTGCCATTATTGACACGCTTCATCACACCGATTACACGAAAATTAAAGCGTTCAATTTTCGTTCCATGAAACACACTCAAGCCGTAGCCTTCCATGCCGTTCTTCACTTCAGAAGCGCGCATGAATGTACCGGGTTTCAAAAATTTTCTGACGAATTCACTGTCATCGGGGTTGAAGTAAGCCGATTCGGTGGAAGCAGCTCGAGCTGGATTGAGGGCTGCAAAAGACAGCAATAAAACAAAACCGAGTATTAGAATCCGCACAACCAGCAGATGCCTTATGAAAAAAGATACCAAATTTGCCGTTTGAAGCTTCAAACCAGGCAAGAGCCGGTTACAACGAAGCCACGCGCGGCGGGCTACTCATCCTAGCAGAGAACCCTTTCAAGGGAAAGCGCCCGGTTTTTGCTAAGATCATCGTCGTTTAAGAGCTTGGCAAGAAGAAGTTGTCGCTCGATCTGAGTTCCCTTTCTGGTGGTTGATAAAATGCAAATCGTGCTCGCCGTTTCAAAACACTCTATCCAAGCGCGCTTCGGTGTGTCCAGGCGTGGTCAAGAAAAAATGGCAAACAAAAAATTGACCGGTTTGACGCTTGCAGCCTTGCTGTTGACGTCAACAATGGTTTCGTATCAACCGAAAGCTTTCGCGCAGGGTTCGCCGATACCTGGCGGTACAAGAACGGCACCAGCCGACAATTATTCCGCCCCGGCAAAACCAACAGCTCCACTGCCTGGTGGAAGTCCGGCAGCTTATGCGGCGGCACCGCCTGCTCATGCTCACGCAGCCACTCCAGGTGCGCCCGGCAAGCGCGACAGCATCTACAACTCGCTTCCTTTGAATGCCGAAGAAGCAAAAGTCCGCCTCGAGGACCTCAGCAATCGACTTGCAGTTTCTCGTCCAGACGATATGAAAGACGCCATCTATGCGCTTTCCGAGTGGTTGCAGGATTGCGCCGATGCGCACTGGAAAATGTTCAAAGCATTCGAGAAGATTGACTCAACCAAGGCGCAAGCCGCAAAGGAAAAGGATATCGCGCTCAAGTTCAGTGCTCTGAAGAACAAAGCAAAGCTGCTTAAAGCTGACTTGTTTATCAAACAAAACCGATATCCGGAAGCACTCGGGCCGTTGGTCGAAATCGTAACGACAGAACCGACAACGACAACCGGGCAAGAAGCTTATAAACGGCTGGTCGACATGGGATTCTCCGATTCGGTGAATAACGTCGAACTGGCTGAAAAAGGCACCGGCAAGCGCTAAACGGACGGATAAATCATCACTTTCACAGCCGGTGTTTTTCAAAAAACGCTGGCTGTAGCGTTTCTCTCGCCAAATTTCAGGAAAAACAGGGTTGTGCCCGAGCGTAAAAAGGGCTTAAATAATGAGAACGGTTTAAAATAAAACACTCGGGATGAAAAACCAATCCAGCCAATCTTTCGGCAGATTGGCGAACAGGAGAAGACTGATAATGAAGATTCAACGCGGCAGCCTGGCTACCTCTATTCTTGTCGCTATGGTGGCAGTCGGCGTAGCGCAGAGTTCCGCCAGTGCGGCGCCGTTCAAACTGGGCGTCGAAGAGCGCGGCTACATCCAGAATCCCAATGGGGGCGAAGCTGCCTACCCAATGCCGGAGATGGTGGGGCAACCTCTACAGGGTAATGCCGTTCAACATCAAGCTCCTAAGAAGAAACAACCGGCTCCTCCGAAGAAGCAGCCGTTCCAGGGACAGATCCAGCAATCGCAGCCAGCACAGCCTGTACAACGCCCGATGATGATAAACAGCGGAGTGCAGCAGAGCATTCAACTGCCGCCAGGCTTCATGGGTGCCTGGGTGGTTCAAGGATTGAGACAAGAAATTCAAGCACAAGAACAGTTTAGAGCTGCCATTCCGACCATCTTCCAGGGTCAAACTCAAGACGTCTGGACGATCTCCGGGAATCCGAACAGCGGTTACGCATTTGCCAATGAAGCCGGAGTGAGAACGGCAATTTTTGTCGACAAAGTACAGGGCGACACCGCCTTCATCCGCTACCAGCATCCGATCAAGAACACGATGGCGCAAGAAGCAATCGTTATGCAGATAGCACCTGGTGGCGCCCAGTTCAAAGGTCTTGAACGAATCTCAATCGTCAAACAAGGCGAACCAAGCCCGCGTGCCAAAGTGACATATCAACTGATGGGCAGACGCAGATAAGCTGGACGACAGTCGGCAACAATTATTCTTTCCTGTGAACCACTGATCCAATCAGCGTTCTCGACTCGCTGAAATATTACTTACAGCGTTTTTTCAGCTCGAGCGCTTGTCTTCGGCTATCATCTAGAATCCAGTTAAAATGTGAGATCGAAATGCTGCACAGGAAAACACGTCGCAAACAGGGCGGAATGTCAAGATCGAAGGTTCTCTGCGCATTGCTGACAGCGCTGTTGCTGGTCGGCGCCAATGCCGCAGATGCCCGGGAAAAGCTCGACAACGATAACGTCGCAGGCGACCAATACTCAGACCCGCAGCTTCGTCCGGAAATCTTGCCTGGATCGGAAACGACTCTCCCCACTCGACCGGAAGAGGTAACGGAAAAGCTGCAACCGTCAGGGAGCGCAGCTCCACCCGTTCTCAAAGGTGCTGCCGACACAACGGCAATCAATTTAAACTCTCGAGCCGAGCTGCTCGCCGCTAATCCACTCAGTCGGTATCGTGGTGACAGCCTGGTTTTTTTCAAAGTACATATTAAAAACAGTGGTTCTACGCCGGTCCTGGTTCTGGGCCGCGACGCTCAGTTTGTCACCCCATCAGCGACCGTGAAAACGATTCGGGCTGCCACCCTGGAAAACCACGACAACGTCCTGCTGACGCCCAAGGAAAAGGTCCTGGTCGGTGCCGTGGGCATTGGAAGCGCTGGTCTGGCTAGCTCTATCTTTTACGAACACATGACCCCTTCCGAGAACAAACACCGCAGCCTCGGCATCGCACTGGGTCGCGACCGTGGTCGCCATGAGGTGGAATCGGAAAATCTCGGCACCAGGCTGGTGATGCCGGGCGACGAAACCAACGGCTGGCTTGCATTTGAAGACTCGGCCAATGTTCGGCAGCAAAATACATTAAGAGTACCGGTGATGTTTCCGCCCTACAGTACGGTGTCTGCCAACCTGGCAGTGCCCGTAACCGCGGTCGGGGCCCCGCTTTCACCGCCTGACATGACGCCGGGCAACAAACAATAGTGGTTTGATACAATTTGGGACTCTCTTCGTTCGACCATGAAATGGATCGGGCGATGGAATCTTCACAGGTTGCCGCAAACTTTGAAATCATTTGGAACTCTAGTTTTAATCGCGCTTTTGACCGGAATCCTTTTCTGGTCATCGCCAATCTTTTATAGTGCGGATGCTAAGGCATCGCCTAAAGATGCGGAGCCTGAGAAAACGAAAGTTCGTGTGGAACCAAATCCCGTGGTGGTTGTAGAGACATCCAAGGGTGTGATCAAAATGCTCGTTTATAAAAACGAAGCACCGACGACAGCACAAAATTTTCTTGAGTTGGTCAAAAATCACACATACGATGGAACCAAGTTCCACCGCTATGAGCCTAAGTTCTGCGTGCAGGGCGGCGATCCAACCGGCACCGGCCGTGGTGGCTCAGGCAAATCCATTCCCTTAGAGATCAATCGTCAACTGAAGCACAGCGAGGCCGGCATGGTCGGCATGGCTAGAGGCCCCAAGAGGGATTCAGCCAGTTCACAGTTTTATATTATTCTCGGACCACAAAGCGGACTCGACAATGAGTTTGCTGTTTTTGCAAAAGTGACTGAAGGATTGGACATAGTGTTCACTCTTCGAAAAGGCGACACCATGGACAGTCTGTATCTTGAGGGTTCCAAAAAGGAACCTAAGAAGGAAACTAAAAAAGAGTCGAAAAAAGAAGGTTAGCGGCCGGCATCTAGCCGATTGCAAACTGAGCAACAAAGAGGAAATGAAATGAACGACCCAGTCGTATTGATCGAAACCAACAAAGGCACCATTAAGGCTCAAATTCATTTGACTGATGCGCCTATCACCGCCCAGAATTTCTTGGATCTGGTAAACAAAGGATTCTATAACGGGTTGACGTTCCACCGCTACGAACCGGGCTTCTGCCTGCAAGGCGGATGTCCTAAAGGCACCGGCACTGGTGGCTCGGACAAAAACATCCCGTTGGAAATCAACAAAAAATTGTCGCACAAAGAGAAGGGCGTTTTGGCGATGGCGAGATCAGATGATCCGAATTCAGCCAGCTCGCAATTCTATTTCACCCTCGGCGACGCTAACTTCCTCGATGGCAACTATGCGGTCTTCGGAAAGCTTACCGAAGGCATGGAAGTTCTCGATCAGCTCCGCAAGGGCGACAAGATGGTCAATGTCAAAGTTGGCGAATCAGTTCACGCATAAGTAATTTGAATTAGCATCCGAAAGTTCGCTCGAAATTAAATTTCGGGCGAACTTTTAGACTGCATATATTTCGCATCCTTGTTCGATACTGTAGAGATATAGGTTTTTACACCGTAGAAATGAAGTAGCAGTTGCAGCTGCTGACGCGACGTTCAAGACGTGGCTACGGTGACGGAAGCGGGGCGGCGCCCCGTTTTCGTCACCGGGAGCCCGACATTCGTGTTGGAATTTTTTTCCGGGACCCAAATTTCGGAGCAGGGCGACGAGCGTCCAGTTTTTTTTTGAAAAGCCCTCGGCGAGCGGCTGTTTGGAGACCCAAGCCGCGCAAAAGCCAAGCACATTTGAAACCCAGATTCCGACCTAGATCTTGATATAACGCCCTGACGTCCAGGCACCACCACCGGCACCAACTGCGACACCAAGCGTCAACATGATTGCAAATGTCTGAGCAATGTTGTATCCCACGTTTTGCGGGAAGAACGGAGCCAGACTGGCCAGTTCCTGCTGCAGATATGGCTGAATCACATACAAATGCATAGTCAGCAAGACCAGCATGGCAAGCGTCGCCGCGATGAATCCATAGAATGCGCCCTGGAAGACGAACGGACATTTGATATAGAAATGGCCAACGCCCATCAAACTGAGAATCTCAATTTCTTTTTGCCGCGATTGAATAACTAAGTGAATCGTGTTTCCGATTACGGTCAGCGTCGCGGCAGTCAGGGCGCCAGTTACGACAACACCTGCAATTTCGATGAAGTGCCTGAATTCGTTGATGCGTTTAACAACCATCATCGGATATCTAACCGCTTCGATCGCCGGCAAAAGTTTCAACTTCGGAGCAAGAGCCTCGACTTGATCGGCTCGATTCACGGTAACGTGAAGCGTGTTGGGAAGCGGGTTTGAGATAGACGCAACGTTGAGAGATTTTTTCATATCTTCCCAGGCGACGTCTTTAGTTATCACTTCGACCAAACGAACTTCTTTGTACTGACTGACATCACGAGCCACTTCACGTGGTTCGTACTTGTCACTCAAAAATGCCGAGATCACCATTTGCGAACCCCAGAGGTTAACCAGGTTCTTCAACGACATCGTGAGCTGAAGCACGCTTCCGAAGATAGTCAGAGCGATTGCAAGGATGCTTATGACTAGCCAGTTTGACCAGCCGCTTCGTTTGATGCCCAGAAAGGTTTCAACAAAAACTCTTCCAAGTATTCTCAATTGCCGCATTACATCGACTCCAAAAAATCAATTAAACAAGTGAAGACATTGACTGCGAAACTGATTGCAGATCCATGTGAGTGTCATAGACGCCGCTATCGACATCGGAGACCAGCTCACCGCCTTTGAGGGCGATAACGCGACGTCTCATCGCATCAACAATAGTGTGATCGTGGGTGGAAATCAGAACAGTGGTGCCACGTTCTGAAATTCTCGACAAGAGCTGAACAATTTCAAGCGAAGTAGCAGGATCGAGGTTGCCTGTTGGTTCATCAGCCAGTAGAACCGGCGGTCCGTTGACGATCGCTCGTGCGATGCCGACGCGTTGTTGTTCGCCACCAGAAAGTTCTTCAGGAAATGCATTCGCTTTTTCTTCCAGGTTGACTACGTTGAGTGCGCTGGAAACGCGCTTGCGAACATCCTTTTCATCAACGCCGAGAGCTCGCAAGATATACGCGACGTTATCGAATGCAGTGGTTTTGGACAACAATTTGTAGTCCTGGAAGACGATGCCCAGACGACGGCGCAACAGTGGAATCTGGCGCGGGCTGAGGCGATTGAGATTGACGCCGCCAATAAAAACGCTTCCTGAGCTTGGCACTTCTTCACGATAAAGCAAACGCATCATCGTAGATTTGCCTGCACCAGATGGTCCAACAAGGAATGCGAATTCGCCGAGCGCCACGTGAAGGTTGATATCCTTCAATGCGGGTCGACCACCGTAGCCCTTCGATACATGCTGAAGTCGAATCATTTTGTGGTTTCAACCTGAGGGGATGCCGAAAATTCTCGCTCGATTAGCGACGAAGTTTTTTGCACTGCCGGCGATTTCTGAGGTGTTCAAAACACAGGAATGTCCGACAGGCGGGAATCATAACATAGTAGTCAGCAGGAAGCCTTGAATAAGATCAATGTTCTACTTTGTTAATTTCAGTGGACCGAATTCCTTTCGGAGCACTACGTTTTCGGTTCATGTTTGGCGTTGATCAAACCCCAGACATGACAAAGTCGACACAAGGAAAGCTCGCCATACATGCGGGTGTCGACGAATCCACACTGAGTGCAGGCATCCAGTCCCTTGGTTTCACGCCATGCTCTAAGTCTTAACTCTCGCTCATACATGCGAACCATTCGGTCCGAAATACCAGGTTCAAACTCAACCCCGGCCTGCAGACTCTCCTTCAATTCTTGTATCTCGATTAGATTTTCTTCGGATAGCTGAATTGACGCCAGTTCTTGTTCGCTTGCCACAAACGACGCTGCACGCGCTTCTTCACGCTTGTGACTTTGCAGAGCCTTCTCTAAATAATCGCTATCTTCGCCGGCTTTGAAATGTTTCAAATCAAAACGAATGCCGACAATTTTCAATCCGACGCCACGGGCAAACGGCGCAAGCCTCTTCAGCATTGGTCCTCGCTGAAAAGATAGTTCTTGCGCAACTGAAGCATCTTTAACGGAAACGACCAGGTTTCCTTCGTTATCAATGAATAGCGGACGCGTCACGTTCTTGAATGGTGGGTCCACAATATCCGCCCAGAGCGACATGAAGGCATGTTCTTTCATGCGCTGCTCCAGACCGAACTTCGAAATCACTTTGCTCAAGACCGTCGAAACGTCGGTCATAGTGCTGCGAGAACGGTAGCGATCAGGTTTTCTGGCTCTGACAGTTTCGTCTTCGGGCATTGGAATGGTGCTCCTGAAGCGCTTCCCGCGCAGCCTTTCCCAATAGCAACATTATAGGAGTAACGCGGATGCCTGTGGTTATCAGGAAAATTTCCTCATAATCTGCCCGATCTAAGCGCATCCCCAGCCAAACCTGAGTTATAATCTGTCGACTCGCCGCATCGGCGGGCAAGTCAGTTATTGGTGCCGGTGGAGGTTCTATGAGGTCACCCGTGGTCGCTCAAAATACTATTGAAGAACTTCAGCGCAGATTCAAACCAGAGAATGCGCGCAATCTTTCAGCCACCTACCTGATCACCATTCGTGGAGAAGACGGCGGTTCCTGGCTTACCAAGATCGCCGAAGGCAACTGCGAATTCATCAAACAAGATGATCCTGAGAGCGCAAGAGCGGATTGCTCGATCGCAATCAACGCAGAAGATCTGGAATTCATCATGAACGGTCAAATGACCGCAATGACAGCAGCCCTTTCCGGCATTCTCGCCATCGACGGCGAACTCGGTCTGGCGATGCAACTTGTGCCAATCTTCTTCGAAGGACAGGCACCATTTATTTAAGTTCATTCCAACCGGGTATATAGAACTCGGCGATTCGGCTCATCTTAATTTTTTGACGAGTTCTGAATCAGGCGTAGTGATACTATGCAAATTGAACTGCCGGGCGACAAGCCGTGGCAAGCGTTTTTAAGGAACCGGTTAAACGGTTCCTGTTTTTTTGGCTATTTTTAGGCATCACCGGCGGTGGCAAGCATTTAGCGGTCAAACAATCTGCACAAATCACTCAGTCCGCGCGTCGCCAGTTTCCATGCGGTTTAAAACCAGCGAACAACCACAGGAAGCGGTCGCAAGTTCACGATCACGAACGCAATTTACTAAAACACAAAACAACTCAACAACGCCCAAGCCGCTCAAGCGCTTCTTTCATACACTCCGCCGGCACCGCGCGCCCCGTCCAGATCTCGAACGCTCGCGCCGCCTGATAGATCAACATATCCAATCCATCTATCGACGCATAACCTTTTGACTGCGCCAAATCTTCCAATGGCGTCGCCATATCCATGCGTGAATAAACCAGGTCGTAAATAAGCGCGCGCCGATCGAGTTTCGCAACACACGCCGAGAACCAGTCAGGCAGGGGCTTTGAATCTTGCCCCATGGGCGTGGCGTTGACTAGTAAAAACTTATTCCGAAGTGCATTTTCGTCTTCAAGATTCGCAATCACTCGCAGCAAATTCGATTGCAAAAGCAGATCGCCTTTTGAACCCATCGATTTTGCAAGACTGGAAACAAACGTTTGAGCCTTCTCGCTATCTCTTCCATATACAGATATGTCAAAGTACCCGAGCTCGCATAATCCAGCCACCACGGCGCGCGCAGCGCCCCCACAGCCGACGACGACAACCGACTTCGACCACTGCGTATCGATGCGTTCGCGTTCGAGTGCTTCCGACAATGATTTTGAAAATCCGTAGACGTCGGTGTTGTGTCCTTTGCGACTGCGACCACCGTCATCAAAAACTATCGTGTTCACAGCACCAACATAACCAGCCTCTTCGGACAGCTCCGTCAAAAACGGCATGACAGCTTGCTTGTGAGGAATAGTCACATTGACTCCGCGCAATCCCCGTTTCGCTATTTCAGCCAAACTCGATTCGAGATTTTCCGGAGCTATATCGAATAGACGGTATTCACCTTTCAATCCAAGATACAAAAGCGCCGCCTCGTGAAGAAGCGGCGACAATGAATGTTTGACTGGATGTCCGATCAACCCGAGTTGAAATACCTCAGGCACGATTCTTAGTACTGTTTCGTTTGAACGGTGGCGACTCGCATCTTGGTGATACCAGATGCGGAGCAGGCGGTCATGATGTGAACCACGTCCTTCTGCTTGCAATCACCATCCGCGTTGACCGTGACCGGTACGTCTGAAATACCAATAGACTTAACGACTTCTTGCACCTTGGCTGTAATAGCTTCGGGACTGGTGTCGGGAATCTTCTTGCCGTTGATCGCGATTTCGCCATCTTTGGAGACGTCGATCATGATCGACTTGGTCCTAGAGTTCTCTTTCTTCGCGTGATAAGTCTCAGGCGGTTTGATCTTAAGTTCTGACTTATCGATCAGGGGTGCGATCAAGATCATGATTACGAGGAGCACAAGGAAAACGTCTGTCAGGGGCGTGATGTTGATGTCGGTAAAGACTTCAGAACCGCCAGAGCCCATGGACATACGCAATCACCCCCTCTAATCAAATCGAAACTGTAACTCTAGAACCCGAATAAACAAACTATCTGGTGTACGAACCTTCTTTGTCTTCGCTGGCAGCGAAGCTGAGGAAGAGTAGTTTCAGAAGTTGGAAGTCATCGTTGAAACGCTTAACGGTGTTGGTGTACCAGTTGTTAAACACAACAGCGAGGATGGATACGATAAGACCATAACCTGTTGCGATCAGCGCTTTAGCTACACCGATAACAACTGTCTGCGTACCACCACCGGATGCACCAAGTTCGTCCAGCGTAAATACGACACCAACCACGGTGCCGAACAGACCCAAGAACGGACACGTCGCCCCGATTGTACCGAGGATGGCAAGATGCTTTTCGAGTTTTCTGGAAACCAGTCCGACTGTGATGTCGAAGGCCTTCGAGAAGTCTTCTTTTTGTTCTGCCAAAAGTCTTACGCCTTCTTCAGCAACTTCACCGATTACACCGCCGAGGCGGCTGCAGGTCTGTTGCGCTTTTTGAAGATTGTTGTTTTCCAACTCGCGTTGCAATTGGTGGATGAACGCCGTCACATCTCTACGATTTTGTTGATAGTAAAGATAGCGCTCCACCGTTACCGCGAGAGTCGCTACCGAGCAGAGAGTGATTGGTATCGAAGCGAACCAATCCTGCATCATAAAATCGATAAAATAAGTTAGGAACTTGCTTTCCATTAATGTACTCCTAAGTGAGATCACTCTCCCTGAACGAGATCACTCCCAGCCGTTAGGGGAGTTTGAGCCCTGTGGCTCAAACATAACGGATCTGAGTAAGTCTATCAGAATCGGCGGAATACGCCACCACCCCCAGTACCCTTGAAGACGTTGTAGTCGAATGTAAATTGAATATCTACATCGGCTGGAGCGCCGTCAGGTAGTGGTCGGAAGGGTGCAGCGTTCTGAATCGCTTTCAGAGCAGCCTGGTCGGCGATAGCCATGCCTGAAGAACCTATTATGCGGAGGTTAGACATAGTGCCGTTTGTGTGGACCTTGAAGACCACTTGAACACGTTTACTTTCGTTACCTTTCGGTGGATACCAGGCTCGTTTGATTCTTCTTTGCAGATCAGCCATGTAAGGGCCGAAGTCGACATCTTTCTGAGCGGACAATGATGGACGCCCGGGCTTAGCGCCCTTGTCCGGATTACCTTCTGAGCCTTCGCCACCACCGCCACCACCACTTCCGGAGGATGGACGAGGAACGCTTGGCGCAACTGCCATTGACGGACCGGAATCGCCGGAGCCGCTGCCGGATCCAGATCCGGAGCCTGCACGCGAAGGTGCTGGAGCCGCTGAAGGTCCGCTTCCGTGCCCGCCCTTCGAGGTCGAGCCCCCACCGCCGCCGGCGAAGACCGGGACCGGTCCGCGCGCGCCGCCGCCACCGGAAGTACCGCGAGTACTGATCGAGGCTATCGGTGCAGGCATAGTGCCGGAAGAACTGCTAGGCAAAGAGGCAAGAGCAGGTGACGGAGCCGCTGGTGCTCCCACTTTTCCTATCGAAACCGGAGCAGGAACAGGAACAGAATTGGCTCTTGGCGAGGCTGCCGGAGCAGCAAAAGGATTCGGCATCATCATAGGCGTTTTGTTAGGCGATGGCGACGGACTCGGAGTTGGTGACGGTGCCGCCATTGGCGCAGGCGAAGGCGTCGGTCTTGGTGAAGGTGTGGGCGTCGGAGCAGCTGACGGAGACGGTCTCGGCGTCGGACGCGGCGTTGGTTGCGCTTGCGGCTTAGGCGATGGAGACGGCGTCGGAGCGTGCGTTTGCTCTACCGGTTTTGCCACCGGCTTCGCCTCCGGTGCTTTCGGCGTAGGTTTTGCAGCAGGCTTAGCCTGGCTTGGCGCCTTCGGTTGCGGTGACGGAGGCGAAACTTTTTTCTGTGGATCATGCTTGCCGCGATCTTCGGAATTCTTTTCAGCCTTACGTTTTGAACGAATCTGCTTTTTCACTTCCGGTTGGTTCTGAATAAATTCGATATCCGTAATCTGCGTTCTAGGCGGCGGCGGAATCAAAAAGAAGAAAGCCAGAATCAAACATGTCGCCATCAGTGCAACGTGGACCAGATAAGATCCGCTCGACGCCTCAGGCATATCCATAACAGCATCAGCGTAGATCTGCTTGCGCTGAATTACGGCAGCATGATCGTACGCATCGCGCATAGCCAATGCGGTAAATGAGAGGAACAACCCGATCAACACTAATGATGCGGGGTTACCTAATCGGAAGTTCATCATCGACGCGATTAGCTGCCTGTTCGGCTCCATGTTGAAACCGGTACCGAAGCTATAAAGGCTCTGCAACAGCGATTCGTTAAAAACCAATCCCAGAAAAACCATAAAGTTGATCACGCCGACCGCGAGAAACAACGATCCCTTCCTGGATTCACCGTTGTAAAACTGACCTAACCCGGGCAATACCGATAGCAAACCGGCCATAGTCGGGTCTTTCTGGGGCCGGTCATTTGCCTTTGCGTAAGTAGCCATGGAAGTAGGTTTCCGTCCTGAGTAGTAAAGAGAGGTTTCCGTATCCGTACAAAACGAGCCATGAAGGAACGAACTTTTAGATACGACCAGAAACACGATGAATTTGTTTCTGAAAGCTTGAAGGCATTGAACCCACTAATTAAATGTCTTAATCAATATAGGTAGGTCCGCTTGGGCTCCCTGTCGCCGTTAGAAATACTTGCCGATCGCCTGATTAACGAAAGTTCAGTATAACTCGTATAGTTTAAACCCGCTCAAAGCCAGGATTCAAGAGGGTTGCAGTTGATAACCATCAACTCATCTGCCAGTCGCCCAAAATTCTTTCGGCGACTGGAATAGTTTCACTATATAGCTATCCGCAGCAAGCCGCTACGGTTCTTTGACGCAATCGATCATCAGTAAAACCCCGATACAAATCCTGGGGTTTACCCTGACTATTGGGATATGACAAGCTTCTGGAAGAACTAAACCAAAATCTGCTCTGGTTTGGTTCTCACCGCTAAGCGAAATTACATGCTGGCTTCGGGCATGCGAAGCTCTTCGGCAAGTTCGATTTTCAGTTCGTCACCAGGACGTACTTCGACTTTTTTGCCTTTCTTGGCAAGAAGAATTGCTACGCCAACCGCCAGTCCAACGCCTGCTCCAATCAACGCGGCGCCGCCTTTGGTGATTTTGCTGTTGTCGTTGTTGTTGTTGTTGCCGACGCCGTTGTTATTGTTATTGCTTCCGGAATTGCCAGCCAGATAACCGATACCGAGACCGGCTAACAGAGGCAATGAAACTGCACCGGTATCAAACGCCACATCTTTCAATCCACGTCGAGCGTGCACTACGCCGCCACGTGCCACCAGATTGGCGACAATTGGAATAGAACGTTGATCGGGTGTGGTTATCGAGTCAAACTTCATTCCGACAGAACCCGAACGGTTGAGCGCTCTTGGCGAGTTCAACTGAGCGATTCTTCCTTTGATAATCGATCCGGCAGGCACAACGGTTGAGCCGTCAATGCTCAAGTCTTCGGAAGTTCTGGCAGCGAATTCATCGCCTTCCTGACTGGTATCGGAGTCAACCGCGGTATCCATAATGATTGGAATTTTGGTACCGGTCGGTACTACTTTTACGTAACCTTTTAATACTTTGCTCGAGGCAGTCGTCGTCTTATCTTCGCCACCACCGGTGGTACTAGTGCCGGCAGCATCTGTGGCTGTCGTCGTGGCATCACTTTCGGTGGCAGGCGTTTCTGCTTTTGCAGGGACTTTCGCTTCGTCCAATTGCGGACTTTCCGACTGCAGTGACGGTGTTATCGGAACAGAAAAATGATTATCGGATGAAGTCGAAGTCGAGCTGTCATCCGCGGAACTTGGCGCTTCGTCCGACGGTTCCTTAGCAGGACCTTCCGGATTGTAAATCTTGAAATTGAGTTGCGGTTCGTCACCAGCGATTGCAGGGGTGACGGTGCCTGCCAACATCAACAGGGAGAGTGACACAGCGATGAGCGAGTTACCGGTCCGAGACATTGTGATTCTCCATTGGTTCTTGCGAACGTTACCTGATACGGATTTTGAAAAAATCTCTATGATGACTGCGACTTCGGGTTAGCAGTCAAGTGGAGCAGCCAGTCTAACACGCCACTCCATAACCGAAATTAGCGATTGCTAGGAAATCTTTGAAACCGCCAGCGGACAGGAAAAAACTGTTACCGCAATGTTGCGATACTTCTCGAAGCCTGCCCAAGGGATTGCAATCCGGGTTAGCCAATCCCACTATAGTGAATTAAACTAAATACAGTGTAGGGAAAGCGACGCCACCGAGTTGAGGTCGCCTATGAGGTACTGCAAGTGATCCAATGCCCAATCTGTCAGGTGCTCAACGAAGACGGCGCGCTCTTTTGCGCTGAGTGCGGTCAGAGATTTGCGCCCACCAGTTCTGCTCCGCAGCCACCGGCTCAGCAGCAGCAGCCGCAGCAACCGCCCCAGTTTTTCCCTCAGCAACCCAGCCAGAGCGACACCGCACCACCGGATCAAGACCCCAGCCGTCCTGCCAAGATCAAGCTCCGCTCACCGATGCTGGGCAGCTCCGATGACGATATGGACGGCTATGAGAAGCCCCAGATGAACAAGCTGAGAGGCACTGGCGGCCCGCGTCCGGAAGGGGAGTCGCAGCGCTCGACCGGTAAGAAACAACATTTGCGATCGCCGCTACTGGACGGAGACGACAGCGACAGCTACGATGACGACGAGGGCAGCCAATCGCCTCCACGCGGCAAGTCGCGCGGCGGCTCACCGGATCACGATCCTCAAGAAAATACTATGCAAAAGAAAAAACGGCTGCGCTCGCCACTCTTAGGCGACGACGACGGCGACAGCAATGAAGACTTCACGCCAGAACCCGGACACCCGGGGGCAAAACGACCATTGCGCTCGCCTCTGCTCGGCGGCAGTGACGACAGCGCCCCACCGCGAGGTAGCTCGAAGAAAGGTTCTTTACGCTCACCTTTATTAGGTGGCTCCGATGACGATTTCGATGATGAAGCTGAAGAACCGCGTTCCAAGAAGGGCGGACTGCGTTCTCCTATGCTCGGAGGCGGCGGCGGCGGAGCAGAACATCATCCAGGCCCCAGACACAGAGGCGGTTTACACTCACCTTTATTAGGTGATGCGGACGATTATCCCGACGACGAGGATGACGAACCACGACCACCGAAGCGCAACCAGACCGGTCCTGGCGGCAAGCCCAAATTGCGTTCGGCCTTGCTGGGCGGAGGCGGCGGATATGACGATGACGAGGATCTCGATGACGACTGGGATGACGAAGACGACGATAATCCGGACGTTCTAAGATCGCCTCTTTTGGCAGCAAAACGAAAGCGAAGGCCCAAACCACCGGCGCCGGCAGCCGCAACCGCTCCGGGACAAGGAGTATTCGGCAATCAGGATATGCCTCCTGGTGTGCAAATTCATAGGCCCGGCGGCGAACCGCATCAAGGGCAAAACGTCAATCCCGGCGCGCCTTCCCAACAATTTCCAGGACAACAACAGCCCTATCATCCATCCCAAGGTCAAACGGGACAAATTCAGCAAGCGCCAAGCGCCGCTTTCCCTGGTCCTAGCGAACCACAACCGCCATGGCAAGGCGTTGGAGCGCCGCCTCTTCCAGGATGGCCAGGAGAGTCCCAGCCTCAACCCGGTCAACCCTGGCCGCCGCCCGGACTGCCCAATCCAGGCATGCAAACACCAGGCTCGGTTCCGCCACTGCCGGTGGAGTCACTACCAACTTCGCCGCCATGGCAGAATCAGGCAGAACATCCGGCTGTCGGCGTGTTGAGAACAGCCGGCGCATCGCACGAAGTGCCACCAATTGTCGACGACAATGATGAATTTCAATTAGATATTTCGGAACCCACCGGCTTTTCGGTTCCCGCACCGGCACAGACTCCTGTAGCCGAAGCACCACGACTGGTGCCGCCACAATCCCCGGCGCGCAGTCTCTCGGCACCATCAAAGAGCGATGATGACGAATCGGATCTCGATCAAATCGATCAAAAGCCCGAACGAAGAAATCGCGTCGAAAGGCGACGAAATGACAGACGTTTTTCCAACCTTATAGATGAAAAGCCAGGACAGAAATCCTTCGATGACGAAGACGACTACTCAGTGGGTCGTCCGACTGCGCCGAGTGGTGCCAATGCCGGTCTGGGTAAAGCAATGTTTGCACTGGGTGCGCTTGCCCTCGGATTGAAGATCTGGTTCGTCATCCGCGCCGCCGGTATGTGGAATCTTGCTCAGATGCCGGAGTTCGTAGTCGAACAAGCATTCAGCGGATTAGCACTTGTCGGTCTGATAGTTTTGGCGCTAAGTAGTATGAAGAAATAGGTGAGTAGTTTTTAACCAGCACCTCTGCGACAGGTCCTTCAGGCCTGCTCAGATTGACAAAAGGTAACTTTCAAAGAGATAGACGCGTGGTATAGTTGCCCTCGTTCTGAGGAACCTTTCTATCTTGCGCTGACTCTTCAGATCCTTGTTGCAGCCTCCTGCTGAGACGAACTAGTCAGCCACAACACAGGTACATATTGAATGAGGAATCCACAAATCACGGCACGCCGTGTTCTGCTCCTTGGTTTTGGAGTAACTCTGCTCGCCACGACGAGCCTTCCGCCTGCTTACTCTATCTCGATAACAGGCTCCAAGAAACCATCTTCCTTTGATCTTCCCTGCGCAGACACGCTAGACGCTGATACTGCCAGTGATGCCTCCGAGACTCCGGCAAACAACCCTGATCTTGCACCAATGACATTGAGTGCACCACAGGCTGCTGCCACCACCGGCGCAACCACGACTTCACCGACCAGCCCGGAAGCTGAAGGCACTTTGAACGCCAGTGTCACCACTAATAGTTTCGTACCCAAAGGCCCGCTAGAAGGCGACAACAATGGCTTGCTCGCGCCTACCAGTGTGAAGGGCAGCAAGACCGGAAAAATCGCAAACCTTGGTAAAGCCAATCTGGTAGACCAGGCGAAATCAATCAGTATTACTCCATTACCACTCATGGATTCTGACTCCGATAGTGAAAGAAAGCTGGATGAGAAGAGCGAAATTGAGCGCGAACAACTTACGGGACTTTGGGAATCGACACTGACTCGATCACCTAAAATCAATTACGTTATTCAAAAGCTCATGCCGAATTCAAACGGGTCCAAGACGACAACAATCTTGATGCGCACGTTGTCTACGGCGATGATGGGTGGACTCGGAACAGTAGGATTTATGGTTCCCGGCAGCGGCGGATACATGATCCAGAGTGGTGGCATGTCCATCATGAATCAACTTCTCAGTGTTACCGAAGGCTCTGCCGCCAAAAAGTCCAGAATTACTGAAGATCAACAGCTTGTTCTCTACAATATGATTACAGACACTGCTGCAGATCTAGTTGCTAGTTACAGAGACTATAAGGGCAAGCACAAGTCGCTTTTCCGTGCTAACGCCGATTTCGAGGATCTGAAGAATCTGGCTCCTGAAGCCAAGAAAGATGGCGCTAAAGTCATGGAAATTGACTATACGTTGAAGAAGCAACAACGCGATATTGAAGAAATAGGCGGACAGCTCAGCACCTTCAGACTTAAATTAATCGATTTGGCCGGTCCTGATGCAGTCGCAAAACTGGACAACAGCATCGACGAAGAATTCAAACGACTTCACCCGGAATTGGTTCCGGCAGTTGCAGCAGAGCAAACGAAAGAACAGCCGGCTGAAGCACCGAATGAGTCAGAAGTCGCCAACGAAAAAAACGATGAAGCTAAACTTGAGTCATCGACCACGAAAGTCGCCGACAAAACGAACGTGCACTCAACTGACGTGAAGAATCACTTCAAGTTACATCCGCTATAAAAATAGCCAGGAACTATGTCTACAGAAAAGAAGAATAACTGGATCGTGTGGCTGATTATTGGTCTATGCGTTCTTGCGATACCTGTTGGAATTTTCGGCAAACAGTCAAAGAAAACCGAAACTAGTGATACCACTGAGAGTGGCTGGGGTATGGCGTTTAAAGATCGCATCAAAGTGATCAACTTAAGCGGCATGATCATGGACAGTGATGAGAAAAGCGTTTTCTCAATGACTGATTCAACTTCTTCGACAATTAAAAAACTGCGCAAAGCTAAAGACAACCCAAAAATCAAAGCGGTGCTCATCCGCATCAATTCTCCTGGTGGCACGGTCGCGACATCGCAAGAAATAAACGAAGCAGTAACCGCTCTCAAAGCGGAAAAGCCTGTTTACTCGAGCATGGGTGACATCGCTGCTTCCGGCGGCTACTACGTGGCTTGCGCGACTGACAAAATCTACGCCAACCCCGGAACATTGACCGGTTCTATAGGCGTGATCTTAAACGGTATGAATTTCAAAGGACTGGCCGACAAACTCGGTGTGCAACCACAGGTGGTGAAGTCCGGTTTATTCAAAGACATCGCGTCGCCTTACAGACCAATGACTGAAGAAGAACGCAAAATCCTCCAGGCTCTAATCGACGACTCCTACGATCAATTCGTACACGCGGTTTCCGCCGGTCGCAAGATGCCTCTCGAGCAAGTCAAAAAAATTGCAGACGGCAGAATTTATTCCGGACGACAAGCTAAAGCAAATGGTTTGGTAGATGAACTCGGTTCCTATCAATTAGCTCTCGACGGTCTGCAAGCGGCTTGCAAAGAAAAATACAAATTGAGCGCTGATCTGCCGGTCGATGACAAATCGACATCGAGTCTTTTCGAAAGTCTTTTCGAATCACAACAGTCATCGTCATTGATTCCACAAATGCCACAAAGCACCAGCATGGAAGCGAACATCGCGCGCGAGTTGTTGCCTGTGTCGATGCAAGCGCGCTTTCGCAACCAACCATTGTGGTTGATGCAATAGGTTTGAACGCCTGAATGCGAGCCTTATTCGGCGCTTGCATAACTGAATTACGGAGCGAGCGTGGACGCCAGTACAACGATCAATTCTGAAGCAACTCAAACCTACGATGGTGAGAATCCGTCGTGGTCGGAGCTTTTCTATGGAATCTTGATGCATCCGATCACAACGTTCAAACGACTCGACGCTCTATGTGAAATCGGTTCGATTTATAAACTCTGCATGCAAGCCTTCAGCACTGTCTTTCTAAGCGCTTGCCTCCTCGGTCTGGCAAGAATCACGCCAACCGACGGCTTCGGTTCTTTCTTCGATTTGGTTTCCGCGCTGACCAACGAAATGATGCTCTGGGTAATTGCGGCCTCAGTTCTGTCGCTGCTTTCAGCCGTAATTGCAGGAGCTCGCCCGACAAAATGGAAAAAAGCTCTCGTCCTCACTGGATGGAGCTTCGTTCCGCTCATCTTTTTTGCGCCCATCATATGTTTTAAAAACTCGCTTGGCGCAATGGTTTTGCCATTCATTGCCATACCTACGTGGTGGTCGTTATTCTTGCTGTTCTCGGCCTACAAAACCGCACTCGATATCAGCGCTCGAAAATTGTTGGTGCTGGTCGTCATCGTCCCGCCCGTTCTATTCCTCGCTTACGCTTTCTGGAGCGGACTTTCCTTCTTCTTGATGCTGTCGGAAATACTCAGCGCGTTCAGTGCAAGGTAGATCAAATGACTTACGCATCAACTGCAATCAATGACTGAAATCGATTCAAAGCCAAACGTGATCGCGGTTGTCGGTCCGACAGCGTCCGGCAAGACGGCGCTGGCGCTGCAGTTGGCGGCTAAATTCGGTGGCGAGGTGATCGCCTGCGATTCGCGCACCGTATATCAATATATGGATATAGGAACAGCGAAACCATCCAGGGAAGAGCAGAACGAAATTCCTCACCACATGCTCGATGTGGTCGAGCCGGACCGGGTTTACAGCGTCGCCGAATTCCAGCGGGAGGGAACGGTTGCACTTCAATCGATCCTGTCCAGAGGAAAATTGCCAATCGTTTGTGGAGGAACAGGTCTGTATGCGCGAGCATTATTGGAAGGACTGATGATCCCCGAAGTGGCGCCCCAACCGGAGTTACGCGAATCGCTCAAGGTGCTTGCCGACGAGCACGGCAACGAGGCCATTTTTTCAAAACTAAAAGAACTCGATCCGGTTTCTGCCGGCAAAATTGCAGCCAACGATCGGTTCCGAATCATCAGAGCGCTGGAAGTGACAATGACGCTAGGGCGCCCGTTCTCCGAGGTCACGGGTAAGACCGAAGTGCCGTTCAACGTGATCTGGATCGGTTTGAATTTCGACGACCGGTCTATTCTCAGAAATCGGATCATTGAGCGCTGGGACATGCAAATCAAAGCCGGCATGATTGATGAAACAAGGCTGCTGGTCAGCAAATACGGACTCACTCAGCCGATTTTAAACGCCGTCGGATACAAGCAATTGATTACATATACTGATGGGCTCTGGTCTCTAGAAGAGGCTACAGAAGATTGCATACGACATAGCTATCAACTCGCTCGCAAACAAATTATGTGGTTTCGCTCAAACCCAGCTACCAACTGGTTTTCCGTAGACAAAAGTAAACATCTTTTTGATGACGTGTTGACGCAATTAGACGGGCGAATTGAAACTCCGTAAAACTGGCTTGTAGTCTGGCTCTACGCAGATCGATCAGTGCTATATTTTATTGTGGAATTGTAATCTAAACTACGTTTCCCTGCATCAATCAAGAAAATTTCGCTCATAGGACTGGACGTTTCAAAGTTTAGGGATATACTGGTAAAAGTCTTAATGCCTCTTCAGTAGCGGGTTAGACAGCTAAGACTAATCGCGGAAAACCTCGAGTTTCTTTCAGTAATTTCTGTAAGCGAGTCTCAAGTAACGGCGGCGGGCGCATGAAGAGAGTAATTGACACAGCAAGTATTCGGGAAGTTTCACTTCCATTTAGCGACGGACTATTATCCGCAAGACTTTGGAAGTCTGGAGAACGCACAGTAGTAGGCGTTCCCGAACTCGGTCTGCACTGTTATGGTGTGTCCGAGAGCGAAGCGGTCTTCCGTTTATTCACGACATTGTTGAAATACTATCGTCAGTTAAAGGCTCACGAAGAGCGCCTCGGCGATAGAGGTCTGGATCACCTGGCACAATTGAAAAATTGGGTCGCCGGTATCGAGAAGAGAATGACCTCCAACTCCTCGAGCGAATCCCGCCTTGTCCCATTCCGCGGGCGTTTCCGCTAGTCGATTTTAATTCCAGCGCCAGAAGTTACAGTTAGTCGGTTCGATTCCGTGCGAGCATTCGTTAGTGAGTCCGACCGATCTACTTAACCATTTCGATTCGTTCTTCATCAATCAAACCGCGCGCTTTCAAAACGAGGTCGGTCTTCAACGCGTGCAGACCCGCTTCTAGACCGACGGGAAATTGGTGAGGATTAACCAGTCGTTTGATTCCAGGGTGGAATTCTGCCAGTTGCTCGAACACGAACTTGCGCGTCGCTTCAAAACCGGGGTATTCATAGACGAGCTTGCCTGCTTCGAAAATCGGCTTCAAGAGGTCGATGAATTGAGTTCCTTGTGGAATGTTTTTGCGGCGCGTAAAATCGAGAGGATCGATGATAACGAATTTGCCACCAAGGTCGATCGTCTCGTCGAAAATCATATCGGCGACAAAATGCTCGCTTCGATCTTCAGACATGAAGCGCCTGCACTGCAAAAGTCCGGGAGTTGAAACTTTGATAGTTTGTTCGGAAAGTTTGATCACGTGTCGCCATTTTCGTCCTGGCGATCGCACTGCCGAAAGTTTATAAACGCCACCAAGCGATGGTTGATCACTTCCTGTAACCAGCTTGGTGCCTACGGCCCAGGTGTCGATCTCAGCGCCCTGATCTTTGAGCGAAGTGATCAGCGTTTCGTCTAAATCATTGCTCGCCATAATTGCCGCATCCGGAAATCCTGCTTCGTCCAACATCTTGCGCGCGTTGATGCTGAGATATGCAAGGTCACCGGAGTCCAATCTGATGCCGAGCAATTTTTGTCCGTTCGCTTTTAGTTTGTTGCCGATCTCGATTGCATGTTTCACACCTATCAAAGTGTCGAAAGTGTCGACGAGAAAAACGCAGTTATTCGGCATGGCCTCTGCGTAATCAACGAAAGCTTGACGTTCACTTTCGTGCGCCATGATCCAACTGTGCGCGTGAGTTCCTTTCACAGGAATGCCGAACAATTTTCCAGCAAGCACATTCGATGTTCCGTCGCACCCACCAAGATACGCAGCCAGACTGGCTGTTATGCCGCCGTCCATACCTTGCGCACGACGCAATCCAAACTCATAAACTTTCTGACCTTTCGCAGCCAACTTGATGCGAGTGGCTTTTGTAGAAATCAGGGTTGAGAAACATACAAGATTGAGCAACGCCGTTTCCAAAATTTGTCCTGGAATAATCGGTCCGACAACCCGCAGCAGAGGCTCCTGCGCGAAGACAACGGTGCCGTCGGCGACGGCTTGAATGTCGACGTTGAAATCCAATTTTGCAAGATAGTCAATGAAAGCGCTGTCGAATAGAGGCGAGTCATCATGGGCTTTTAACGACGAAAGATAACTCAAATCATCTTCGTAGAATTTGAGATTTTGGACGTAATCAATTACCTGTTTCAATCCGCTGAAAACAGCAAAGCCACCATTGAATGGATTGCGACGGAACGACAACGTGAACGCCGCTTCTTTCTCGGCGTAACCGGATTTCCAATACGCATAAGCCATGGTCAGTTGATAAAGGTCGGTCAATAAAACTGGTGCTTGTCTGTTTTGCGAGTTTGGCGGTAATACCATACGCTTGAAGCCTCAAGGGAAATGAGTGATAAATGTAGCATGCCGGCGCCGCTGTTCGTGGTCTCGAAAACGGCGTACTTTTCTGCGAGTTCAATTCCTGCCATGACTAATTTGAACACGCCGGTTAGCATCGCCAGCCGCTTTTGCCTGGTCTTTTTGCTGTGGCTGTTTTTGGCAGCACCAGTGCAGGGACAAGAGGCGCAGGGACAGCAAGATTCAGACGACCGGCACGATCTGCTGGGACAAGATTCACCGCAGCAGCAAGAGCCGCATGTGCGGCAAGATCCGCAGGAACAAAATGTTTCCTCTCCGCACGAAAAGAATGTTTCCGCTCTGCCGCAAGAGTCAAACGAGCAGCCGATTTATAAATACGTCGGCAATCTTTTTTCGTTGAAGTTTCATCGCCCCTCATGCAAATTCGCCAGGGTGATGTGGCGCCAACATGTCATTCGTTTTCAGTATCGAAAACAAGCCATTGATGCAGGACAGAAGCCATGCCGATATTGCCTGCCGCCAAACTGGAAGTCAGTAGAGGCAAAAATTCTCGGCACGGAAAGCATGCTTGCCACTCCGGCAAAAAAAACAACTGAGCGCCCGCGCTTTGAAGGAATCGAGATCGACGAGCAGGCGCAAGAGACTGCCGACCTTCTACACCCGCCGCAGGCGAATGCTGAACTAGGCGAAAGCAAAGGCATGAAAGCGCAGGAGCTGCCGAGTTTAAATCAAGCGGCGGACCAGCCGGCTTTCCGGAAAGAATCAAACCGGCGGTGAAGACACCGAGAAGTAAAGTAGACCGAGCCTGACGGCGTTTCGAGTGACTGAAAAAAAACAATTGTTATCAACGTTTGAGTCTAAAACGGCACATAGACAGCACGAACCAAAGATTTATAGCTAAAGAATGCAAAAGGATGGTATAACGACTCCAGGGTGTTTTTAGGGCCTTTAATAGAATGCAGCAACTCGAGTACGATTTTTCTAACGCGATTGGCGTCGTCTTGGACACCACCGTTGATACACCTAAAGTACTGGGACAGGCTTTCCTTGTTTCAAAAACTCGGATGGTGACCAACGCGTCGAGTGTTTTTCACTACCTCGAGGCACCATGGGCGCTCGCAGTAAAATTCCCGTTTCCTGACGTCACCGTTCAAATCAAAGCGGTCAATCTGCACAATGATTTCGACAAGGTCCAGGCGCGAGCGTTGTATCTGGCTCAGACCGGTGTTCCGGTAGAAAACAGCCACCACGTTCAAATGAACGACATCGCTGTTCTCATCATGGATCCGCAGCCGCCAGATGTTCCACAAGATCGAATCGCAGAACTAAACCGCGCATTATCGCTGCCGTTCTCCGGCGAAGGCGTCGAGGCTTCCGGCAATTTGCGCGGAACTGAGTTTGTTCAAATCATCAACACCGCATTGGAAGCCGGTCGCGAAGGACTGCTCACGCTGTTCGATTCACGCAATATTCCGATCGCTCATATTTCAGTCGCCAGAGGCGGCATCCTCAAAGTGTTTTACCAGCAAGTCATGTCCTCCGAGATGGCTTTCTGCGAATTGGTTTACCGGCAACCGGCCTCCGGATTTGCTTTCAAGCCCGGTTTGGACATCAACTGGGGAGATGTTCCTGATGTGCAAACGCCGCCTGATCGTTTGATCTGGGAAGCACAACGTCGCTCCACCGAAATTCCAAAATTGCTTCAACAGTTAGGCGGCACGGAAGCTCGCTATCAGCAAGTCGTGCAGAACTTCGATCCAGAAGCAGCCAGTGAAGAGATTCGCTGGATGGTAGGTCCGCTGTGGCTTTCGCTCGATGCTTTCACATCGTTGGATAAACTGCCGAGAAGAGTCGGTGTAGATACTTACACGATTCTTATCGCGATAAGAGAATTGGTTAACCGCGGTGTGGCATCGCAAATTAATCGCATCAGCCCGTTTCCTTGCACGGGTCAAATGGGTCAACCGCTGATTTCACACACTGACTTTGAAGTGCATCCGTGGGATCCGCTGCAAGCGTTTTTCCTTGATCCGATTTCGGGAAGACCGACCTGGATGGAAGGAAATTTCTTCGGAGTAGCAAATTCGCTGCAACCGAAAAACATGCTGCACACAATTGCAGTCCCACCAGAAGCGCGCGGCGCCTTGATCCTGAAAGACTACAAATTGATCGGTTTGCACATTGGTTCGCAAGAATTGAAGCCCGGTCAACCGGCACCACCGGTGAAGTGCTATCAATTTATGTGGATGGGTGCGCTTCTCGACTTGAGCACGCGCAAAGTTCGTTCGCCCGGTGAAGGTGGAGATGAAGAAGGCGGCGTCGGAACTCTGAGATCTTCTCTCGATGCTTTGTCCGACGAGGCGGCTACCGAAGTCGACAAGAACCAAGTCAAAATTCAGTGCCCAACCTGTTTTGCAGTCAACGCTGATTACGGACTTTGTACCACCTGCGGTGCCACCATTGAGGCACCACCGGAAGAGCCAGAACCATCGAATAAATTTATGGGTTCCAAACCGGTTCTAGAACTGCGCAAAATTCAAAAGCAGCTCAAGATGACCGACAGTCAGGCGAAATTTGCCCTCGGTGGAACGCTTTTGATTCCACTCATATTGATGACGATGTGCATCCCTAAAGCGCCTCCACCAGAGGCAAACCAGGCGAATCAAGCCGCACAGCCAACGATTGCAAGGACAAAACCTTCAGACAAAAACGCTTTGAAGTTAGCAGTCGAAGAAGCAGGTTTCTCCGCGACTGCGCCACCTATGTACAACTACTCTGATACCAGCGATGTCACTTCGCCAACACCATCATTCGGTTTGGAATCAGAACAAGCAAACCAAAAAATTCTGTTTATTGTTTACGACGATCTGGCACCAGTTCAGTCGCTCAATAACTTCGTCGGCAAGCCTCCTTTCCAGGAAGTAGACCGCGCCGATGAACGCAAGAGCTTAGTCGACAGCAGCGAACAAATTCTTGGCGCAGGAAAATTAAAATGGATTCTCGGTCGGTATACAAAACCCGGCGCAGAAAACCCAATTCAGATCATGCTCGCCTCTTTCCCAGCGGTAAAACCAGGCAAATCGATTCTTGTGGTGGCACAAGCCTATGACGCGAAAAAACGCGCATACAACCACAAAACGACTCTGTTTATCCTCGATGAAATCGCCAGCGAATTGACCGCGGCATCAAACGAAAAGGTTCTGTCGACCTCTCCAGCTAACGAGAAAACTCCTAGCGCCAAGAGCGACGACGAGGACGAAGACTTCGACGAATCGGACGACGGCGCAACAAAAACAAAGCGTTCGAGTGAAGAGTCAACATCTGAAGAAATCGATAAGTTCATCACTGATGCACAAGTCGCACTGCAAGAAAAACTTGATCTGCCGGACAACTTAATTGAACAAGCGGACAGCTACGAAGCAGAAAATAAGAAACCGAAAAAATGGAAAGAAGGCGGACTGCTGGTCGGCATCGACGCAGAAGGCAACGTCAAACGCATCGAACTTCTAACCACCGACGCGAAGGCCGAAGTCCTCAATCGCACGCTCGAAAAGGCCGTGCAGAAAGTGGCTAAATTCGCGGATCCTCCAGTCACCAAGAAACCGGAATTCCAATTCCAAGTAAGACTGCAAGGCAAAGAAATCTTCTTGCGCCAACTCTAATGGTGCAGGGACAAAAAGACGATTACAGCGCTCAGACTCGGTCTGTAGGCACATTCGGGCATTCTGCGCGAGAATCGCGTTTTCACGATCCGATGTTCGAGCCAACTGTTTAGTCGTCGGCAGTTTTCTTATGGCGACGAACGCGAGTAACTGTCTTGGTAGCGGCAGGCGACGAACTAGTTTCAACTTTCTTGGTTGGAGTTCCTGTAAGAACTTCCTTGGCCTCGTCAGCCTTGAACAGTTTCTTCAAAACTCCAGCTAGCTTTTGACGACTGCGTTTCACATCATTGTGATTAGGCGGCAAGTTCTTAACACGCACGTCGAGTGCCTTGCGGAAGCTCACTTCTGAGTCTTGCAGTCGATTGAGTCGTTCCTGGATCGTGCCTAATTCTTCAGCGGCGGTAGCTACTCTGATATCAGAGTTCTCACCGAACTGTGCGTCCAGGTCCCGAATTCCATCGTTGTATAACTGAACGCCTTTGTCAGTTTCACCCTTCTGGATTTTCACGCGGGCAAGACGCATGTAGTCATCAAAGCTTTGCGGCTTCTCTTCGTACCAGCTCTCGACCTCTTCTGCCTTCCACTCTTTAAAGCATCCTGACACTGTCATCGAAACTGATAACAACATCACTAACGCGAGTCCAAGACGCAGATCCGAATTTTTGCGGGTGTTGCGTGCCGCAACGGAACCATCAGGTCTTGCCGAATCGGCACTATTACTTGTCTTTTGAGGCATCACTTTTCTTTTTATCATCTTCAGCTTTTCGTTCGGCTCTTTTCTTTAGCACCTCTTCTGGCACTAGATTGTACTGAATAAGTTTTTCTTTTATCTTCCGAAGGTCTTGTTGGATGATTTTTAGTTGCTCGCCGCCCGGATCAACTTCCTGCATGATCGCTTGCCAGCGCTTGTAGTTGGTGTATGCGAGCTTCCAGTCTTGCTTTGCCATGTACAACTCGGCAAGGTAGCCCACGCAGGTGCCGGTTTGAGCGGCGTTCTCACCGAACTTTTTCGTACAAATTTCGATAGCCTGGTTATAGAGCTTTTCAGCTTCAGCGGTGTTACCGGCATCTTTTGCGGCGCGTGCTTGAGCGACGACGTCCTCAAATTTTTGATTACCACCACCGCCGCCGGTCAACTTGCCGAAATCAGGCTTACCGACCTCACCACATGATGTTAGAGCGACGGCAATTAGTAATAATGGAACGATTTTTCTGGTTGTAAATGACATCACGCGCATTCACCCTGTTCTCCGTCGCAAAGTCACTACAAAGTTATCATTTTTGAGCGCGTCACACCATACCTGAGACGTCGGTGTGCTGAAGATGTCACGCAATTTCGGTTGTCAAACTTTTTCAATCTTGGCGCCGGTAAAGTAGTGGGCGAGGATGGTTTGATATTTCGAGCCTTCCTTAGCCCAGCCCTGCGCGCCGGTTTGCTGCAGGCCAACCCCATGACCCCAGCCCAGACCGGATATCGATAGTGCAGATAAATGCCCGAGCTTGTCATGACTTTGATCTAAAAATATTCGCGCACTTTTTAATCGCGCCAGTTTCTTTCCTGGTGTTTTGAACAAATCTCGGATCACCAGTTCTTTCATCACGCGCCATGTGCCGGTTGATGTTTTTACTTCGATTTCGATCGCGCAGCCGGAAACGCCACGTTTCGGAATCCTGAACGATTCAATGTGACCGAACTTACCCGAAGGAGGAGCCACCACAAATGGTGCTCGTTCGTCTTTAAGCATCGCCTGCACGGTAGCGTGCATGTGGGATTCCAGGTCATCTGCGGTCAGGTGTACTTTCCATTTGAAATGATTCGACGCGGCGTCCACCGTATATGGTGCACTGTTATAAAAATGACGCAGATTTTTGTCGTCGAATAGTTTCAAATCGACTTTGTTTTTTGTCTCCGGAACACCGCTCAGGTAGGGTAATTCCGGCGGAGGAAATTGTCCGGTAGCCGGATCGGAAAAACAGTTGTTGTAATTTTCCGTGTGACCGCCAGCGCAAGAACTGAACAAGGCTAAAATAGGTTTTTCCCGATAAGTTAAAACCTCACCAAGAGTCTCATGAATAGCGCGTTCATGTGTGGGCGACGAGACTGTCGTCAGTCCGCCGAAATACTGGCAGCAGAGATACGAATCGCAAACGTTAACGCCATCTTTGCCGTGGCTTATACGTGGGTTTAATCCATACGTCCGCGCAGCTACAGCCTGAGCCTTGACCGCCTCGATGTGATACGACGCAGGTATTTCAGAATGCAGAACTCCGTTTAGATACTTATCTAAATCCAGTATCAGGGCGACTCTGACATGACCGTTTCGAACAAAGACGGCGATTGAGCCGTTGTACTTCGCGCCGGTTGTGCCCGATGCACCAGGTCGCCTGATCGACAACAGATTGATTGAGTGCGAGCCTCGCACAAGAAAACATCCATTCGTTCTCGGCAGTTTTTTGCCACCATCAAAAGCTTCAAGAACGAAAGAGCCAGTTTTTGCCTCTTTGATACCTTTGACTGTAAAGCGCTGACCAGCAGCAATCTTTTCAAAAGGCTTGTCAGAAGTACCGACGCCAAGCAATGTCACGAGGTCGCGGCTTTCAGGCAACTGAAATACTTCAAGCGCGCCCGATGACGTAAGGACCACTTCCGTGTGGTCTAACGTCTTTAAATCTGTGGTCGTGAGACCTACGGCAACCAGCATTCAGACAACAAGCCCGGTCCGAGAAAGGTAATCTATTAAACTGTTAAAGTGGCGGAGTAGGAGGGACTCGAACCCCCAACCCTTTCGGGCAGCCGCTTTCAAGGCGGTGTCTTCATCCAGCCAGGTCTACTCCATTACGTTGCAATATACTCTATAAATTATGCCAAGAAAAGGTATGTTATGAATTTTCAAGCCGCAGTATGAACTTCGATCCAATGTAAGGCAAAACCATACCCTGATGAACACGTCCGGTTTCGACAACAAAAAGAAAATACGCCTCGACCTCGCCCTTGTAGAGCGGGGGTTGTTCATTTCACGTCAAGAAGCACAAACCGCCATCATGGACGGTGCCGTGCTTGTCAACAAAATTAAGTGCACCAAATCCGGTACCAGTGTTTCCGGCAACGATTCAATCGAATTGCGTCCGGGTTTCGTCAAACAAAAATACGTCAGCCGCGGTGGACTGAAACTTGAAAAGGCGATACAGGATTTCCAGATCGACGTCAAAGATCGGATCTGTCTCGATGTCGGTGCCTCCACCGGCGGTTTCACTGACTGCTTGCTTAAAAGCGGCGCCGCGCTAGTTTATGCAATCGACGTCGGCTACGGGCAACTCGATTGGAGCCTGCGGACAAATCCAAAGGTGGTCGTGAAAGAACGCGTTAATGCGCGATACTTGAGCCGCGCCGAATTATACGGCGAAGAAAGTTCCGGACCAGGACAGGAACAAGGGCAAGACTCAGAAGTCCAACAACAACAACAACAACAACAACAACTTCAAGCGTCGAAAATAGCCGACCTTGCCGTTATCGATTGCTCGTTCATTTCACTCGAAAAAATTCTTCCTGCAGTCAAAGATTTGCTGGATGCGGATCATAGCGAAATCATCTGCTTGATCAAACCACAATTCGAAGCCGGCAAAGATGCGGTAAAGAAAGGCGTGGTACGCAATCAGAAAGTTCACGCTGAGGTTTTAAACCGCATCGCCGACTTCGTATTCAACCTCAAATTGGAACTCACGGCATGCACGTACTCACCACTCAAGGGACCGAAAGGAAACATCGAATATTTGATGCTGCTCACGCGCCGCAGCAACGTTGAGCCCGAAGTGCAAAGAGTGCTGTCAGCAACAGATCTGGAACGCATCGCCACGGACGCGGTCATAAAAATGAACGCTGACGGCGTTGCAAACAGCGACGACGAAGACAATAATGCGTGACAACGAGAGGCGCGATGATGAGACGCTTGACATTTAGCGCGTACATTGAGTGCATGACATAGCACCCGACAATGAGGCGCGTGAACAAAAGATGCCGTGAAGGAACTGACTAAGCGTCGAGTTTGCGGCTTCCGAGGAACACCTTGAGCTCATCCAATTCTTCGAACAATTCCAATACTTGAACCACAGTTTCCTGCGGGTCTTGAGAGCCGCACTCGCTCACTGCAAATGCCAGCAACTCAGCATAGCTGATTGTTCCCTGGCTAATTTTTTCAATTATTCTGGCCGCCAAGTCGCCTAACTCAATGAATCTAGCGTTCAACTCTTCGGGATCCCGATAGATCGCCAAATTCGTTTTGCACTTTTTGATACGGCGCGGCAAGCGCACATCGTCGCGAAGCCAATCAACCAATTTCGAAATCGGATAATTGTAGTTGCGAATAACGAGCACCGAATTTAGTATCGGTCCGTATTCTTGAAATTTTTCCGGACTATCGAGTTGAATGTTGATACCACGTTGAGCGACGAGATCGCTCTCCATGATTTCGAGCTCAATCCACTCGTAGTCTGCCAGTTCGGGAAGAAAACCATGCCGAGTTACTAACTCCGGCGTATGGTTTTTCAAAAATGTTGAAAAGCCCTGAGCGGCTTTGTTCAAATTGTAGTGATCGGGTGGACACGTTTCCATGTATTGATCGACGAGTTTCACCCATTGTCTTGACAAGATTTTCTGGCATCCGGGATAGATCGATCGCATCAGATCTTGGCGTCCAGTTCGAATCAAACTCGCATACAGTCGAACGCCGCGAGGGTCGATCGCACCAGCGATATCCTCATTGATACCATCGGCTTTTTTCTCAGCGAGAAATTGCGAACGCGTTCCATTTTGCGTCCACAAAGTTGCTAATGATTGTTCGATGTCGCGAAGTGTTTGAGTCATAAAATTATGCGCGAGCACCTCTGCGCGATCCGGTGGTCATCCGAACTACAGACGTTTCATGGAAGTCCAGCTGGAGCGGGTCGGCGACATCTGACGATTGCGACTCAACTGCGTTCATCTTCGCAAGTGCAGGCTGATAGTTCGCTGCGATCGTGCGAATTTGTTTTAGCTCATCAAGAATTTCGGAGAACTCTGGATAGTTTTGATCTCGCTCAAGCATCACTCCGTTAACCGGAACCCGAGCAAGAATATAATCGAGCAGTTCGAAAACTGGCTCGATGACTGGATTTCCATGAGTGTCGATGATCATCTCTTCGCCATGACTATGACCGGCCACGTGCATTTGCACCGTGCGTTCCAGCGGCAGAGAATTCATATATTTGTATGGGTCAAAATTGTGGTTGATCGAATTGACATATACATTGTTGACGTCGAGCAACAGCCCACAATCAGCTTTCTCGAGTACTTCTGCGAGAAACTCTACTTCGGTCATTTCGGAGCCGGGCAAGTCCATGTAGAAGGAAATGTTTTCAATCAATAAAGGTCGTTCGATATAGTCTTGAACAGCCTTGATTCGTTTAACAACGTGATTCAGAGCCTCACGCGAATACGGCAACGGCAAAAGGTCGTGGAGATAATGACCGGAGACAGATGTAAAACACAAATGATCGCTGAACCATGGTGCCTCTATGGTATCAAGCAAACGCTTGAGCGATTTCAAATATTTTTCGTTTAGTGGATCAGTACTACCAAGCGAAAGGTTGACCCCATGGGTCACAAGGGGGAAAGCAGGATAAGCTTTTTCAAGCCGTTCTCTGGCCATCCCCCCGAGATCCATGTAGTTTTCCGGAACGATTTCCAGCCAATCAATTTTGTCGCGATTCTCAAAAGTCTCTTGTGCCAACTCTCGGCGCAAGCCGAGCCCGATGCCGAGCACCGGAAGTTTCTTCTTCATGTTTTGGAAGTCGAAAGTCATATCGTCACCTGGAAGTTCAACAACGCGCAAAAAAGGCTGGCGGAAACCAGCCGGACTTATCGTTCTACTTGTCTGAAGTCTTGCAAGCGCCTTCTTTACCTTTGCAGGAAGATTCTTTGCCTTTGGCTTCATCTTTAGCTTTGCATGAACCCTCTTTGCCCTTACAGGAGCCTTCTTTGCCCTTGCATGAACCTTCGGTTCCCTTAGCTTCTTTTTCTTTCTTCTCTTTTTTGACCTTAGTCTTCTTCTCTTCTTTCTTCTCGGTTGTGGTTTCATCAGCGAGATTTACTTTCTTGCTGATTTCCGATGGAGAAGATTTTTCCTTGACGGAAAGATCGGTTTTGTCTGCGGCGCCTGCTTGGCCCTGAAGTGCAAATCCTAGAACAGCAACCAATGCTGCTGCTAGCTGTACCTTTTGCATCGTTGACCTCCTAATAGGTGTGATGGTTACGGGTCCTTGTAGACCCAAATCGCCCTACCCGTACGTTGGGTAGGAAGATAGTGTTCATGTTATGCCACCTTCATTAACAAAAACCCATGCAAAGGTTATGAGCATGTAAAATCTATATCTCCACAACCGAATCGCAAGCCAGGCGGCACCAGCCGTATGCTTATGATTGAGAAAACTTGAGCGTTGCTAAGAGACAATACGTTTCCGTTCCTTATATATAGGTATAAAGGTTAGGGAAGTGGTCGTGCAAAATGTTATCAGCCTCAATTCGCCCGATCAGAACCAAATCGTTCCAACAAAAGTACACTGTGCACGAGCACACAATGTCATCGGAAACACTAAGAGGGAAACGGTCCTTTAAATGAGCGAAGACGTACATTCCATTTTCAAGGAGAGTCTCAACAACTGGGCCAACATGGACATGGCTCCTCCTGATGTTGTTGAAATTTCTCATCCACTTTTTTGCGAAAAACTTGGAGTCGATCCAAAAGCATTCTCATTCAAAAATTACGCTCAGCCTGGCGAATCAGCGGACTGGTATCAGGCACCATTCGAATTTCCTGATGTAATCGAAGGCACGATGTATTTGTATTTGCCTGCGCGATGGACGAGCGACATGAAGCAAAGCAATGTTGCTCAAGTGTTCGAAGGCACTCGCGTTCGACAAACGTTGATCTTGGCGAGCAAAGAAGATTGGAAAAAAACACTTCCAGACTTTTTCGATATTGGCGAAACGGCTGCGTTTGCATACTATCCAGTGCATCTTCCCTATTACGATCAATGGGTCGCTTGCGTCGACATGCAAGAGAAGATTTGGATCTACACCTTCTATGGTGCCGGCGATTGGATCCTGATTTCGAAGGGCGATGCTGGTGGTCGAAACACACTAGGTTTGCAAATCACTTCATCAGTTCATTCGAGCCCCTGGTACAGTTGGATCGCAAGCGCGCAATAACTTTTCTTTTGTGGCTTAAGCGCTAAATCTCGCAGCCGCCGAGATTGGCTTGGGCACTCATTCTTGGCGATCGTTCATTTGTACGTTGGTGACTTTTGATCTAGCGCGAATGCCGATCGTTATCGAAATGTACTGATCGACTTATTCGCGTTGTATCTAGTAGCACAAAAACTTTTGATTGTGGAAATATCCATGTCCCAATTCGACTTTATCTATCTTCACGGATTTGCGTCGTCACCGAAATCAAAAAAGGCGAAATTCTTCGACGAGCATTTGCGCGAATGCGGTATCACTGCGTGCGTTCCCGATTTGAACACACCGTCGTTTCGCGAACTGACTCTCACGAATCAAATTGATTTAGTCGGATCGCTTTTAAATGAACACAAAAATCAAATCGCGATCGGATCGAGCATGGGCGGATTGGTGGCAACATTGTCAGCGCTTCGCTTTCCATCGATCAAAGCATTGATTTTACTTGCACCAGGATTCGGCATCGAGAAACGCTGGATGCAACTCGTAGACGCTGATAAACGCAACGTTTGGAAAGAGGACGGAGCCATCGATGTGTTTCACTACGCGAGTGAACGCAATGAGTCGTTGGGTTATTCCTTCGTCGAAGATTTGGAAACGTATTCAACGCGAAACATCCAGGTGACTATTCCAACGTTGATTCTGCACGGAATCAATGACGATGTAGTGCCTGTAAGTGAAAGCCACCATTTTGCAAAACAGAATTCCGAATTTGCAAAATTGATCGAATTGAACGATGGACACGAACTCGCAACGTCGTTGCCCGAGATCTGGCAAGCATCGAAGGAATTTCTCGAGCAGCATTCGTTCATTTCTAGACGATCAATTTGATATCAGCTCAAAGGTCAGCTCACCCTAGATGAACAAACACAAATAAAGAGACCTCGGATTTCTCCGAGGTCTCTTCGAGATGCCTAATGATTTAAATTAGGAACCGCCGTTATCACCGGATGGCGTTACTGCGGCTGCTGGTGCTGCTTTACGTTTTTTGGCTGCGCCCTTTTTGGCGGCTGGCTTTTTTACTGCCGACTTTTTCGCTGTTGTTGCCTTCTTCTTTGTAGAAGTTGCTGCCTTTTTGGTGGCTGGCTTTTTAGCGGTCGACTTTTTAGCAGTGGTTTTCTTAGCTGCTGGCTTTTTGGCTGCTACTTTTTTCTTAGGAGCGGCTTTCTTTGCGGCAGGTTTCTTAGCGGCTGCTTTTTTCTTAGGAGCTGCTTTCTTCGTTGCAGACTTTTTGGCTGCTACTTTCTTTTTAGGAGCGGCTTTCTTAGCGGCTGCTTTTTTAGGAGCTGCTTTTTTAGCTGCTGGCTTCTTAGCTACTGCTTTTTTGGCGGCTGGCTTTTTAGCTGCGGCTTTTTTCTTAGGAGCTGCTTTCTTAGCTGCTGGCTTTTTGGCCGCAGGTTTCTTAGCTGCTGCTTTTTTGGCTGCTGGCTTTTTGGCTGCAGCTTTTTTCTTAGTAGCGGCTTTCTTCTTCGCTGGTTTCTTAGCTGCTGGCTTATCGCCACCAGATGTAGCGGCTCGTTTAGGAGCTGCGCCAGCTGCTTTTTCTACCGAAGTAGAGGGAGCGGTGCCTGGTTGTTTAGGCTCTTCGCTACCTTTTTCTTTAGTTGCCATTTCTTTCTTTTCCTCCCGGTTGCTGGTGGAGTTCAAAAACAATTGGTAAAACACTTCAGAAGTACTGGAATGCAAAAATTCAATCGTTCGCTGTTGCCACCATTTTCGATCGAGCAATTTTTTGCTCTCTCAATCACACCACACGTTGATACATTACTTTCATTTGAAAAAAAATGCAATATATAGATCGATCAGATCGCACGATCAATTATCAATTTCAAAAACTATTTCGAAGATCGATTATGCAGTGACTCGATCATCCAACCTACTACTCGCGACCACTGATTCGCCGAAAACGCATACCTGCCAGCAGTTTACAGACTCACGTCGCGATCAAAAAACCAACTCGCAGATCGATCACGCGATCGATCCGCATTCGAAAGTTTGTAAACTCATATGGCCGTCCACGCACCACCGACAAAACCAAACGCAGATCTGAACGACTCGTTTTGAATTTGTTTGAGTTCACTAAAATCAATCACGTCTGCGTCGATCAATCGTTCATATTCTCCAGGCAACGTACACGGTGATGGATTACGTCCCGGATTGTCGGTGCAGACTGCGATTGCGACGCCTGCTTCACGACATCGTTCAAACACGATTCGGAGATCAGAGAAATTTTTGAGCACTCCGGTTTGTCGATAACTGGTCGGACAAACTTCCAGAGTGATCTGTTTCCTCGCAAGCTCCTTCAACATTTCTGGTTTAACCAGAGGAATGTGAATGCCATGACCAATTCGATCAAGCACGTTGAAGTATTGGGGAAAAACATTTTCGATCCCGGTCTCCCCAAGATGGCATGTTGTCTTAAGCCCACAAGCACGCGCCTTCCCGAGCAATGCCACCCACTCTTCGAACTTCTCGGGATTGATCTCAGGACCAGCAAGATCGATCCCGACGACAGGTCCTAAGTTATCCTCGGCACATTTTAAAATCGCTTCATTGATTTCTTTGGGCAAGCGTCGATCGAGACAAAGAATTTGTTTTACGACGATTGGATAATCGGCGGGCCTGACGTTTGCGCTGATTACTTCAACGATGTCATTCATTTGACCGAGACGTTTTTCAACCGAGTCCTTGTGATTGGTTCTGAAGTACGGGTTGTACCTCAATTCCATGTACTGCAAGTTCTCGAATGTGTATGCTCCGCGACACAAACGTAAACAGAAATATGGTAGATGTTCAACACTCTGCAATTCTTCGACGAGCGAGTGAATCTTCACGAACTCTTCGAGTGTTCTGCACGGACGCGTGAACCAATTGTAGAAACCATCGTAGTCAGGAAAATAATTCAGAATCGCATGATCGTGCCTCTGCAGAAATTTGTAGATAATGCGTGGATGCAAGGCACCGCCTAGATGTCTGTGCAAATCTGCATACAATGCCATTTCTCGATCACCTCATGGTTTCCATAAAAATTTTTCCCTGAGTGCTTTTGTTTTCGAGCACCGGAGCGGTAACGGCAATTGGAATATGCAGCCACCGGTAACACTATGTGCCCATTATTGAGATCCGAAGCTGCTAACAATTTTTGATCGCCACAGGACAGGGTATATACCAACTAAACCAATCGAGTTATCAGACCATATCGAAGTTTGAAATTACGGGCAGAAAGAAATCGTTTCGAATAATCTGAGAGAACTGAACTTCGAATCATTGGTGAGTATCGAGCTCCGAATCACCGGAGAGTATCGAACTCAGAATCATCGGAAAGAATTGGATAGAGAACATTCGACTGTGCAAAAACTTTTAAAAGTCTCAACGCTGAAAAAATCGGTAAGCAAACTTTCAGTCTGTTTGCTTGCTGCACTGTGCTTATCCGCGCTTTACACGCAAAAGATCTTCGCCGATCAAGATCCTGTAGTTCGAGTAGATACATCGAAAGGACCTATTTTCATTAAGGTGTTTAGCTCGATGGTTCCGAATACATCGGCTAATTTTATCGATCTCGTGTCTCGCGGATTTTACAGCGGCAAGATTTTTCATCGCATCGAAAACTGGTGCATCCAAGGCGGCGACCCAAACGGAAATGGCAGCGGCGCGTTCGTCGATCCCAACACCGGACAACCTCGATACATTCGACTCGAGATCAATCGCAGCTTAAGACACTCCGCCGGTGGTGTTGTCGCGATGGCACGTGGTTCCGGTGAAAACTCAGCGAGCTGTCAGTTTTACATTTTGAAATGTCCGATGTTTCAGCTCGACGGCAAGTATGCAATTTTCGGACGAGTCTTAAGCGGAATGGAAGCGGTCAACTCGATGCGCCGAGGTGACGTTATTCAATCAGCCACCATTGTTCAAATGTCGCAACAACAAGGCGGTAGTGGTCAAAATCAGAACAGCGGTGGTCAGAGAAAAAGACCACGCAGTGAACCAATCGTGCCTTACGTTCCACCTGAACAAATTCCCGATAGTGGCTTTTAATTCATCAGCGGTAGTGTCATCGCAAATTGGTCTGGCAATGTTCACCGCGAACTTTCGTCGGGACGTTTCTCTGCAAAGCTCACAATCGTTCATTGCAACCTTGCGTCATTGATCGAAAAATCGGTCATCGCAGACAGTCAACGCGAACGATTATTGTGAACGTGCATCGCGAACCGAAAGCGCAGTTTAGTTCAAACCTTCATCGCAACTGGCTTTTAGTACTGCCGATCATCGAACCGGCAAGGCAATTGAATCGCTTCATTCAACCGACGTATGTATGCGCTTTTTGAAATTAGCTTGGCGCTCAACGTTCCAAGATGTTCAGTCATGTATTGAGAATCGAGCAGAACGAATTTTCTTTCTCTCATTCTTTCGACTAAGTAAACGAGACTAACCTTTGATGCATCGGTGACGAGGTGAAACATACTCTCACCCATGAAGGCACCGCCGATGGCGACTCCATAAAGTCCGCCGGCCAACTCGCCTTTGTAATAAGCTTCAACCGAGTGAGCGAATCCCATTTCGTGAAGCTGTGTATACACTCTGACGATGTCGCCCGAGATCCAAGTGCTTCCATGTTCCGTGCCGCATCGTTCAAGCACTTCACTCCAGGCCGAGTTCACTCTCATTTCAAACTTACCTGAGCGATACGTTCGCATCAAACGTTTCGGAGCATGGAAGTCATCGAGATCGATAATGCATCGCGGGTCCGGCGAATACCAGTTGATCGTTCCATCGTCATTGCCCATTGGAAAGATCGCCTGCGTGTAAGCCGCAATGACGAGCTGTGGAGTAAACGGTTGATTCATAAGCTTCAATTGCTGTAAAAGGTTTCGGATAAACTCGGCTAATTTTTTCAAGGTGCTCGATGACTCTTCGGTGTCAGTTCGTTCGGTCGCTTGATTCTTCGATTGTATTTCGATCCGATTGATCTAGTTGGGAGTAGAACATGATCGCCATTGGTTTGTAGCGAAACCGCTCGTTCCATTCCCCTTCGGTCTTCAGCGAACTCAATCGCTTGGTCTCGCTCACTTTACGTCCACCGACATGGACTCACTTCACTTACTACCCGTTTTGGGTTTCGTCAAAGACTTACTTTTGCTCTTGGTTTCACACGGAGGCGTCAAACTTCGAAGGTAAGCGATCAAATCCTTCATCTGAGAATCGCTGATCACGTCGACGTTGAAACCAGCCATGCTTGTGCCTGTAACGCCCTTTCGAATGACTCTCTCTATCTGCGAGTCCTTTGGATACTTTTTCGCGAATGATTCGCCTCTTAGCGGCTTACTGGGATGAACTGAGTTGAGTCCTCCCTTGTGACAATCGACGCAAGTCAGCGACTCGAAAATTTCCTGCCCTTTCTTGGCGTCGCCGGAATTGATCGAGAGACAAGGCGCCACACAACATGCGATGGCAACTAAAAGGATGAGGCTGACGAAAGTTGGTCTGGTCATGTCCGACATCTTAGCGAAAAACATCGAAATTTGCACTGCGACCGTGTTTGCTTCTTCAAGATCGCAATAGACACTGCAAGACAAAACCAAGACTTACTCAGTCAAGCAGATTAGGTTTGTAGACTTTGAAAGTAAACTCTACGCCATTCTCGTGTTCGATCTCTGATGACGAGACTAATTGAAAAAGTTGCTTGTACTCCGGAAAGAACGCATCGCAATCGTAACGGTGTCTAATTTCCGTCAGATATAGCAAGCCAATCCGCTCGTGTTGCAATGCCTGGTTATAAATCTCGGCACCGCCGATGATGAACACTTTATCGACCGGTCCCTGCACCAGAGTTTCGAAAGCCTCATCGATCGAACCACATCGAAAGACACCTTCAGGCACAACATAATCCGGATTGCGAGTGAGCACGACGTTGTAACGTCCGGCAAGAGGACGATGATTCGCAGGAATCGATTCCCACGTTTTGCGTCCCATGATCACAGCGTTAAACAAGCCCTCTTCATTCGCGGCAGTTGTTATGCGCTTAAAATATTTGAGGTCCTGGGGAATTTTCCAGGGCAGCTGATTATTTTTTCCGATGCCGCGATTGAGATCGCAAGCAACCACCAGGTCAAATCTTTCATTCATCAGTTTGCCAAAATTCCCGCGATGAATTCGCGAATTGCGAATCTCAGAATTTTATACTGAACGCAACTCATTCCGTTTCCGCTTTGAAAAATCTGTGTCAAACAGATACAGGGAACTTAATGAATCCCTGATGAACATAATCGTGCAATTCAAAATCTTCGTACTGCAGCTCCAGTAGCGGCTTGTCTGCGATCGTAACTTTAGGAAGAGCTCCTGGTGTGCGAAGCAACTGTTTTTCCAAACCTTCTAAATGATCGAGATAGATGTGAGCATCGCCGAATGTATGCGTGAAAATTCCAGGCGTAAGCTTGCATTCGTTTGCGACCATCATCAGCAATAACGCATAGCTTGCGATGTTGAATGGAACACCTAGCGCCATGTCAGCAGATCTTTGATACAGCTGCAAATCCAATCGTCCGGTTTGCGAAACGTAAAATTGAAACATCATGTGACACGGAGGCAGCGCCATCTTATCGATGTCGGACACGTTCCACGCAGAGACGATCAAACGACGAGAGTCAGGATTGTTTTTGATCTGATCGATCACGTTCAGAATTTGATCGATGTGACCCTTCTTAAAAGATTCAGTTTCAGAATCCCATTCGAATTTCGGCCACTTACGCCACTGATATCCATATATAGGTCCGAGTTCACCACTATCATCTGCCCAGGCATTCCAAATTGGTGTGTACTGAACCAGATCATCATTGATGTTTGTCGAGCCGCGCAAAAACCACAAGAGCTCTCGCAGCACGCCATCGAACTTGACTTTCTTTGTCGTCAGTAATGGAAATCCTTCTCTGAGATCGAACTTCGCTTGCAGTCCGAACATTGAGATAGTTCCGGTTCCGGTTCTATCTTCGCGGCGTTCGCCGTTCTCTAAAATATATCGAACCAGATCCAGATACTGCTTCATTTAAGGGACCTCAACATCTCTGCACCATGTCCGCGACTAATCGATCAGGCTTACTGAAAGCCGCGCCGCGACGGCGTTTCCTTTTCTCTGCTTAGAGAATAACACGAACACGTTACAAGAAAAAGTAATTAAAACCATCATCTCTTGACAAATTTATTGATGAGAACTATGCAATCGTTTTGTCCTAACACTCTCTGTGATCTTGCGGTCGTGACAACGGAAGTTACTGAAACTATAAATCTAGGATGAGCAAAATCGAGATCGAGCAAAATGCCGAGTAAGCTTTGCAATTGTCCGCGCGTCTTTATAGATATTGGAGAGTACGAAATGCTCACAGAGTTTCGCAATGAACCTTTTACTGATTACAGCCAAAAGGCAAACGAAGATGCCATGAGAGCGGCCATCAAGAAAGTCAGATCTGAATTTGGCAAAACCTATCCGCTCATCATCGACGGAAAGGAAATCAAGACTGGCGATTTGATGGTATCCACAAATCCTGGCGACCCAAAAGAAATAGTCGGCAAGTTTTCGAAAGCCACAGTGCAAGAAGCTGAGATGGCGATGGAAGCAGCGGGCAAAGCTTTCGAAACATGGAAACTTGTTCCTCCGCACGAGCGCGCACGCTATTTGTTCAAAGCGGCTGCCATCATGAGACGCCGCAAGCATGAGCTTTCCGCGTTGTTGTGTTTAGAAATCGGAAAAAGTTGGGCGGAAGCCGATGGTGATACCGCAGAGGCAATTGATTTCTGCGAATTCTATGGTCGCGAAATGATGAGACTGAGCCAGCCTCAACCATTGACCGCACACGCCGGCGAAGAAAATGAATTGAGTTACATTCCAATGGGAATCGGTTTGGTTATTCCGCCATGGAATTTCCCGCTTGCGATTCTGGTCGGTATGACTACAGCTGCAATCGTTTCCGGCAACTCGGTGCTTGTAAAACCATCGAGTGAAACTCCGATGATTGCATACACCTTTTGCAAAATTATGGAAGAAACCGGATTGCCTGCCGGTGTTCTCAACTTCGTTCCTGGTCCTGGATCTTCTGTCGGTGACTATCTCGTCCAGCACAAGAAGACTCGTTTCATCGCCTTCACAGGCAGCAAAGAAGTCGGTTTGAGAATCAATGAGTTAGCTGCAAAACCACAAGCAGGACAGCTCTGGATCAAACGCGTTGTCGCTGAGATGGGCGGCAAAGACTCGATCGTAGTCGACAAAGAAGCTGATCTCGATAGCGCCGCCGATGGTATCGTCGCTGCTGCGTTTGGATTCCAGGGACAAAAGTGCAGCGCTTGTTCCAGAGCGATAGTCGTCGCCGATGTTTACGACGAGATGGTGAAGAAGATCAAAGAACGCACCGATAAACTTGTTGTCGGTTCAGCAGATGAACGCGATATCAACATGGGTCCGGTCGCTTCGAAATCAGCCTACGAAAGCATTCTTTCCTACATCGAAGTCGGCAAAAACGAAGGCAAACTCACGTCAGGTGGTGGAGCGGTTGAAGGCAAAGATGGTTTCTTCATCAAACCAACAGTGATCTCGGATGTCGCTCCGGATGCGCGAATTTCGCAAGAAGAAATTTTTGGACCAGTACTCGCTGTGATCAAAGCGAAAGATTGGACCGACGCGCTTGATATCGCCAATAATACCGAGTTCGGTTTGACCGGTGCAGTCTATTCGAAAAATAGAGCGCACATCGAGCAAGCCAGAAGAGACTTCCACGTAGGCAATTTGTACTTGAACAGAAAATGCACAGGCGCCCTGGTCGGTGTTCATCCGTTCGGCGGATTCAATATGAGTGGTACTGACTCCAAAGCTGGTGGCAAGGATTACTTGTTGCTGTTCATGCAAGGCAAGTCGGTTTCGGAACGCTTCTAAACCAGCAGTTTCGACCAGCACCACATACGGTATCATGCGCTCGTTCTTTGCAACGGGCGCATGTTCTTAGTGGCGTTTTCGCGGTGCAGTTCGCGGCGCATTTAAATGTTCTGCAAACCAACAGTGTGCCAATATCATCCTCATCTGTTTGGTTCCGCCTTATCACCGACTAAGGATCGGCGAAACAGTTATCATGAGCGTGGGCGCGACAATTGTTCACGAAGGCGCCTGACATCCATTCGAAACTGACCGTTCTGCTAAACTACATAACGGATTTCGTTCGTTTAGTAGACCGATTTCGGAGAAAAAACCTGGTGGGAGGCATAGATGGTTGAGTCGATTCAGCTCATCCGACAGATTGCGGTTCGGGCAATAGTCACTGAAAACTTTAAAAACCAGGTCAGCAACGAGATCCAGCGGAACCTTCAGCAAATCGATGCTGAATTGCAGCAGCTTGAATTCAAAGGCAAGCGCGCCATCTCGGAAATCGAAAAGCGCGCCCAGGGTGCCATGACGCAAGATGCTCGTGTTCAAATCGAGACTATTCGCGGTCAAGTCGAGCAAGAAAAAATGCGTCTTCTTCAATTGAAAGAAGAGATGATGGGACAAAACCAGGCATTGACTGAACTTCCAATCGGCAGCGTGGTCACGCAATTCACTGTGGAAAATCCGGTTGAAGTGCGAATCGGCGAAAACATTTTCCAGCGTCTTGAAGGCGGCGAGATTCTCGTCAAAGACGGAATCATTCAAGAAATCAGAATCTAGACGTTTTGGTTTCGAAGGTAGTTCGAAACTGAAATCGAAGCATGGCAATTCGAAATCGAAAGTCGCAATTCCAAAGTCGCATTCGAATCAACGATCAAAAGTCGATCAACATCAAAAGCAGAGGCGGTCCTTTCGAACCGCCTCTTTCGTTTTTTCTCGATCCGAATAAAATCTCGATCGAACTGAATAATCAAACTGCCATCGATGATCGAACTGCGATCAACTCGAACTCGAATCAGAAACTCTTATTCTTCAAGATAGTCTTTGAGCTGATCGCTCGCTTGTGACTGTCTCAAAAATCTGAGTGCTTTCAATTCGATTTGTCTTGTACGTTCGCGCGTGATGCCGACCAGTCTTCCGACTTGTTCGAGCGTGCGCGGTTTGCCGTCATTAAGACCGAAGCGCAGAATCAACACTTCACGTTCGCGCGGTGTCAGCACGGATAGAACCTTGCGAACATCGTCTGTCATGAGGCGCGACGCCGTTGAGTCTTCCGGAGTTTTTCCGTTTTCGTCTTCGACTAATTCCGCAAGCGTGTTGTCGTCGTCTTCACCGTAAGGTGTGTCGAGTGACAGCGGAGAACGATTGGCTGCGAGGATATCTTTCACTTTCGCAAGTGAGATGCCCATCTCTTTTGCCAACTCATCCATCGATGGTCGACGATCGAATTTTTGCGACAGCTTACGAGTTGCTTTTCGCAAATTGTTGATCGTTTCAACCATGTGCACAGGCACTCGAATCGTTCTTGACTTATCGGCAAGCGCGCGCGTGATGCCCTGCCTGATCCACCACGTTGCGTACGTGGAGAATTTGTATCCGCGTTCTGGATCGAACTTTTCAGCTGCTCGAATCAAACCGAGATTACCTTCTTGAATTAGATCAAGAAAAGGCAGTCCACGATTTTGATACTTCTTCGCGACGCTGACCACCAGACGCAAGTTTGCTTGCACCAGTTTCTTTTTGGCCATCTCATCGCCGGCTGCAACTCGTCTTGCCAGCTCGATTTCTTCGGGCGCGGTCAATAGTTTGACGCGACCGATTGATCTCAGATAAAACTGAACAGGATCTTCAGCGGTCGCCGGTGTTGGTGCGCCGACGCGACGTCGAGTTCTGACAGTGATCACTTCTTCAGGACCGTCATCGTCGAAAGAATCATCTTCATCGGAAGAAGCGGCAGCAAAATCTGCGCCGACGAATGAGGGCATGAAATCATCCAGACCGAGATCGTCAGTCATAGGACTGTAGTTTTGTGTTGCTCTTCTTGCCATTACAGTGTCCGTTTGTAGTTTGAAACTACTTTTAGGGGTGAGAGAAACGTCCTTAAGGGGGACGGGACAGGAATCTTCCAGCTTTGTTAAAAGCCGGTTAACTCAATTTGTCCGAACCCATAGATTGGGGTGACGCCTCCCTTATTAAAATGTTCCAGCATGGTGCTTGATAACCGGGTTTTCCCTAGATCTAATTTGCCGCGTGTTACCTTTGTGATCAGAGCGAAAAGTCAAAACCGAAAACGCTCTCATATCAACGCTTTTGCCGATCGCGCCCCTTCTCGAACAAATCAGCTGAAACGTCATACAACTCCAACCGATATCGGTTGAAGTTATCACCCCGGTGAATGCACGCGGCCTGCTCAAAAACAGTTCATTTACTGAACGTTCCAATGCAAAGCTCAACCGCCCGGTTGTCTTCTATATTCCCTGAATCCGACAAAATGCCACACTGGAGCCGGCTATAGGTCGGCGCGGCCGGGCGAACATAGACGCGCATCGCTGCTCCGACGCTGCATGCGGCGCGGCAGGCGGCCGAAGGTAGACGCGCATCGCTGCGCCAACGCTACATGCGGCGCGGCGGGCGGCCAACAACGCGCCGTTCACAACGTTAACAACTCACAACTCACCGCGCTACTATCCGTTGTCATTGACCCAAAACAGCCATTTTGGAGAACTCGGCTTCCCATTCTTAATGTCAAGGTGTGCTGGAATGCTCAAAAACGCGCGATTCTTGGCGCAGTCCGCTTCACCTTGACAAAAACCAGAGTTTTTTGGCGCTTTTTCAGGCCTTTTTCAGGCCTTTTTCAGGCCTTTTTTAGGCTCTTCAGGCTCTCTGGGCTTTTTTAGGCTTTTTAGGCTTTTTAGGGCATTTTTAGAAGGTTTTAGGGCGTTCTTAAGGCTTGAACTGTCCGTAGCTGTGCAGCCCGCCGAAGCCTAAGGTGTTGAAACCGAGATAGGTCAAAAGTGTGAGTAGCAGCCCGATTACGGAGACCAGAGCCAATTTTTCCGGTTTCAGTTCTCTATAAACCCTTAAGTGGATGTAGGCGGCGTAGCTCAACCAGGTGACGAGTGCCATCGACTCTTTCGGATCCCATGACCAATAGCTGCCCCAGGCGTGATTGGCCCAGAGCCCACCGGTGATGATTCCTATCGTCAGCAGTGGAAAACCGATTGCGATGCAACGGTAACTGACGTCATCGTAAGTGTCCGCCAGCTTGGCGTTGATGTGCGCTGTGTTGATCATGCTCAGGAGCTTGAACGCAACGATTGTGCCTGCGATGCTGCCTCCGACGAAGAGCAGCTGGAGCCAGAGGACGCTCACGTCGGTGAAAGTACCCAGAGCAATTGCGCTTACCGCGAGCAAAATTGTCACGGTTGCAGCGGCCAACGATTTTCTTCTGCCGGCAGCGTAGAGCTGAAGCAGCCCGGAGAGCCCCGAGAGGAAGAACATCGCGTATGAAACGATTAACGGCGGAACGTGAATCTGTCTCCAGTAACTGACAAGAGCAGGCACCAGAGGCGTGATGTCGTGCTGGTTTTGTGGCAACCAACTGCCGTACAGAAAAAATGTCGCCGCGGTGAGACTGGCTAGCCATCCCAATTGCTTGATGCCATAAGCTTGCGAAACGTAGAGATAGCCCCCCATCGTCGCCCAGGCAAACCACAATAGCGACTCGTAGAGATTGGCTAACGGAAAGCGTTGCGCTTCAATTCCGCGAGCGATGATTGCGATTGTCAGAGCGACAAAGCCAATGACGAGAACACCCGATGCGATCTTGATCAGCAGGTCCTTCCAGCGGTTGACTCCGTTAGATGCGACAAACACCCAGAATGACATCACGGATGATATTCCGGCGGTGTTGGTTAGAGCAATCTGCAGATCCGACATTCTATGCGTCTCCCGAACTCGTTGAAGCACCGGCGGTGGCAACCAACTGATGGTCATGCTTTTCGCCGTGTGTTGTTTGCAATTTGGTTTCCAAAATTTCTAATTGTGTTTTCGATTTAGATCCATCGACGGCGGAATCACGGGCATCGTTCGCACCGTTCGCGTCGTTCGCGTCGTTCGCATCGTTCGCATCGTTCGCACCGTTCGCGTCGTTCGCGTCGTTCGCATCGTTCGCACCGTTCGCGTCGTTCGCGTTCCGATCGTCACCGATCGTCGATTGACTTGGCATGCCGTTTTCCGCGACCTGCGCAGGCGTCTGTAATTCTTTATCAAGCACCACCTGCGGTTCACCCACAGGATGCTCCGGATCGCGGAACTGTTCGAGCGATTCAACCAATTTGGTGAGCAGCCGTTCAAATCCGGTGCGCGCCTTGATCGATTTTCCACCGATCGAGAGGATGTAGCGGCCGGGCTGTTCTTCGTCTTCATCGACGCTAGCCCAGATGTGTCTATGAGGAATCGCGGCAAGGAGAACGCCGAGCATTATGAAACCAAATGCGGTGTACACGATCGGCAAACCCGGATCACATTTGTACTGCAATCCGGAAATCGGAAACACTTTTTTGTAGGTAATATCGACAGAACCAAGACTGGCAGTTTCCGTCGCTTTGATATCAGTGATCAACTTCGGTGTTTGCCACTCGGCGCGCTTTGCAAAAACCTTAAGAGGAGATGATTGATCGAGCAAACTGAAGATCAAAATTGTTTTTTGATCGAGCGGCAAAAACGCTGCATATTTTTTGCCCATCGGTTCAAGCGCCATGCGCTGGTCGTTTCCGTTGAAACTCAGATCGACGACATCCAATCCCCAACTCGATTGATAGATATCGACGCCATCATAACTGAGCGGATTGTTGACGGAAATTTCGCCCTTCTTCAGAATCTTGCCTTTGCCATCGATCACGGAAAGTTCGGAGTACCACTGCTTGGCCTCGCCGCTTTCATAATTTTCGCGCCTGGTGCTGTCGACTCTGACACTCCAGGCTGGCAGTTTTCCAATCCATAATTTACTGTGATCGGATTTTCCGAGCGACATGGTATCGCCCATTCGCACAGGTTGAAAACCAGAGAAGCCGGTCCACGAAGTGACCGTCACACCAGCCAATAGAGACAACAAACCGATGTGAGTGATCGTCGCAGCTAGTCTTCCATACTTGCCGTACTCGCCCGATATCGAATTATTTGCGACGCGAACAGTGAAGTGTTTCTTTCCAATCTCGTTGACGAGAAAAGAAAGTACAGTCGCGGCAGACGCAGATTTATCCAGGTAGATAGTTCTGGACACCGGCATTTTTCGAATCGCCTTGCCCTGCAAAAACGGCATGACCAGCCCGATTAGACGAGCTTTAGGAAAGACGCGTTGAAAACTGACTGCCACCATATTCACTGTCATCATGGCAATCAAGAAAAGGAACCATGGACTGTGGAAAATGTCGGACACTCCCCACTGGATGAGATTTTTTCCCATCTCCAAACCAAAAGTTTCGAATACTTTATCGCGACCGACTTGCGATTCTTGAGGGCACCATGCGCCGATCAAAACAGTCATAGCGGTCAGCGACATAAGTGTAATCGCGAGTTCCAGGCTGGCGAAGACCGAGATTTGATTCTTGCTGTTTGGCTTCTCGTTACTCATTCGATCTGTTTGGATTCCCGAAAACTAACTTATGTAGTCCGTGTCATCACATACTCGGCAAGCTGTGCCAGTGCCGTTTTATAACTAGAATCTTTCAGCAGGCTCAAAGAGGCGATGCTGTCGTTTGCGTATTTTTGCGCCAGGGCGACAGTGCTTTCGACACCGCCGTTATCGCGAATGAGTTGGAGCGCTTCTTCAGCGCCTTCATCAGTTTGAATATCGCGAGAGTCGATCAGATTTTTCAATCGCGCTGATGCTTCATTGTTTTTCTCGAGAACAAACATTGCAGGAGCGGTGACAACGCCGTTGCGCAAATCGCTGCCGACGGCTTTGCCGGTTTCTATCGTCGAGCCTGTGATGTCGAGCAGGTCATCAACGATTTGAAAACAGATACCCAGGTTTAGACCATATTCTTTCAACGACTGAATCACATCATTCGAGCAGCCATTCAAAATGGCGCCGCTGTGACTGCCGGCACCAAACAACGAAGCTGTTTTCGACACTGACTTATCAATGTAAGCGTTCCAATCAACAGTCGTATTGAACTGCTGACGCATTTGTTTAATCTCGCCGGAGCAAAGATCGCCGAGCACCTGACCGTAAATTCCGACAACGACGGGATTCATGATGCGAGCAAGGCAAATCGAAGCCTGCGCGAAAAGCAGATCGCCCATCAAAACGGCGATTCTGTCATTCCATTTTTTGTTGATGGTTTCTTGACCGCGGCGCATTGAAGCTTTGTCGATCACGTCGTCGTGAACCAGACTGGCGGTGTGAATTAATTCAGTGAGCACGGCAAGAATTATATGGAGACGGCTAAGCTTGCCGACCTCGCGAGCCGTCGCTTTCGATGAGAGCAAAACGATAAGAGGTCTTATCCGTTTGCCGCCGGCGCAGAAGATCTGCTTCAGCAGCTCTTCGACGAACGCATTGTCATCGATAAGATTGGATTTGAGCCAGTCCTCAACAAGAGCCATCTCGTCATTCACGAGATCGAACATTGATGATAGAGATGGGGTACCTGCAATCGTTGCAGATGGGTGACCGGATGCTGACTTCATAACCCTTTTCGAGTTGTCAAAGATAGATAGATTAGCTTTTCATATTGAGCATGGCGCGTCAATGTTTTAGCCTCTAATCTCAATCAAAGTACAAGAGAAATCGATGACAGAATTAGACGCGATTCATTCTACGTTCAAATTTGGTTTGGGATGTGCTCAGAGATGGCAAGACATGATCGTAGTCTCAGATTGGTAGTATAGTCGTCGGCGAAAAAATGACAGGAGATAAAGCGAGTGTTTGAGGAACTAAGACAACGGCTTCTTTCGGGCCAAATCACCTTCTCGCAGGCGTTGCCGGAGGCGCTTCCAAAACTTCGCGGCAAAGTCACCGACGATAACTTGCTCTGGTTGTCCAGTGAACTGCAGGGATACGCTGACGCATTGACGTTTTACCAATCGCCCAATCACGGCTTGCCGATTTACAGAGCGGTTCCTGGCGCTCTTTATATAATCCGCCCGGACGGTTCATTCGAACCATTGAATCATCCGTATGCCAGTCGGGATAGATTTTTTCTGGGCGCGCCGATTAGCTGGATTGAAGAATTCGCAAACTTGCAAGGTGACGAATCACTTGTCGAGCTCGCCGAGTTTGGAAACTTTATTTCGAAGACCGGAGGCGGCGGCGTAGTTTGCGCTTGTCCGAAGACAGAACTGCAACGAATCATCGCCACGTTCCGAAACGAATTCATTAAATTGCTCGATCGTGTCGATCAATCGCAGGGCACAGTTATTTAGGTAGCTGCAGAAGGTGTTTCAGACAGATGCGACACAGTAGCACCGCATCTGGTATCAGTCGTTTTTAAACGTGAAAATGAAACTTGACGTTCTCTCCGTCCTGAAGGACGTGAGATTCTTGCTCCCAGGCAATTTAGCCCAGTATCAAGCGAGCCCGGTGCGCCCCACCGTTGACATCAGAATACCTGGCATGCCTGCAATATATTCGCAGTCCTCCGATTCATCCTGAACAACTTCATTCAGCACCTTTTATCTCCCGACCTAAAGGACGAAGCTTTACGGTGCCTGTGGTAAACAGCGACTCGCAGCTTGCCGTCCGTGCGTGTGTGTATGCGCCACGGCACGATACGCAGCTTGCCACCCGAGTGCATGGGGCCAACTGCAGGACGCGCAGCCGTACATCTTTACTCCTGCGAGAACCGCGCTGCACGCGGCTTGCCGCCCGCGCGTCCGCCGAACAGCACGACCACAGTTTAGCCATGCACTTTATCGCCGATCAGAAACCTGACACTATGTGCCAGGCGTATGCCGCTCCTCACCAAGGTCTTCTTGCATCGGAAACATAACATCGGCGACGTCACTTTTCATTTGATCGCGATACGCTTCCATGCACCGCATCATCTTCATGTTGACGGGGTTGTTCAACAAAAACTGAAACCGTTTGTCCGACATCAATGTCAGAAAGTTCGGATTATTCAGGAGCGCCAAGAATCGCTTGTCGCTCATGATGATTTGCATATTTTCATTGGCCGCGTACTTACTTAGCGCCGGTGATTGACTGTTGGCATTCCAGGCAGCCCACGCTTTCGGCGTACGCAGAAACTCTTGAACAACTGGATCGCTCCATGCCGACAATGTTTTTGGATCGTTCCAAAGAACCGACATCGATGGTCCAAGTCCCTCCATCAATTCGCTGTGCATCAGCTCCTTCATAGAGTGATCGTGCCACAGTCTATGCAATTTGCCTGACAAGATAGCAGCACGCAATTCAGGGTCCAGCGCAAACTCTTTGAGCGAAGGCGTGTCTTCGATTTCGTTCATCATCCCTTTGGCGCTTTCTTTGGAATATTGAGGAATTCTATCCCAGGCTTTTGCAGCCTTTGGGTGCTTCTGCTTTCTTGAGGCGCTCAATGGTGCTGACGTTAGCGGTAACGGTTTTCCAGATGATTCAAACTGAGAATCACCGCCGTCGCGCTGGGAATGATAGACAGTCTCGGGAGTCATTAGTTCAGGCGAGCCAACTTCTCTAAGCTTAATCTGAGATAGTTTTGTGTCTCTAAATTTATCGTTGAATTGAAAGCACATAAAATACACAGCCGAAACTGTGACAATCGCGAACAGCAGAATACCTTTGCTATGAGCCATTGCTGATTTAGCGACAGAAACCACAGCATCGATTGATGAGTGTTGATTGCTAAAATTGATTTGACGCTCGTCCATGTCGTGCGCAAAATTGGCAGCCAGAGCCTTTCGCACATGCCCCAGATCTTCGAGCGCTTCAAGCGCGTGCTTCAATTCTTCAGCCGATTGAAATCTATCGTCAGGATCTTTTTCGAGCGCCTTAGCCACGAGGTCGACTATTTCCGGCGAAAACTCAGCTCCGCAATTCACATCGCTGATTAAGGGGGCAACGTCATCCCGCTGCATCACAATCGTATCGACTATCGTTCTGCCCTGCAGCGCTGGTTTTCCTGTGAGCGCTTTGAACATCAGACAACCCAGAGAATAAATGTCGGAACGCGCGTCGACATCAACGCCTGTTACTTGTTCCGGGCTCATGTATAAAGGACTGCCAACATGGATGCCGGTCGTCGTCAGCTTCTGCGAACTATCACTTTGCAATTTCGCCAAACCGAAGTCGACGAGCTGCACGTTGCCGTCCTTCTTTTCAGAAAACATTATGTTTGATGGTTTGACATCTCGATGCAAAATGCCATTCTTGTGCGCATGCTGCAACCCTGCGGCAATTTGAATAAAAATTGGCAACGCCTTCTCTTCGGGAATGCGTTTTTGTTTTTTGATCATGTCCTCAAGGCTGATTTTGCCGACATAATCCATGATTAAAAACAAATCGCCACTGGCGGTTTGTCCAAAATCCAAAACTCTGACAATGTTTGGATGATCGAGACGAGCTGCGGTTTTTGCTTCTTGTTGAAAACGAATGATGCTTTCGTGCGACAAACCAGGCAACAAAATTTTGACTGCCACATCTTTTTCAAGCGCGGTATCGACTGCTTGATACACAGCGCCCATTCCACCAGTTCCGAGTCGTCTGACTATTTCGTAGCGCTCACCGAAAGACGGAGTGTCCGGCGGTTGAGTTGTCCGTTGGGGAGAACTGGTCATGTTTCTGGGTTTCCGGTGATTCTGCGAGTGGTATGCCTGAAAGCTGTATAAAGGATATGCCCGCGAATCTTTCTTTTTTCGCGCTGCAACTCATTCTTAACGGGTTGAGAGTTGTTAAAATATTCACAAGTTCGAAATCGCTGCAGGGATGGCACTGCAATAAATTTCACGCAGAATCTGAGGTCAAGATGTCAGCAACAATTAGCACGCCCACAACAAATAGCTTGATCGATCGCATTCAAGAACAACTACAAGCTGAATCTATAGATGGATGGTTGTTTTACTATTTTAAAAACAATGATCCGATTTCTCTGAACATTCTTGGATTGACCGAGGGGCACATGACGCGCCGCTGGTTCTACTATGTGCCTGCAAAGGGACAACCAGTCAAATTAGTGCATCGAATCGAACTCGACGTCCTCGATAGTTTGCCGGGCGAGAAAGAAGCATATGTAGGTTGGAAACAACTGGAAGAAAAACTGAGCGATGTTATCGGCGACGGAAAAAATATTGCCATGCAATACTCGCCGAAAAACGCAGTTCCTTATGTATCTCGCGTAGATGCCGGAACCATTGAATTGTTGCGCGGCATCGGCAAGAACGTGGTGTCCTCAGGCAACCTGGTGCAATCGTTTGAAGCGCGTTGGACAAAAGCGCAACTGGACACGCATGTCTACGCAGTTGAGAGTTTGAGAAAATGTGTATTTGAAGCATTCGCAAGAGTGAAGAAGCTGATCGACAGTGGCGAAGCAGTAACCGAGTACGATATTCAGCAATTTATTCTGCAACGATTCGATCACTATGAGATGACGACGTATTCACCGCCAATCGTGGCTGTTAATGCCAATAGCGGCAGACCACACTATCAGCCCAGCGAGAAAATTTTCTCACCGATCAAGAAAGGTGATTTTCTGTTGCTTGATATTTGGGCAAAGAAACGCGACATTCGTGATGCCGTATATGGTGACATCACCTGGACGGGTTTTGTCGGCACTGAAGTCCCGACCAAGTACGTCAAAATATTTGATATCGTCCGCGGTGCCCGCGACGCTGCTTTGAACTACGTCAAAACCGCAGTCGAAAAGGACGAAGTCCTGCATGGATGGAAGGTTGACGACGTGGCGCGCGACTACATTCGCGAGCGCGGCTATGTCGATTACTTCTTGCATAGAACAGGACATTCGATTGGACTGGAAGTGCATGGCAATGGTGCCAATCTCGATAATTTGGAAACAAAAGACGAACGGACTCTGATTTACGAAACAGGTTTCTCGATTGAACCTGGTATTTATCTCGATGAATTCGGCGTGCGCAGCGAGATTGACGTCTACATTGACAAAGGAAAAGTGATCGTTGCCGGTGGACCGATTCAAGAAAAAATCATTCCGATTTTGGCAGACTGAAGCAGACTTAAATTGAAACTCAATCAAAATTGCTACGTCAACTTGCGTGAACTGGAAGGCTTTGCAGGCGAAAAACTGCAACAAATGACTTTCGACTATTACGCAGGCGGAGCGGGCGATGAGATCACGCTGCGTGACAATATCGAGGCCTTCGATCGAATTAGATTTCGCCCGAAGATGTTGATCGACGCAAGTCAGTTGAACATGTCCGTGAATTTGTTTGGAACGGTGATCGATACGCCATCGTTGATCGCGCCTATGGCATTTCACAAACTCGCTCACGACGAAGGCGAAATCGCCATGGCGAGAGCCGCTGCAAAAGCCAATACGATCATGGTGGTCAGCACTCTAGCCACCGCATCGTTGGAAGAAATTGCCGAAGCAACAAACGGTCCGTTGTGGTTTCAACTCTATGTTTACCGCGATCGTCAAGTCACAATCGATCTTGTTCAACGCGCGAAAGCGGCTGGATACCGGGCGATCGTTGTGACTGTCGATTCGCCTGTTCTGGGCAAGCGCCATCGCGATGTGAGAAACCTGTTCCATCTTCCTCCAAGTTTGAAGATGGGAAACTTCTCGACCGGCTTGGAGGACATACCGGAACAAACGTCAGGGTCCGGTTTAGCAGACTACATCGCGTCACTGTACGATCAAGCATTGACATGGAAAGATCTCGAATGGATTGCCGGTTTGACCGATCTTCCCGTTCTGGTAAAAGGCGTGTTGCGTTACGATGACGCGAGAATGTCTATCACTTCTGGTGCTCGCGGGATTGTCGTATCGAATCACGGTGGCAGACAATTGGATTCAACTATTGCCACCATTGATGCGCTATCCGAAGTTGTGCAAGCGGCCGAGGGCAAAGTTCCAGTTCTACTCGATGGCGGTATTCGCAGGGGAACAGACGTTCTCAAAGCGCTCGCACGAGGCGCGACTGCCGTTCTAATGGGTCGCCCTTGTCTTTGGGGGTTGGCGCTCGATGGTGAACAAGGCGTATTTCGAGTACTTGAAACTTTGAAAGAGGAATTGAGAAACGCGCTCATTCTGTCTGGTTTCCCTGACGTCAACGCGATTACATCAGACCTGATCGGAGAATAAATCGCTTATGCCAACCAGGACTGCACCGCGCATAGTATCACTGATCGCAAGCTCCACCGAGATTGTTCACGCGCTTGGGATGAGCGAATACATGGTCGGCCGCTCGCACGAGTGCGACTATCCGCAGTCGATTAAGAACCTTCCGATCTGCACCGGTCCGAAGTTTCAAACCGACGGCAGCAGCTACGAAATCGATCAACGTGTCAAAGCAATCGTGCAAGAATCCCTGTCGGTTTACAAAGTCTACGCCGAAGTTTTAGAAGAGCTAAAACCCTCACACATTATCACTCAAGCACAGTGCGAGGTCTGCGCCGTCAGCCTCAAAGATGTCGAAGATGCCGCCTGCCATTTAATTTCCTCGCAACCGCAGATAGTATCACTGCAACCGGATTGCCTGGAAGATATCTGGACCGACATTGGCAAAGTCGCTCAAGCTTTGACGATTTCGGAACAGGGCGAAACGCTGATTGCCACCTTGAGACAACGCATCGCGAAGATTGAAAAACAAGCGAGCGAAATCGTTTCTAAATCGAATCATAAACCCACTGTTGCAGTCGTCGAGTGGATTGAACCATTGATGGCGGCCGGCAACTGGATGCCTGAGCTGGTCGAGCTTGCAGGCGGCGAGAACCTTTTCGGTATCGCAGGCAAACATTCACCATGGATGGAATGGAAAGAACTAGTCGAAAAAGATCCTGATGTAATTATTGTAACGCCATGCGGTTTCGACAACGAGCGCACTATGAAAGAAATGCACTTAATCGCACAGCAGCCTGGATACGACCAACTTAAAGCGGTCAAAAACAATCGAGTATATGTCGCCGACGGCAATCAATACTTCAATCGCCCCGGTCCGCGTGTGGTCGAATCTCTCGAGATGATGGCCGAGATGATCCACCCTGAAAGTTTCAATTTCGGACACGAGGGTGCGGGCTGGATTTTGTATAAGCATTAGACAGAAGCTGGGTTTATCTGTTATAAAGAGGCATCGGAGTGAGCTCACAGCCACTTTTTGAATGCTTTCCGAGAATCTCAAGGAACCCAACGCGTGCGTTATTCAACAATTCTTTTCGACTTCGACGGTACTCTCACACACTCGCTTCCGCTCTGGATGCGGGCTTATCAATTCGCACTGTCGAAGTATGGAATCAATCTGCCCTCTGATCAAGTTATCGAAAAATGCTTTTATCGCCCCTGGGAAGATCTGGTAAGTGATTTCGAACTTCCTTCAATTGCAGATTTTAGTGTCCATGTGCACACTGGTCTAGAAGCCGCGATGCCTGAGGCGATACTGTTTGACGATGTTATGCATGTTCTGGAAACCTGCCGAGAGAGTGGTATCACCCTTGGTATCGTGACTTCGTCGACAAAAACGGTCGTCAAGAAATTTCTTGCTGATAACAACATGGAAGGTTTATTCAACACGGTCATAACGGCAAATGATATAACCAACTTCAAGCCTCATCCGGAGCCGGTCTTCAAAGCGCTGGCGGAAGTCGGTGGCGACGCAAAAACATGCCTGTTCGTAGGCGACTCATCCGTCGATATGCTGGCAGCCGGCAACGCCGGTTGCCACAAGGCTCTGTTTCTCCCAGATGAGCACATCATCTATTACGACTTTGTTGAATTGAAAACGCACGAGCCGCATTACGTATTTCACAGATACTCCGAACTACTGACAACGCTCGAGTTGGCCGCAGCTAATAAATTAAACTAGAACAGAATTATATCGGCCGTCCTGTCTCCGGGGACGGAAACCAACTTGCGGTGAGTGAATAAACTTGAAACGCTAGCGCTTGAAGTTCTCCGTAATGTTCGCGAAACGCATCATAGTTTTGCGTGCACCGCACTGATGTGGTAACTTAGGCATATTAGGAATCCCGTGTGCTTGGAATCGATGCGCCGAAATTTTTTAAATAGTTCCGTATTGTTCGTCTTTCTGTTCACGCAGTTTATTTCCATGTACTGCGGGCTCCAGATGATCGCGTCTCCAAGCGACTTTGACAGTATCGACGACATCAGTCTCGAAGACATTGTGCCGCTCGATCCGTTTCTGTCCGGGACCACTTTCAATATTTCTGAAACCTTGCCGCTATCGCAAAGCACTCCGTTGCTTTCGCTCTCGCTGCATAACTGGCATGCAACTCTCGACCATGTGCTGCCGTTACGACCCGCATTTTTCGAATGCAATCAAACGGTCGCACTGATGCACGACAAAGGTTTGTGGCTCGCCAATAGAGTCATTCTTAGCTAAATCCATTTCTACACAAGAATCATCGCAGGAAGAGTGTTGACTCTTTCCGCGCGTGTTTATTCCTGCGTTCCTCTGTAGAAATATATGATTGATAAACTAATTGAATTTGCACTGAATCAACGTGCAGTCACGCTGATACTCGTTGTAGCCGTGATTGTGCTCGGCTTCTACTCGATCTTCACCATTCCGACAGATTCGTTTCCTGACGTAAGCAACGTGCAGGTTCAAATCATAACGGAACCGGAAAGCATGGCGTCAGAGGAAGTCGAGTCACTAGTGACGGTGCCGATTGAGTATGCGCTCAACGGTTTGCCATACATCACCAAAGTGCGCTCCGGTTCTGAATTCGGCATGTCGGTTGTCACCGCAATTTTCGACGACAGCTGCGATGTGTACCTCGCCAGACAACTGGTGCAACAGCGACTGGCTAATCTCGAATTGGCGGCAGGTGTGCCGCGCCCACAGCTCGGTCCATTGATTTCTAGTTTCAGTCAAGTCTTCATGTATCAGGTATCGAGCGACAATCACAACCTGACGGACCTGCGAACAATTCAAGATTGGCAGATTTCGAAACGACTGCTCGCGGTCAGTGGCGTCGGCAACGTGGTCACGTATGGCGGCTGGGTCAAACAGTATCAAGTCATGATCGACCAATTTAAATTGCGTGCGTACAAATTACGCGTTCAAGAGGTTCTCGACATTGTCGCCAACAGCAACGTCAACGCAGGCGGCAATTTCCTCGAAGTAGGCGATGAAGAAGTAATCATTCGCGGTTTAGGACGAATTAAAAAACTAGAAGATATCTCGGATATCGTTTTAAAAGAGCAGCACGGTACTCCAGTACTTTTGAGACAAGTCGCAAAAGTCGGCATTGGACCAGCCTTTAGACGCGGTTCTGCATCGATAGATGGCAAAGGAGAAGCGATTATCGGCATCGTGCTTTCGCGGAAAGGAGCGAACACAAAAGAAGTTGTCGAGAAGATCGAAGCGCGCCTGAAGCAGATTGAAAAGGATCTGCCGCATGGTGTGAAGATTCAAAGTTTCTACAACCAGAAAGATCTGGTGGACAAAACGACAGACACGGTCAAAGAAATTCTTCTGTTCAGCGGCGGTCTTGTAATCGTTGTCCTCTCCGCCATTTTGATGAACATCAGAGTTTCGCTAATCGTGGCTGTCGTCATTCCCTTATCCTTGTTGTTCAGCTTCGCCATGATGAAATTTACGGGACTGTCAGCCAATCTTATGACGCTCGGTGCAGTCGACTTTGGTGTCGTAGTCGACGCCGGCGTTGTTATGGTTGAAAACATTTTTCGCAAGTTGTCCATGGCATACGAACGCCAAAAGGATGATCCAAAGAAGGTTGATACGCTGGCAATCATCACGATTGCCGCCAAAGAAGTCGGCAGGCCGATTACGTTCGCGATGATGATCATTGTCGCCGTTTATTTGCCGCTATTCGCACTGGAAGGCATTGAAGGCAAGATGTTCCACCCGCTTGCTCTAACCTTCATCTACGCGCTTGTGGGCGCGCTGGCGGTGGCACTTCTGATCATCCCCGTGTTGTGTTTTTGGTTCCTGAAAAAACCAATCATCGAAAAACACAGCCCGATCGTCGAGTGGTCGAAAGCGGCGTATCTCCCAACTCTCGACCGTCTCCTCAAAAATCCGAAACCCATCCTAGTGGTATCAACTGTGATACTAATGGCAACCGGGTGCTTGATACCGTTTTTGGGCTCGGAGTTTATGCCAAGCCTGGATGAAGGCAGCATCTGGCTGCGACTGCGGATGCCGCCAAGCATCTCGCATACCAGATCGATCCAGTTTGCTGAAACTGTCGAAAAAATGATGACCAAGTTTCCCGAAGTCTCAGTCGTGGCGACTAGAATCGGTAGATCCGGCATGGGCTCTGACATTGAGGGCGTGGATGCGGCAGATATTTATATAGGACTAAAACCAAAGTCTGAATGGAAAGACAGGGACAAACAAAAGCTGATCGATCGAATGGCGGCCGAATGCGCTCAGATTCCAGGGATGATGTTTAGCTTTTCACAGCCAATTGCGGACATGATCGATGATTTGATCACAGGGATTAAAGCCGACGTTGGTATCAAAGTATTTGGAGACGATTTGCAAACGATCAGCAATTTGCTAAATCAAATCAGATCGGCAGTACGAGAAGTGCGCGGCACAGCAGACGTTACCAGAGAGCCCATCATCGGCGCACCACAATTGAAGATCGAATTGCGTCGGCAGGAATTAGCTCGCCATGGAATGCAAATCGCCGAAGTTCAAAACATTTTGCAAACCGCACTGGCCGGGAAAATCGTCTCGGAGGTAATTGAAGGCAGTCGTCGATTTGGAGTTTTGGTGCGGTTTCCGAAAGAACAGAGACAGACGGAACAAGATGTGCGAAACATGGTGATTGACGCGCCGGACGGCGTCCAGTTGGAATTGGATAGAATCGCCGACATCTATACGGAGCGCGGAGCGCTTCTAATCAGCCGCGAAGACGGACAGCGACGCGGCGCGGTGATGGTCAACATTCGTGGACGAGATCTGGGAAGTTGGGTGCAAAACGCTCAAGAAGTCGTGGCGAAGAAGGTGAAACTGCCTCCTGGCTATTCGATAGTTTGGGGCGGTCAATTCGACAACCAACAACGCGCTATGGCTAGACTGGCTGTGGTCGTACCGATCGTGCTTTTCCTGATCTTCATTCTGCTGTTTTTCACGTTCAATTCGTTCAACAACGCAGCGATCATTATGCTCAATGTTCCGTTTGCAACCATAGGCGGTATCATCGCACTTTTCATATCTCATCAGCCCGTCTCGGTTCCCGCCATCATTGGTTTCATTGCGCTGTTTGGAGTGGCAGTGCAAAATGGAGTCATTCTGATCAGTTACATCGCAGAATTGGAAATGCAAGGAGTGCCGTCAATCGCCGCCATAAGAGAAGGTGCGGCAGTGCGCCTCCGCCCCGTAATCATGACCGCTCTGGTCGCAATGATGGGACTACTGCCAAAACTATTTTCGGACGGAACCGGCGCAGAAATCCAGAGACCCTTGGCCACCGTTGTGTTCGGAGGTCTACTGACGGCAACGTCGATGACTTTGCTCGTGCTTCCATGTATATATCTGCTGGTAACCCGACACACAAATGCAAACGGCTTCCACAAGCCAGATGAGGATGAGGACGCCGACGCCTGAAGGTGTTTCGCATAGGCGTCTGACCGACCGTTATGGACGACGTTATGGACGATGTTTTGGCGCGACCATTTTGCAGGACCGTTATGCACGACACTCGGACAGAGCATTCACTCACACCAGCGGCAGTGGCGCTCGAAACGACGCCGCAAGACTCGCGCGGTTTCGGTTTCCCTGAAGCCACAGCTGAGCGCTATGGAGCCAGGCTCGACTCAACGGTAAGTTCTGTAATTTCAACAATCCGTGCTTCCACCGTCACTTCTGTATGGTGACGAAGCGCCGCGCTCACGGCCGATGAAACGCTCATGCGCGCGTGCGTAATCGCAATCGCCAGCGCGTCTGACGCATCATCGGGTTTGACGATTTGATCCAGATTTAAAAGTTTAGCCACAGCAGTTTGCACAAAACTCTTTTCCGCTCGACCGAATCCGGTGACGCACATCTTCACTTGCATCGGCGTGTAGTCGAAGGTTTCGTGCCCTTGAGAGCAAGCCGCTTCCAGAATGACACCACGCGCTTGCGAAACTGGAACCAATGTTTTTGCGTTTTTGAAAAAGAATATCGATTCGACAGCCACCACATCCGGTTTAAATTCTTCCAAAATTGTCAGCATATCGCGGCGGATCATCGATAAGCGAGCGGCCGCGGCCATAGTTTTTGGAGTCGAAATGACTCCCGAAGATATATATCGATACCGGTCGCCTTCGAATTTCTCGATCATGCCGAAGCCCACCGTTGCTGTCCCGGGGTCGATTCCTAATATTCGATGGCCTGACAAACGATATCCCTCAAATAACTCTCAACCACAGCGGGCTCAAGACCGTGTAACATTGTCACTTATTGAGAGTAGCCGAGAAGTGTACAGCAAGCAAGTAGTTAGACAAACGTCAGAGCTGTTCGGGCGACCGACTGCGCTGCAGCGTCTTGCAGTGACATATAAAATGCCGCTGGCGTTCTTTTTCGGCTGCCTGTTTGGTTTGTCGAGCGCGGGCTTCGAAATTTGGTGGCTTGCCTGGATCGGACTGGCACCACTTCTGGTATTACTGCGCGGAGCCAACGCAAAGCTCGAAGCGACGCTTGTCGGGCTAGCCTTTGGACTCGGATACCACAGCATTTCGCTGAGCTGGTATCTCGGATTAGCACCACTATCCTGGTTGGGTTTCCACGAGATCGTCGGCTACCAGGTCAGTATGTTGATCTGGTTGGTCGAATCATTTCACCAGTCTTTGTTGATTGGTGCCTTTGCGTTATTGGTTTATTGTCTACCACTGAGAGCCGGGTTTCTTCACAATCTCGAGCGTCCATTCTTTCCTTATCTAATTGCAGTTCCATTGATCTGGGTTTTCCTTCAATGGATGATCGCACCATCGGAAATTTTCATCGGCATGCCGATCAATCAGATTGCTTACTCGCAGTACAAACAATTGCCGCTGATTCAAATGGCGTCAGTTGGCGGCAGTGGCAGTCTTGATTTTCTGATCGTATTGGTCAACGCCACACTTGCAAATGTCATTCTGGAACTGACTCGCCTGGCCAAAAAACTGGGTGAGCGCACCGATAATTTTTCGACCAGATTCGGCAGCGGTTTCGACCTTGCGATCACATTGATTGCCGTGTTCGCTATCTGCTCGTGGGGTTCGGCGCGCGTCACCGCCATCAACAAGCGCATCGATTCAGCCACTGCCATGATAGTCAATTCACAGACGCCACCAGTTTCAGTGGCAGTCGTGCAAGGCAATGTCACCATTGAAGAGGAGCGCTTAAACGTTTCCAAACCAACCGACATTGCTCGGAGATATTCATCGCTCTGTGCCAATGTCGGTTCATCGATGCTTTGCCTGCCTGAAGGCGCTATCAACGCGGCGCAGATGCAGCCGAAATGTTTGCTCAGCATTCTCAAAAATATCGTTTATACCCAGAAGAAAGAAGTTGTGGTTGGATCTATTGAGACGTTGCAGAATGGTCTCGCCAACGCTGCAGTTCTTATGTCCCCCTCGAAGAAAGGGCGCCAGATCTATTTGAAACAACGGCTGGTGCCGATTACAGAGTTTCTGCCTCAGTTTATCCATGGCGACAAATTTCCCGCACCAATCAAAGAGCGCATCCCGTCAACACGGGAGAGTTTCCTTTCAGCGAATTCCTCACAGCTCGCCAAGAGTCAGTGGGGAAATGTCGGCATTTCAATCTATATCGAATTGATATATCCAAAACTAATTGCTAACGAAGTGCGCAACGGCGCCTCGCTTCTCGTAAATGTTTCTAACCTGGCATGGTTTCATAATGCATCTATAAACAGACAATTGTTGGCTGCAGCAGTATTCCGATCGGTGGAAAACGAGCGCTATATGGTTCTGGCAGCCAACCACGGAATTTCAGCTGTGATCGATCCAACCGGCATGATTAATGGCATGTCTTTGCCAGGACACCGAGGAGTGCTTCTCAACACGATACAATTTCTGTACGACAAAACTCCTTTTAGCAAAATGTGGTGGTTGTGAAGATATTGACTACTCGACTTGGACGAATTCCTTCAATCATGACCGTCGTGGTCGCGGTGTTGTGTATGAACTCGATGTTTCTGGAAGAGGCGCTTGGAAAGATGCCGACCGCGACTATTGGCACGAATGTGATTAAGCTGGAAGTGGCGAGCACGCCGCAGGAAATTCAGCACGGCTTAATGGGAAGAACGGCTCTGGATAAGGATTCAGGGATGGTGTTTCTTTTCAAACCAGCATCACCAACCAGATTTTGGATGTACAACTGTTTCATTTCGCTGGATATGCTTTTTATAAAAGATGGCAAGATTATGCGGATCTGCGAGAATGTGCCCCCGTGCAAATCAAAAGATCCGTCTGAATGCCCGACCTATCCGGCAGATGAGTCAGTGACCGCGTCGGAAGTAATTGAAGTCAATGCAGGATATTGCAAACAGCATGGTATTAAACAAGGTGACACAGTCAAGTTCGATTTTTAACAGTAATACGCTCGAGAAACCCATGTCAGACAAGTTCGATGTTATTCAAACCGAAATCGTAGATCAAATTGGTTGGCTCACCCTCAACAGACCCGGTTATCGCAACGCGATTTCGCAGGACATGTGGAGAGCAATTCCTGAAAAACTTTCGCAGATGCATGATGCTGGTGCGAAGGTTGTCGTCATCCACGGAGCAGGCGGTAACTTCGCTTCTGGTGCCGATCTTGAAGAACTGGAACAGATTGATAATTATGCTCGCGCCCAACATTTTTGGCATGCGCTAAGTGAAGCGGTCGATTATGTTTACGCATTCGAGATTCCAATAATCGCGATGATCGATGGTGCATGTATTGGCGGAGGACTTCTGCTTTCGCTCGCTTGCGATCTGCGCTACGCCAGCAATGATGCGTCTCTCGGCGTACCGGTCGCGCGTCTGGGTATCGTTCTCGACGATGAAAATATTGCTCGATTGACGTATCTGGTTGGTCCGGCATTCGCTAAAGAAATGTTGTTCACAGGCGATGCGATAACCGCTCAAGAAGCGCTGTCCATCGGCCTCGTCAACAAGATCGAGGACGTCACTTCTTTGCGCGCAACGGTTGAGAAACAAGCGAAGAAAATTATCGAGAACGGTTACGCTTCGATTATCGAATCAAAACGTTCTGTTCGAAGAGCAACGTCAGAAGGCGCTCGTGGTGGGCTTCTTCCTCAACATGAAACCGTTGTCGTCAGCAGTTATTTGACTTCTGATTTTAGAAACAGAATCAAAAGATTCTTTGGCGACTAAACTAATTTCGAAATTTCGCAAAAGTAAACGACACGACTTCGCCGAGATGATCGCGCAGCCGAATCAATGGTTTCTTTCAATATAAACCAACCCCTGGGGAATTTCCTGGAGAATTCGTTTTGGCCACGGGGCATAATGAAATTAACCCCTTCAGGTAAATGAGGGCGGCGGGTTCAAAACGAAACGCTGCTCGCCCATTATGCAATCCAGACAAGAGCAGAAAGACGAACGGATAATGCGCTACAACGACCACACGTCGACAGCGGCGCTGTGGTGGAAAGTCATATTCCTGCTTCCGATCTGGGGTTGGGTTGTCGCTGCCGTCGTCGGCGCCGTCATGACTCGGCTCGGTTCAGTTTCTACCGATATCGGATTTCTTCTCATTTTGTTCTTCGGCATCGTTTACTTTTTGACGGATGTCCTCAAACGCAAAATCAAAATCGCAGATGGCACTTTATTTCACGGCATCGCCAGCCAGCCGCTTAATAACTTATCGACGTTTTCGGTCAACTACGAAACTGACAAAATGATTCCGAAAAATATCGTTTTCACTTTTCAAAACGGCTACATTTGGCCGTTTGAACTTTCGCGACTTGACGCCAAAGATGTGCAGTATCTGGTTAGATACGTCGACAAGCATTATCCTCATTGCAGTATCGATCCAACCTTGCGAACTCTGGCTCGCTGTCAGGAACTCAGCCCCCAGATGCTGAGCGCATTGACTCCTCAAATCGAAATTCCTTACCACGCTCATCGTGTGTTTGCAGAAACACAAAAAGGATTCATGACTTCGCTGAGCAGCTGGTCACGGGTCGGTCCGATGCTGATGTGGGTGCTGTTTTCTGCGTTCTGGGTTGCCTCCACATGGCATGCCTATTCGATTACGAACAGCCAGTGGAATGCCACCACATTGGCGCAAATCATAGGTACAAACATCCGCACCGTACTGTCGTCAGTCAGCAGCGTACTCAGCAAGGGCATCACCGGAGCAACGGACTTGGCGACGGCTCCTGTCGCCGGCGTGATCGCGGCTATCGTATCCGTGTACTTGCTCGTCAGTCTGCTTCGAAAGCTGAATCAACCAACGATGATTGTTCTTGACGATAGTGGTATCAATTTCTTGCAGGGCTACAAATTTGTGCGCTATAAGTTATCGTCGATTAATTGGACCGAACTTGGAAGCGCTGACATGGAGCGCTCCTCCGAAAAGTCGCAGCCCGATCAATGGAAGATTGTTCTGAAAGGCAAAACTGGAAACGTTCTGAAAATTCTCGAATATGGTGCATTCGAACCCCGTGGGCGAGCAGATTTTTACGATCGGCTCAAACATTATGCGCCAGGTTGTTTAATCACACCAGCGCTGGCAGAGGCGCTGATGCCGCAGCAACAGTCGAGTTACACAGAGCTCTGGCTGCAGTCATTGTCGAGTTCACCCGACCGCGAGAAACTCGATCCACTGGAGCCGGGTAACACGCTTAACGAGTCTCGCTACGAAGTCGTGATGAAACTAGGCGTGGGCGGTCAGGGCGCGGCTTATCTGTGTCGTTTAAATTCAAGCATTGACAAACATAAGTGCGAAGAGGTGGTTTTAAAGGAAACCATTTTTCCAATCTTTGTAGAAGAATCAGTGCGAAGACAATCGCTAGAACGCTTCGAGCATGAGGCCAGAACACTCAATCTGCTGTCTCACGACCGCATAGTCAAACTGCGCGATTACTTCGTTGAAGATCACAGAGGCTATTTAGTACTCGAACACATCGAAGGCCAGAACCTTCGCAATCACGCGCTCGGCAGGCCGATGAACGAGAAAGAAGTAATCGAGTTAGCACTGCAAATGTGCGACATGCTCGAATATTTGCATGAGCGCGATGTGATTCATAGAGACTTCACTCCGGATAATTTGATGCTCGAACCCACTGGCGACGTCAAACTGATCGACTTCAACGTCGCTCAAGTACACTCTTCCGGAATGACCGGCACCGTGGTCGGAAAACACGCTTATGTTCCGCCCGAGCAATTCCGCGGAAAGCCTGTGCACGCGAGTGACATCTACGCAATGGGTTGTACTCTGTATTTCCTGCTTAGCGGAGGAGATCCGGAACCGATCACGCAATCAAAAATTCTCAACAAGCGCGAAGATGTTAGCACCGCACTCGATACCATTATTCAAAAGTGCACGACGTTAAAAACAGACCAACGCTATCAAGACGCAGTCGCATTAAGAGCCGATCTCCAGGCGGCGCTGCTTGAAACAGAGGGCACCAAACTCAGTATCGCAGCTGGCGGTGAAAAGATTGGTGTAACGCCTGGTGGCACGATCAAATTAGAAGAGAATCTTGTCAAACAGGAGATAGACTGACATGGCGGAATTGGCTGTTAGAGCGAAGTACGAGTCAGTCACTGTACCTAGCGTCCGAACACTTTTGAAGGCCACGTTTCCGATCTGGGGCATTATTTGCCCTGCAGTTGCGATCATCGGAGCTGTAATCGTTATCTTTGGTTTGACTGTCTATCAATCTATTCAAGCAGCTCAAATCAGTGAAATCATGAAGGTCTGCGCGGGGCTGGCGAGCTGTTTCGCTATATCGATGATCGGTTTGACCGCGACTCGATTGTTTGCGAAAAACGAAATCATCGTCGATAAGAGTGGTATCAGGTTGCCAATCCTACCAGAACAACCACGAGCGTCGACGAGCTTCTACAGCTGGTCTCAGCTGACCAAGTTGGATGTCGCGTTTGCGGATAAACCATGGAAGGACAGACAACTTCTGATCTTCAATAACAGACATGCACCGATTAGATTAGAACTAGACAGACTGAGTTCCGATGAAGCGGAACAGATCTTGCTCGCCGTTGAATTGTGGAGCGATGGTTGCCAGATGGGCGACAACGTCGGCGCATTGCGCAGCGATATTAAACAATTGGCGTCGGGAAGAAACGATTTGAGCTACACGGACATGTGGGAAGAAGAGCTTCGCAGGCGCTATTGCCCAACCAATTTCGTTCCCCTGGAACCAGGAAGAACGCTCAACAATGGTACGGTGAAAATCGTACGACACCTGGCGCTCGGCGGTCTGGCTGCGGTTTATCTGGCGGACAGAAACGATGGTGTTGAACTGGTCGTCATAAAAGAAGCTGTCATTCCTGATGACGCGCAGACTAGTGTGAAAGCAAAAGCGAAAGAGATGTTCGAGCGCGAAGCGCAGTTTCTTATGAAGTTAGATCATCCCGGCATCGTCAAAGTGCTCGACTATTTCGTAGAAGGCGGGCGCACTTACTTGATGTTGCAGTATTTGAACGGTCAAGACATCAGACAATTCGTTAGACAAAATGGTCCTCAGCAAGAACACGTTGTGATCGATTGGGGCATAAAAATCGCCAACATTCTCAAGTATCTGCACGAGCAAGATCCGCCAATCATCCACCGCGACCTGACGCCGGACAACCTTGTAATCACCAAGGACGGCAGCATCGTAGTGATCGATTTCGGAGCCGCCAACGAGTTCATTGGACAAGCAACGGGAACGCTCGTAGGCAAACAAGCCTACATCGCGCCAGAACAATTTCGCGGCAAAGCAGTCGTCGAAAGCGACATTTACGCTTTTGGCTGCACACTCTACTACATACTCGTTGGCGCAGAGCCCGAGGCGCTTTCCACATCAACGCCAAAAGATGCGCGTGATGATTTGTCGCCGGAGATCTGCGAATTGGTCGAATCATGTACGCAAATGGAAGTCGAAGACAGATACCGTTCCGCGGCGCAGCTCATACCGGTTCTACGAAGACTCTCAGCCGCGCAGGCTGGAGTTCAATAATCAGATTTCAATAATCGGAGTTTGTTGATCGGAGTCGATGATCGGAGTTTGTTGATGGAGTTCGTTAATCGGAGTTCGAACTCAATCGGGATCGAGCTCAAACACTCAATCGTGGATCTGATCGGAACTACATAAAGCACGGCTCACCAAGAAGATGTACCTTTCCGCTTGGTTAGTCTTTTCCAGAGGTGATATGATTTCGCCTTCGTCACTTGAGCGAAAGGTTTATGAACAACGGCTTAGCGCCATCTCATACGCATGAAATTTCGTCTAACGACAAGCGAATTCTTTCGTGTGCGAATTTACTTTCGTGCGCAAGTTTTCTTTCATCTGCAAATTTTCTCTCGTCTGCGAATTTTCTTTCAACTTCAAACTTAGTGGCAGCAGTGCTCATCACCATGACGATTTCCATGCCATGGTTTTCCGCTCCGGCGCAAGCGCTAGACGACTCGCAGCCCCTCTTTCATGCATCAAACATCAGTTTAGTTTCCGATCAAGCATTAGTTTCGAATGATCTGAATCAGTCACGGAAAGAAACGAAAATCGCGGCGGCATCGGCGCCGAAAAAAGAAGAAGACGTGACTGGCGACAAAAAAGTTTTGGACGCACAAAAAACTCCCGGTGATAGCGGCGATCATCACGAAAGCCTCACGCCCAACGCGTTGCAGCTCGCAAAGATGCTGAACGTCGTGGAGCCGATGGAGGACTTGAAGTCGAAAGCGCACAATACTGCACAAAGTCGGGACGATGTTCTGGACATTATGATTCTGCGCGAAAAGCTCAGTCGTGCCATCCAATATGCCGCCCTTGAGCTTGAAGAAGCACTGGCCAACATCGAAGGCGACCTTGCAACGGCGAACATGCAGTATTCGTTTTTCTCAGCGAGACACGATCGAGCTGTCATGTTGAACAACATTGCCGCCTTCACAAGCTCGGGTGGACTTGGAGTTTTAGATTCTGCTAGTGGTATCAAACACGGTGCTCCATTACCGAATATTTTCGGCATCACCGGTAATGCCTTAGCTGTGGGTATTCCCCTGCTGGGACTAATTCCACCGAAATACAAACTTCCCACCAACGACCATAACGCCGCGCGAAAAGGCAACATGTTGGCACCACTTTTCGGACGAGATTATGCGGGCTCGGGGTACGATCCGATCGTTTGGAACTATCTACAGGCAGTGCCGGCCGATTCGACTAACGGAATGACCCGCATACAAACGCTCTTGAAGAGTTGGCAATCATATCGTGGCTTAGCTGCAAAAGACCAAAAATCGAAAGAAACAATCGACATTCTTTCCGGGATAGTACCGAAAGACAAAAAGATTTCTCTCGACCTTCTCAAGACTAAGTCAGAGCTGCTCGTCGAGCTGCGTTCGCAAGTTCAGCAAATGTATAAAGACATCTCAGATCTCAACACCAACATAATGAATGCCAGTGCATCGCACTAACACCTCGACCGTTTTTATCCGCGATGCATAAACGCGGTCTCGTGGGCGTGGTGAAGGAACCAGGGATGGTTCGCGTTGGTGACTCAGTCGAAGTGATTCTGCCACCGATATGAGCATCTACCGATCAATTAGAAGAAATGCAAGTGCGATGTGGTATCAAAAGGCAATTCACACAGTGCCTTGAGGTCGGTCATCCACTCTTCCCAAGTCAGGTATCCATCGCCTTTCTCAATCAATCCGCTATCAGCAATTGTCAGACGCAATCCCTTCAAAACTACTTTCTCCAGAAGATCAGGGATCTCAGGCTTGACTGTTTTCGGTCTCGGTAACTGAAGAATGGGTTCGATAAACGATCTGCAGGACGGGTTCATCAAGCTGACCCATGCGCGGACGCTGTCCCCAACTTCGCTCTTATACTCAACGTTTGCTCCAGCACCAGATGCGGTATCGCCTTCTGTCGCTACGGTTTTTAAACCAGTAGCACGTTGATACTCATCTCTCGAAACCAACGGATGGAAACCACACACAGCTTCCCAGAACATAATCCCCATCGCGAAAGAATCATCAGGAGTGAGGAACGGATAATAAGCCGGAGTAGTGATGGCGACTTGAAGCAGCTCACCTTCCTCACAATCCAACTGTCCGAAAAAGCCTGGATCAATCAACAAAGGTCCATCGATCGTCCACAAAATATTTTCAGGTTTCAAATCACCGTGATATTCGAATGAAGGCTTATTTTCAAGTCGAATGAACGCTTGAACAAGGCTGTAAAAAAGAATCAATTTTGCGCGCGATGGGAACTCAGCCCGCAGATTCTCTGTCCCGGCATCCTGCATGGTGTAGAACCACGAGTTACCAACGTCGGAAAGCATACTGGCGACAACCATCTCAGTGCGAAGCTTGCCGGTCATCAGCGATTGCTGATAGCGCACCAGCTGGTTCGCGTTCGGTCGAACTGGACGAATCGACTCCTCAGTGACTTCAAGCGCTTGAGTTTCAAAAATATTTCCAGGCTCAAGTTCGATCATCTCCGGCTTCTTAGCCATCTTGAAAATGACGTCGACCTTTTCCCCTTTGTCAAAGCTACGTCCTCTGTACACTTCAGAGAACCTTCCATCAGCCATTTGCTCAACAAGCGAATAGCCCTCGAGCATCGCGCCGAGCCATGTAGGATTTGTCGTACTCAAGGCTTCCTCCATTCGCAATCAGGAATTTTATTTTCCGAAAATCGCGTTTCTCAAACTAGCTGGAATTTCATCGGAACCTTTCATCTGCATGAGAATAGATTCCGCACTTTTCAGAACCGAACCTGACCATTCTGCCATGTTTTTCTCTTCTAAGATTCGACTAAATCTTAAGAGTTCAGTTAATGTCAAGGTCGGATGTTGAGAGGCAGAACTGATTGGGAGTTGCGAGTCTAGAACATTTAACGGAGATTCTTTGGACAGAATCTTTCCTAAAATTCGAGTTAATTGAAGCTGCTCCTGATTTTGCAATACCGCCAGGTCGCCGCCAAATCGATTACCAAAAACCGTTTCATCGACGGCGCAAATCACCCATTCGCTGCGCTCCTTGGGAACATATTTGCCCCATCGAAGGCCATTATGTCCCCCCAGAGATTCCACTAACGAAGCCGCTTTCAAGTTGATTCCCTGGATGGTGACATCAATTGGGTAAATTTCTCCTGTGGATTTGTTCGCGATAATGTAATCAGCTCCGACACGGTCGGTATTGGAGTTTGGACGACTGGCGACGCCTCGCCAATCAAGTAATCTCGGACCCGTTAATGACTCTTCCATCGCATTTCGGACGGCTGAAGAGCCTGGGTAGGCGTTTGTAGAATCCAGAACTTTTGAAATGCTATTACTCACGCGCTCCTGAACTTGCAGTCCTTCGTGATTACTGAACGCGTTGTCAAAATTTGTAGCGGCGCGAGGTTGATTGAAACCGAGCGCAGATAAGCGCTTTTCGACGATGCTCGTTATCAATTCAAATTGTTTGTTAAAGATCTCGGATTCCCGCTCCGACAACAGGTCGTTGTCATAAGCTTTCGAATTCTGACTTACGTGTTCCTGTACTGGCTTTATTAACTTGCTGAATTCTTTGTGGGTGGAAATCAGCTTTTCTGCTGATGCAGCGCCAATTCTTTCATTGGAGTTGGAGAACCCGTTCAAATGGTCCGCAATAGTTTCTATCTCGGTTTTGTGATCAGGCAATGTAGATGGTCCCTTTTCGCTTAGTTTTTCAATTGCAGAATCAATTGTCTTGACGTTCTTTTCCCACCATGGCGCCGCCGGCTCCGCGCGACGTCCACTCATCGCATGGTACGGCTCCATTCGATCCGTAATTGCTAGATTCGGACGAGCACAGCCGCCAGCATTCCCAATCGGAATCGCCTGCAATCCGGGTTGCATTTTTTGTCCATAGAAATTTGCGGCTTGCTTCATGCCGCCGCCCAGCTTGAATCCTTGATGAGCTGTCAGAGCCGTTATGCCGAAATCAAAAGTTTCTTTCCCCAGGGCACTTTCAATAACTGGCGTCGCGTTTTTTAGAGCTTTTGTGTCTCCCGTTTCCCAAACCTTATCGAGCGCTCTGTGCAGTTCCTTGTTCGTTCCAAGACGCTGCCCTAAATCCCAAACATAAGAACCGGTCATCGCCGTTCCGGCAACCGCAAGTCCCATTGCGACAATCGGAATTTCCACAGGCGCAAGAGCAACAAGTGCACCAATTGCGATACCAGCACCTATTTGCTTGACTGTCTCCTCAGTGTGGTTGATCAATCGATCAGGTACGGTCTTGGCACCACCTACAAGAACTCCCTCAGCCACTGCTCCGACTTGCCTCAGCCTCTGTTCCGGATGCTTCCAGGTATCCTCCAAAAATTTGGTCGAAGCCTTTAGGCTGTTGTTGCAGGACTCAAACGATTGTTCGAGAAAATTCGGATTGGCCACGGAGCGTCCTCGATTGGTGTGCATACGACTATATGGCTAGTCGCAATTCAACATCATGTTGAATTCCACAGTCGAGGATCGACGGCTCAAAATGTTTAATTTAAATACGGGTATATTTAAGTCACGAACTTCGAGGCAGATGGCTATGACAGCGCCAAACCACCAGAACAAAACTGGAGACGCAAAACAAAAAGAGGGCGATGGAGTATCCGACCGGAAGCTGGAGCAGCACACAACACAAAAGACAGCCGATGAGTCTATTGTAGACGCTCCGATGGCAAAGAAATACCAGGAAAATTTTCGTAGCTTTAGCGATGGGACCAAAGCTATAAGCCCTCTAGTACTTGAAGATAGCAAGACAGGGCAGCGGTTCTACGATGGTGCGCAAAACAAAAACACTTCGAATTCGGGCCACAGCGATTCGCATGATCTGAAGGACACTATCGATAAAGGTCAAAAAAATTCTTCCGACAAGATACATGCCACTCGAGATGCCACCACCGACGGTGACAAGCAAGATTACTCACTAAAGCAAAGCTTCACTGCATATCTCCCTGACTACAAAACGATCGGATTGGGACCGGCGGCTCCGAGAATTATGTCTATCGAGTTTGGACCCTCTGACAATGCCGCCATAGAAACTCATTTTAAGAAAAATCTGAAAACTAGAAATCCCGAGACATTGAGCGACTTCGACAAACAAAAGCTTCACAATCTAGCTATTTGTGATGTATTGATCGACAAATACCAACAAGCAATGTCCAAACAGGAATTGCACGACACGCAATCATTACCAAAGCAAGTCAAAGGATTATTTCTTGCTGGTCAGGCGTTGGAAGACGGTGCAGCACTCGGCGCAACTAGAGCAGTCCTTCACAAATGTATCGATGAAGGTGCACTCGGAGATCTAGCATCTGGAACTGCTATCGGGATGGCCTTCGGACAAATCGTCGCAAAACTAGCATCAAATGCTCATCCAATTACCCGGACCGCCGCGCTTGTCTTGCAGGGCGGCGGATTAGCTTTGGCAATCAAACAGTTTGGCGACATTGGTCATGAGGGTGTTAACGGATTTTTGAATTCCGTTCCTGCTCTACAGAAACTAATAGAAAATCCAACAGAGCAAAATTTTCTCCATGCAAAAGATGACGTAGAGAAAGAACTTGGTCCGCCACTTGCCGATGCCGCGCTTACTGGTTTGGGTATGGCGGCTGCACATGGTATTGAAAAAGCTGCCAGCAAGACAAAGCCTTCTTCACAACCGGAATCTGAACCAAAATCTGACAAGGTTCAGCATACTGAGCAGACCGACAGAATAAAGATCCACGAATACCCAGACTTTTCGGTTGAGGGAGACAGCAATGACATTATTCGAACTTTAAAATTCGGAGACATTCAGAAAAAGTTTGCAGTCTTCAAAGGCTGGTGTCATGGGGATTTCACTAAAGAATCTACTTCGCCTATAAAAGTGCATATCTTAACTAAATCGGCCCAAGATTTAGGTCGAGTGCAGGCTGCGATTATCCCTGAGATCTATAAAGATCAAGTTCTAAAAAACCACATCACTGGTTGGAAGACAATCGATCCGCTCTACGGCACAAAGAACGAAGGACATCCCAATGCAGTAGCACCCACAGGATTAGATCAAGGAGCGAAAGGCTTCACTATCTACACTGAGAATGCAGAAAGTGCAGTGATCGTTCAAAAACGACTTGATGAAATATGCCACCATAAAGGCTTAGGGTTAGAAGCGCAGCTAAAAACGGGCAATTGCGAGACAGTTGGTGGTCTTTCGAAACGCGTTGGTTTGAGCCGCGATACATTCGAAAAAGTGCTTGACGCATCAAGACATCCAGGGTCAAGTATCGACGGGGCTGTAACCAACCGGATTGAGAAGGCTTTCGGAATAGGACCTGGGAAGAGGCTATCTCCTGAGCAAATTCACATATTGGAAAAGCAAAGTGGAATTGAACATGGTTTATTGACTTATAGTGATGCTGGCAAGTTGATGCTAAAAAGCAATAAAGGAATGGATTACTACAACCATGGATGGTATTCACCAGAATCAGGCGCTGTCAAAACGTTCGGGCATCTAACCGAAAGGCCGGCTCTCTATGCGCTGTATCACAAGTACGGATTCGATCCTTGCGACGCCGCCGTCCTTCCAGTCAAAAAGGGATAACCAACATGATTGAACAAGATAAATCGGAAACCTATGAACTGATCGAAGCAGTCATGATCGGCAGACGCTTGGCCGAAACAGGAGATGACCTGGCTATTTCTGATACATGGCTTGATGGTGATTATGCATTTTGCACACTGACCGACAAGACACAAAACATCTCCGTCAAATTTGAGATGTGTGCCGTCGTGTCGTGTCATGGACAAAACTATCTTCTGATCGATTTTACACCTGACAGGACAATAGACGATCCTATCAAAGGGTGCATGGTAACAAAGCTGGCATCGGCTGAGACACTGAACCTTATTACTAGGCAAGAACTAAAAACGATTGAACAACAATGCCAAGAAATCATGCAGACTGCAAAGTCTCAAAGAATTGGAGGCATCCGCAAGGTGTTCGGAACTCTTCGAACACAAGATTGAACAATTGATGTTTGCATCAATAAACATCGTGCCCCGGTTGCGAGAGTTTTGATCTTTAAAAGCTTGTTAAACTGGTGCTAGTGCCAACAAGTTGTGTATACAACTGACTGCTTGTGAGCCATCGCCAACAGCAAATCCAACCCTTTTGGTGCTGCCGGATCGCACATCACCCGCGGCCAAAATTCCCGGAATCGATGTTTCCAATGGACATGGAATGCGGTCTTCGCACAACCATTTTCCGGATGCGAGTGCATCGGCACCAGTCAAAATGAAACCTTTGGAGTCTAGTGCAAGTTCTGGTGGCAACCATTTGTGCGAGCAAGCAGAACCAATGAAAACGAAAACGGCTTTAGCTGGAAGCTGGAAAGAACCTTCGATCTTCGACTCTACATCAACCGATTCAACGTATCGCTCGCCGTTGACCGAAGTGATTTCAGCCTGTTCATGCACCACAATATTTTTGCAGGAAAGAATTCTTCCAGTGAGATATTCGGACATGCTGGTTCCTAATTTTCCACGAACGATCATGTGGACTGTTCTATTCGGACAGCAATCAGACAAATACATCGCGGCTTGTCCTGCCGAATTGCCGGCGCCGACAACGGCGACATCAGCCATATCATGAAGCATCGCTTCAACGGTGGTGCACGCGTAATAAACTCCAGCGCGTTCGAAACGATCGGCATTTGTCGCTGCCAATTTTCGCCATTCAACTCCAGTCGCGATCAAAACTGTGCGCGCTTTGATGACTGCGCCGCAATCAAGCATCACTTCGTGCCCTTTGCACTCCATAGACCGCTTGATCTCAGTCACCGAAGCTGGTGCCACTAGTTGCGCTCCAAACTTGAGCATTTGCAAAACACCGCGCGTAGATAATTCCATTCCGGATAATCCGGTTGGAAAACCGATAAAGTTTTCGATGCGCGACGATCCGCCGGCTTGTCCGCCCGGTCCAAGCTTGTCGATGACAAACGTTTTTAATCCTTCGCTCGCCGCATAAACAGCCGCTGCAATACCAGCAGGTCCTGCACCGATAATGGCGACATCGACTTCACCATTCGGACAATGACGCCAGACTCCAGCACCCTCTGCGATTTCTCGAAGGTTTGGCTTGCTGAGAATTGCTCCGTCACGGCATTCAACCACAGGCAAATCCGCGCGGCATTGTGCCGTAATCGGAATACCTTCAGGCAATCCCAATGTCTTGGCGAGCGTTTGACCATCATCAGTTTCAATATCGTAGAAGGAGAACGGCACAAAATTTTTGTAGAGAAACTCTCGAATCTCTGTCGTGTGGCCACATTTGCTGTGTCCTAAAACTCGCAGCCCAAGCTTACCCGCTTCGGTCAACATCTCGCGGCGTTCTAAAAATGCAGTCAACAATTTCTCCGAAAGTTTTGGCACTTTGTGCAAAATCTCGCGCAGTTTAGTGTTGTTAACCCGCATCACATGTGTCTTTCCAAAAGCTCGTCCAGACACGACTACTGGTCGCGTTGTAAGCACATCGATGTCACCGGAAAACTGTCCAACCTGGTGAGTAATAATGTGCTTGTTATCGTTCGCCGGATTGAAGATTTCAATACCACCCGCTCGCACCACGAACATGTCGATATCAGCCTGCCCAGCCTCGAAGATCAATTCACCATCTTCAAAGTATTCGCACGACGCATACGGCTGCAAAATATCCATGTCAGCGGCCGTGAGAGTCGGAAACGCGTTCTTATAGACCTGCGTCGGGTCCAAAGCTGTAGTTGGCATGATGATTCCTCGCGATTGCAAAACGAAATTGAGCTGCTACCGTCGCTCAACACCGCTAAGTTCCACGATCATACACCTTCCTGGTTCGGTCCGTTAAACGCGCATGGTTGGCTGACCTTGTCAGAGATGCATCAACGAATACATCGCAAACAAATTGAGCAAATAACTTCCAAACTATAGAAAACGTTCAATTTTGGCGGAATCAAACAACCAAATCATTGAGAAGCACGTCGCCATCCGATTCGCGCTTATGGATACGGAGATGGGACTGCAAGTCCGGGCACAATCTCCGGAGGCTGCGTCATAACTAAGGGCTGTCCCCGTTTCTTCTGCTCCAAAGACAACATCAAGTTTTAGGCAAATATGGCTCCGCAAAGAACCACCCAAGCCACCCAAGTACGAACAGCAGAAATCCGCCCGGTCACGAGGACAGGGCGGATGCTTTCGACGAGTTTTCGTCAATTTTAGACTTGGATAACGCGCTTGATTTCTGGAAGTGCTTCACGAATTGCGCGCTCAACGCCCATTTTCAGGGTCATTGTCGAGCTTGGGCACATTCCGCAAGCGCCCAATAGGTGAACGAATACTTCGCCGTCTTTGACGTCGACGAGCTCGATGTTGCCGCCATCAGCCATAAGCATAGGGCGAAGCTTCTCGAGAATTTCTTCGACTTGCGTGTGTAATCCGTCTTTTACTTGTTCTATCATGACAAAAGAGCCTCTTAAACGTCAGTCAACCGGTAGTCAAGACCGACCTCAACTATAAGCCTTATTATCGCGCACATCTATATATTTCGGAAAAACAACAAAATGTCTTAACGCCAGATAAAGAAATCGGGGTTTTTGCATACATAGGATATGCTTTCTCAGAGCCTGTAGTCTGAGTTTGTGCGGTTTTACGAAAAAACGTAATCGCCTCCGCCTGACTGACCAGTGCATAGCCACGCGAAGGAGCATTAAAACCTAATGGCAAAAGTAGCAATTAATGGATTCGGCAGAATCGGTCGCAACGTATTCCGCGCCTATCTGTTGAGCCTGCCCAAAGAATTCGAAATCGTAGCAATCAACGATCCTTTCCAAACCCTCGAGCAATCCGCTCACCTTCTCAAGTACGACTCAGTACTTGGCGAGATGAAGGACCATAACATCGGACATACCGCTGAAGCCTTGACCATCGATGACAAAACCATCCACTTCTCGACAGAGAAAGATCCAGGCAACTGCCCTTGGAAGAAACTGAACATCGACATCGTTCTCGAGTGCTCAGGCGCTTTCACCGATGCTGACAAAGCGAAAGCCCACATCACCGCCGGCGCCAAGAAGGTCCTCATCTCCGCTCCAGCGAAGGGTGAAGATATCACCATCGTTCTCGGAGTCAACGATAAGCTGTACGATCCAGAAAAACACCACATCATCTCCAACGCCAGCTGCACCACCAACTGCCTCGCTCCAGTAGCAAAAGCCATTGATGATGAGTTCGGAATTGAACAAGGTTTGATGACCACCATCCACAGCTACACCCTCGACCAACGCCTTCTCGACACGGCTCACACCGATTTGAGACGCGCAAGAGCAGCAGCGGTTTCGATGATTCCTTCGAGCACCGGCGCTGCAAAAGCAATCGGTCTCGTAATGCCTCACTTGAAAGGCAAACTCAATGGCTTCGCAATGCGAGTGCCTACGCCTAACGTCAGTGTTGTAGACCTGGTCGTCACCTGCAAGAAGCCAGTAACCGCTGAATCAATCAACGCAGCGATTGCAAAAGCAACCAACGCTGGTTTGAAAAACTACCTCGGCGTCGCTCCAGCTCCACTGGTATCATGCGACTTCCAGGGCAACAAGCTCTCCTCAATCGTTGATGCTGATTTGACGATGGTTGTCGGCGACAACATGGTCAAAGTTATCGCCTGGTATGACAATGAATGGGGCTACAGCAACCGCCTGGCAGAGCTCTGCTCGCTAGTCGCAAGCAAGCTCGCAGTCAAAGTCTAAACGAGACTAAAACTAATTGAGGGCGAGGCGGTCAAATGCCTCGCCCTTAGTTCATTCAAATTTAAACGATTAAACGGATCATAAAACTAATCATCGAAACCCGCGTCTCACCGGCTGTTCAAAGGACTAAACACAATGAAGCAAAGCATCACAAACGTCAAAGAAGACGTGTTCAAAAACAAAAGAGTACTTGTGAGAGTGGACTTCAATGTGCCGCAAGACAAGAAAGATGGCACTATCACTGATGATTCGAGAATCAGAGCCGCGCTTCCTACAATCGAAAGATTGATCGCAGCGGAAGCCAAAGTAATTCTGGTATCACATCTGGGCCGTCCCGATGGCAAGAAAGTCGACAAGCTCACGCTTGAACCTATCGCTACACGGCTCGGCGACCTGCTCAAAGAAAAAGCGGAAGTCAAAGTTGATTTTGTAAGAGAAACCGTTGGACCCGAAGTAGAAAAGAAAATCGGCGAGATGAAAGGCGGCGAAGTCCTGCTTCTCGAGAACGTCCGCTTCCATGCCGGCGAAGAAGAAAATGCTCCTGAGTTCGTAAAACTACTCGCAGCCCTTGCCGATGTTTACGTTAACGATGCATTTGGAACCGCACACCGCGCCCATGCCAGCACAGAAGGTGTTGCTCATCTGGTTCGTCCGGCACTCGCCGGAATGCTGATGGACAGAGAAATTAAGATGCTCAGCCAGGCGCTCAACGATCCAGCCAGACCAGTTGCCTGCATCATCGGCGGTTCAAAAGTATCATCGAAGATCGGTGTTTTAGATAACCTGATCGACAAAGTCGACATCATCATCATTGGCGGTGCCATGGCTTTCACCTTCCTGAAAGCGCAAGGACTCAACACCGGCAAATCACTTGTCGAAGACGATCGAATGGATTACTGTAAAGAATTAGAGAAGAAAGCGAAAGCCAAAGGCGTTCAAATTATTCTCCCTGTAGACGTTGTTGTTGCCACTGAAATGAAAGAAGGCGCGACTCCGACCGTTGTAGATGTAGACAAGATTCCAGCCGATCAAATGGGCTTGGACATTGGACCGAAGAGTATCAAAATGGTCAACGATGCTTTGGAATCCTGCAAAACAATTTTGTGGAACGGACCTCCTGGAGTGTTTGAAATCGCTGGTTTCGACAAAGGCACAAACGATCTGATCGACAAGCTGGTAACCCTGACACGCAAGGGCGCCAAGACGATCATCGGCGGCGGTGACTCAGTTTCTGCACTGCAAAAACGCAGCGTTCCTGCCGACGCACTCACTCACGTCAGCACCGGCGGTGGTGCCTCCCTGGAATTCCTGGAAGGTATCGAACTGCCAGGCATAAAAGCTCTGGATGCCGCAACACCAGCCGGTAAAACAAACTAGTAATTGTTTTGACCAGGAGTGCTGTGCAACCGGAATCGGACCCTATCGATTACAGCTTTTGCGCAGAACCGCTCACTAACGACTTTTTGATTGCGTCGAGCGCCTTCATCTGATTCACTGCATCGTCGACACCAATTTCTGGTGTGGTGTCATCTAAGACGCATTGAGAAAAATGCTCGAAGAGATTTATGTAGTGATTCGCTGGTGGCAAAACGATTTCATCATCGTTTAAATAAATTGTCGATTGCTCGAAAGGCTGCCAGGCACGTGGAAATAGAATGTGACCGAGCTCGCCGACAATTTCCATTTCGGTTCTGTACGGCAGATGAAAACCAAAGTCGATGACTGCTCGTCCCTTAGCGAATTGAAGAATTGCACTAGCATTGGTGTCAACGCCGTGTTCGGGATGAATATCTCCGCTGGCGAAAACGCTGATGGGCTCTTCGTCAAAGTAATATCGCGCACCACTGACCGGATAGCATCCAACATCGAGGAGGCTACCACCTCCGAGCTCTTTATCTAATCGAATACCTGACTTAGCAGTCATCATGTAAGTGAACGAAGCGCGAATAAAACGGACTTCGCCGATTACTCCATCCGCTACTAATTTCTTTGCTGTTCGGTGTTGCGGATGGAACGGCCACATCAGCGCTTCCATTACTTTCAAACCGGTTTGCTCAGCCTTTTCAGCCACAAGCTGAGCGTCTTCAACGGTTGTCGCAAACGGTTTTTCTGACAGAACATGCTTGCCTTTTTCGAGCGCGGCTAGTGCCCACTCACTGTGCATCGAGTTAGGAAGCGGAATGTGAACGGCTTCGATTTCGACATCATCAAGCAATTCTTGATAGGAGGAATAAACTTTGGCGAGCGAAAATTGTTCTTTGAACTTTTCGGATTTCTCTTGCGAGCGACTGGCGACGCCGACTAGCTCAACGTTAGGGCACTGCATCATGGCAGGAATACTGCGCCTGCGCGCGAATCCCGATCCACCGAGAACGCCCCATTTCACTTGTCGCATCGATGCACCTCATTTGAATTTCGTGCCGATTATCTTCGCGCTCGTGTCGCGACTTTTCGATGACGAACCTGTCCGGTACGTTTCAGTTCAATAACGCCCAGGTTTTAGCCTCTCTGAGTTTAGGCTAACAATGGCTTGCTGCGATCTCTTGATGTCCATAAGTTTAAATTCGATCTGATTTGAAGCCTGTTGAGTGAGAACTGGTGTCCACGATGCCGCCGAGCTTGTAAACTGCTAATGTTCTGCACCGCGCGATCAAAAGCAGAACGCATTAGCCACGAGAATGAACGTTCCAATGTGAGCGTGCCGAGATGAAACTTTGAATCGCCCACACCGTCGACGAGTTTAACTAGCGAATGAATTAGCTTGATTGGCGAATGACCTTCCGTGTATTGATTGGTTTGGGAAATAGGACTGAGTGAATTGAAACTGACAAAAGTATCGACCTTATTAGTAGCTACAACTTTAGCCGGCGTCTCCTTTTTGCAAACATCGCAGGCATCCGCTGAGGAGATGCGATATGAGTACACGATGGGCGGCAAGGCTACTACGGCCGAAGCGCTAGACGCCTTCAACAGAGGTCGGCAGTTACTGCGGGTCAACAACAATTCTGACGCGGCCGCGATGCTAAAGAAAGCCGTCGAATTGATGCCGGATAATGCGGACGCTCATCACACTTATGCAATCGCCCTGGCAAAAACAGGACAGTCAAGCGCGGCTATCCAAGAGCTTCAAACAGCGCTTTCTCTAAACTCGAACTCGGCTCCATCATGGATGACGATCGGCGGACTTTACCAGTCAACCGGTCAAATCGACAAAGCGATCGAATCGTACAGAGGCTTCTTGAGCCGTTTTCCAACAGATCGCGACGCGAAAAAAATCGCTGGTTTAGTCGCAGGTTTGGAAGGCGAACGATTAAAGTTGCAAGCAATTTACGGACAGTCCGGCAAGCCGCCAGCCGACGTGCACGACTACTTCACTGAAGTGACACGCGATGGTGTCATTCGCTGGAATGCACAACAAATGCCTTTGCGTGTGTTTATCACCAATGGTGATGGCACGCCAGGATACCGCGAACAATTCGGAGATATCCTTAAACAGTCATTCTCCAGCTGGAGTCAGGCATCCAAAGGACTGGTCACGTTCAATCTGGTAGACACTGCCGATCAGGCTCAAATTGTTTGTTTGTGGTCAAGCGATCCAGCCAAGTTTAAAAACATCGCCGAATCCGGGCATGCTGTGCTGGATACAACCAGAAACGGTTTAGTCAAAGGTACAATAACAATCCTGACTGTTCCACTGGTAGAACAACTTCCACTCACCGATAACCGCATGAGAAGAGGATGTTTGCACGAAATCGGACATGTGCTCGGGCTGGCCGGACACACATCGAATCCCGACGACGCGATGTTCTACTCGATGGACATAGATGATAAGTGGAAGGACCTGACCGAACGCGACAGCAACACCATCGTGCGGTTGTATGCGAAGCCTCCGGCGACCAGCAGCCTGCGCTAGGCTTAACAAATCACGTCGAAGAAAACCTCGTTGATGCCTGTTCTACTAGCGCCAGTAAAACTTAGAACTTTTAAATGTAAAGAGCGTGGCGAGCAAGTTCGCGATTAGACTGTTACAGGCACATACTTATAATAAGTAATCAAAGAGGCGACCTTGGCAGACCATCAGGAATCACCGCGCGGGACCAGCAGTAGTCCCAGCAAGTTCAGGCTTGTCTTGTCCGGCTTAGCGCTTAGTTTGTCTGTGTTCGCTGTTTCCCTGGGTGTGGCGTCGATTGTGTTTCCCCTCAAAGCAGGGTCGGCAGACACAGTCGCGACCAGAGTTCAAAACGCCACCAATCACATTTCCGAGGCACTACAGGCGGTGCCGGTTTACCCTAAGCTAAAAGATCGATTAAACGTTCTCGTCATGGGCGTTGATTGGAATGGCAACAAGGAATCCGAGCGGTATCAGGGCAATCGTTCTGACACCATGATGTTAGTAAGTTTAGATCCTGACCACGATAAAGTCGGCATCATTTCGATCCCGCGCGACAGCCAGGTCACAATCGGAAGACACACAAGCAAAATAAATCAAGCGCATGCAAACGGTGGACCAGAGCTTGCAGTCAGCACTGTGCGCGATAACTTTGGCGTTCCCGTCGACCATTATGTCGTTGTCGATACCGTCGGCTTAAAGGATTTGTTCAAATTACTTGGTCCAGTAGAAGTGTGCGTTGAAAAAGAAATGCATTACGAGGACAAAACCTCTGGATTGAAAATCGATCTAAAACCAGGCAAACAGATGCTCGACGCAGAACAAGCAGAAGGTTATGTTCGCTTCCGCAAAGACGCGTATGCAGATATCGGAAGAATGGAACGACAACAATGGTTTTTGCGCCAATCGTTGAGCAAACTCAAAGACCCGGCTGTTTTACTCAAGGCACCACAATTATTGGAAGCCGGCTACAAGTGCGTAAAGACTGACTTGCCAGCGACAACCATCGCAGAAATTTTGTCATTCGCCAAAGATTTGAAAGGCGGTTCAATCGTAACGGCAACATTGCCTGGACAAGGTGAAACCATAGATGGTGTCAACTACTTTATCCTCAGTCAGAAAGGAACGCATTCCATATTCGAGCGATTCGGATTAGTTGCGCCTGATGCACCGCGCTCGCGCCGAGTGGATCGCATTGCGCATGACGAAGATACGCTGCGAGAAAAGACAAGAATCACAATCCGCTTTAAAGAATCAATTGCCGAAAGAGCAGATTCAATCGCCGAACAATTGAAAGAGCGCGGTTGGAAAGTTCGTTTGATTGAAACCAGACTAGATAACGATTGCCAGCATGCGCAGCTCGACTTGCACAGCCGACGCGCGACAGCTGAAGTGATTGATCTGATTAAGAACGATCTTCCGGCAGTTGCTGAATGGCCCGTCGTGATGAAATACGACGGCTGCGGCTCCGACATTTCTGTCGTTCTGCCCGCACCAAACAAGGTCGGCATGGAAGGCGCTACTGCTGCGGTTCCACCAGAAAGTGACGCGATCGACACGCAAGTGCAATAGGTCTATACGTGGGCAATTGACGGCAGCTCATCTGTACGCTTAACGACCGTTTATGAAGCGTTGCGGATCGCCCACAGCTATACTATAAATGCTGCCAATGCAATGCATACTAATCCAAAAACGCTCGGCGCGAACACAGCGCTTAACGCCCACTTGTAGATTTTCCCAGATCTGGTCTCAGCCTGATCCGATCTAAATAAGGTCCACAGCCGCATCGGTGGCAGCCAAAAGAATACAAGAAAGAACGTTGTGAAAGTCAGTCGGTGGTTGTCCGATATCCAAACTAGCGCCACGACAAAGCTGGTAACCATGATCACCAGAGCAGACACAATCATCCGCTTTTTCAAAAACTCCGCAACTATAACCAGGTCCACAATTGCGATGCCGATTAAAGCGATGCAGGTCAGAGCAGCAAGAATCACGGACTGAATTGGATGCATTGAGTATTCTAAACCTCAAACGTGTAAGGCCTTAATCAATAAATGGGGCGCCGTTTGTTCTTCGATTTTCCGAAACTCTGTTTTCATGATAACAGAACACGTTTCGCTCGATGGGAATCCTACGAAGCAGGGGGGAATCCCCCCAGTTGTTCGAGCGGCATGCAAAACATAAACTCTAATGCACAAACACCCCATGTGAGCTGTAACCCGGCAGCGAGGCAAACAATGACAATGTTCAGAGACCCTAGAGATGAAGACCGACTTTGCCAAGTATTGAAAGCATACGTTGAAGAGTGGGGTCCGGAGAACGTTATAGTGTCCGTTCCATCACACTGGAGTGAGTACAGCACTAACAGCCTCGGTCGAGTGAGACTCGAGTTTGCCACCCAGAACACCGTGTCAATCCGCGTCGAATATGACTTCGTCCGATTGAAATACGACGTGGCGCTACAAGCCGCGTAACACCAATTTTTTACCGGTTCTTTCCTCCTTTGTTTGAAGCCCTGTGGTGGGGCTTCTTTCGCTTTTTGGAGTTCACACGAGAACAGGACGAGGACTTGCTGGCACGCCAGGAGCAAATAATCGGTGGCACCGCTGGTGCTTCGTGGTTCCGAACTTTCATGTTTCAGTTGGCTGCAACTGTTAGCTACCAAAACGTTTTGACATATCGGCGATTACTCGCGGCCCTTGAAGTGCAGACGCTGCACGTTTCTAGACGGCGAAGATTGCATATTGAATATCACGCTACCGCTTTGATCCGAGTCTGCGGCGCTGACAAAATCCTCACATCCTCGATGACGTAGTTCCATGCAGATGTTGTTGAAAGTTTGATCTGGTGCGCTGATCGTCAGGATTGGGCAAAACCGATGATAGGCTTGCAGCGAAAAGTGCATCAAGACGAATGCAATCGCTTTATTTTCTTCGTCGGAATAAGCCTTCTGCTCAACTTTTATGTGAAACAAACGTCCGCGCTGGATTTGCAAAATACCCTTGCGTTCCATGCCGATTGGCTTACCATCGGTGCACCACACAGACTCGTATTCTTTTGGTTCTGCGTCGGACGCACTAGGCCGATAAACCAGATCAACTTTGGCAACTTGGCGCAACTCCGAACCCTTGTACTGAAACGCCCGTTTGATTTCCTGCGCTTTCACAATTACGGTCCATTCGTTTGACTCTGCTCTTGCCGCAGACGTGGCCGTCAGCGAGAAGAGCGTGACTAACGTAAGCAGGGGAACAATCACATTCGGCAAGCCAAGTCGTAATTGTTTTTTCAAAAATTCGGCGTACTTCATATTTCCTCCAGAGGGCTCAAATCGTTTATGAACTGTTCTTTTAAACTAAACTGGTTATGCTGGGAGAACGACTCATGCAGCCGTTCTCCCCGTTTTTCCATCACTATTTAGGAAGCATTCCCAGGGCGATTGCTACAGCTTTATCCGCGTCAGGCATACCGAAACCGAATTCATCGGTGCGTTGGGTATTGCCGCAAGCCTGGATCAGTACTTGTTGAACCTGAAGCGCTGACAGTTTCGGATTCACTCTTGTCACAAGGGATGCGACTGCGGCGACGAGCGGAGCCGCGAATGAAGTTCCTTGAGCGGGTTTTGATTCGCCTTTTTGGTTCGTCGTCATAATTCCGATACCAGGTGCGCAGAAATCAACGCATCGTCCAGTGTTCGAAGCCCAGCCGCCGCCGGTGTCTTTGGACGTGACTAACTGAAGCGGATTTGCTCCGTTCTTGATGTCTTCTTCGCTAACTTCTTTAATCGCAGATACGGTATTGATGTAGGCGTATGATTTGTACTTCATCCGCTCACCTTTGTTGCCTGCGGCAACGAAGACCAGTCCTTGTCTCTTGTAATAGAAGTACTTGAAGAGTTCGTGCAAACATTCGTGGTTGTCTTCGTCGTTGATACCACTTGTGCTTATGTTGACGATGCGCACGCGACGTTCCAGTGCAACGATCATGCCGGCGAGAATGCCGAGGTCATCAACTTCTTTCGTGTCTGTAATTTTGATCGGAACAATGTCCAGGTCCGGATTCATTCCGACGGAACCTCTTTTGTTTTCGCGTCCACCCACTAGTGAAGCAATTTGCGTTCCGTGTCCAAGGTTGTCTCCTGTGCCCATGCTGGTTGCGTGGGCAGCGTTGCCCCAATGTTCGATTTCGTTTTCCAAATCTACAACGTCGTCACCGAATAATCCGGTGCCAAGAAAACCACCCATTTCGTCTTCGAGCTTCTCGGCGATTTCTTTATGAACACCTGTGACATCCGCTCCCCAACTGCCAATGTTGCAATCACCGTTCCATGAACAACCGGAGTCTAGTATCGCCATGCTGTTGTTGACGAACCAATTGTTGGGGCCTTTTCGAACTTTGTCCATTGCCTCGAACGCGTGCATTTTCGGTAAATGCCATGCCAGAGAAACTTTCGGATCTGTTGGAACGTGCGGGCTTTCAGTCAGCTGCATTGGTCGGTTTACGTTTACAGCTTGGAAATTCTTTGTGTCTTTGCTCAAGTTTGATTCCAAAAGCTGAGCTTTTCCTTTTTCAGCTTTGATGATGATGACTTTGTATTCGCCCTTGCCAAGGCTGCCGATCACGGTGCCATGCGAATCTTCGAGCGCTTTGTTCAAGCTCTCTTTTTCTGCGCCCTGCTTCGGCATGACTAAAACCAGATCGCTTCTGCACAAGTCGGGGCGAGTTGCGTAGCGATGTTGTTTCTTCGGCTTAGCGGCGAGTTGGTGTTGATTGTACTGAGCGTACTGCTGCTGTTGGCGCAGGCGCTGAGCGTACTGCATTTGCGCGGTTTGCTGCGCGCGCCATTGAGCGATTTGCTGCGGCGTCCACTTGCGCTGAGTGGTTGTTGCTTTAGCCGCTTGTGTGGCGCGAGCTGCTTGACCGTTAGCCGGGGCTGCCGAAGCCGATATCGAAAAGGTAGAAGATAATCCGATGAGGGCTGCCAAACTTGTTACAGCCGCTTTCCTCAGCTGCGTACCGTTGAGAAGGTTTAATAACCCGTTTTTCATTTCAATGAACCTCTGACTAAGTAGTGTTAGGAGTTGAATCGGCATCGCCATCAGCGCCTACATTCACGAGAATAGACGGCGTTCGTCCCACTCTTGTCTCTGAGATGTCCCTAAAATGTCCCCGCCGGATTGGCAGGAGGTTCGAGCATATTGTTCAATGCAAAAACGCACCGCGCAAACGCTCAAAAGAACGCTTTAAACAGAACGCTTAAATTCGCGCATCGCCGAAACGGCCGTAAGCCATAGAGATGAACGCCAAAAATATGAACCGCTTCGTGAACGCATAGATATGAACGGTTTCGATTAGCTCTACAATCGGTCCGCTCAGGCGATCGATGACATCGGCGACAACGTGTTGCCCATCATCGTGATGCTGGTGCCATCCGAGAACAACTGCGAAAGCGGCATACCGGTCGCTTTTACTTCTTCGATTAATTCAACACTTCTTCTTGCCGAAAGTTTTTTCTCGCAGACCATGTAAGCGAGTCCGCGTGCGGCTTGCAGCACAACTGGATCGACGAGCATGAAATCAGCAAGAACGGCGCCGAGAGAACGGTTGTCTGCAAGTGCGACCTCAAGACAGAACACTACATCCTCGAGAGAAACCAGTCCTGAGCACATAACCAAATTGCCCAGCGCTCTATCGGAAGTAGAAATCGGCACTTGTGAAACCAGACGTGCTTCGTGTGTCATCTGTGCATCACCAGCACCATATATGGTGTCGGCATCACGCATGACGCTAATTACTGTGAGGACAAGATCGTGATATTCCAGTTTGCCGCTGGCCACTGCAGCCAGGCATTCGAGAAGTACTTTCAACAATTGTCCGGACATCGTGCCGTTTTTCATCAAGGCATAGCCCAGTGTGACTCCGCGAGCAAGGCATTCTTTGCGAACTGCCAAACTCTCGGCATGCGGCAACAAACCACAATCATCGATTAACTCAAAAAGTTTAAAACCACCGAATGGGTCGGTTGGATGCAAGCCGAGACTCCACAAGGCATCATCGAATTCGACGAAATTGGCACAGGCGTAAGTCAAAGCGATTGCGGCAAAGTCGCGATAGATAATTCCGCTTTCGATCAGCGAAGTAGCTCTTTCGAGTGCGCGCAAATCGGAATGCGAGACTCTGCCCGCCAGAATGAGTAAGTCACTCAGGCTCTGCCCGCTGGTGCCCGACAGTTCAAGCGCGTCTCGAATTACCAGATCCGAAACAATATCGGATGCTCTCAAGAGCCACGACATCAGCGGTTCATCCGCTACGATTTTTGGAAATCTAGTAAGTTCAATGTTGAAAAGATTTTTCACGCCTGGATTTTTTCTGGCATCGCTGATTCGGGCTACGCCCTGAGCGCCTTCTGCCGGTTCATTCATGTACGGTTTGAATATAGTATTCAAATCGTATCCTGGCGGATGTTTTGTAGTTGTAGGAAGTGTTGAAAACATAATGGGGCCGTATCTATCTCTGTTGGCTCGGAGAACACGGCTAGGGGTGTGGACTTGGGGTGTTCGGGGTGTATCAAGCGCCGGAAAAATTAGGCGCTGCACGATGCCAGTGGCACCACACTTGGTGGCACTGAAAACGCGACAATATGATACTAGATCAGCCGTGCCATCTCTTGCACGATTGACAGATTATTCGTTTTGGTAATCGTCGAATCGGCTAGGACGTTTGGGCAGAACCAAGCAATTAACAACCTTAGCGACTCTAATATCCTTCCAAACGAGATCGATGTCAATGCTGCTCATGGGGAAACTACGTAGTGCTTGACAAGCTATTTTTCGGCACTGGTTCTGGCTACCCCAAAAACAACTTGGAAGAGTCCACAATATCTCGCTGAGTAATATGCAAACGCCACATCAATTAACTGAAAACAAAATTACTGTTCGTGAAAGCCTAGTCCAGAGGAACCACGTGCGCAACACGTCTGGAGTTGTGGTCCAGGATGATCAGTTTGTGTTGCAGTTTTGGATATTCCATCCCGAAGTGGAGACGTATTTTTTCCAAACTATACGGATACACGGCGACGTTCAATTCTGAGTCCTCGTCGTCTTGCGAGAGGGAAACCGGAGTTCTGTTGCCCTGGGTGTCTTCGAGGTAGAAATCGATAGTCTTTACGGTCTGCTTCGTGTTGTTATCGACGTTCATGTCGACGCGCATCAGTTGCCCGCCCAATCCGTCTGAAACTTTCTTCGTCTTAAGGATTTCGACTTCCAAACCAGCGATATGTTTCGGAGCTTTCTTCACCGTGGGGTTGGTCGATACAGGCATGAGTAAATCAGCGTCGATGTTCATGTTGAGGTCGTCGCCGGGCTCTAGAACAGCCGCGCGCCCTTTCTTCATCATGGCGTAAGTGGTTGCCGCAATAGCACCGACAGCAGCGCCGGCTGCGATGTTATAGCCGTGCATGGAGATCGTCGTCTGCAATCCCGAAACCTTGTACGCGATGATCGCACCCATCGCCGCACCGCCTCCGGCATAAGCGACTACGCGTCCAACGCCTTTGGCCTTGGACTTCGCAGTCGATTTGACGATGTTATCGGCTCGGACGCCAAACTCGAATTTCCGACCATCAGGCAATTTCAACGTTTCGAATTTGATCTCGAGCGAACCAGGACGCGCCATTCTCTTAGGCGGGACGATCTTCGAGACATAACCAGAGAAAGTCGTCCCCATGGGAATTACTTTGTTGGAATCAATAAAGATATCTTCAGTCGTTTTAGCCGTAATCTCCTGCCCCAGTTGCGCTGGACGCAGGTTGCCTTCCAGGTCGCGATCGAGCAGTCTCAGTCCGGAGGTCGGCACTGTTGCTAGTTTTAACTTGATCGGCGTACCGGCTGGCACGCAGTAGTCGATTTCGCCTTTCAGCATCAAGCCGCCGTCTTCGCGTTTCTCGGCTTTCACTTTAGTCTTCGGATAATAAGCCTTGTCATAAACTTCGCCGTCATGCATCTGGCTCACAGGTCGTTCCAGAGCCAAACCAGCCAGCGGATTAGTCGCAAAAGCAAGCGCAATCAACGCGGAGACAATGCTTTTGGAATTGAAGCGCCCGTTTCTCGAAGCGAATCCGCTCTTCCCTTTGGAATCGAAACGGTTTGATAAATTCATAGTCAACAAGACACCCCTTGTGTTCGGGCAAACAGCTGGTCGAGTATAAATGAGAATAGTAGTAGGCGAAAGGCAAAGAAAATCATCTTTACATCGATGCCCGTCAGTTCTTGATTTCAGGGCGCATTTATCGCCAATTATGGGACGCCCGTGGGCGATTACGTAATCTTCTAAGATGTGTGGCATAACAACCATGGCAAGCTAGCCAAAGTTTCGAGGCTCAGGTCCGCTCCAATGACAACCGACGGTACGAAAACCGTGACCGAAAAAGTCGACGGATTCATCACACAGAAATTGGGCGCCACAGCGCCTGAGGACAACATTGTCGTCCTAAAATACGGCAGCGAGTTGATGGACGAACTGACCGGATTGGCTTCCGGCAACCATTTGTATGAAGCAATCATCATCGACACCACACTTTGTGGGTACCTTTTTCCAGCCGAAACCCTTGTCCACGCCGCCAGTATTGTCAACGCACTGGTTGAGGTGCGCGGCGCCCTGATCTTCTTGAGGGCGGACAGCGCAACAGCTATCGTCAGAGAGTCGCTAACTGCCCCACCGTCAATCCGAGTGTTCGAGAGCTTCGCCGAGATTTTCGATTTCTCGCCGACCGTGACCAAGTACATAAAAACCACACTGGGTAAGGCTGCCGGCTTCGAAGAAGGCGGAGCCGATCTGTCGCAGCAGATCTTGATGGCGACTGTGCCTGCCTTTACCAGCGCCGGCATGGAGCGCAAAACCAATATTCAGGCGCCAGGCAAGGAAAACCACCTGATGGCGCTGATCGACAACTACAGCCCGCTGGCGGCGCTCACCCAGCGCGCTAAAGAACGGCTCTCCGAGAGCGAAGTACTGGAAGCACTCAAAGGTTTGGAAACTAAAAAGACAATCTTTCCAATCTTCGCGAAAGTGGCTTTCCTCTCTAATTGCTTCAAGAGCCGACGTTCTTTCACACTGGAAGAATATTTGATTGGATGCAAAATTCTCACTCAAAGTCAGCTCGACGAGCTGGTCTTAGAGTTACAAGGCACAAAACTGAAAGAGCGCATGAACCTCGGAGCACTGGCCGTCAAACGCGGAAAGTTGTCTTCGCGGATGCTCGAAATAGCGCTCTCCGACATGGCTTTCTATGGTCAATCGGACGGCACGAAAAACAAATCGAAGCTCACATCGGCTGCCACCAGCGATGAAGCAAGAGTGCAATCGTTGGTTGGCCACCTTGGATCGACAGACCCGATGAGCCTTTTGCAAAACATGGCGACCAACCGGGAAACCGGTGTGCTGTCGGTGGAAAACCGCGACATGCAGTTCAAAGCGCATTTCGAAAACGGCAAACCGGCCCACGCCAGAATCGGAAAGCTGCATGGCAACCAGGCCGTGACCGAATTTGCCTCGGCCTGGAATCAAGGTATCTTCGTTTTCATCAAACGTCCACCAACGGAAGATTTGACCAAAGATACCTGCAAAATTACAAAACCACTGGAAAAATTGCTGCTTGACGCCGCTCTGTCGCAAGACAACACCGCCGTGGTTTGGAACAAACTGCCTCGGGGAGCCGATTCCGTTCTTGAAAAGGACGAAGAAAAGAAGAGTCTTTTGGAAGGCGAGCCGCTCAAGGACCCGAAAGAGAAGAAACCGCTCAGCAAAAACGAGATGGTGCTTTTGCGACGGGTTTTCGATGCGCTCGATGGTTTGACGACCTTGACAAGAACACTGCGCTTGATGGGCGATGTCACCACTTCAGATTTCAGCTACATGATTGGCATTTTGCTGGAATTCAAACTGGCTGCAGTTCCTGATGGCGACATCAGCGGACCGATGACGAAATTCCAGAAGCTCGTGCTTGGCATCCGCGAACTAATCGGCACCGAGCGCAACAACGCATTTCTGCGCTTGAGTTTCCGCGATTCGCTTGGCTACTCCGGCAGAGCCAGAATTTTTATCCTCAGCCACAAAGGCGAAGTCGACGTAGACATGGCTGCCGCGCGGTCCGCCAACACTTCGTTGTCGACCGTCAAAGCCGACCTTGAAAACTGGCAAGTGAAATACATCGAATATGTCTCGCAAGATCTGGACCGTGGCGTATTGCTGAATATCATTCGGTCGGTTCACGAGAGCGAGTAGACGTTCAAACAAAACTTGAAATAAACGCTAAAATCTGAGGGTTTGGAGTCGGCTCTCATTTTGGTAGGTTTATGAACGAGAAAAAGACCAGGGCAATCGCAACCTCTTTGGCGTACTTTTGCTTGATACCATCGGTAGTGGCGGCATGCTGCAGCCAACCGGCTTTCTCGAAAGACAGCGATTCGATAAAAGACGTGAGCAACTCTGAGAAATCAGATAGTGATAAAAAAACGGAAGAGCTAAAGAAAGCAAAAGCCGACGCTGAGAAATTGGACGCAATGCCACCGGACGTCGTGCCAGCGGAAGCTAAAGGCGCTGGATCTAAAACCGCACCGACAGTGCCATTTAAAGCACAAGTCGAGCAGCCGCGCCGAAGAATTTCGACACCATCTCCTGCTTATCCAATTAAGTTAGCAGTGGCGTCCAATCCTAAAACATCGCCGACATTGCTTGCGAAATTGGGACAAGATGAAAGCGATCTGGTCAGACGCCAGGTTGCCGCCAACCCCAACTGTCCGCCGGAAACTCGCAGACTGCTATCAAATGATTCCGATCAGTTGGTTGTTGAAGCTCTGTTGAGAAACCCGACCCCACTGGACGCACAGGTCTTATATAGTCTCGCGTCATCCGGGTTACCTAAGGTTTGTGAAACGATAGCCGCCAATCCAGCTACACCACCGGCGGTGCTATCGAAATTAGCGCATGGTCACACTCAAACCGAGTATCTATTGTTGTCGCTTGCCAGAAACAAATCGACAACTCAAGAAGTGGTCGACAGACTGGTCAAAGTCGGCGATCGCCTGGTCCGCACATTCCTCGCCCGCCAGCCTCAGCTCAGCGTCGCGTCGTATACGGCACTGGCCGAAGATGGTGACCTCGGCGTACGTTCGATGATCGCCGGAAACCCTTCGGCACCACCGGTAGTTCTATCCAAACTGGCAAGCGATTTGCACATGGTGGTTAGAATCGGAGTTGCCGGAAACCCGTCGACGCCTAAAGAAACGCTTAAAACCTTGGCTTCAGACAAGGATTGGGAAGTACGCATGGAAGTGGTGCTCAATCCAGCCACTCCACTCGATACCGTTGAGTCGATGGCCAACGACCAGGAAGAGAAAGTCCGTTGGTCGGTTGCCGCCAATCCGACAACAACAGACGCAGTTTTGTTGAAGCTGACCAAGGACGACTCCATCCGCGTTAAAACAGCTGTAGCAGCCAATCCGCAATCGAGCAAATCAACCATCAAAGTGCTCACCGACAAACCATCGGTTGCCCTCGCTCAAGTTCTCGCATCGAGAATCGATATGAGTGATGACGAGTTTAGCAACCTCGCTAAAAACGACTCAGCCATGGTTCGATATGTTTTGGCCAACAATCGCAATCTCACAGTTGCCTCTGGCAGAGAGCTTTCCAAAGACTCTGACTATGCAGTCAGATCAGCTGTCGCCGCAAATAATTTCGTCAAGGCGGCCGACCAGGCTGCAGCGCACGAACTACTTTCTTCAATGTCCGGCGATCAAAATGAGATCGTCAGGCAAGCGCTGGCAACTAATCCAGCCGCACCACAAGCGGCTTTGAGCAAGCTCAGTAAAGACTCTTGTTCGACAGTCCTGAAAGGATTAGCGGGCAACCCGGCCACCACTGAAGATCTTTTATTGGTTCTCGCCGAAGGCAAAGACCTGGGCGTCAAGCAACAGCTATTGTTTCGCCGCGGCGTCTCGAGCCAGACCTTGCAACGCATCGCTGATAACGCCGACACCGTTTTGAAAATCAATATGGCATCGTCGACAGGTACGCCGAGAATATTGTTGGAGAAATTGGTTTCCGATTCCGACCAATCAGTACGCGCCGTGGCCGCATCGCATCCAGCGATGCCACCCGATTCGCTGGACGTGGCAGCTAAAGACGGCAGCGCTGTAGTTAGAGGAGCGGTCGCCGCCAATCCTGCTATTAAGAAGGAAACGTTGGCAATTTTGTCCGCTGATTCGGACGATCGAGTTCGCATCGCGGCGGCATCCAATCCTACTTCCAATCCTGACTTGTTGCGCAAACTGGCTACCGATGCACGTCCTGAAGTTCGTCGCGCTGTTGCGATGAATCAACAAGCGCCGGAAGACGTTTTACAAATACTGGCAAGCGATCAAGTGAGCTGGCTGGCCACGCCCGAATCGAACTAAAACAAAACAGATGGAGTTCCTGGAATCATGAAAGATGTTGTGATCGTCGACGCATGCCGAACCCCAATCGGACGCTACGGCGGCAGTTTGAAAAACGTCAGACCGGACGATCTGGCCGCTTTGGTAATCAGAGCAATTGTCGAAAGGAATAAACTGGACGCCGCTTTAGTCGAAGACGTCTTATTTGGTTGCGCCAACCAGGCCGGCGAAGACAATCGCAACGTCGCCCGTATGGCCGCTCTCCTAGCCGGTCTTCCTGTGACAGTCCCGGGCGGAACAGTCAATCGATTGTGCGGTTCCGGTTTGATGGCCGTCAACGACGCCGCTCGTGCAATCAAGCTCGGCGAAGGTGACGTCTACATCGCCGGCGGTGTCGAGTCGATGACACGCTCGCCTTTCGTCATGGGCAAACCGGAAACCGCCTTTCCACGCGGCGAAATGAAATTGATTGATACTACTCTTGGATGGCGCTTCATCAACAAAAAACTGAGCGACATGCACGAACCATTTTCGATGGGTGAAACTGCAGAAAACGTTGCCGAGAAATATAAAGTTTCGCGCGAAGATCAAGATCAATTTGCTCTTTCCAGCCAACAAAAATACAAAGAAGCTCATGAAAGGGGCGCCTTCAAAGACGAAATTGTAAGCGTCAGTTTGCCTCCTCAAAAGGGGTCAAAAGAACCCGAAATAGTTTCGGTCGACGAACATCCCAGACCAGAAACAACAATCGCCGACCTGGCCAAGTTGAAACCGGCTTTTCGTGAGGGTGGCAGCGTCACCGCCGGAAATTCTTCTGGTATCAATGACGGTGCCTCGGCAGTTTTGCTGATGTCCGCTGAAAAAGCGGCGGAGCTGAAACTCAAACCGATGGCAAGAATCATTTCGTCGGCAGTCGCCGGTGTTGATCCTGCAATCATGGGAGTCGGTCCGGTTGAAGCGACCAGAAAAGCGCTCCAGCGCGCCAACATCGAAGTCAAAGATTTGGACCTGATTGAATTGAACGAAGCTTTCGCCGCGCAAGTTTTAGCTTGCGCAAGAGAACTGCAAATGCCGATGGATAAGGTCAACGTCAACGGCGGCTCGATCGCCCTCGGTCATCCGCTCGGTGCTTCAGGCGCAAGAATTCTCACGACCCTCGTCCACGAACTGAATCGACGTCAGGGTCGTTATGGTCTGGCGACAATGTGCATCGGAGTCGGTCAAGGAATTGCCTCCGTGATCGAGCGCCTCTAAGCGCGTCCGATAAATAAACAAAAATCGGACGCGTAACCGATAAATAAGAAGAGATGAGACTGACGAGATCTAAAACGTTTAAATCCATATCCTAGTCAGGTATAAAAGCTCTAGATAGTTGTGTTTGCCTGCCCCGCAGGTGCATTTTTTAAAGGGACCATGCCCTCAGAAAATTCTACTTTCAAGTTTCTTCAGTTGTCTGATGTTCATCTCGATTCCCCTCAGAATCGCGGTGTTTTGTCATTCTCGCCGTCGCAACGAGCTGCTCGCTATACCGACCTTGTCGAATCGCTGGTCGGAGCCTGCCGCGTTGCCAGCGACCAAAACGTTGACGCGGTGCTCATTCCCGGCGGCATCTGGGATCATCGCAGCATCCGAGGCGATACAGCCGGAACGGTTGTGGAAGCAATTGCCGAGTTGAAAGACATCCCGGTTTTCATAACGCCGGGCGAAGGCGATCCTTACACAATCGACTCTTACTACAACCCCGCGTTTCTTTCGGCACGCGGAATGCGCTCCTGGCCGCAGAATGCGCATATTTTCAATCAGCACGAATTCACCACGATCAAGCATCCCTTGCGCGATGACGTCGCCATCACAGGGCATGCGCATCTCAGTCCGACTCGAATTACAGAGCGGCTGCTCGGCGGTTATGTGCCACGCGATGAAGGCGCCGCATTCAACATTTTGCTGTTTCACGGATCGCTGGATAGTTATCCCGGCATGGATGGCATGCACGATCGGCTGACTGCGCAGTTCTCCGTAGAAGAGCTGGCCGCGCAGCGTTTCAACTACACAGCACTTGGTCACTTCCATGAATACACTGAATTGTGCGACGAAAACGATCAAATCATCGGCGCGTATTCAGGATGTTTGTGCGGCAGAAACTTTGATGAACTCGGTCCCCGCGTAGCGATTCTGGGAACGATCGTCAAAGACGCAAACGGCACCACCACAACAACAGTAGAACCAATCGAAGTGGCGAGCAATCGCTTGACGTACCTTCCGGTCGATGTCTCCGGTCTCGATGCCGCCAGCCTCAAAGAAGAGATCGCGTACGCGGTGCAGGATCAAGAAATCCGTCCGGATGTCGATATCGTCTGCATTAGCTTGGAAGGCACCCACTCGCCCGAGTTCGATCCGTTCGAAGCCGCTCAGGAATTGCGTCCTGATTTCTATCACTTACTGATTGTCGATCGCACCCGCCCCGACTATCTGGCCGAAGAATACGATCCACGAACTACCGAATACAAATTCTTGGAATCGATGCTGGAGAGACAAACTCAAGCCGAGTCAAAACGCGCAGCCGATCCGCGCGCCGATACTTTAAACAACGTTCCAGGATTTTTCCTCTCGGCAAAAACCATTGAAGATGCCCTCTACTACGGACTTGACGCGCTGAAGCGTCAGAAGGTATCGCATCGCCATGTGGATTGAAAAAATCACACTATACGGATTTGGTGGCATCACGAACGAAGAAATCGAGTTCGGATCGGCTGATGTCAACTTGATTGTAGAGCCAAACGAGTATGGTAAATCAACTCTGGCTGAAGGAATCTGGGCGACGCTTTTTGACTTTCCTGAACATGGAACCAAAGCCGCTTTAGCTGAGCGAGAAACGTTGAAACCCTGGGACCGCAAGGCTCCGTACAAAGCGGAACTCGATCTCGTCATCGACGGGCGATCGCTCAAAGTGATTAGAAACTTCGGCAAAAAAGAAGTTCAGGTGATCGACCGAAACACTAACGAAGTGATCACTTCTGAGTTCCTCGGCAAACCAGACGGTAAATCCGATGGCAAAACCGATGCCACGGATCAAGTTGGATTCAAGCTCACCGGCATGACTCGCGATCTGTTTCGAAACACATGTTTGCTGGGCCAGCGACACCTCGATGCGCACCACGTCGGCGGTTCCACAGATATCGCTCCGATGTTTCAAGCCATGGCTGACACGGCAACGCCGTCCAGCACCGCAGGTGGTGCTGTAGAAGCGCTGCAGGATGCCTTATTCAATTATGCAATTTCCGGTTCCACAAAACGGATGACCGTCGAAGATGCGATCAACGAACTCGAATCCACGCGCGCCGACATGCTTCAACAACTCGCAAAAATGGAAGTCGACCATCGATACACGGCCGAATTAATTCGCGAGTTGGACGAACTCAACAATCAAAGCCCTCCTCAAACTGCTGAGGTCTCAGACTCATCGCTTGCGTCTGAATATGACGTTGCTCGTATGGAATTCAAAGAAATCGAGCGCAAGCTGGAATATCTGGGTCAGCGCTATGAGCAAAAGTTGCAACTCGAAAACGACCTGCGAAACATCGATCAGAATTCCTCGGTAACCAGCCCGGTGACAGCGACACTGAAAGATCTATGGACCCGAAAAAATTCTCGCCAAACAGACGCAGACCGACTTGCCGATGAGATTCGACCACAGCAAGAAGAGTACGAACGGCTCGAACAGGACATTCTCGAACGTTACCGCGGCTTAGAAGCGTTGACCGCAGATGAATCTAACAGCATCTCGTCTCTTGCGATCAATTTGTATAAGCTTCAGCAAGAACTGAACGATTTACAAAAGGACCATCAGGAGCAGACCGGACGACATTTGCAAAAGTTGATGATGTCGAGCCAGCAGCATGGCGTTGCACTCGATGTTCTGAAGGGTCTGTCGCGCAGCGAAATCGAAGAAGCGAAAAATTATTCTTCCCTTTTGATCATGTTTTACGACCAGGTTCAGGAAGAACAGAAAAAAATCCAGGAAACAAAATTCAGTATCGATGATATTGAGGAGCGGCGTAAAAGCAATCGTACTGCCAATATCGGCAAGATGCTCGGTTGTTGCGTCGCTTGTATAGCGGCTCTGCTTGTTCTAGTTTTCACTCACGATGTCAAAGACACACCTCTACTCGTAATATACGGAGCGGTAGGCGTATTCCTGGCCTCGCTATTCGCCGGACTGGTCCTGGGTGCTATGATTATGCGCTTCAAATATCATTTGAAGCCTGACGCCGAAGCTGCTTTAGAAGAAGAGTTGAAACACAAAAAGGCTCTGGCAGCTGTTAAGACAAAGATTCAAAACCTGGAAGGTAAACTGACTGGTATCGCGGTCAAGACCGGAACGACAAACAAAGATGATCTGATTAAGTTCATCAACGAAGCATCGACTCACGAAGACGTGCTCTCTGAGCAGGAAACCAGAGATAGTAGTCTTGGCAATCAAGAAGCTCGCATGGGCAAATTGGAAAAAGACTTAGCTTATTTTTTCCACAAAGCTGGACGTGACAGTACGCAGATCGATTCGCAACGCGCGATGGACTTGTCCCAGGACGTCGCTCAGTATCACAAAGAAAAAGAAGCGCTCGAATCGCAGTTTCAAAACATTCGCACCTTGCGCAAGCAACTCGATTTTCTGCTGACCGAAATTGACGATAGCGCACGTGAAGTAGAAACCGTGATGCGACGCGCCGGTGTGACAATCGACCCGGACAATATTGAAGAGCAGATCTCCAACTTATTGCAGGTCAATACCGACAGACAAACTGTTCTTAACGAAATCGCTCGAGTCGAATACGATCTATCTGATTATCCTGAGCCCCGAGAAGCCCTCAGCAACATGCAATTCGAAAGAGACGTACTGAAAGATAAAATCCGCTATTTGACAGCGCAAGAACCAGCTCTGGCAAATAGACCGGAGCCGATTCCTACGGAACTCAAAGCAGTGCTTCCCTGGGGTGAAAAACCAAGCGAAGCCGCGCCTGATTCCAGCGCCGCCGATACGCTGGCGCGTAAAGAAGCGCTGGTCGTTGAAATTCGCACCGCGCTCAACTATCGCGACGAGCATTTTTTGGAAACGATGGAAGAGCTCGCCAACATCGAACACGAGTTGAATTGCGCCCGCCGCTCGAAACACGCAATAACTCTGGCTCGCGATGTGATCAAAAAACTTTCCACGGAAACCTACGAAGACTGGTCCCAACAGCTCAACTCAGAAGCCGACCGTTTAATTTCTCAATTGAACTTGGATATCGAAAAACTGTCGTTCGATCGCTCGTTGCGTCTGACTGTAAAACTCAAAGGACACGATCGCGAGTTCTCCTCGCAGGACATCGTCACTCGCTTGTCCACAGGCACTAGAGAACAAGTGCACTGGCTGGCGCGTATCATTCTCACCAGTTTCCTTTCCAAACGTCAGCCACTGCCCATAGTGCTCGATGAACCATTCAGTGAAGCTGATGACGAACGATTTGTCAGCATGATGAAGTTTCTAATCTCATCGATAGCGCCTAATAATCAAGTGATTATTTTGAGCTGCCACCACCAGCGGCACCAGTGGCTTGCGTCGCAGTTAAACCTTGAAGAGAAAGAAAAGCTGACGTTTAGAACAAGAAAGCAGCTTGGAACGCCAGGAGCGGTGCGCTAAGACTCGTTGAAGTGGTTCCGGCAAGAGGCTTTCAGACGAGCATGAAACTTGGTCACAAAGCCAACCTCCTGATTTCGATAATAATAATTGGTTTCGAACTATTCTTATTAGGATCGGTTTTCGTCCTTCAACAAGAAGCTGAAGCCGACGCCGAACGCATGAAACAATCGCGAGCGATTGGATTCAACATCAATCGTTTGATGCGCACGGTAGTTGCACTGTCGCTCCGCATACGGTCACTAGACATGGCCGGTGACGATGACACGACTTCGTTGATTCGAAAACTGTATCTCGAAATGTCTGACCTTGAAAAAAGTTGTGACAACGATCCGCAAGCAAAGCACGCCGTTATCAAAGTGCGCAAATCAGTCGATGACGGCATGCACGAGTTCTTTCGCGCCCAGAAGATGGTGAAGTCGGGTGAGTGGGAAGAAGCGAAAGACGGAATGAACAAGATCAAGCCGCTTCTGCGCAACATGGCGGATAGGTTCGAGGACATCCGGCGAGACCAGGAAACTATTGAAGCGTCCACCGAAGGACACACCACAAAGCAACGAAGACAGACACTCAATCTTCTAAAGGCCGGCGCCGCGATAAACGTCTTTTTCGTCTTCATATCGGTATCCATGTTTAACCGCGGCATCACGCGCAGGCTTCGACATCTTCTTCGCAACACACAGAGGCTATCCAAGGGCGAAGCGCTTGAATTGCCAATTCCAGGCAACGATGAATTGGCTCAACTAGACAAAACCTTTAGCGAAGTGGCGACGGCTCTGACCACTGCGATTAACAAACAAGCAGCGATCTTCCAGCACGCGATGGAAGTAATTTGTACCTTAAACGAAGAAGATCGTTTTGCCGAGGTCAGCACGTCGGCATCGAAAGTTTTTGGCTACAGGTCCGACGAGCTTGTAGGCATGCGCTTGCTAGACATTCTGGTAGCAGACCAGGTCGATGGTGTCAAAGAGATTCTCCTGGACCTCAGAAAGACCAACGACGCAGTTGTGTTCGAATCCAAAGTCAGAAAAAAAGACGGTCCGATTATCACCGTTCAATTCACGGCGCAATGGTCGCCTGAAGAGCGGATACTGTTTCTTGTGGCACAGGACATAACCGAGCGCAGCTACAAACAAGAAGTTCTCGAAGACGCCGAAACGCGATTGCGACATATCATTGAAACATTGCCGATTGGTCTAATCATGACCAATTTGCGAGGTATCGTTAAACTCTCCAATCCTGTGAGTGAAACGATGCTAGCCGCTTCCCGAGCCGAGTTGCTTGATAAGCCGATCAGCAATTTCATCCACATTCCCGGGGAAAGCGACGTTTTAGTTTATTTGGAAAAGTGCCTCGATCGTCCACTTGAGACACCACTGGTGTTACCACATCGGTCGAAAGCATATCGCGATTTTCTGAAACTACGCGATGCAAAAGCAGAACGAAAAGCCGCCGCCGCCCAAGCAGCAGAACTGGCTCGCCCGGAAACGTCCAGGTTCGATTCCGAGACGTCTGCGCTCGATTCCGAAGCCTCTGGCTATGACGAGAACCTCGATGCCGAGGGATTCGACGAAGGTGAATATGATGACGACGAATATGATGATGACACCGGATTTGGTCACGCTCCGGAAGTAAGCATGGAGGTCGAATTCGACTACAAGCAATACATTGGCGGCAATCTCAACATAGTCGAAGCGGAATTGACCGACGAACACAACGCTGTAAGTTCCGCCGAGGGAGTAGACGGCGACTCCATAACGGCCGAAGTATCCGCCCGCATGCTTGATACCAATGAAGGTCAGCGGCTCCTCATCCTGATCGTTGATGTTTCGGAACGAGCGGAAGTTGAGCGAATGAAACAACAATTCGTCGCGATGGTTTCGCACGAACTGAAGACGCCACTAATGGCGGTGCAAGTTTACTTGGAACTGCTCGAGTGCGGTTCGTATGGAACGCTCAATGAAACTGGCGCTGAGAAGCTTAAAGCGGTGGAGAACAACGTCACACGCTTGACCAAACTGATTAAAGATTTACTCGACATCGAACGACTCGAATCAGGAACGTTGTCTTCGCGCAAACGACCGTGTAACCTTCAAGAAATTCTTGATGCCACCAGAGATAGCGTCATGCCATCAGCGGAACAAAGTGGTATCAATGTCACTTTCCCGTCCGTCAAAATTTCCTTTAACGCTGACCCTGACAGGCTTGTTCAAGTGTTGGTCAATTTGATCGCCAACGCTCTCAAGTTCTCACCGGAAGGATCAACCGTGACGGTCGATGCCGCTGACGAAGGAGACAACGTTCTAATCTCGGTTACGGACGAGGGTCGCGGAATACCGAGAAAGTTTCGCAAGAAGATCTTCGAGCGCTTCCAACAAGTATCCGTCGATGACGCCTCACGCAAAGGCGGAGCAGGACTCGGTCTGGCTATCTGCCGTTCAATTGTCGAACAACACAGCGGCGAAATTGCAGTCGAAAGCGAAGAAGGCAAAGGCTCGAAGTTCTGGATGCGCCTGCCAAAAGAGTGATCCAAAGGATTAAACTCGGCACGAAACAGTGGAACGAATATCGGATTAATACCGGCAGCTATAGGGCGGTGGCACGGAAATGAATAAAGCACCTCGTCAACTTTTTGATCTCAGGCTCAACTGCCCAGAAGTCGGCGTAAGCGAAGACTGAAGACAAGCCACTCTTGGCTCGTTCCTGGAATATCCAGAGCCGGTTATCGATTAAGGATTGACGCTCGCGCTAGCCGGAGGCTTGGCGGTAATCGTTTGTGGCAGCGAGATGCGGATGATCGAATTGTCTTCCTGCTGGCTCACGAAGATGGTGCCACCAGGTCCAAGAGTCAGGTAATACGGGCTCTTGAAGTCGGTCGCGATGATAGTCGAGATTCCTGCTGGAGTAATTCTCGCAACTGTGCCGCCGGAATAGTTGGCTACGTAAAGGTTTCCGGAGTCGTCAGCAACGAGTCCGATTGGTCCTTTGAGATTGCCCCCGCTGGCGAACACTGTGCGTGTGCCGTCGCGGCTGATGCGGTCGATGGTATTGCTTTCGAAGTTGGCGACATAAAGGTTGCCTTGCTTATCGAAAGTCATTCCCGACGGCGCGTGGAAACCCGTTGCTATGACGCGTATGGCGACGTTCGCTAATACTGCGGTAGGTTTTGAACCCGCAGCAGTTCGCGTTTGTTGAGGTCGCGAGGGGACGGTGGCTACAACAGGCGGGTTCGCCGCGGCTGGCGGCGTGTACGGTTGCGTGGTCGAACCAAAACTCTGCAATTGTCCAGGCTGTTGCGCTGGAACTTGATCCGGCTGCTGGACTGGAGTTCGACCGCCCGGCGGCTCCTGGGTGCGTACTGCATCACCACCGGTCGCCTGAGGCGGAATCACGGATGGCGTAGTGATACCGTTAGCAATCTTCTGATCGCATTCAGTGACTCGCCGCTGAGCATCCTGGAAATGGACGTTGGCAGGCGGAATCAAGTTGAGGTATTTTTTCGCTTCGGCATACTCGCCAAGCGTCATATTGACGATCCCGAGCTGATACTGAGCGTCAGAATCGTTTGGTTTCACCCTCAAAACTTCTTGAAACCTGGTGACAGACTCCTTTCCGCGGCGTTGGCTCTGATAAAGAACACCGAGGTTGTACTGAGCATCCGCCAGATTGGCGTCTATATCGGTCGCTCGCTTGAAGAATATGATGGCGGATTCCGGGCTGCCTTGTTTGTAAGCGTTTAAACCAAGGTTGTACATGCTGATTGCGCGGGGATCCGTGCTTTGCGCAGATACTTCTGGCGCAAAGAATATGGATGAACCGAGCAGAAAAGAGCATGCAATCAGGGGAAGGGCAACGCGTCGCATTTGCATCATCAGCTAACAACTCCCAAAACGTAAACAGGTCCGGCGATTCCGGTGATCGACACCGGCTTTTTTGTCTTAACGATCGGCGCAATTCAGGCAGTGGTCGGTGACTATAGTGCCAAAACCGGGAAAATCAATTAGCATGGAGATATGAAACTCTGCTAATAATAGAAGACAACGAGTAATCGAATTACTAACCAATTTTAGAAGGGTTCTCAGCAAATAGCATGAGAGGAAGCCAGGAAATATGAGAACTGTAGGACATATTATTACCTCAGCCGGTGTTGCTGGGGCGAGCTATATCCGCTACAGATCGAAGCCCGCGGCACTTGCCACGTTTCTCGCCGGATGGTTAATTGACCTCGATCATCTTTTCGATTACGTCAAAGCGCACGGCTGGACACCCAATTGGGGCAAGTTCTCCGAAGCCTGCCATGAAGAATATAGTGGAAAGCTCTATCTTCCTTTACATTCTTACGAGCTGCTTGCGCTGTTCTTCTTCTTTTTCAAGGGTGGAAAGAAACAACCATATCGCATTGGTATCACCCTCTCTATATTGACTCACCTCCTCTTAGATCAGCGCTGCAACCCAGGTCGTAAGTCTTCGACATATTTTCTGGCTAATCGAATTCGCAAACGTTTCAATGCTCACGAAATTCTGCACGCTAATCATCGCCGCCTGGACACGCCGTTGCCATTGCCGTTGCCGCGAGTTCACCGAACGCTTTGACAACTTGTTTTTGCAATCAGTCTGTTAGTCATTTTTGTTTTTTTGTTCTAATTTACGAGCCCTAGTGAGCGATCGAGCAAGATCGTATATCTCATCGGCTCGTTTTTGCTGGTCAGTTCTGGACAAGAAATCGCCATAAGTTTCCAAAACATATTGATACGAGTCCGCAGAGGAACTCGGCGCTTTCTGGCAAATGGAAACGGCACGCTCGAATTTTTCTTTGGCGTCAGCGGTATTACCTTCATCAGCATTAATCCGAGCGAGGTCCACAAGCACCGGTATTTTCGAAGCATCCATAGTGGGAAGATTTTTGTCTCTGATCTCGAGCGCTGACGCGTACATTTTCTTCGCCTTTACGGTCCTCTTTCACAACATCGCGAAATTTCAGCAAACCTGATTGCGATAGCACTTCTTTCAACTCGTCATCGAGTTCATTTGCGCCTAGCAAAACATGCAATCGCGCTTGATATATTTCACACATCGCAGTTCTGTCGTCTTGCGCACCAAACGTTTCCGCGCAAAAGTCTTAGTATCGGCTCGAAGCTTTTATTTCGATTCTGGTCGTTCGCCGAAGCGCAGTAGATTGCCGCTCACATCGATGACCGCGAACTCTTTCATGCCCCAGGATTTCGTCTCAAGCGGGTGAAGCATTTTCACGCCTCTAGCGACGTATTCGTCTGAAAGTTTTTCAATGTCTCGAACGCGAACATAACAGGCGGTGTTTTCTGCGATATGTTTTTCGTTGCAAACGTTCAGCTGCGGCCAGTGCCTTCATCTGTCTCGTCGTCCAGAATTATTTCAGATCTAGTAAGAGAAAACGGCGTTGGAATCAAGAGCTTCGTATTCTTTCTTTTGGAGAGTGCGATGATTGCTTGCTGTCGTCGAAGTTCGAACGCACCGGGTTGCGCGAAAATTACGTCTGCGGCTTCCACCAGTTTCCCCGCGGCTTGCGCTTCGCCTTCCGCGCTAATGACACGCGCACGACGTAGACGTTCGGTCTCGGCTTCGCGAGCCAGTGCTCTGCGCATTGTGGCGGGAACTGAAATGTCTTTGATTTCCATGGACAGGATTCTGATGCCCCAATCATCGGCTTGATCGCCGACAAGAGTTTTTAGCCTAGTATTCAAACCATCACGGTCGCTCAAAACGCTATCGAGGTCGTGCTGCCCGATCACCAGTCGAAGCGCGGCTTGCGCGAGTTGAGCAGTGGCTTCAACCGGGTCTTGAATGTTCATTACAGCTTTTGCAGGATCTTCGACCTGGAAGAAACACACTGCAGTAACTTTTATTGTGACGTTGTCGCGAGTAATCGCATCCTGGTCGGGCACCGGCATTGTGACCACGCGAACATCCACTTTTTGAGCACGTTCGCAAAACGGGATAACGAGCTTGAGACCCGGTCCTCGCGTGTCCGCGAGCCGCCCGAATCGCATGATGACGAGTCGATCGTATTCCTTCACGACGCGAACACCGGAAAGAAGCGTCAAAAGTGTTAAAACGACCAGTCCGCCTACAACTTCCAATTTGTTGACCACATGGGAGTAGAAATGACATTCCCGTTTTTGCGGTCAAATCAATCCGATCTCAGGGAAAACTCTATTATCCGGACAGGTGGAATTCGTTAGCATGGGAATAACCCAATAAGGTCGCGGAGCGGAGACGTACTCATGGCAGAACCGAGCTCGAACGATAGCGAAGCTGAGAAATTCGGTAAACTCTGGAAGCTACTGATGACTCCTGTCGGCGATTTATCATCGCAAGACGGACAAAACTCGCCGTTTTCAGCTGGTGCGAACTCCGGCAGTGGAACATCGGCTCAATCAAACACAGATAACAATTCCCGCTACGCCGACAACAATTCTCGAAACACCGACAGCAATTCCCGAAACACAAACAAGAATTCCCGACCCCCTAAGTCTGCACAAAAACCAGTCATCGAAAAATTTGCTAGCTCCGCACGAAAAGCATTAGGCGATCAGTACGGACGAGAATTCACAAAGCGGCATTCTGCAAATCAGCAAGAGAAACCAGGAAAAAAACAGCACAATTTCCGAGAAACAACTAAACGAATCGGATTCAACCACGAAGAAGGATCGTCACCGATCAGCCATTCCGACACTCGTTCTAGAAACGACGGAAAGACGCTGTACAAGCCGGGTTTCTTCACGCTACTTTTCGGTGTTTTCCTTCCGATCGCGGCAATGTTGTTTGAAACAAACACTCATTTTTTAGCGCAAGCGGCCTTCGATCCGTTTCCAACACCAAGTCACATCTTCCTTTTTTCGTTAATTCCAATCTCGAATTTTTTAAACTGGCTCGCCGTCCGTCGCAACATCGCGCCACTATATTCGGTGATTGCTTTATCTACAGGAATGGCACTCGGCATCGGCATTCTCTACTCTGTGATGCTGTTGTCCTTGACGGCGAACTTCCTGGCGATGGCAATTGTCGGCGTCGGATTTCTGGGTTTGGCTCCACTCCTCTCGATTCCAATCACATTGATGTGTGGAAACACAATTTGCCAACTCGCTGAGCGGCAAAAGACTTTCTTCGACGCGCATCAATTAAAACATCTCGGTCACCTGATCATCCTTGTGATGGTCGTCGCGGTCGAGTTGCCTTCGACGTTGACGCGAATGCATTTGAGCATGGCTGATCAAGGTAAGCCCGAAGCGATCCAATGGCTGCGACAGTGGGGCAGCCAGGATGTGCTGCTGCGAGCCTGTTATGAACGTTCCGGCGCAGCCACCGACATCTTAGGAACTCTTGCAGAACAACATCATCCAGTCAAGGTCGAGAGTGCCCGAAATATTTTCTACAAAGTGACAGGCGTCTCCTTCAACTCCGTTCCGATTCCAGCATCTTTTCGCGGAACGATTAAGAATGCCGGTCTCATTGACGATCCCGCCGGTTTGAATGATGGCGTAAAAGACGAATTCGATCTCGATCCTGATATTGCAGGTGAGCTGGTCAGTGGTGTAGCCCGCGGTTTATCGGTTTCGAATTCTGCTATTACAGGCGCGCTTGATTCATCCAGTGGAATCGCCAGTCTCGACTGGGATTTCACTTTCGAAAACGTCTCCACCATCCCAAGAGAAGCGCGAGCCAAAATATTGTTGCCACCAAATGCGGTGGTGACCAAAGCCACACTTTGGCTGAATGATTTAAAACGCGAAACAGTAATACAAGAACGCAGTCAAGCTCGGGAAACTTATCAACAGTCAGTCGTCAGCCACAAAAAAGATCCGCTCCTGGTCAGCATGGCTGGAAAAGACTCCGTTCTCGTTCAATGCTACCCGGTCGTCAAAGGAACGAAAACCAAAATTCGTTTGCATATCGTGTCACCTCTCATAGTATCGAGCAAAACCGAAGAATCCCTTGTCATGCCGACCTTCGAAGAACGAAACTTCGCAATCACTATCCCTCATAAAATAGATTTGAAGAGCAAAACTAAACTGACGCTCAATGGAACTGAATCGAAAGATAACGGCGCTTCCGTTCAACTGCAGAAAGATCTGGACAATTCACTATTATCGCGCTTCGAAGCCGTGGCGCGAGTTGGGATGGCTCAGGACAATAGCGCCGCACCGCTGATGATGCGCCCTCCGGAATCAAGTTCGGAAATCCATAAAGCGTTCTACTCTCTACTTCCTGAATCCGCAATTGCGCCGCTAGTTCGATCGACGCCTGCAAAAACCGGTAAGGGCAACCATCCTCGCCTGATCGTTGTCGTGGACAAGTCAGTGACGATGACTCCATATATCGCCGATATCGTCAACGGTTTAAAATCCGCACCAAAATCTCTACCTCTCACCATCTTTGAAGTTAAGGATGAAAACCAGTTGCTCTGCAACGATGCACGTTCCGACCAGGACGATTTTCATAAAGCACTAAAAGTTTTGTCTGAATCAAAATGCGAGGGCGGTCAATCTGATGGCATCGTTCTGAACAACGTATTCTCGTCGTCTCAGAATTATGACGCTTCTAAACCACAAGCCGACGTTCTCTGGATTCACGCGGCCCAGCCGGTAGCATACAGCTCCAATGATGCGCTGCTCAATGCCTTGCGTTCACGCGCATCTTCAGGTCCTGCCTTATACGACCTTCAAGTCGCATCCGGTCCAAACGTAATTTTGCCCGAGTCATATTCCTATCCAAAACTAAATCGGATCGTCCGAACAGGCTCATTGGCCGGCGATATAACCACCTTCGTAGAAAACTATGCCAAGAATCAAATTCGAAGACCTGCCACCACATTCGGTGTCCATCCATCAGGAGCTAACGGTAACTCGAATAAAGATCTCGCTCAAGTTCAAGCTTATAAACTGGCTCTGGCTCGCTTTCAAGCCGGTGATTCCTGGGGCGCTTACGACCTCGCATCCCGCTACCATTTAGTCACACCGGTATCGAGCGCAGTGGTCACCGAAGAAGCTCCACAGGTCTCCGATAAAATCGCCGAAGACGCGATCGACGAATTGAAACCAATGGAACAGCCGATGCCGACTGCGGCTCCAGTTTCCCCACAGACCACACGACCAATCGGCAAACTTCAGATCAGAGGAAAAGAAATTGCCGATAAGAGCGCCGGCTTCAAGAAAACCGCGCATTTCTCTTACGCAAACTCTCGTAATCGCAACTACGAAGCACAGATCATTGACGACCGTCCAGTTTCCGACAATCGAGACGACGCAGGTCATGCCCCATCCGCAGTTTATGCGCCCTCCACAGCTCATCCGCCATCCGCAGGCCATGCGCCATCCCGACAATCACCTGCGTCGCCGGGTCGTTCTCTCGAGCAGAAACAAATCATTCAGTTCGCCCCCAAGCAAGATTCTTTGCAGAAAGCAAAACGGTCATCGCAATTCGAAGAATATGCCGCCACGAAAGAGGAGGAATCCTCTAGTAGATATCAGTCGCCAGGGTCATTCGGCGATGCGTTCTCCTCTCAATCCTCAAAGATGGCAGCCGAACGTGGTGCCAAAAACAATCCATCAAGTGCAAGCCAGTACAACGAGTCAGCACCATCGCTTGCCGGTGCCGTCAATGGAACCATAGGCCCGCAATCCGGCGACGCCAGCATCATGAGCGGAGCCAACGCAGGCATGATGGGCGGAAACAACACAGGCATGCTTGATCAAAAATACTCTTTCCCGAATTTCGGTGGTAGCTCCGACAACAACACGGGTGCCCAGTCATTCGAAGGTAGCTCAAACAAAAGCTCCTTCAATCCATTCAGCAGTGTAGTCACCAAACTAAACAGCCTCTCCTCTGCGGGCGCCCCTTCAAGCGGTGCATACGATCCTTCGAGCGTTGCGCCCGGTCCTTCGAGCGTTGTGCCCGGTCCTAGTCTTTCGGGGGCTCCCGTCTCACCTCTTTACGGTCAGAGCAATCCAACAGCCAACGACCGAGGCCATTCAAACTGGTTAGAAAATCTTGGAAGCGCCGCCGGAGAGCGCGAAACAGAATTCGGCGCCTATGATCGCCGTGGATTTCCATCTTCGGCAGACAATAAAGTGCTTGAAGCGGTCCTGCTCGGAATCGGCATCGCTTTCCTCGTGATGCTCATGATCTTCTTCCGTCTACTTCCCAACATGACCAACAAACCACTCGCCACAAAGCCGCCAGACCAATAGCAACTAGTAGCACCAATGCGCGCCCGCAAAGCGCATTCAGCCGCCAACGCATTTCGGCGACATAGCGGTGCGCTAGAGGCCAGGATCGTAGATGCAATACAACAAAGAAGCCGCCAACGAGAGCAAGGAGCACTTGCACGTTCGCGGTGACTGCCACTTCAGCGGCTACAGCTTCAACGGCTGCAACTTCAGCGGCAGCAACTTCAGTTGATTGCGTTGCTAATTAGTTCGTACTGAAAATTGCACCGAAATTGGAATTGATTCTACTCTTTTTTCAAGAGTCGACGTGTGTTTTGAATAGTTTCCTCCTGAAGGAGTGTCAGCCTGCTTCCATATTCGTTTGGTCTGCCACGCTTGCCCTTGGCGATACAAGTTACTCTTGGCTCGTGGAGGCTATATATTTTGTTCTTCACGTGTTCGCCCGCGTAGCGGGACTCGCTTTGTTTAATCAC